>Ga0070694_100001603_pt1 | contig 13280 bp, 9 predicted proteins | sample KBSK1251metaG_FD_65470 | JGI IMG/M metagenome (GOLD analysis project Ga0070694, IMG submission 65470) | Corn, switchgrass and miscanthus rhizosphere microbial communities from Kellogg Biological Station, Michigan, USA - KBS K1-25-1 metaG | ecosystem: Host-associated > Plants > Roots >... | reverse complement strand
CGGAGCCACGGTCATAGACCTGTCGAAACTCACGGTGCTGCCCGGTCTGGTGGATGCGCACACGCACATGGCGATGACTTACAAGGAGCAGCCGGAGAACAATTACTACTACCTGACTTATGTCATGGATTCGACGGCCTTGCGCGCGATTCAAGCCGCGTCCAACGGCATTCAGCTTCTCAACTCAGGCTTCACTGTCATTCGTGATGTAGGCAACAACGGGCTATATGCCGATACGGCGTTGCGTCAAGCCATTGAGCAAGGCTGGCTGCCGGGGCCGACCGTGATCCCGTCGGGCATCATTATCGGTGGCACGGGCGGGCAATTATGGCCGACGCCGGAAATGTACAAACAGAAAAACATCGTGTACCCGGAGTACCTCGACGCCAACACCCACGATGAGATCATCCGCGCCGTCCGCGAGAACATGCTTTTCGGTGCGCGGACGATCAAGCTTTGCATTGACTGCAAGCCGTGGGGCTACTCGGTCGAAGACATCAAGCTGGCGATCAGCGAAGCGGCCAAAGGAGGCTGCAAAGTCGAAGGGCACGTGCAGACGCCGGAAGGCGCGCAGCGGGCGATTGACGCGGGCATTCACATCATCGGCCACGGCAACGCGCTCACGCCCGAACATCACCGTCAGATGGCCGAAAAGGGCATCTTCCTGGCGGGCACCGATACGCCTTTCACCAAATATCGCGGCAGCGAAAATGCCTTCAGACAAACGGTCGCCAAACTGCGCGATGCCTGGGAGAAGAAAGTGTTGCTGACCTTCTCGACCGACTTCGATTACTGGAACGAACGGATGAGGGATGAGAAGACGGGCGAGTGGCTGAGTCGGGGCGATCTGACCATCGCTTTCATCGAAACCTGGAAAGCGGCCAAGATTCCTGTTCCCGACATTCTGCGCGCGATGACGATCAACGGTTACAAAGCCGCCGACATCATTCGCGAACGTGGGCCAATCAAGGCCGGTTGTTTTGCTGATCTGATCGCTGTCACGGGCGATCCGCTGACTGACATTGACACGCTGCGGAGCGTGCAGTTCGTGATGAAGAACGGCATGGTCTTCAAGAAGGATGGAGTCATGACGCCGGAGAAGTTTTTTCATCCTGGCCCGGTCAGGATACCCAGCGGCAGATACACTCGCTGATAGCTTTAGTTACCAGGCATCAGGGTTGTGAGGTTAACCGGGCGAGGAGTTCCAGGAGCGGCTGCAACTCCTCGCCTGTGCAGTGTCCGCGCAGATGGTCGAGGAGCTTTTGGAGGCGTGGCAGCAACGCGCCAGCCGAGGCGGTCTCTTGAATCAAAGCCGCGCGCTCGACCAATGTCTTCAGCGTGATTAGTCGAGAGTCGCGCAAGGTGAGGATGAAAATGAAATCTTTTTCTCGGCCAGCCATGAGTTTGCTGACCGCTGCATCGTGCGGCTCAAGGCAGTGAGCTACGACCTGTCCATGTTCATCTGTGAGCGACAGGAGGCGATCTTTCCAACCGGGCGCCAGACTACAGTTGCCAGCCCCAGTCCGTCAGCAAAATATCCATGAGCGGTGGAAAACGGGCTGAGGATTCCCAAAGTTTCATTCACGATCTGAATCGCCTGAATGCCGCCTGAGGCGAGTAGAAAATCACATTCAACTGAATCTTTGACGATTGCAGGCACGTTTTCGGTAACTGCGAAGAGAGATTGAGAGCCAACAATCACGGGCGCAGTGATACCAGTCAACTCACTCACGCGCTGTATCAGATCAAGCAAATATTCCTTTTTCACAGCGGGCGAAGATCTCCTTTCTTTCCTGCTCCGACAGCACCCCCCCAAAAGGCGTTGACTGGCGCAGTCGCTGCCCCTCGTCAGAATCTTCCGTCATCTTAGCGACCAACTCAGAAATAAGCAGAGTATTAATCAAGGTTTGCCACTCTTCCAAAGCGTGGACTGTTCCCGTTCCTGCGTGTACCTTCATCCAGCGCTTCAGATTGCTGCGTGCCCGATCCAGCACTTCATCCGGTGAAGCCAGCAGCCGCGCCGCAATCTCGCGGTGATAAGCGAGCGCCAGTTGATCAATAAACTGATGCGACCCGAGGGGACTGCTTTGTTCAGGATTCACTGCCATCGCTCGGATTATAGCACTGCTCTGCCACGTCAGGCTTTTGAGATTAGCGGCATTGACATACAAGCCATCAGAGGATTCGCTCGCCTGCCTCACGCGGCTCAACCAACACCGTCTTGAACGAAGAGAGCCGTACCTGTCCGGGCGCGAATCCTTTCAACTTCGTTACGAACTTGCGTTCGCAGTAATTGACCGCGACACGCGCATCGGTACGCGCTTGGCTGAATTTAGCGGCAAGCTGCGCGGCTTCGGTGATCGCGCGTATTGGGACTTGTTTGCGTTGCGGGTTGCGGAGCACGACGTGCGAGCCGGGATAATCGGCGGCGTGAAACCAGAGGTCGAAGGATTTGGCGATGCGGAAGGTGAGCGTGTCGTTATCGCGGTCAGCGCGCCCGACCAGGATTTCATAGCCGTCGCTCGAACGATAGCGCCGCACGCCGCTCAAGCGTTCTTCTTTCGGTTTCTTGCCGGTTGTTGTCGCCGCTTTCGCGCGTTGCTGTTTGGCTGGCAGAGGCACTTGCCCGGCGAGCGCGTTAAGCTCGTCGCGCCGCGTGATGGCGGCGAGTTGCGCGAGTTGATTTTCAAGCCGCGCCACTTCGCGCTCGATCTCCGGCAAGCGTTCGTTGATCGTCTTCAAGCCGTGCCGCGCTTTGCGCGCGAGCTTGAAGTAATGCTCCGCAGCTTCCTGCGCGGTTGGCTTGTTCGCGGCGGGAATCTCGATTGACGATTGCGCTTCGTCGTAAAAGTCAGTGACCGAAAATCCGCGCTCGGTCTTCACCGCTTGATGCAGATTGGCGAGCAGCAACTCACCGTATCGCTGATGCGTGTCGGCGTTGACAAAGCCATCGCGCTCGCGCTTGAGATTGGTGATGAGGGCGCGCTGCTTTTTGAGCCGCGCTGCGAGTGATGATTCCAGATGCTGGCGCGTGGCGAGAAAATTGCGCTGCTCATCGAGCAAAGTGAAATAAGCATCAGCCGCTTCGTTGACGGTGGCGAAGCGTGTCATGACTTGATCGCGCAGATGGTCAAGTTCGATGGGCGCGAGTGTCACAGCGAAATCATCGCGACCCGGTTCGCTCCGCAATTCATCAAGCAGCGCGGATGAATAGAGCGTGGGCTGTGGCCGCGCTGATAAAGCTTCAAGCAAGACGTGCAGGGCAACATCAATGCTTTCGCTGCGGGTGTGCGCGGCCAACTCGCGGGCATAGAGCGGCCCGAAGCCGATCAAACTGCGTTTGGCCGTTGCTTCAGCATCACCGCCCTGAGCCGCGATCAGCTCATTGAGTTTCTCCGGCGAGCAGAAAAATGGATCGAGCTTGTCGGCGGGCGGCTCCGGCTCGTGATAAGACTCCGGCATCTCCTCGCGCTCGCGCAAGGTCGCCATGACTCTCTCTGCTTGATCGAGCAGCCAGATGTTCGCGCCGCGTCCGGTGAGTTCAATCACTAGCAGACGCTTCACCTCGCGCCCGTGTTCATCTTCCGCTTCGAAAGAACAGCGCACCACGCGGTCATAGCCGAGCTTGTCGAGCACCACCAACCGCGCGCTGCTGAGATGCTTTTTGATCAGCGAGACGAAGGAGGTGTCAGAGCGCGCTTCGGTCTCAAGCTGTCGCACCGTGCGCGTCGTCAGGTAGAGCGCGAGCCGCTGCGGATCGGTCGAAACGATCAGCCATCGTCCATCGGGCAAACGAAGATCAAGCGCCAGATCCGTCGTCCCGAGTTGATAAACTTTGCCGAGTCGCCGCCCAATCAGCAAGTGTGCCAATTCATCTGTGATCGCTTGAAGTGTGAAGTTCTCCATCTCGCCGTTATTGTGGGGCAGAGTCTGGTGTGAAGGAAGAGCCGGGGTCAGGTCAGCGGAGATGCTCCTGCCGCACGATGATGGTGCTGGAGATATGATCCGACAAACTGAGTCGTTCGAGACTAAGCAGAATCACAAGCAGATTGAGCGGAAGCAGGAGCAGCGAAAGTGTCGCGCCGAACGCGCGCCCGAAAGCTTGCGTTACCGTCGGCGGAACGCACTCACTGGCGGCATCCACGATCCTGAGTTTGCAGAGCGCCATACCGCTGGTGCGTCCGGCAACGGCGACTGTCAGCAGGTGATAACAAAAGATCGCCGCCACGGCGATGGCGGCCAGCAGGTAAAGTGAAGCGCGGTCGAATTCAGCCTCGAAGAAAGTGAAAGCCGTGAGAAAAGGCAGACCAGAGAGCACGATGATCGCCACGTCTATCACGCTCGCCAGGGCGCGCATCAAGAGCGGAGCCGCATCGAAAGAAGCCACATCGTCCTCGACCGCGTGCGTGGCGGCTTCGACGGTGTGAGCGTGCGGCACATCAGCCATTTGGTCGAGCTTGTTTCCCGCGTCTGGCGCTGGCGCCGATGTTGTAGTTGATGAATGTCTAGCAGGATGTGCGGCGCGCGTCTGGGTTAGCCCCGCAGTCTGAGTCACTGGTTTGACCGGCAATGTTGCCGTACTGGTCGAGGCCGCATGTTTAGCCGTGATGGGCGATGTCATCGAGCGCGATTCAATCAATGGCTCCGGTTCATCATCGCATTGAATGGCGAACGCGGCAGCTTGCGCTCCCTGTCCGGTAGAGCGCGACAGAGCATTGCTTGAGGAGCCCGAGGAACTTGCTGGCGTCGCATCGCGTTGCAGGCGTTTGACCGCTGCTTCCACAATAGGATTGGGTTCGAGCGGCGGAGCCAAGGCTTGGCGCTGATGGTCTTCGGCGCGGCGCTCGCGGATTTCGCGGATCGTTTCGTCCAACCGCTGCCGCCAGGGCGGGGAAGATGGCGCGCTGGCTTCCTTCGCTGTTTCGGACGACTTGGATCTGTGCGGTGAGACCGGGAAAGGAATCAGGGTGGCGTCCTGCGAGCGGCGCGAAGTTGCCTGCCCCGTATGGCTTTGAGCGGGAAACTCCTGTTTGGCGCGCCATCCGCCGATGCGCTGCAAGGCGTTATTGAACCCGCACTGGCGACAGATCACCGCGCCGCCTAAGAGTTCTTGCTCACACTTCTCGCACTTCATAGCTCAATACAATCAAGAGCTTTTCAGCCAGCTTTGCGGTTTGGCCGAAAGCCTCTCGCCACTCAGACCTCAGCCAATTGGAAAGTCGGCTAGGCAGCGGCCTACACTTCGCGCCTTATCAATCGTGTTCAGACTTACAGTATTGCTTGAAGGACTCGTTTTAAGACGCCGCGATACTAGCAAAAGCGGGCTGTCAGGTCAAGCTACAGCTACTACTAACAGTGATGCTTGAGAGAGCGACCCCAAGATGCAGGGGAAGGGCCTTTAGGATGCACCTTTGAGTTCTTTCTCGATCAGTGCTTGAAGCTTGGCGTGGACGCTCGAGCCGCCGCCAATGATGTGGCCATTGGGCAAGAGGTTGCCGTCGCGTCCGAAGACAAAGCTTTGCGGGATCACGCCGCGCGGATCGGGGCCGTTGAAAGCGGCAAACATCTCGCCGGAAGAGAAGCCGAGCCGATAATTGACCTCGTATTGCTGGGCGAAGTTTTTCACTAATCCTATGGCCTGACTGGGGGCTTCAATCGAGAGGCCGATGATTTCAACGCCCTGGCTTTGGTACTCACGCTGGATCGCTTTGAGTTGGGGAACTTCCTGAATACATGGGCCGCACCATGTCGCCCAGAAGTTGACTACCACAATCTTATTTTTGCCCGTCATCTGCGAGAGCTTGATTGGGGGAGCATCGAGCATGACTACATCGAAGTCTTTCAATGGTTGTGCAGACGCTTTGGCTGGCCCGGCGTCGGTCACCACTGAACTGCTGCCTGAGCAGGCAGTGAAGAGAAGAGTGAAAGCTGACAGGATGATGAAAGCTGCCAGTGGCAATATCAGAATGTTTCGGTGGCGCATATAAAAGTTCAAACCTCAGTTTCAGGATCGCGTTCGCGGGACCGAACAGCACCGCTATGATAGCCCGATGGCGGCTCTTCTCTCAACCACTTTATGTTTCTCGGCCAGACAATTGGGGCAGCATTGAGGCGACATATACGACTGCACGCCAAATTAGGGCTGACTGTTATTGCCCGGTTTGACGGCTTGCTCAAGCGCCTGTGTCAGCATTTGCTTACCGAGCGTTTCGTTGTAGCCAACCAGTCGCTTAACCAAATGGCCATCAGCGGCAAAGACATAAGTCTGCGGGATCGGGCCGCGATTCCGTGGGGTGCCATCGAAGAATCTGAAGTTCTCATGCGAAACGAAGGCGATCTGATAATTTATCCCTAGTCGCTTGGCAAAGTCTTTGACTGCGGCGAGGTCTGCGGTGGGGTCTTCAATCGTGAGACCGATGACCGTCAATCCTTGCGCGCGATATTGTTTGGCCAAAGCCACGAGGTGCGGAATTTCCTGGCGGCATGGCCCACACCAGGTCGCCCAGAAATCAATCAGCACCGGCCGGTTTTTCCCCACCAGTTGCGCCAGTTTCACGCGCTTGCCGTCGAGCGTCTGCACCTCGATGCCTCTCTCTATTGCTTTACTGAGATTGGAAATGACCGTGCCCTGCACTTGCGCGGTGATGTCAGAGCCAGTCAAAGGGCCGAGCGCCAGAGCCGCGCCCAAAACGACTGAAGCCGTGAGGCGAAGAGAGATAAAAGACCGACGTGATTTCATGCGTGCCTTCCTCATCGTGACAATTGGGGCCACGACCAGGCGGCATACTAGCACAAAATGCCCGTTTGACTTGTAGCTTGTTTTACACTCAGTTTACTTGGCCGAGCTTTCAGCGCCGCCGCTGTTTGGTGTTCTGATTGAACTGCGGGATGGCCGCGCCCGCGCCAAGCTGCGCAATTTCGTTCCGCTGATCCGCAATCAAACGGGCGCGCACCAGTCCGCGCAAACGCGCGCTTCTTTCCACCGTCAAATGCTCGGCGAGCGTCAACATCCGATACCACGCCGATTCAAGCTCATCGGCCAGCCGCGAAATTTGGCTGATGTCGTAAGGCACGGCCACTGCCTCCGCTCCGATGCGCGCAAAGACCGAGAGGTAACGCGCCGTCGCCAAATCGGGGCAGAGCAAACGACGCTTGCCGACCTTGAGTTCGATGCCGAGTAAGGTGTGCAACACTTCAACCGGAACGGTTTTGGCTGGGGCTTTCAGTTCGTAGCGGCGGGTGCGAGTGGTTAGGATGCGGTTGCGGTAAATCGCCGCGATAGTTTGCCCGTTCATCAGTCGTTCGATTTCGGCCACCAGATCATCGGCCCGCACCGCTCGCGGGTGAGCGCGCAGTTTGTCGGTGATGTCGGTGATCTCGGCCATCGTTATCTATCAACTTGCTGACTGATACTTCTGGGACGCGTTCCTCCACTGCCGAGCCAGTCGAACACGCTATTCGGCAGTAGGCCGAGATAAAAGGTTCCGGCAAGCGTGATGACTAATGCCAGCACGACCGCGCCGCTCACCCGCGGCTTGACGAAATTCTGCGGCGCAGGGCGGAAGAACATGACTACAATCGGATAGAGGTAATAATAGATCGAGATGATGCTGTTGATGACTGCCGCGACCACCAGCCACCGCAGATCCGGCGCGGCCTCCCAGGTAGATTTGAAGATGAAGAACTTGCCCATAAACCCGGCAGTCGGCGGAATGCCCGCGAGGCTGAGCAGAAAGATAGTGAGCGAAAAACTGAGCGCTGGGACTTCAAAGCCGATACCCGCGTAATCGGTGATCTGCGTTTTGACATCGCCCGCCCGCGCCAGCATTTGAATGACTGCAAAAGCGCCGAGGTTCATGATGGCGTAGCTCAGCATATAAAACCCGACCGGCGCAAAATTGCCGGTCACAAACCCGACTAGCGCATAGCCCGCATGCGCAATCGAAGAATACGCGAGCATGCGTTTGATATTGGTCTGCGAGAGCGCGATCACATTGCCGATGGTCATCGTCAGCACCGCAATCACCGCCAACGCATTGACCCAAGTGGCGTGAAGCTGCCAGCCGGTGCCAGTCGCAGTCGGAGCCGCGAAGGCTTCGGCGAAGACTCGGAGAAATGCCGCGAAGACGGCTGCCTTCGGCCCTGTGGCCATAAAAGCCGTGACCAGCGTGGGCGCGCCTTCATACACGTCCGGTGTCCACAGATGAAACGGCGCGCTGGCGATTTTGAAGCCGAAGCCGACGAGCATCATTGCCGCGCCGACGAACAGGAGTTGCGGAAAGTTGAGCGCACCCATCGCCACCGCGCGCTGAATGCCCGCTAAGTTCGTCGTGCCCGTTGCGCCATAGACGAGCGCCATGCCGTAAAGCAGAAATGCGGTTGAGAAGGAGCCAAGCAGAAAATATTTGAGCGAAGACTCGTTGGCGCGCACATCGCGCCGCCGGTAACCCGCAAGCACGTAAGTGGTGATCGAAGAGATTTCCAAACCGAGGAAGATCATGACCAGATCGCCTGCCGCTGCCATCAGGAGCATGCCGGTTGTGGCAAACATCAGCAGCGCATAAAATTCGCCAGGCGGCAGCGCTTCATCGTGCAGAAATTGCGATGCGAGCAGCGCGGTGATGATCGCTGCAATGATGACGATGATCGAGAAGAAGAGGCGCAAGCGATCTATCACGATCATGCCGCTGAAAGACGGACTATCACCGATGGCCGCCCACAAGCCGACAATCGCGCCCAGAGCCGCGACCAAACCGATCAGTGCAATCATGGCGTTGGCGCGGCGTGCGCCTTTTTTCGAGAAAGCATCCACGAGCATGATGACCACGCCGGTGATAGAGGCGATGATCTCTGGGGCGATGGAGTTGTAATTAAGGTTGAGTTCGTTCAGTTGCATGGTCTCTTTGCCGAATTATTTTGATACTCGCAGAATCTTACTCCCTTCCACCAGCGCACGCACGCTATCCACCGCGCGATCACTTGCGCGCAAAAAGATCATCGGCGCCAGGCCCATTACTAACGCCATCACCACCAGCGGCACAAGCGCCGCTTTCTCGCGGAAGTTGATGTCCTGTAACTCTGCGTTCTCGCGTTTGGTGGCTTCGCCGAAGAGCACGCGCTGGAGCATCCACAGCAAGTAGACTGCTGAGAGGATCACGCCCGTCGCGCCAATGACGGCGAAGGTGCTGGCGTAAGGCACGGTGGAGGAAAAAGTGCCGAGCAAAATCAGAAACTCGCCGATGAAGCCGTTGAGCAGCGGCAGGCCCAAACTCGACAACGCAACGATCAAAAACATGCTTGAGTATTGCGGCATTGGCGTCGCCACGCCGCCAAACTCGCCGATCTCGCGCGTGTGCCGCCGTTCGTAGATGATTCCGACGCACAAAAACAACCCGCCGGTCGAGATGCCATGACTGAGCATTTGATAGAGCGCGCCCTGCATGGATTGCTCAGTGAAGGCGAAGATGCCGAGCACGACAAAACCGAGATGGCTGACCGATGAATAGGCGACGAGCTTCTTCATATCCGGCTGCACCATCGCCACCAGCGCGCCGTAAACGATGCCGATCACGGCGAGCGTCATGACATAAGGCGCGGCGTAACGCGACATTTCAGGAAAGAGCGAAAGGTTGAAGCGCATCAAGCCATAAGTGCCCATCTTGAGCAGCACGCCCGCGAGGATGATCGAACCGGCGGTCGGCGCTTCGACGTGCGCGTCCGGCAGCCAGGTGTGAAAGGGAAAGAGCGGCACTTTGATAAAAAACGCCAGAGCGAAAGCAGCCCAGAGCAGGAATTGCACGTTCCAGGAAATGTCGGGCTTGCGGACGGCAAAGCTGTTGGTGATTTGCACGATGTCGAACGTCGTTCCGCCGTTGATGTAGTACACCGCAATGATCGCCACGAGCATGAGTAGGCTGCCGACGACCGTGTAAATCACGAACTTGACCGCTGCGTAAATACGCCGCTCGCCGCCCCAGACGCCGATCAGGAAGTACATCGGGATGAGCGAGATTTCAAAGAAGAGGTAGAACAGAAACATATCGAGCGAGACGAAGACACCGATCATTCCCGTTTCGAGCACGAGCATAAAGATCATGTACTCACGCACGCGCTTGGTGACATGCCAGCTCGCCAGAATTGAAATCGGCATGAGGAAAGTCGTGAGCAGAACGAGCCACAAGCTGATGCCGTCCACGCCGACAAAGTAGCTGACACCGAGCGCGCGAATCCATTCTGCCTTCAGCGTCAGTTGCGCGTCGAAGCGTGAATTATCGAAGCCAGCCACAATGCCGAGCGAGACGACAAACGTTACGAGCGTGATAAGCAGCGCGATCCAGCGGTATTGATGATCGAGCTTTTCTGGTGATGAGCCTTGCCGCGACCAGAACATGCCGTGCAGGAGCAACGCGAGTGCGCCCGCGAGCGGTAGAAAGGTGGTGATGGTGACGATGTACGAGTTCATGACTTTTACCTGAGCGCGAAATAACCGATGACCACGATAGCGCCAATGAGAATGACGGCGGCATAATTGCGGGCGAGACCAGTTTGCGTTGTGCGCAAGGCATTGCCGAGAAAAGCAAACGTGCTCGCGACGCCATTGACGAAGCCGTCAATCAGCTTCACGTCCACGATCTTCCAAAGCACATGGCGCGAGCCTGCTTCAATCGGCGTGATGACCGCCGCGTCGTAGATTTCATCCACGTAGTATTTGTTTTCAAGCACGCGCGGCATCTCGCGCACCGGGCGTTTGGTAAAGAGCACCCAGCCGAAGCCAAGGCCGATCAAGGCCACAATGATCGAAATGACAGTGAACCATCGCTCGCCGCTGACATCGTGGGCTGCTTCGCTCGCTGCTGCTGCGCCGTGAGCTTCAGTTGGCGTTGGCGTGAATGGACCGCTACCCGTGTGTGCGCCTGGCGTGATTCTCGCCACTGCCGGCTCAAGGAAATGCTCAAACTGGTTTTCCGAATGTAGCCCGACGAGACTGCTCAGTGCCGGAGGCACACCGACCAAACCGCCAAAGACTGAAAGAACCGCGAGCAAGGCCAGCGGCAGCCACATCACTGCCGGTGATTCGTGCGGTTTGTGTGGATGGGCATCGTGGCCGTGATCGTGCGCGCGATCCTGGCCGAAACGCTCCTGGCCCCAGAAAGTCATGACCATGAGCCGCGTCATGTAAATTGCCGTGAGCAGCGCAGTCAATGCGGCAAGCGCCCATAGTATGTGTCCCCAACCATCAGGCAGCGACGCCGTTGACCAAGTGCGCCATAGAATCTCGTCCTTGCTGAAAAAGCCTGCGAAGATCGGGATGCCGCTGATCGCGAGCCACGCGGTCAACATCGTGGCGAACGTTTTCGGCATGTATTTCTTCAGCCCACCCATGTGCCGCAGATCTTGCTCGTCGTGCAGTCCGTGAATAACCGAACCTGCGCCGAGGAAGAGCAGCGCTTTGAAGAAGGCGTGCGTCATAACGTGAAAGATCGCTGCTGTGAATGCGCCGACGCCGCACGCCAAGAACATATAGCCAAGCTGCGAGATGGTCGAATAGGCGAGGACTTTTTTGATGTCGTTTTGCGCCAGACCAATCGTCGCGGCAAAGAGCGCTGTCGCCGCGCCGATGATTGCTACCACAAACATGGCCGTCGGCGATTTGACGAAAACATTGCTGCATCGCGCGACCAGATACACACCCGCCGTGACCATCGTCGCCGCGTGGATCAAGGCTGAGACCGGCGTCGGGCCAGCCATCGCATCCGGCAGCCAGACATAAAGAGGTAGTTGCGCCGATTTGCCCGTCGCGCCGACGAACATGAGCAGCGCAATTGCCGTCATCACGCCGAAGACGCCGAAAGCTTCAAAAGGGCGCTCCGCCGCTTGGCTGAGCAGACTGCGCACGGTTTCTCCGCCGACGGTTTTATCCACGAAGCTGATCGTGCCGAAAGTAGTGAAGGCGAGAAACATCGCAATCATATAGCCGAAGTCGCCGACGCGGTTGGTGATGAATGCTTTCTTCGCCGCGTCGCCCGCTTCTTTGCGCCGAATGTAGTACCCGATGAGCAGGTACGAGCATAGCCCGACGCCTTCCCAGCCGACAAAGAGCAGCAGCAGATTATCGGCCAGCACCAGCGTCAGCATCATGAACATAAACAGATTCAGGTACGCGAAGAAGCGATAGAAGCCCGGATCGCCGTGCATGTAGCCCGTCGCGTAAATGTGAATCAGCAACGCGACGCCAGTGATAAAGAGGATGTAGATGCCGGAGAGAGGATCAAGCAGATAGGCGAAGTCGGCGCGAAAATTGCCGACCACCAGCCAGGTGAAGAAGTGTTCAGTAAGCTGAGCCTTGCCATTAACTACTGGCCACGGCTTCCCAAAGAACATAAAGAAAGCCAGCACGGTTGAAACTGCCACCGCGCCGCAGGCGATGACGCTGACGAATCGCTCGCCGAATCGCTTGCCAAAAAATCCGTTGATGATCGCGCCGATGAGCGGAGCGAGAGTGATCCATTTAAGCATAGTGGTCAGTGGCCCGGGGTCAGTGGTCAGTGGAAAGGAGTGATAAGCAAACGACGACCGACCGCTGCTAAATTACAATTTCAGCAAATCTGCTTCGTCCACGTTGAGCGTCTCGCGATTGCGGAAAAGCGCGATGATGATCGCTAAACCGACTGCGGCTTCGGCGGCGGCCACAGTCATCACAATGAAGACGAACAACTGGCCGGTGACATTGTTCAAATAACGCGAAAACGCGACCAGCGTCAGGTTGACAGCGTTGAGCATCAGTTCGATGCACATAAAGAGCGAGATCACATTGCGCTGCACGATGACGCCGACGACGCCAATGGTGAAAAGCACGGCGCTCAGCGCCAGATACCAGGAAAGTGGAACCATAACAGTTTTGCGCCGCCGCTAATGATGCGCGGCGGCGACAACCTCCTCTTCTTGAGTTGAAATATCCTGGCCGCTGGTTGGCGGCTCGATGGGTGGTTGCAACACTTCGGCTTCAGCGCGCTCAGCATCCGACTGGCTTTCTTTGCGCGCGAGCATCATCGCGCCGACAATCGCCATGAGGATCAAAACCGACGCTGCCTCGAACGGCAGCAAGTATGATGAAAACATAGCGTGACCGATGGATTCGGTTGTGCCAACGACTTGCGCTGGATTGCCAGAGTCGAGATTCGCTGGTAACTCGACTGCCGTTCCGCCAACCGACTTGATGACATAAAAGACTTCGGTCAACAGCGCGAAGAAGAGCGGGATGGCGAGCCATTTGAGATATT
>Ga0070694_100001602_pt1 | contig 13282 bp, 9 predicted proteins | sample KBSK1251metaG_FD_65470 | JGI IMG/M metagenome (GOLD analysis project Ga0070694, IMG submission 65470) | Corn, switchgrass and miscanthus rhizosphere microbial communities from Kellogg Biological Station, Michigan, USA - KBS K1-25-1 metaG | ecosystem: Host-associated > Plants > Roots >... | reverse complement strand
TTTCCGGTGAACAGCGGGATGGTGGATCGCTATCGGCCGCGTCACGCGCCCGTGCAGGGATCGCTCGACTTGTAGGAAACCCGGCTCAGGCGACTTCGGACTCGCTCTTGCGATTCCGTCCCCGGTAATGTCGCACGAGCTCGAGAACCCAGCGCGGGGCGACGTGTCGGCGCGCCTCGTACGCCCGCACGAGCAAATCGGCGACATCGCGGCCGAGTTGCGCCGCCTGGCCGGGAGAAAGATCCGCGGCGAGCTCGTTCAGCAAGCGCACGAGCTGGCCGATGTGCGGCGGCCGGCTCCCCCGCCCTCGTGCCGCCAACCAGCGCTCGAGCTTGCCGCGCGTCGCGGGATGCGGCACGGAGCCTTTCAGGAAGTTCCGGAGCCCGTTCGGGCTGACGGTGATCTCCGCGGCGGCCTTGCGCAGTGATAAGCCCACGGTCTCGCGCGCGACAGCGTCGCGCAGGATGGGGACGGGCAACGTCGGAACGCTCCGGCGACCAGCGTTCATACGACGCCCCCGAGGCGTGCAATTTGTGCGGTTTGCTTGATGTTACACGGCCTACCCTACCATCAGTTCTAGACCGGTGCAAGCGCGCGACAGACTCGCGTCCACCGCCGAGCTGTTCGAACTGAAACATCCCTACCCTCCTCCTATCGCCTCCACCAGCGCCCGAATCGTCCCCGGGGCGTTGCCTTCCAACCGATTGTTCACGAGCAGCAACGCTTCCAGCCGCCTCCGCATCACCTCGGCCACCACGTGGAGCAGGTCCTGGCGGACCTCAGGTTGGGGATCGCGGATACGGTCGTACGGCTCGAATAGCTTCACCGCGTCGGCGTACGCCCGGCCGGGCCGGAGCAGGGCCCGCACGACCGTGAACCCCGCTGGGAACGTCCAGGGCAGCTCGAGCTGCTCGCCGATCGGTGGCATCTCGTTCCATGAGTTGAAGACGTGGGCGACGCCGTGCCGCGCGAGTACCGCGCCGTGCTCCTCGCACAACAGCTCCGGGTTCCTGAGCTCGACCCCGTAGCGAAAGTCGCGCGGCAGCTGGCTCAAAAAGCGGTCCAGCTGCTCCACCCAGCCGGAGCGTCCAGGCAGGTCCCTGCCTCGCATGGGCTGGAACTCGAACACGAAGCAGCCGGCATGGTCCCGGAAAACCCGCGCGAACGGCCCGAGCACGGCCTCCTTGAACAAGTCGACGTTCAGGAAATCAGGGTTCAGCTGCCGATCGAGTCGTTTGGCCGTGATGCGGTCCCACACCTTACTCACACACGGAAAACCACCGGGCAGCGCGCGAGCGTACGCCGCGAGCGCCTCCTCGGTCGGCGGCTCGTAGTAGGCGCTGTCGATCCCTACCGTCCCGAACAGGGGATAGCGGGCGTATTCCTCGAGTCGCCGGGCTGGTTCCGCACCGCGATACGGTCGGTGATAGACATCGCCCGCCCAGCCGTCGTAGGTCCAGGTGGAGACCCCGAACTTGATGTTGGAGGGAATGCGCCGCGCGAGCGCGACGAGATCCGCGCGTGGCGCCGGAAGGGCGGCGAGGTTGTCGAAGAGATTCGGCTGATTACGGCGAGCCATTAGAAGTCACAATATACCAATGGCTTACCTCGTCGGTCAGCAGGCTTGCGACAATCTCGATCTTCGGGATATATTCGGGTCCCATTTTCGATCCGCCATGGCCCGAAAGTCCTACCTGACGAGCGACTCTGCGGCGTGCTGTTGGATCCCCCAGTTCGCGCTGCGCTCGGAGACCGCTCGACGACCCGAGCTCGTGTCGCACCCCGTGGCGCTCATCGCGCCCGACGATACCCGCCGGGTGTGGCAGCTGTCGTCGCTCGCCCGGCGCGCCGGAGTGAAGCCGGGAATGACGGTGAGCCAGGCCATCGGAGTCTGCCCCGCCCTCAAGCTGTGCGAGCCCGATCCCGTGCATTACGACGGAGAATTCTCCCGTTTGCTCGCGGCGCTCTCCCCGGTGAGTCCGGTGATCGAGCCCGCGGAGCTGGGGAGGGGGTTCGTGGGCACCGATGGTCTGGAGGGGATTTACGGTACGCCCGAGAAGATCGTCGAAGAAATAAAGTGCGGAGTGCGGAATGCGGAGTGCGGAATTGAGGCTGCACTGCGGATTGGGTGGGGCAAGGGAAAGTTCGTCTCCTGGGTGGCGGCAAGCCGGGCGAAACCGGGACAGGCAATCATCGTGCGGCCTGGGGAGGAGGGGAAATTCCTCGCCTCCCAGCCGATCTCCGTCCTCCCGCTCGATCTCGATACGCATCGCCGGCTGCGGCAGCTCGGGTTGAAGACGCTCGGCGCGCTGGCGGCGCTTCCGGAGGAAGCGGTGGCCTCGCAGTTCGGCGCCACCGGACGACGGTTGTGGCTGCTCGCGGCGGGACGAGTGTCGGAGCCGGTGGTGGGGCGAGTCGCGCCCGAGCCGATCGTCGCGGCACTCGCGTTTTTCTCTCCGGTCGCCGGGAGGGAGCTGCTCGAGATGGCGCTCGATCGGTTGATCGAGCGGGCGCTCAAGGATCCGCGCCGAATCGGCTGGCGCGTGCAGGCGGTGCGTGCATGCGCCGGACTCGAGCAGGGTGCGTCGTGGCTCGCCGCGGTGACACTCAAAGAGCCTACGGCCGATCGCGATCGCATCGCTGCCCCACTCAAGACGCAGCTCGAGCGGTCGCCACCCGCCGGTGCGGTCGAGCGGCTCGTGGTCGAGTTCACCGCGTTCGTGCCGGGCACCGAGGAGCTGCAGTTGTTTGCCCGCGATGCGACTTCCGCGGCGCGCGCCGCCCGACGGCACGCCCTGCAGGGTGCTGCGCGCGAGATCAAGCTGCGGGTCAAGCGGTCATTCCTGTATCACATCATCGAGGTGCAACCATGGTCGCGGCTTCCCGAGCGGCGGTATGCGCTGATCGACTATGAACCGTGAGCGGTGAGAGGGTAAGCGGTGAGTGGCAAAACCAATGACAGAATTCGGGCACTCAACGTACCGCAACGGGTGAAAGTGGAGCTCGATGCAGAGGGACTTCCCAAGACAGCAGGGGAGATCACCGTCGAAGCCGTCCTCGAGACCTGGCGCATCGACGACGAGTGGTGGAGACAGCCCATCTCGCGTCGTTGCTTCGACGGAGTCCTGGAAGGTGGAAGGCACGTGGTGCTGTTCGAAGACCTGACGACGGGCGAGTGGTGGATCCAAAAACCATAACAGCTCACCTCTCCCTGCTCACTGCTCACCGATGTACGCCGAGCTCCACTGCCATTCTGCCTTCTCGTTCCTCGACGGCGCCTCGCTTCCCGAACAACTCGCGCTCACTGCCTCGCAGCTCGGCCTCCCCGCGCTCGCGCTGACCGACCACAACGGACTGTACGGCTCGATGGCGTTCGCGCAGGAGGCGAAGCAGCTCGGCATCCAGGCGATCACCGGCGCGGAAGTAACGCTGCTCGACGGGTCGCACGTGACGCTGCTCGCCGAAACGGCCGAGGGGTACGCGAATCTGTGCCGGCTGATCACGGAAGCGCACCTTGGCCGGGACGACCGGCGCGATCCGCGGCTCGACTTCGCGGCGCTCGAGGCGCGACATGCGGGACTCATCGTGCTGTCCGGCTGCCGGGAGGGGCTGCTTCCGACGGTCCTGCGGTCGCAGGGGGGTGGGGCGGCGCGCCGGCTCGCCGAGCGGTGCCGTGCGGTATTCGGGAGCGACCGGTTCTTCGTCGAGATCCAGCGTAACTACGTCCGGGGCGATCTGGGGCTCACCCGGGCGCTGATCGACCTTGCGGGAGACGTACGACTTAGCGTCGTAGCGTCTGGCAACGTGCATTATCACGCCCGCCCCCGTCACCGCCTGCACGACGTGCTGGTGGCGATCCGGCACCGGACGACGCTGGATGGCTCGCACAACGTCCGCCGTGCCAACAGTGAGTTCTTCCTGCGCCCGCCTGAAGATGTTCATGAGCTGTTTCATGACTGTCCAGATGCTGTCGACACTACATTGATCCTCGCGGAGCGCTGCAAAGGCTTCGATCTCACGCGAGACCTGGGGTATCGCTTCCCCGATTTTCACGGCGCCGACCACGCACCCGCGTCGCGGGCGCTCGCCGAGCTGTGTCGGGCGCGTCTCGACGAGCGTTACCCGGCAGGCTCCCCGCACCGTGACGAGGCGGAGCGGCGGCTCGCCGAAGAGCTGCGACTGGTCGAGCACCATGCTCTGAGCGGGTTCTTTCTGGTCTACCACGACTTGTTCGACCTGGCCCGCGAGGTCGGGGCAGACATCCGGCGCGGCTCCCGGCGTGCCCGGGCGAATCTTCTGCCCGGGAGAGGACGGGGCTCGTCCGTCTCTTCCGTCGTGTGCTACCTGCTCGGCCTGTCGCACATCGATCCGGTGGCGACACGGCTCTTTATCGGTCGGTTCTTGAACGAGACCCTCGCCTCGGTACCGGACATCGACCTCGATTTCCCGCGCGAGATCCGCGAGGAGCTGATCCGGCGCGTGTACACGCGCTATGGCCACGAGCACGTCGGGCTCGTTTGCTCGTTTCCCACCTACCGGCTGCGCTCGACGGTGCGCGAGATCGGCAAGGCGCTGGACCTGCCCCTTGGCGAGATCGAGCAGGTTGCGAAACTGGCGGACCGGCGGTCGGGGGGACTGTCGGAGGAGATCGAGCAGCTACCGGGATTCACCGGCCGGCGCAACGCTCCACTATGGAAAGAGCTATGCGAGCTGGCGGAGGAAATCGCCGGGCTGCCGCGGCACGTCTCCCAGCACGTCGGCGGGATGGTCATCTCGAGCCGGCCGCTCGTCGAGATCGTTCCGCTCGAGCGCGCCGCTATGGAAGACCGCGTGGTGTGCCAGTGGGACAAGGATTCCTGCGACGATGCGCGGTTCATCAAGATCGACTTCCTGGCCCTGGGCATGCTGTCGCTCGTGGAAGAGTGCGTCGAGCTGGTCGCGACGCGAGAAGGAACGCCGCCCGATCTCTCGCGCATCGACTTCGAGGACTCGGTGGTCTTCGATCGGATCTGCCGGGGCGACACGGTCGGCCTGTTCCAGATCGAGAGCCGGGCGCAGATGCAGATGATTCGTCGCACCCGCCCCCGAAACCTCGAGGACCTGGCGGTCGAGGTCGCGATCGTGCGACCCGGGCCGATCGTGGGCGGCGCGGTGAATCCCTACGTGCGGCGCCGTGAGGAGCAGCGTCGCGCCCGGGAAGCGGGCCGCCCGTACGAGCCGCCGCTCGACCATCCCCTGCTCAAAGACGCGCTCGCCGAAACCCTGGGCGTGATTCTCTATCAGGACCAGGTCCTGCAGGTCTGCCAAGCGCTCGCGGGATTCACAACGGGGCAAGCCGAAGCGTTACGTCGGGCCATGAGCCGGCGGCGAAGCCGAGAGTTGATGGAGGGATTCTGGGAAGAGTTCAAGAACGGCGCCGCGGCCCGCGGTGTCCCCGAGCGGACCGCCGAGCGTGTCTTCACGCAGGTGATCGCGTTCTCGGAGTTCGGCTTCCCGAAATCACACGCGGCCGCGTTCGGCCTGCTCGCCTACCAGTCCGCCTGGCTGCGGCACTACCACCCAGCCGAGTATTACTGCGCGCTCTTCAATAACCAGCCGATGGGGTTTTATTCGCTCGATGTCCTGGGACGGGATGCACAGCATAACGGGGTCAGGATCCGGTTGCCCGACGTGAATGAGAGTGATGTGTGGTGCACGATTGAAATGGGAGCAGGGAGCGGGGAGCAGGGAGCGGTTCATTCCGATGCAGTGAGAGTGGGGCTCGGGTTCGTGCGCGACTGGAGCGAAGAGACGGCGACCGGCGTTGTGGCTGAGCGGGAGCGTGTCGGTCTGTTCCGCAGTATCGGCGACTTCGTGCGCCGCGCCCCGCCCAAGCTCAAGCGCACCGCGATCGAGCATCTGGTGTGGGTGGGGGGCTGTGACGGCTTCGGGCTCACTCGTCGCGAGCTGCTGTGGCAGGTGGGGCTCTGGCTCCCACCCGAAGGCGAGCGCAGCGGCGTTGTAGGAGGGCGGCGTCAGCTCGAGCTTGCGCTCGATCATCCATACGAAGGACTCCGGTTCGGCGGGCTCGAGGCGGCCGAGCGGCTGCTCGCTGAATACGACGTCCTGGGGTTCGCGGCGAGCGGCCACCCCCTCTCCCTCCTGCGCGGGGCGTTACCGCCGGGCGTGGTGCAGAGCGACGCGCTCCCCCGGCTCGAGCACGATTCCCCGGTCGAAGTCGCCGGGCTGGTGGTCGCGCGCCAGCGCCCCGAAACCGCCAAGGGTTTCGTCTTCGTGCTTCTCGAGGACGAGGGGGGGATGACGAACGTGATCGTCCGCCCGGACGTGTACGACCGGTACCGCTCGGCGATCCGCGGCGAGCCGCTGTTGTGGGTCCGGGGCACCCTCGCCAAGGACGACGGGACGGTGAACGTGCTGGCGGAGGAAGCGCAGGGGCTGCAGTGTGGAGTGCGGAGTGCGGAGCGCGGAGTCGAAGGAGAGTCTGACGATTCCGCATTCCGCACTTCACACTCCGCATTCGCCTTTCTCAAGTCCATGCGCCGCGTGGCGCCGGAGTCGAAGGATTGGGGCTAATTTTCTAGCTGGACCCTAGGGAGGTGTTCGGATGTCGCAGCGCGAAGTCGCGACCCTCGCCGGCGGCTGCTTCTGGTGCCTCGAAGCGGCTTTCCAGGACTTGAAGGGTGTCGAGAACGTCCAATCGGGATATGCCGGTGGTCGGGTGGCCAACCCGTCGTACGAGGACGTCTGCACCGGGACCACAGGCCACGCCGAGGTCGTGCAGATCACGTTCAATCCGCAGGTCGTCAGTTTCGAGGACCTGCTCCATGTCTTCTTCACGATTCATGACCCGACCACCCTCAACCGCCAGGGCGCGGACGTAGGCACGCAATACCGTTCGGCGATCTTCTACCACAGTCCGGAGCAGAAGGCCACGGCCGAGCGCGTGATCGCCGAGCTGCAGGCGCAGAAGCTATGGGACGAGCCGGTCGTGACGGAGCTCAAGCCGCTCACGGCCTTCTATCCCGCGGAGGAGTACCATCGCGATTACTTCCGCCGCAACCCGACCCAGGGTTACTGCCAGGCGGTCATCGCGCCGAAAGTGGCAAAGGTCCGGAAGCTCTATTTCGATCGATTGAAGCAACCCGCCTGATCAGACCGGAGGAGGCAGGCATGCTGCGCTGGTTCATGCTTGGGGTGCTCGTCGCGCCGACGATGGCGATCGCGCAGGCGCCGCCCGCGGGATCGACGGAACCGTTCGTCGTCGAGTACTACTACAAGGCGCGCTGGGGTCACGCGGACGAATTCATCCGGCTCTTCAAGAAGAACCACTTCCCCGTCCTCAGGCGCGAGATGGAGTTGGGTCACATCCAGCAGGTCGTGGTCGAAGCGCCCAGGTTCCACGGGACCGAAGACGGCCGCTGGGACTATCGCGTGACGATCGTGTGGAAGAACGCCGCGGCGCCGCACGAGCCCTTCCCCGAAGCAGAGCTCAAGCGGCTGTTCCCCGACCAGGACACGTTCAAGCGCGAGGAGCAAGAGCGCTTCGAGATTCTCCTGGCGCACTGGGACCTGCCGGTGGTGACGGTCGACCTGACGCGTCCATAGGGCAGTGAAGCCGGCCTGCCTCGCGCTCGCGTTGGCGCTCTGCGCCGCTCGACTCACGGGCCAGTCACGCGCCGCCCAGCTCGTGGACTCCGCGCGAGTGCAACTCGCCGCCAGTCATGCGGACAGTGCAGCCGCCCTGCTCCGTGCGGCCCTCGACAGCAGCACCGGAGCCACGACCGGGGAGCGCGTCAACGCGCTCGTGTGGGAGGGGATCGTCCAATTCGTCAAAGGTGACGAGGCCGGCACACGCGCCGCGTTCCGGGAGGCATGCACCCTCGATGGGGGCCTCGACGTCAAGGGCCTTGACCAGATGTCGCACCAGTTGTCGCAGATCTTCCAGGAGGAGAAGGCGGGGGTGTTTCGAAGAAAAGCAGTCTACGTCTCCGGCGACGTGGACGATCCACCGCGGCGGCTGTCGGGCCCACCGATCGCGTACCCTCCGGTCTTGTTACGGCGCCATGTGCAGGGCTTCGTCGAGGTCACGGCCGTGATCGACACCACGGGCCGGCCGGAGGCATCCTCCGTCGAGGTGCTATCGACACCCGATTCCGCGCTGATCGGCCCGGCGAAGCAGATGATGCTCGCGACGCAATTCACTCCCGGCCATCGCAAAGGCGCGGCGGTTCGCGTCATGGTACAGATGGACGTGGACGTCCGACCGCCTCGTATGGATGCGACGGAGCTCACGGGCAGAGCCCGCGCCGAGCTCGCCGCTGGCCACGCCGACAGCGCGCAGCGATTGCTCGGCATCGCGCTCGATACGGTCTTGACACATCCGACGGATGGGGAACGACTGTACGCACTCCTCGTCCGCGGCATCGCCGCGTCGAAAGCGGGCCAGGATAGCGCCGCGCGCCGCGACCTCGAGGGTGGTATCGCCCTCTACCAGAGCCTCGTCGCGCGCGGAGTGGACCTCGCACCGTTCCTGCGTCGCCTCGCGGACTCGGTACGCCTCGCCCACCGAACGACCAAGGCGCCCGGCAGCGACATGCCCGCGCCGACGGCGCTCGGTGGTGTGGACGAGCAGCCGGTGCTCCTCTCCCACCCACCGATCCATTATCCGCCCGAGATGCAAGCGCTGAGGATCGCGGCCACGGTAGTCGTGGAAGCGGCACTCGATGCGTCGGGACACGTCGTACGCGGGTCGGCGAAGATCGCCCAAAGTCCGAACCATGCGTTCGATCGGGAGGCCCTGCGTGTCGTCAATGGGTCTACATACCGGCCAGCGAAGAGTGGGGGCCAGCCGGTGCGGGCGATGATCCGTCAGCCGATCAGCTTCGTCAACTACTAGCCGCGCGCGGCCGCGGACCGCGGCCGGTCCTGCCGAGATAGGTCCGCACGAGCGGCGCGACGCGTCCGCGGACCAACGCGGACTTGAGTCGCTCCCGTTCGTCCGGCGTGGCCTCCACGAGGTAGCGCTCTCCGCTCCCCGCTCCCTCTTTCAGCGCGACCGGAATCCCATCGCGGTACAGGATGCGATTGGTCGCAAGCCCGACCACGACGTCGCCCGGCGTGATGATTCCCACCAGGTTGAGCGGATCGGCCCCGCTCACCGCCACGAGCTCTCCGCTGGGCGCTTCCCGCCGCACGCCGCGGAGCGAGCCGACCGCCTCGGGGAGCGCGTATTGCTCGCCTGAGAACCCGCCGACGAACCGCCCGCCTCGGATCTCCCCACGCGCCTCGAGCCGGCGGTACACCCGCAGGATGTCCCGCCACGGAGCGAGCAGCGTCTCGCGTGTCACCAGCCGCCGGAACACGACGCCGTAGCGCCGCAACAACTGCCACGTTACCGCCTCCGCGACCGCGTCTTCCGGAACCGCGGCGGGGGCTCGCACGCGTGACCACCGACCCGCCGTTTCGACGCCGAACGGCGCGATCTTGCCGCGCCGCCGCAGCCCCACCACGCCGAGGGGACGGCGCCGATCCGAGGGCACGAGCAGCGCCCGCAGGCCCGCGAAGCTGTCGGACGTGACGAGACCCCAGGCCACCAGCTCGCCGAGCGCCTTTTCGACCTCCGTGCGGAGCAGGCCGGTGGCATTGACGAGATCGCCGAAGAACGATGCGCCGCGCTGGTCCAAGGCGTCGAGGACGGCGCGCCCCGAATGAGACAGCGACAACTCGGCGGGCTCCGACGGAGCCGTCACGGACCGCCAAACCGCCCCCCGCTCCCGCCTGAAGAGCGAGATGGGCGTGGTGCGAATGGGGCCGGACTTGTGTCCGTTCGCCGGCCCGGCGGGGCTGACGCGGCCCCAGGCGATCTCCCCCGAGAGGCAGAGTCCGTCGAGCCAAAGGGGATCGTATTCCCCGAGCCGTGCGGGAAGCACGTCCGCTTCCCACGCGCCCGCGGGCACCTCATATCCGTCGAGCAGGTCGAGCACCGCGGCGAGGCCTTCGGGACCCTCGGCGCGCGCGTCGGGGGTCGCGCGCTGCCACCGCAGCAGGAACCGCATGAAGTCGGCCGCCGTGACCGGCTCGATCTCCTGCCGCAACCGGTCGAGCGTGTACCGGTGGATCCGGGCCAGCAGCCTGCGCTCGCACCACTCGAGCTCGGCGACGCCGGGCGAGAAGTGCCCCCGCAGCACGAACCCTTCGTGCTCGAGCGCGCCGAGCGCGAAGTCCACGTCCGAGACCGGCACGCCGAGCGCCGTCGCGACCGCGGCGGAGGTGGTCGGCCCGACCACTTCGAGTCGTCCACGCACCAACTCGCGAATCGCGTCCTCACGAGTCCACGTCTTTGCGCGATCCCGCTCGGGCACGCTCACCACCGGCTCGGTCGCCACGTCCGGGAACGCCGCTTGGAGCATCGGCACCCGCTCGGCCGCCACCCAAAGTCGGGGCTGGGCAAGCGCGGTGGCCCGCGCTGCCTGCACCAACGCCGAGAAGTGTCCGGTCAAGGACCGCTCCCCGCTCCCCGCTCCCTCGCGCTCCGGGATCGCCCCCATCACCATGAGGGCGTCATGCAGCTCGTCCGGCGACCCGACCTCCGGCCACGCCTCCTCCCGCACCCGATCGATCGCCGCCTGATCGAGCTTGCCGAGCTCCTCGGCGGTCTTCACATCGAGCCCGCGGCGCGTGATCACCGCCTGCGTGCGGCGCTCCTCGAGCGGCGCGTCGTCGAGGAAGGCGTACGGCTTCGCGTTGATCACCTCGTGCGACAGGGGTGACGGCTCGGTGGTGTCCCGGGCGACGAGGCGCACGCGGCCCCCCTCGATCCCCTCGAGCACATTCTTCAAGCCCGGGAAATCCATCGCCTCCAGCAGGCAGTCGGTGATCGTCTGGTTGACGAGGGGGTGGTCGGGGATCTCGCGGTCGCCCACCAGATTCTCAGGACAGGCGAGCTGGTCCGGGAACACGGCGGCGACCAGGTCCTCGGCGTCCATACGCTGCAGGGGCGTCGGCACCTTCCTGCCGCCGCGCGCCCGGAGCACGGCGAGCGCTCGCGTCGCGTTCCACCGCCACCGGCTCCCGAACATCGGCGCATCGAGCATCGCCTGGACCAGGAGATGCTCGGCCGTCTCGGGCTTGAGATAGTGAAAGACGTCCTCGAGCGGGAAGCTGTGCTGCGGGCCGAGCGACAGGACGATCGCGTCCTCGGTGGCGGCGGCCTGGAGCTCGAAGTTGAAGCTCCGGCAGAAGCGCTTGCGCAGCGCCAGGCCCCACGCGCGATTCAGGCGGCTCCCGAACGGCGCGTGCAAGACGAGCTGCATCCCCCCCGCCTCGTCGAAGAAGCGCTCGAGCACGAGCGTCTCCTGCGTCGGGATGACGCCGAGGATCTTCTTGGACGCAGCGAGATACTCGACCATTTGCCGGGCGGCGGGCTCGGGCAGACCCGCGATCTCGGTGGCGAGCCATCCGATGGCCTCGCCCGGCTCGGCGTCGAGACGGCCAGAGAGGTCCTCCCGCAGCTGCGACACCTGCTCGGACAGCTCCCTCGTGCGGCCCGGGGCCTCGCCGAGCCAGAAGGGGATGGAGGGCGGCTGTCCCCGCGCGTCGACCACGCGCACCTGCCCCGACTCGATGCGGCTGATCAGGTACGACGTGTTGCCGAGCTGGAAGATGTCGCCCGGCGTGCTTTCGATCGCGAAGTCTTCGTTGAGCGTGCCGACGAACGTCTCGGTCGGCTCGAGGATCACGCGATAGTCGCCGACGTCAGGAATGGCCCCACCCGACGTGATCGCCGCCAGCCGGGCGCCGCGGCGGGCGCGCAGCCGCCGGTTGACCCCGTCGTGGTGGACGTACGCGCCCCGACGCCCCCGGCGCGTCGTGAAACCTTCGGCGAGCATCTGCACGACCGCATCGAAGTCCTTGCGCGCGAGGTCCCTGTACGGATAGGCGCCGCGCACCAGCTCGAAGAGCGCATCCTCCTCCCATTCGTCGCCGGCGACCGCCGCGACGACTTGCTGCGCGAGAATGTCGAGCGGGTGCTCCGGAATGATCAGACGGTCGAGTGTTCCCCCACGCGCGGCCCGTACCAACGCGGCGCACTCGATCAGCTCGTCTCGCGACAAGGGGAACAGCCGGCCCTTGGGGACCGCGGCGAGATTGTGACCCGACCGCCCGACCCGCTGCAGCAGCGTCGCGATCGAGCGCGTGGAGCCAATCTGACAGACGAGATCGACCGTCCCGATGTCGATCCCGAGCTCGAGCGACGCCGTCGCGACGAGGGCCTTGAGCTTCCCTTCCTTCAGTCTGGTCTCCGCATCGAGCCGCTTTTCCTTCGACAGGCTGCCGTGGTGGGAGGTCACCTGGTCGGCGCCGAGGCGCTCGGAGAGATGCAGGGTCAGCCGTTCGGCCAGCCGCCGCGTGTTGACGAACACGAGCGTCGTGCGGTGCTCCGAGATGAGCTGCACCACGCGCTCATAGATCTCGTCCCACACCTCCGCGGCCATGACGGCCTCGAGAGGCGAAGAGGGGATCTCGATGGCGAGGTCGAGGGTCCGTGAATGGCCGGAATCGACGATACAGGTGTCAGGTGTCGGGTGTCTGGTGCCCGCGAGAAACGCGGCGATGTCTTCGATCGGCTTCTGAGTGGCAGACAACCCGATGCGTTGTAACCGGCGCCCCGCGAGGTGCTCTAGCCGCTCGAGTGAGAGCGCCAGATGGCTCCCCCGCTTGTCCCGCGCTACGGCGTGGATCTCGTCGACGATCACCGTGCGCACGGTCCGGAGCATCTCGCGCGCCCGCTCGGACGTCAGGATGAGGTAGAGCGACTCGGGGGTGGTGACCAGGATGTGTGGCGGCCGGCGCACCATCTCCTGCCGCTCCGCGCCTGGCGTATCGCCGGTACGAACCAGGGTCCGGATCTCTACATCCGGCAGGCACGCTCCCTCGAGCGCCCGGCGGATCTCCGCGAGCGGCTCGGCCAGGTTCTTTTGGACGTCGTTCGAGAGGGCCTTGAGCGGTGAGACGTACACGACCTGGGTCTCGTGGCCGAGAGTACCCTCGAGCCCCTGGCGCAGGAGCGTATCGATGGCGGCGAGGAAGGCGGCGAAGGTCTTTCCTGACCCCGTCGGGGCGGCGATCAGGGCGTTCTTGCCGGCCGCAATCAGTGGCCACGCGCGCCGCTGTGGCTCCGTCGGCTCCCGGAAGCGGGATTCAAACCAACGAGCGATAACCGGGTGGAAGCCAGACAAGGACATGATCGAAATATGGCGAAGATTTCCCGAAGTCGCGACCG
>Ga0070694_100001601_pt1 | contig 13289 bp, 5 predicted proteins | sample KBSK1251metaG_FD_65470 | JGI IMG/M metagenome (GOLD analysis project Ga0070694, IMG submission 65470) | Corn, switchgrass and miscanthus rhizosphere microbial communities from Kellogg Biological Station, Michigan, USA - KBS K1-25-1 metaG | ecosystem: Host-associated > Plants > Roots >... | reverse complement strand
GGTAGGGTTTGTCGCCTTGCTTGTACTGCACAAACTCCGTCTCCCTGCCTGTCAGCGTGCCGGGTTTGAAGAGATTGCCTGGGCCGGAGACGCCGTACAAAGCATCGAGCGTGGTGGTCGAAAACTTGTTGTTGAGCGGAGTGAAGGGCAATTGAATCTGCCAGCGCACACCGTAATTAACCGTCAGATTCGGTTTCCACCGCCAGGAATCCTGGCCATAGAAGCCAAATTCACGCTGACGTGCGCGCCGGATGTTATCTCCGTTGTAGACGTACTTGCCTGTTTCTTCGTCGAACCAAGCCGTCCCGCTGATGGCCGTGACGCGCCCGGTCAGCACCGCGTAGATATTTCTGGCGTTGGAGAGGTCGGTGTTGGATGCGCCAGGGAAGTTCACCGGGCCATTGGTTGCGTCAAAAAGAATGCGCGCCGGGTCATTGGTGGTGTCCACCCCGAAGTTGATCGTGGGCACGGTGATTTTGTTGTTCTCATAGCTTTTGACGCTGGTAAAGGTGGTGCCGAAAGCGAGGCTGTGCGCGCCTCGCTGCCAGGTCACATTGTCGGCGAAAGTCCAGATCGGCGAATTGCGCTCGCTGGGCGCGGCAGTCTGGGTAGGGCTAGCAATGCCAGCGAGTGGGAGTCCACTGTTTCCTCCGAGATTGAAGCCACCTTGATTGGCCAATGTCCCGGTGAAGTGATCGCGCGTGACATTACCAAAGAAGTGCAGCTTCCCGCCCGTCAAGCCGACGCGCGCTTCATTGACCAGTGTGGGCGTCAAAGTTGAGCGCAATGCCGACGAGTGTGAGTACCGGGTCGAGGTCGTGTCCCCGAAATTCGGGAAGTTGGGGAATCGAGGGTCAGCACTGTTGACGTTGTCTTTGAATCGCCGCCACTGCTGGACATTGCCGGTGTATTCCAGGTGATGCTTGCTCGTCAGGTTGAAGTCCACCCGCAGGGTTGGGTAGACGTGATGATCTTTCGCGGGACTCAAGAAGGAGAACTGTTGCAGGTTCGGATCCGTCAATTGCCGCACATCGCCTTCTTTACCGGACGTTGTGTTCCGAATGTCCGCGAGCAGCTTCCCGACAATCGGATCAACGGTTGCAAGCTGACCTTTGGAAGCGGCCAGGGTGAGCAGGTTTACTTCCCGCACGGTGGTCACGCCGCCCGAAGTGAAGTTGTACCGGAAAGTGCCCGTCTGCGTCGCCGGATTGAAGATCGTTCTCGCCCGGCTGTTCTGCACCGGGAAAGAGTAGTTCTCGACGTTGATGAAGAAGAACGCTTTGTTGCGGCCATCAAAGCCCAGCTTGCCGAAGACCTTCTTCGGCAACGTGATCGGCCCGCCGATTCGGCCGCCGAATTGATGGAGGAGCACCCGGTTACGCGGCGCATGGCAATTCTCTGGATCATAGGGTGCCGGACAAGGCAGATGACTCTCATCGTTGACCGGCACAAAGTTGCGGTTATTGAACCAGTAGTTGGCGTTGAGCGCCGTGTTGCGATGATACTCATAGGCGCTGCCGTGAAAGGCGTTGCTCCCCTGACGGGTGACGAACTTGATTTGCACCGCGCCCTGGCCCGACGTATCAGCGCCAGCGGCGGCGGTCGAGATACTGACTTCCTCCAGCGCGTCCACGCGCGGGCTGACATAGCTGAAGAAGTCGGCATTGTTTCTGAATAACTGTTCCTGGATGTTGACGCCGTCAATCATCATGTTGATGGCGTTGGGCGGCAGACCGAGAAAAGTCGTGCTCCGCACAGTGGTCGGAGTATTCGCGCCCGGCAGCAACAACGCCAGATTGCTGGCATCGCGCCAGGGAAGTGGCAGCTCGTTGATCTGACGGCCAACGATAGTGGTGGAGACAGCGGCGGATTGCGTCTGCACGATATCGCCGCCGCCTTGTACGGTGACAGTTTCGGTGGTCTGGCCGACTTCGAGGTTGATGGTCACTGAACCCGGCGTGCCGGCGTCAATCTTGACTTCAGTCACGACGGCTTGCTTGAAACCGGTAGCTTTGACCATGACCGTGTAAGTGCCGGGAGTCAGACTGGGGACGGTAAAGGTTCCGTTGGTGGCGGTGGTGGCATTGAATTCCGCGCCGGTCGCATTGCTTTTGACGATGACCGATGCGCCCGGCACCACCGCGCCGTTCGGATCGTGAACGACGCCGGAGAGCGGCGCATTCGAGGAGATTTGGCCATAAGCGATGTTGCTCGCCAGCAGGGCGAGCGCTAAAACGAGGAGCTTGGTCAGTGGGTGTGTTTTCATTCGTATCCTCCGAAAAGCAACCAACGATCTGCCGGGGATCGGCTAGTAATCTAGATTGATTGCTCGAAATCGTGCTCGAAGCGCGCCTCGAGCAGAATGCTACTACTGCGCGTCGTATTGATCGGCCGACTTCACTTTTTCATCCCACTTCTGGTGCCTGGCGCTTGGCGAAGTGAAGCGGCCTTGCAAGGCCGACGATCAGTGATCTTCCTCCGCGATCAACCAAAGTGCTGAATGAGCGAAGGATTCTGAGCAGTAAACAGCTTGCGCCTTATTCTAGTGATACAGAAACAGTCTTCGAGTTGCTGGCCGCATTAGTTCGGCCGAGCGATCATCAGAATTATTGCGCTACGGAGTATGGAGAGAGGCTGAAAAGATCTGTTGGTACCCCTATGATTGCTGCCCCTCGTCTTATCTTTCAATCTTTAGTGCGATAGAAAACGCCGACAGGTGAGCAGCCGCCTGCCCACCTGTCGGGATGAAGGACTAACCTGGCCTTACCACTCGATGCTGGCACGGAACTGCATGGTACGCGTGCCGCTCGCTCCAGTGATCTGGCCGAACTGCGTCGAGGTCGGGCTGGCATTGCCCTGGTTGAAGAACGGATGGTTCAGGAAATTCAGTGCCACCATCCTCAAAGTCATCCGCCACCGCTCGGTGATGCGGATATCCTTGTTGATGCTCATGTCCAGAATGTAGAAGTTGTTGTCGCGGATGTAGGTGAATGCCCCGTACTGACCAGGCGTCGAGGCCGGAGCGTAGAGCGCCGCATTGACCTGACTGGTCGGACTCGTGCCGGAGGTGATCGTCGCAATGCTCGCCACATTGGAGATGAGCGCTGTGGTCGAGAACCCTCCCTTCACCTGACTTAAAGCCTTTTGCAACTGCTCTGGCGTAAAGCCGCCCCCGAAAACCACGCCTCCTTGCGTGAGATTGTTGACCGTGTTGCGTCCGCCGTTGAGCAGAACCGGATTGCCGGAGGCGAGGGTCTCGCGCCCGCCGAGTGTCCAGCCGCCGATGACCCGATCTAGCAGCCCGCTATTGGAAAGGAATCTCCGCCCCTTGCCGAACGGCAGATCGTAAGTCCAATAGGCGTTGAAGGTATGTTTCCGATCGAACGGCGATGGCCCATAGCTGAGCCGCGCATTGCGGAGCGTATACCAAGTAAATCCGGCGGCCTGATCCGTTTCGTTCAGCAAGTCGCCGAGCCCATGTGCCCAGACATAGTTAGCGCCGAGCGATAAGCCCTGATTGAACCGATGTTGCAGGTCAACCTGGAGCGCATTGTAGTTGTTGTCCCCATTCGAGTCCTGATAGGTCATGCTGCTCAGGTACGGATTGGGTTGGAAAAGGTTGATCGGGAACGCGCCCGCCACGTTGAAACCGGCGGTCACGCAACGCGGGATTTTGTTGCCCACCAGGCGGCAGTAGTTCGTCGCGCTGGTGGCTATTGATTGGGCCAGCGTGCCCGCCACGCCCTGGTTTAGATTTTGAATAAAGGTTGCATTCCCGAAGCCTGCACTAGCGGCCAGTGCGGGCTGAGTGCCCAATGCCCCGAAGGCCGCCTGGAAAATAGGCAGCGCCGCTTGACCTGCAAGGTTGTTGTTGATGAAGGTCTGTCCACGGCCGTTGGCGACGTTGATGTCGAGGTTCTTCTTCGCCTGAATGAACTCAGCTAGGAAGCCATTCTCAAAGATGTTGACCTCCTGCAGGTTCTGGCGGTGCCACATGTGCGTGGATTTATTGCCCACGTAGCGCACCTCAAGTGTGATGTTCTTCGTGAGCTGGCGCTGAATGCCTAAGCTCCAGTTCTGCACATACGGCGAGACCAGATCAGGGTTGATGTAGTTACCACCCTGTGCCGTCGCGAATGAATTCTGCGCGATCGGGAAGCCGAATGTCGCCGGAATCAGCACCGGGAATGCTGGCGTCTGCTGGCGAAGCTCAAGCGTTCCGACCGGGAAATTCACGGCGTTGGCCAACGTCCCGCTCTGCCGGAAGCCCTGGCCTCCTGACAGCGAGTTGGAAATCGAGTTCAGCCCCTCGTTGTAGAAGGTGATCGAGTAAGCGCCGCGGATGGACGTCTTGCGATCTCCGAGCAACTTCCCTAACCAGCCTCCCCGCTCGCCCGATGGGTTCCACGCGAAACCGAAATTCGGCGCCGGGTTGACGTAGTCGCGTTTGTAAGCATGGACTACCAGATCGTACGTCGGGTTCGGATTGCCGTTGAGCACACCTGGCTGGAAGAGTCCCGTCGAAGGCCCGTAGAAGCTCGTCGCGCCGGGTTGCGAGAGCAGTTCGTTGCCGCTGTGGATGTCGCCGTCGAATTGCCACCGCAGCCCGAAGTTGAGCGTCAGCGACGGGCGGATGCGGAAGCTGTCCTGCGCATAGATACCGAAAGTCGTGAAAGCATAGCGTTGCATGCTTTCGGTAAATGGGGCGTAGGTCTTCGTCTTCTCGTCCGCATTAGTGCTCACCGTCACGCTCGTGATGCGGCCCGTCAAGAGCGCATAGAGATCGAGCGCATTACCGATGTCGGCGTTGGTGGTGCTGACGTTAGTCAGCGCGTTCCGTATGATGTTATTCATCGGATCGCTCGCCACTACTCCGAAGTTGTATTGCGGCACGCCGGAGGTAGCCCAGGAGTGTGAGTAGAAGGTCGTGTGTAGCAAGGTGCCACCCAAGGTCATGGTGTGCCGCCCCTTGACCCAGCTCAGGTTGTCGGTGAACTGATAGACGGGGTTGTTGCGCACGTCCGTCGCCACGTTCGGAATATAGGCCTCGACCAACGGCGTATTGATAATGCGGTTGCCCTGTTCGGCAAAGCGTTTCGGGTCGGCATCAATAAAGAAATACTCGCCGTTGCCTTGGACGCCGAAAGTCATGTTGTTGATCATGGTCGGCTTGATCGTCCAATCCACCGAATTGGTTGCGACGTAGGGCGTGGCCGAGGAGTGAATATTACCGCCACCAGGACCAACGAAATTGAATGGGTCGTTGGGATAAGGTCCCGTGCAGCAGGTGAAATCGCTGCTCCGCAGGTTCCAGGTGCCGTGCCAGGCCACGGTCGGCTTGATCTGGAAGTCCACGCGCGCGGTCGGGAATGACTGCATGGTATTGAGGGGCTGATTCCATCGCATGGTCCTCCTGAATTCTGGCGCGACACCCGAAATGTCCACGAAGCTATCTGCCCCCGCCTGCGAAGAGTTGATCTTGCCCAAGATGCCCGCCATGGTCGGATCAATGGTGCTGGTGTGCCCCGCAGCGCGCGCGATGTCCAGCACATTCACCGTCCGCTTGTTCCCAGTGGCGACTCCATTGACGAATTCAAGATAGGTGAAGTTGCCCTGCTGCGCGGACGTGGTCAGGACGCTTTGAGTCAAAGTTGAAGCGCCGGGCGCTGGTTGAGCTTCATAGTAAGCGAAGAAAAACAGCTTGTTTTTGAAGCGCTCAAAGAAGGGGAGCAGCGGCCCGCCGATGGAGCCGACCGCGTTGTGATTGCGCGACTTGTTGCGCGCCTGTCCTTGATAGTTGCGGAACCACGAATTGGCGTTGAGCGCCTCGTTGCTTCCCTGATAGAGTACCTTGCCGTGGTACTGATCGGTGCCGCGCTTGGTCGTCAGGCGAATCTGCATCGCCCCTTCGCCGCCCGCATCCGCGCCCAATCCCGTCGTCGAAACGCTCACCTCCTCGATGGCGTCAATGCGCGCCGGGGCGAAGCCGAAGAAGCTCGTGCCGCCGCTCTTGAAGCGTTGCGAGTTGTTGTTCATGCCGTCCACCGTGATGTTGAGCGAGGCATTCGGCAGGCCATTGAAGGTGCTATTCCGCGCGCTACTGGTTTGTGAATTGCCCGCAATCAGCGTGGCGAAATTGAGACCGTCGCGGCTATTGTAGGGCAGGTTCTGGACGAGCTTGTTGTTGATCGTACCGCCGACTTCAGCCGTGGTGGTATTGAGTTGCTCGGCGCTCGCCGCCACCTGAACCGTTTCCGATGTGTTGCCAATCTTCAAATCTACCGTGATGTTGGTGGTGCGTCCCGACTCGACGACGACCGAAGCAATGACCGAGCTCTGAAAGCCGGTGGCGGTCACAGTGATCTTGTATGAGCCGAACTGCAAGGTGGGGAAAATGAATCCGCCATCGCTGGAAGAAACAGTGGATTGTTCGACCCCGGTCGAGTTATCTGTGGCCTTGACTGAAGCATTCGGAACCACCGCGCCGTTCTGGTCGCGGACGATGCCGCGAATACCGGTCGTCGTAATCTGAGCCAAGCTGGTCATCGTCAGCGCGGCGATGACAGCGGCGTAAATGAGCGCCCGCAGCGGTAGCCCGGGCAAGGTACGTACTTTCATTATATCCTCCAAAAAATAACCAATGATCTCATTGATTGCTCGAAGTAGTTCTCAAGCGCGCTTGAGAACTACGCTACTTTTGCTCGCGGTCATGGCGTGCGGCCTCCTCACCTTTGGCGAAGCAGGAAGCAACGATCAATTTCAGCGAGCAGTCATCTCCTCCGCGCTCAGCCACTAAGCTGAGTGAGCGAAGGACTCTGAGCTATGAACAACTTGGTGTCTTGTTCAGTGATATAGATCCAGTCTTCGAGTTGCGTACCGAACTCGCCCGGCAGGGCGATCATCAGAATTTTTACTCCATGAGGCACACAGCAGAGGCCGCCAAGATTGGCTTGTTTGCTCGTTGTGTTCCGCGTGGTGGTCATCTATCCCAGTCTTTAGGTGTTTCGATTTAGTCTTCCCGTGTCTTCCAGTTCAACTGAAAATACCGGCAGGCGCTGCTCACCTGCCGGTACGAAAGATTGGACGGGTTGCTACCACTCGATGCTGCCGCGCAACTGAATCGTGCGATTGCCGCTGGCCGAAGTGACTTGGCCGAACGTCGTGGCAGTCGAGCTGGTATTGCCCAGGGCAAAGAACGGATGGTTCAGGAAGTTCAACGCCACCGCCCGCAAGGTGACCCGCCACCGCTCATTGATGCGGATGTCCTTGTTAAGACTCATATCCAACTGGTAGCTGTTAGTGGTGCGAAGGTAAACGAACGCGGAATACTGGCCCGGCGTTCCAGCCGGAGCATACAGTTCCGGCTTTACCGCACCAGTGCTTCCGACGAGGCTGGACACATTGGAAATGAGCGCCGTGCTTGAGACCGTCCCCGTCACCTGCCCCAAAGCCTGCTGCAACTGCTCGGGAGTGAAGCCGCCGCCGAAGACTACGCCGCCGCCGACACCCGTCGCCAGGTTGTTGACGGTGCTGCGTCCACCGCTAAGCAGCACCGGGCTCCCACTCGTAAATGTCTCGCGTCCACCAATCGTCCAACCGCCAACGACACGATCCAGTAGGCCGCTGCTCGACAGAAACCTCCGCCCCTTGCCGAACGGCAGATCGTAAGTCCAGAAGGCATTGAAAACATGCCGCCGGTCGAACGGCGACGGCCCATAGTTGAGACGGGCGTTGCGGTACGTGTACCACTGATATGTCGCGGTCTGATCGTTGGCATTCTGGATGTCGCCCAGCCCATGACTCCAGGTATAGTTGGCGCCGAGCAGCAAGCCATGACCGTATTGCTGCTTCACATCAATCTGCAGCGCATTGTAGTTGTTGTCGCCATTCGAATCCTGATAGTTGAGGCTGCTCAGGAACGGATTGGCGCGGAAGAGGTTGATCGGATACTGACCAGCCACTGCGAAACCGGCGGTGACGCAAGATGGGAGTTTGTTACCTACCAGGCGGCACAGGTATGTGTTGTTGGTCGCTAGCGTATCGGCCAGTGACCCGGCGGTGCCCTGGGTCAGGTTCGTGATGAAGGCGGCGGAACCGAAGCCACTGCCGGCGGCCACTGCCGCTTGATTTCCGAGCGCCCCAAAAGCGGCTTGGAAAATGGGCAGCGCCGCTTGACCGGCCAGACTATTATTGGCGAAGGTTTGCCCGCGCCCGTTGGCGACGTTGATGTCGAGGTTCTTCTTCGCTTGAATGAACTCATTGAGGAAACCGTTCTCGAAGATGTTGGTCTCCTGCAAATTCTGGAAGTGCCACATGTGAGTCGCTTTGTTCCCCACATAGCGCACTTCGAGCACTGTATTCTTTGTGAGTTGGCGCTGAATGCTGAGCGTCCAGTTCTGCGTGTACGGCGACACCAGATCCGGGTTGACGATGCTTCCACCCTGTGGTGACGAGAAGGAGGACTGCGCGACCGGGAAGCTGAACGTCGCCGGAGAGACCGGGAACGCCGGCACGGGTGAGCGCAGATCCAGTGACCCGGCCGTGAACTGCACGCCGTTGGTGGCCGAGCCAGTTTGCCGTGTGCCCACGCCGCCTGAAAGCACGTTGGAAATCGAGTTCAACCCCTCGTTGTAGAAAGTGATCGAGTAAGCGCCGCGCAAGACCGTCTTGCGATCTCCGATCAACTTCCCGAAAAAGCCAGCCTTCTCGCCCGAGGGATTCCAGGCGAAGCCAAAATTCGGCGCCGGGTTCACGAAATCGCGTTTGTAGCCGTGTGAGACCTGGACGAACCCCGGATTCTGGGTGCTGCTCAGGACGCCCGGCTGGAACAGTCCGTTCGATGGACCGAAGAAGTTCGGCCCAGCCGGTCCGGAGTCAATATCGTTGGTGTTGTAGACGTCGCCATCGAATTGCCAACGCAAGCCGAAGTTCAGCGTCAGGTCGGGACGGATGCGGAAGCTGTCCTGTGCATACAAGCCGAAGGTAGTGAAGCTGAAACGCTGGACGAGTTCAGCAAACTGGTTGTAACTTTTCGTCTTCTCGTCCACGTTCGTGGAAACGGAAATGCTCGTCAATCGTCCCGTGAGCAGCGCATAGAGATTGAGCGCATTGGGCAGATCGTTGGTCGTGTTGATGTTGGGCAGTGCATTCCGCAGCACGGTATTCGCTGGATCGCTCGCCACCACGCCGAAGTTGTATTGCGGCACGCCAGCGCTGCCGAAAGACCTTTCGTAGAAGGTCGTGTGCAGCAAGGTGCCGCCCATCGTCAGCGTGTGCCGCCCCCTGACCCAACTCAGGTTATCTGTGAACTGATAGACGGGGTTATTCCGAATGAACGGTTGAGAGCCGGTGCCTGGCACATAGGGGGTGATCAATGGAATGTTCAAAACGCGGTTGCCGTAAACGGAATATTGGTGAGGATCGGCGCCCTTCACGAAATATTCGCCGTTGCTTTGGATGCCGAAGGTCGCGCTGTTGATGATGTTCGACTTGATCGTCCAATCCACCGCGTTGGTGGCCACATATGCCGTGGTCGTATTACCGCCGACGAAGTCATAAGGATTGCCGGGGTAAGGCGGGCCTTGCGGGAAGATATTGTGCCGCAGGTTCCAGGTGCCGTGCCAGGCGATCTTCGGCGTGATCTGGTAATCCAGGCGTGCGGCCGGATAAGCCGACTCGGTACTGATGGGCTGATTCCATTGCATGGTTTGCAGGAATTCGGTCGGGATGGACGTAGAAACCGGTATAAAGCGGGAGGCGTTTGCCCGCGTGGCGTTGATGTCTCTCAGAATCCCCGCAATAGTCGGGTCTACGGTGCTCGTGAGACCCGCCCCGCCCGCCACCTGCAACAGATTCACCGTGCGTTTGATGTTGTCGGTGCCGATATAAGTATAGTTGCCTAGTTGCGCGGAGTCTGAAAGCACGTTGACTGAATCTGTCCGCGAGCCGGGTTGCGGGAGGTTTTCATAGTAAGCGAAGAAGAAAAGCTTGTTCTTGAAGCGCTCAAAGAAGGGGAGCAACGGCCCGCCGATGGAGCCGACCGCATTGTTCGCCCGCGTCTTGTTACGCGGCAGTCCCTGGAGGTTTCTGAACCACGAATTCGCGTTGAAGGCTTCATTGCTTCCCTGATAGAGTACCTTGCCATGATACTGATCAGTGCCGCGCTTGGTCGTCAGGCGAATCTGCATGGCGCCTTCGCCGCCTGCATCTGCGCCCAAGCCCGTCGTCGAAACGCTCACTTCCTCAATCGCGTCAATCCGGCTCGGAGCAAAAGCGAAGAAGCTCGTTCCGCCGCTCTTGAAGCGCTGGGAATTGTTATTCATGCCATCAACCGAGATGTTGAGCGAGGCATTGGGCAAACCGTTGAACGTGCTGCCGCCGGGAGCGGATGTCGCGCCGGCCATAAGCAACGAGAAGGCCAAACCTTCGCGGCTGTTGTAGGGCAGGTTCTGAACCAGCTTGTTGTTGATCGTGGTGCCGACTTCGTTCGTGCTTGTGTTGAGCTGCTCCGCGCTGGCCGTCACCTGAACCGTTTCCGACGCGGCGCCGACTTTCATGTCAACTGACACATCGGTGGTGCGTCCTGACTCGACGGTGATTGAAGCGATGACCGTGCTCTGAAAGCCGGTCGCGGTCGCGGTCAGCTTGTACTTGCCAAACTGCAAGTTGGGGAAGATGAACCCGCCATCGCTGGAAGAAACAGTGGTTTGTTCAATTCCGGTGGCGTTGTCCGTGAGTTTGATCGTCGCACTCGGAACCACGGCGCCGTTCGGGTCACGAACGATACCTTTGATGCCGGTGGTCGTAATTTGGGCCAAGCTGGTGATCGCCAGCCCGGCGATGACCGCGGCGCAAATGCAAGCCCGCAATAATAGCTCGGGCAGTGAATGTCTCTTCATTATGTCCTCCAAAAAGTAACCAATGATTTCACTGATTGTTTGCAGTGGTTCTCAATCACCTTTGAGAACCGCGCTCTTCCTGCTCACGGCCTGCTCACGGCCTTGATCTTGCCTCACATTTTTATCCCAGCTCTTGCGCCTGGCGCATGGCGAAGCGGGAGGCGGCGATCAATGACCGCGATCAGTAATCTTCCTACGCGATCAACCGAAGGGCTGATCTATCGCAGGACTCTGAGGCGTGAACAGCTTGGCGCCTTGTTCAGTGATATAAATGCAGTCTTCCAGTCGAATGCCGAACTCGCCCGGTATGGCGATCATCGGCTCATCGCTAAAACACATCCCCGGCTGAAGCGGTGTCTTGTTGCCTCGCACGAAATTGATCCATTCGTGGCCATCGAGGCCGATGCCGTGCCCCGTGCGATGCGGCAACCCCGGTAATTTGTAGTCTGGTCCGAAGCCGGCATCGGTGATCACTTTGCGCGCCGCTGCATCCACCGCTTCGCACGGCACGCCGACTTTGGCCGCTTTGAGCGCGGCATCTTGCGCTTTGCGTTCTAAATTCCAGACGTCGCGCTGACGCTGAGTTGGTTTGCCGAACACGGTCGTGCGCGTGATGTCGGATTGATAACCTTCGATGTTGGTGCCGCCGTCTATCAGCACGATGTCGCCTTCTTTAAGCTTTTGCGGCTGGATGCTGCCATGCGGGAAGGCCGAATACTCGCCAAACCCGACCAGGATGCTCCCCTGCGCGCCGAGCGAACTGAACGCCGATCTGCAATTGGCGCCTAGTTCCTGCGGCGTCATGCCTTCCTTGAGCGTCGCGAGAGTCGCGCGAAAGGCGGCAATCGTGATGTCGTTGGCGCGCTGCATCAAAGCGATCTCGGCGGGCGATTTTATAACGCGGCAGCCGACCGTCACCGTATCGGCGCTCACATATTCCAGGTGCGCGGCTTCTTTCCGCACGCCATCGAAGACGAAGAACCGTGTGCGCTCTTCAACTCCGACGCGGCCCGTGCTCACGCCGCGATCTTTGAAAATTTGCGCCGCCAGTTTGTAAGGGCTTTGATTGGTCTCCCAGGTGCGAATATCGGTGCCGAAGCGGATCAATTCGCGCGCCCGCGCTTCGTCTGCCTTCGCGCAGATCCAAGCCAACTCGCCGCGCGCCGGAATGACCAAACCAAACATCCGGTCGCTCCCGGCCCAACGCACGCCGGTGAAATAAAAAAGACTGGAACCGGCTTCGAGAAAAATGGCACCCAGACGGTTTTCGGCCATCAAGCGCCGCGCCTTTTCGATCCGCGCTTTACGTTCGTCATCCGAGATGGGCTTAATCCCATCCATCATGGGACGAAGCTGCTGAATCGGTTCTGGTGTTTCCGGCCCTGACCCATAGCTTGAGGCTTCCAACACCGCCGCCCCAGCCAGGCCAGCCGATAACCGAAGGAAATCTCTTCTATCAACACACATGGTTTTGACCTTGCTTAGTCAGCTGAAGGATGTCGTTTGCTATGCTGCGCGCGCACTAGCAAGCACGGCTTCGGCGTTTACGTATTCCAGATGCGAAGCTTCTTTGCGCACGCCATCGAAGATGAAGAACCGCAGGCGCTCATCAATGCCAATGCGGCCCGTACGCACGCCGCGATCTTTGAAGATTTGAGCAATGACTTTGTAAGGGCTTTCGTCTTCTTCCCAGGTGCGGATGTCGGTGCCGAAGCGGATCAATTCGCGGGCGCGGCTTTCTTCAAACTTAGGGCAGACCCAGGCCAATTCGCCGCGCGCTGGGATGACTACAGCAAACGTCCTTTCGCTCGATCCCCAGCGGACGCCGGTGAAGTAAGAGAGGCTGGTGCCCGATTCAATGAGCAGCGCATTCAGATTGTTTTCGGCCATCAGGCGGCGGGCTTTCTCGATGCGCGCTTTATATTCATCATCGGAGACCTGGGCATTGCCCTCACCCGAGCGACGCCCTTGCGGGTCGGGCCAGGTCGCCCCTGCCGCATCCACCGATAATCGGAGAAAATCTCTTCTCGCTGCGCCCATAGTCAGTTCCCTCAAATCAGGTTGGGAGAGCGTTCCATCCTCAACTCTTCCGCGTCCGGCTTTGCTGTGCTCTCAATTCAAGGCTGAAAACGTCCAGCACCTTTCCAATTCGTTGAAGCTGACCTCAAGCAACTTGGGTGACAACTGCAACAAGCTGGAAAGGTCGCTGGACAACTAAAGAAAACCGCTGTAACTCCGTAACTCTTGTAAGTAGACCACCCCCCATACGGGGTGTCTTGAAAAACTGAAAGGTTGTTTGAACTTAATTAGGGCGCGATTAGAAGGCGTCCAAAAGGCTGGATAGTGATAAAAGTGAGGCAGCACGCTAGGCTGGGAGAGCCTGGGAAGAGA
>Ga0070694_100001599_pt1 | contig 13296 bp, 7 predicted proteins | sample KBSK1251metaG_FD_65470 | JGI IMG/M metagenome (GOLD analysis project Ga0070694, IMG submission 65470) | Corn, switchgrass and miscanthus rhizosphere microbial communities from Kellogg Biological Station, Michigan, USA - KBS K1-25-1 metaG | ecosystem: Host-associated > Plants > Roots >... | reverse complement strand
CTTGTAAGTGGCCTGAAGGCCCAGCTTGAATTTCAAGCTCTGTTGGCCACTCATTTACTGCGTCACCCGCGCCTGGCTTTCCTTTCGAAGGATCGTCTGTATTTGCATCCCAATCCGTTTCATCAAACCGCGCGATATAAGCGCGATAGTATCTTCGTTTGTCCTTCCCAGTCGCCAGGATGAAATGCCGCAATCTTAATAAGAGGTAAGTCAACGCGAAGGCGATGAGGGTAGCGAGCATTTGGGCTTTCATAATTCTCCTTCTTTCGCTGAGAGAAGTTGCCCGCTCAGCGACGATCCCAAATTAGCACCGCACGAATAAGGATGGCGTAAGTGGTTTATAAAAAGTTCGTAAAGGCGAGGATAATTATGCGCTCAGATTGAAACGGTAACCGATCCACGGTTCGGTCAGGATATAGTGAGGCTTGGCTGGATCGAGTTCGATCTTCTTACGCAGTTGGCCGATGAAGACGCGCAGGTATTCGGTCTGTTCCGCGTAATCGCCACCCCACACCGCGCCGAGCAGCACGCGATGAGTAAGCACCTTGCTGGGATGGCTGATAAGGTAAATCAGGAGGTCATATTCTTTGGGCGTGAGGTGAATTTCCTGGCCGCGCACGATGACGCGGCGGGCTTCTGGATCTACGTGAAAGTCACCGGTAGCCATCGCCGTCATCTCACCACTGGCGGCTGAAGGTGCGCGCCGCAGTGCTGCGCGCACCCGCGCCAGCAGTTCATCCATGCCGAAAGGCTTGGTCACATAATCGTCCGCGCCCGCATCGAGCGCTTCGACTTTGATCCGTTCCTCGCCTTTGACTGAGAGCACGATGATCGGCACGCGCGAGATGGCGCGGACACGATGACACAGTTCCAGCCCGTTCATCTGCGCCATGGAAAGATCAGTGATGACCAAGTCTGGAGACCACCGCCTGAAAACATCAAGCGCTTCTTCGCCGCCAGGCGCCACTTGAACTTGATAGCCGCGGGCGGCGAGGCTGCGCTGGAGCACGCGCCTGATCTGCGGCTCGTCATCCACCACCAGAATGCGCCCTTGCTCGATCATATCGCATGCGGTTACGGCTTCTTTCCCTGGAGTTTTTCCATCTGTGCGATAACCTCAGCCCGCGCCTTACCGGACACGTCCTGAGCGAGTCGCTGCAAAGCAACGGCGATCACCTGGTTGTGATGGAGTTGATCGTTCTCACGCGCCAGGTCGAGCCACAACCGGTGGGTGAGTTCGATGTCTTCAGGTGCGATGTTGGGCCGATGCGCGCCGAGTTCGTAAGCTTGCTCCGTGCCATCAGAGTGAATCAGCTTGAGGACGCGGAGCTTGCGTTTATGCTCATCTTGAATTTGCTCCCACACATCGCCAATGCGCTTGGCCTGTTGATCCGCTGACATCTTAGTGGAAACTCCCGCGACCATCGTCAAGCACTCAAGCTGGATCGCCGTCAGGACTGTCGCCTGGAAAGCATCGTTCGATGGCACAACGAGCAAGCGGATCTGCTTGCCCACCTTTTCCGCGATGGCTACGGCCCGCGTAAAGAGGAGCTGCTCATAGTCAGTGAAGAGTTCGTCAGCAAACATTTGCTCTTGTCCTGAACTCGGCCCTTTGAACACGCGCACCGTCATGACCACGACATCCTGCTCATCGGTGTTAATGTCCGTGAGCGCCTTTTTCAGGTAGTGCAGGCTGTTGTAATCGCGCGCTGTGACGAGTACGCCGCCCGAGCGCACGCCGACCAGTTCGCGTGTCACTGTCTCTTCAGGCACGAGATTGAACTTATCGAGATCTGCCGTCGCCAATCGCCGCCGCGCGGTCGCGCGCTCAGAGACCGTAAACATGATGAAAAAGGCAGCGGTGAAGATAATGCCGGAGATGGTCGCCACTTGCTTGGTGAGTAGGTTCGTCAGCGCCAGCGCGAGCAAGATGAGCGCCACGGACATCAGCCCGACCGGAATCTCAACGCCGCCGATCCGTGGATTGAATGGCACCCGCCATTCACGCAAGCCGGGACGCTTGAAGCGCAGCAGTGCAATGGCTGCCGCCATAAACGTGAAGCTCCAGATCACACCGAACGCATAAGCCTCGCCGAGCAAAATGACATCGCCTTGGCTCGCAATGATCGTGATCACTTGCAGCACGGCAACGAGATTGATGATGCGATAAGTCGTGCCGTACTTTTTCTGCGGCGCACGGAACCAGTCGGTCAGCACTCCGTCTTCCGAAACACGGTTGAGCACGCCGTTGGAGCCAACAATCGCCGTGTTGACCGCGCCAGCCAAAATCAGAAAACCCACGATCACCACGAAAGCTTGGAGCAGCAGTTTCAACGAAGTCGGCCCGATCACGCTCATGGCCAGGCCAGCGAGCAGGTTGTCGTAATACTGCGCGCGCACGTCGTCCGGAATAATCATGACCGCAAAGAACGTGACGAGCGAAGTAAAGACCATGCTGAAGATGAAGATCACCAGGCCCGCGCGTTTCAGATTCTTGAGCTTCGGGTGTTCCAACTCGCGCGCGACCTGTGCCAGCGATTCTTCCCCGCTCATCGCGAGCACCGAATGGCCAAACGCGATGAGAATCCCAACGACACCGATTGACGGCAGGCTGGTGTGCTTGAGCCAGCCGATGGCGTCATCGCTGAAGTGCAGATTGGCTGGCGCGGGCAGCGGAGGCAGCGAAGTGGGATGTGCGATCAATGTGGCAATGCACCAAACGACGATGAGCACCACCATGACCGTGGTCACTTGCATAATGCGCAGCGCCCGCTCCGATGACTCGTGAATCCCGATGATATTGAGCCGCCAAAAATAGAGGACAATGCCGATGGCGATCAGCACCGCAGTGACATTAGTTGGCAGCAGATCATTGTGCACCGGGCCGAAGTATCCGCCGATGCCTAAGTGCCGTGCGGTCTCGTTGATCAAACCGGCAATGTACTGACCAGCCGAGACTCCCGAAATCGGCCCGGTCAAAATGTAATCAAAGATCAAAGCTGAAACCGAAAGCTTGGCGAGCGTTCCGCCCATCGCCTCCTTCACCACGCGATAGACGCCGCCACGCACGAACATGGCGCAGCTCTCGACATACACGGCGCGCACCGCGTAAGAAAAGAGCATGACACCGAGCACGAACCACGGCGCGGCTTTGCCAATCGCTTGCTCGGTGATACCGCCGATGTAGTAAGCCGTCGAGGCGAGGTCATTGAGGACAATCGCCGCCGCCCGCCAGAAAGAGATAAATGAAAGCATGACCGAGGTGGCGACGACCACTTTCGTCGTGCGACCACTCGATGGTTCAAGTTTTGTGGCCATAGAATCTATTCAAATGAATCAGAAGCAAACCAACACCAAAGTCAGAGCGGATAGTCATCCATCCCTTGCTCCAAACTAGCACCGCACGCATAAGGAAGCGGTAAAGGTTTTATAAAGATTTCGTAAGGGCGCTAAAGCGAGTTAGCGATCAGGAGTGAAGCGGTAGCCGATCCACGGCTCGGTGAGAATGTAGCGGGGTTTGGAAGGGTCGGGTTCGATCTTCTTGCGCAACTGGCCGATGAAGACGCGCAAGTATTCGGTTTGCTCTACGTAATCGCCGCCCCACACAGCGCCGAGCAGTTGATGGTGCGTGAGCACTTTGCCGGGATGGCGGATGAGATAGACGAGTAGTTCATATTCCTTCGGCGTCAGATGCACTTCCTCGTCGCGCACGGTGACGCTGCGCGCTTCCACGTTCACGCTAAAGTCGCCGACTTCGATTGCGGCTAGTTCATTACCCGTCGCGATCTGCGCGCGGCGCAGCGTCGCCCGCACCCGCGCCAGCAGTTCATCCATGCCGAACGGTTTGGTCACATAATCATCCGCGCCCGCATCGAGCGCTTCGACTTTGACGCGCTCTTCACCTTTGACTGAAAGGACGATGATCGGCACGCGGGAAATTGCGCGCAGGCGGCGGCAGAGTTCCAGCCCGCCCATGTCAGGCATGGACAAATCGGTCACGACCAGATCGGGCGTCCATTGATTGAAGACCCTGAGCGCTTCTTCGCCATTGGCCGCCGCCTGCACGTCGTAACCGTGCGTGGCCAGGCCGCGGCGCAGCACACGCGTGATCTGCGCTTCGTCGTCCACGATGAGAATGCGTTGCGGTTCATTCATGGTGCGACATGAGAGCGTTGAATTCGAGAACTGCCTTCAGCCGCTGCTGGTTCTTCTTGTTCTTCAGGCGTAGCAGTCATCTCTTCATCGCCAATCGGCAGCGTGAAGCTCACGCGTGTTCCCTTCCCGCTCGCACCATCCGCAATCCAAATACGCCCGCCGTGCGCTTCGACGATGCCGCGCGCGATGGCCAGCCCCATACCGATGCCAGCCGGACGATGCCGCTCCGCCGTGTGGTCGCGCGTCGCGCGGAAGAATTTATCAAAGACGCGCTCGCGCAGCTCTGCCGAAATGCCGCGCCCTTGATCTTCGACCGCGAGGCGAATCATCTCGCCGTCAGCGCGATTCGCCGTCACGCGAATGCGCGTGCCGGGCGGTGCATACTTGGCAGCATTGTCCACAAGCGAGTAGAGCACTTCGGCGACGGCGCGCGCATCAACCTGCACGGTGGGCAATTCGTCTTCGATCATGACTTCTATCTGATGGTGGCGCGTCAGCGATGCCGCGCGTTCAAGCGCCGTGGCAATGATCTCATCCACCGCTCCCCAGCGGCGGCGCAAATGCATCTCTCCGGCTTCGATGCGCGCCAGATCCATCAAACCTTCAACGAAATGGTCGAGCCGGTCGGTCTCTTCATTGATAACTTCCAGAAATTCGCGCCGCCCTTCGTCATCCAGCGCCACCGCTTGCTCGCCGCTCCCTTCACCGAGCAGCGTCGTGACTGAAGCTTTGATCGAAGTCAATGGCGTGCGCAGGTCATGTGTGACAGCGTCGAGCAGCGCGGATTTCAACCGCTCGCTTTGCCGCAGGGCTTCCATCTGACTTTCGCGCGCGAAGGCAGCTTGCAGTTCGTGATAGAGACGCTCAATCTCGCGGTGTCCGGCTTCGGATTCTTCCGCACGCCGCTTTGCTCGTGCTGAAAGCTGCCCGGCGGTGAGCGCCACAATCAGAAAAGTGGCAAGCGCGACCCAGTTCTGCGGCTCAGCGATGGTGAAAGTGTGGACAGGTTCCAGGAAGAAGAAATTGAAAGAGAGCACGCCCAGCCCCGCCGCCACCAGCGCCGGCTTGCTGCCCCATCCGGTCGCAGTGAAGAGCACGACTAAGAGCAGTGCCAACGCCACAGTCGTTGAATTGATGCGATGGTGGAACGGCGCCAGCATCGCGGCGACGGCCCCAATGCCGAGCACCGCGGCTAAGTAGCCCGTGACGCTCTTTTCGACTGTTTTGGCCCACGCGCGCGACATATCAAAATTGGAAGGCCGTCACTTCAGTTTCCTCAACTGCGCGATGACTTCAGCGCGATGTTTGCTTGATAAGTCTTTCGCCAAACGGCGCAACGCGACCGAGACGATTTGGTTGTGGTGCAGATTCTCCTCCTCGCGCGTGAGTTCAAGCCACAGCCGGTGCGTCAACTCCACGTCTTCTGGCGTAATGTTCGGACGATGCGCGCCCAGTTCATAGACGCGCTCTCTGCCATCAGCGTAAATCAGCTTGAGTACACGCAGCTTCCGTTTGCGCTCGTCCTGAATCTGTTCCCAAGCATCGCCGATCCGTTTGGCTTGCTGATCGGCGGGCATCTTGGTGGAGACGCCGGCCACCAGTGTCGAGCACTCAAGTTGCACCGCCGTCATGACGGTCGCCTGGAAAGCATCGTTCGAGGGCACGACGAGCAGCCGGATTTGCTTGCCGAGCTTTTCGGCAATGGCCACCGCGCGCGTGAAAAGAAGCTGTTCGTAGTCAGTGAAAAGCGTGTCTTCATAAATCTGCTCCTCGCCCGCGCTCGGCCCTTGCAGCACACGCACGGTCATGACCGTCACATCTTGCTCTTCAGTATGCACATCTTCGAGCGCCTTCTTGAGGTAGTGCAGACTGTTATAATCGCGCGCCGTGACCAGCACGCCGCCTGGCCGCACGCCGACGAGTTCGCGCGTCACCGTCTGTTCGGGTACGAGATTGAACTTGTCGAGATCGGATGTGTTTCGCCGCCGCCGCGCCGTAGCTTGCTCCGAGAGCGTGAACAAAATGAAGAAGGCAGCGGTGAAGAGCACGCCCGAAATCGTCGCCGCTTTCTTCGTCAGCAGATTGGTGAGCGCCAGTGAAAGCAGCGTGAGCGCCACGATCATCAATCCGACTGGGATTTCAGTTTTACCAATACGCAGGTTGAGTGGCACTCGCCACTCGCGCGGGCCGGGTCGCTTGAAGCGCAGCAGAACAATCGAGGTAGACATAAAGGTGAAGCTCCAGATCACGCCGAAAGCATAGGCTTCACCCAAGAGCAGGACATTGCCATGACTGATCAGGATGATCGCGATTTGAAGCAACGCGACCATATTAATGATGCGGTAGGTCGTGCCATACTTTTTGTGCGGCGCGCGGAACCAATCGGTCAGCACGCCATCTTCTGAAACGCGATTGAGCACGCCGTTCGAGCCGACGATGGCGGTATTGACCGCGCCAGCTAGAATCATAAAACCGACGACCACGACGAATGCCTGAAACAAGAGCTTGAGCGGCTCCGGCCCGACCACGTTCATCGCCAGACCGGAAAGCAAATTATCTTTATACGAGTCGCGTACCGCGTCCGGGATAATCATGACCGCGAAGAACGAGACGACCGGCGTGAAGCAGATGGTGAAGACGAAGATGACCAGCGCCGCGCGCTTCAGGTTCTTGATTTTGGGGTGCTCAAGCTCGCGCGAGACCTGGGCCAACGATTCCTCGCCGCTCATCGCCAGCACCGAATGGCCGAACGCAATCATGATTCCGATCAAGCCGATGGAAGGCAGGCTGGTGTGATTGAGCCAGCCAAGCGCCTCGTCAGTCAGATGAAGATTGGAGGTCGGAATCGGCAGCGGCGGCAGCGGCGCAGGGTGCATAATCAGTGTGATTCCGCACCAGATGATAATGACCACCACCATGACGGCCGTGATCTGCATAATTCGGAGCGCGCGCTCCGAAGACTCATGAATCCCGATAATGTTCAGCCGCCAGAAATAAATCACCACGCCGATGGCGATCATGACCGCCGTCAGATCCGGAGGCAGCAGATTCCCCGACACCAGTCCGAAATGTCGTGCCGATTCATTCACCAACCCCGCAATGTATTGGCCAGCCGAAACGCCCGAGATCGGCCCCGTCAAGATGTAATCGAAGATCAGCGCCGAAACCGAAAGCTTCGCCAGTTTGCCGCCCATCGCTTCCTTGACTACGCGATAGACGCCGCCGCGCACGAACATGGCGCAGCTTTCGACATAGACCGCGCGCACCGCGGAGGCAAAGAGCATGACGCCGAGCACAAACCACGGCGCGGCTTTGCCGACTGCGTGTTCGGTGATGCCGCCGATATAATAGGCCGTCGAAGCGAGATCGTTGAGGACGATGGCGGCGGCGCGCCAGAAAGAGATGAACGAGAGCATCACCGAGGTCGCCACGACGATCCGCAGGCGATTACTTCCTGAGACGGCTGTTTCAGTGAGTTTACCTGTTCCTGGACTGCTGGGTTGTTGTTGACTCATAAAGGGCCAGATTTATTTCGCTCGATCAATCATCATTCTGACTTTGCCGACCTAAGCAATTTTCCCTCATCATCCACCGGCCCGACAACCGCCAGCGTCAGATTGCCGGGGGCGATGTGCTCTCGCGCGACGCGCAGCACATCCTCGGCGGTGACGCGATTGATTTCCTCCGGGAAGCGTTGCGGGTAATCAAAGCCGAGCTGATAGATTTCCGCACTGACGAGAAAAGCCGCGATCTGCGCGTTAGTCTCGAATTCAAAGACGAAACTGCCCGTCAGATAAGCCTTCGCGGTGGCAACTTCATCATTGCTCGGCGCCGTGGCAGTGATCAGTTCAATCTGCTCGCGCAGACCGGCAACAGCCTTTGTCAAATTCTCCGGCGAAGTGCCGATGTAAGCCACAAAGCGGCCCGGATCGAGTCCGGCGCTGCGCGCCGTGTGGCAATAAGTCGTGTAAGCCAACCCTTGCTCGTCACGCAGAATGCGAGGGATACGCGAGGTGAAACCTGGCGAATCGCCAAGGATCGTGTCGAGCACACGCACCACATAATAATCGGGATTGGAGCGCGCGATGCCGAGATGACCGAGAAAGATATTGACTTGCTCTTTGTCTTTGGTGATGAAGCGCGTGATCGGTTCGCGCTGGCGCCGCGGATGAGGCACAGCAGGTATGTTCAATCCGGGATCGCGTTCCCAATCACCGAACAGCTCGCGCACTTTGTTGGCAACTTCCGCCGCGCTGATGTCGCCAGCGATCGCGAGGATCGTGTTGTTCGGCGCGAAAAAGCGCTGATGATAGGCGAGCAGATCGGCGCGCGTGATCTTGGCCAGCCGCTCTTCGTAGCCGATGAGCGGGCGATGCTGCGGCGTCCCGGCGAAAACAGTTTCGTTGAAGGCTTCCGCCGCAACGATGCGCGGTTCATCCTGCTTGGCCTGAATTTCGGCCAACCGCTTGCTGATCGCCAACGCCACGCGGTCTTCGGGGAAGGTGGGATGGCGCAGGAGATCCGCCGTGAGTTGCAAACCCAGTTCGAGATCACTGCTGAGCAGCGTCACGCTCACGCCAGTTGTCGCATAGCCGCCCGCCGTCACGAGCGCCCCGCCAGTTGATTCAATCGCGCTGGCGATCTGTTGCGCGGTGAGCGAAGCCGTGCCATCGTCGAGCAATTCGCCTGCGAGCGAACCTAGTCCGGCCATTTCATCCGTTACAAACCGCTCGCCGGTTTTGACCACGGCATTGATCGAGACGGCGGGGATCGCGTGGTTTTCCGAGAGGAGAACGACCAGGCCGTTCGGCAATTCAATACGCTCGATGTTGAGAGTGGGTGCGCTCACTGTTGCTTTGCTCCATCGTTGACGAGATAGCCGACGGTGCGCCGGTCTTCAACAAAATACTTTTGCACGGCACGCTGTATGTCGGCAGCCGAGACTTCACCGATCCGCAGGAAGAAGTCTGACAGATACTCGTAGCGGTTGATCGTTTCGTAATAGCCCAGCGTGATGGCTTGGTTTGCCACCTGCTCGTGGCTGAGCACGAAACGCGCTTTGATGAGTTGCTTGGCGCGTTGAAGCTCTTCCGCTGAAACCGGCGCTTGCTGAAGCCGATCAATCTCTTCGTAAATCGCGCGCTCAACTGCTGCTGTCTGATGGCTCGGCTTGATCTCCGCGCGAATGACGAAGAGCGTCGGATCAATGCGGTCGCTGTACTCCACTGATTGATGCGTGACTGATTGGTCGCGCTCTTCAAGCCGCTGGTAAAGGCGCGAGGTCTTGCCCGTGCTGAGCAGCGTTGCCAGCAGTTGCAACGGATATGAATCGGCGTGCATGACTTCGGGCGCGTGCCAGGCGATTTGCAGTCGCTCGACCTCAGTTTGCTTTTTAACGATCAATCTACGTTCACCGCGTTGCGCTTGCTCGCGGAGCGTCATCGGTTTCGGCTCCGGCCCCGCCGGAATCGCGCCGAACAATTCCTGGACTCGTGTCTGAACTTGCTCGGTGTTAATGTCGCCCACGATGACCAGCGTCGCATTGCGCGGGTGATACCATTGCCGGTAATACGCTTCCATTTCATCGCGGGTTGCGCTCTCCAAATCCTCGAGCCAGCCGATGACCGGGTTGTGATAAGGATGCTGATGATAAGCCGCCGCCCACACCGTTTGATCGAGTGCGCCCCACGGACTGTCGAGACCGATGCGCAGCTCTTCTTCGACGACTTCCTTTTCGGATTCGTACTCTTCGAGCACGAAGGCGTTGTGCGTCATGCGATTGGCTTCGATTTCGAGCGCAACTTGCCAGCGGTCGGCGGCGAAGTTGAAGTAATACGCGGTGTAGTCAGTATCGGTGAAGGCATTGTTCGCGCCGCCGTTTTGGAGCGTGAGCAGATCAATCTCCCCTTTGACGTAGCGGTCGGTGCCCTTGAAGAGCATATGTTCGAGGAAGTGTGACTTGCCCGTCTGTCCCAGCTCTTCGTTGCGCGAGCCGACGCGATACCAGATGATCGAAGAGACAAGCGGCTTGCCGTGAATTTCTTTGATGAGCAGCGTCAACCCATTATCGAGTCGAGTACGTTGGACGCCATGCGTGATGTCAAAAGTCTGGGCCGTGGCCCCAGCGTTGAGCTTGGTAGTCATAAGGATTGAGTAGTCAAGTGGGGGCTTTTCAGATGGTGCCTCTCTTTTTTCTCCACTCGTTTGATCCCGCGAGTGGCAAGTGCTGCATTATAGCCTATCCGGCGCAGCTTGCCACAATCCTAAGCGAGGCTCAAATCTGTCTCGGCAAGAGCGCTTCTCATCTTTGCCGCGCGACGAGTTGTGCTAGAATGTCGCACATCGAAATCTAGACATCATCATCTGACCTGGAGGAGAACTTTAAGATGGCTAAGCCAAGCAAGTCGAAGAAACGCGCTAAGCAATCAACTAAGCGTCAGCCCACATCACCGAGTCGTTCAACCGCGAAAGCCGCTAAGCGCGCGAACGCTCCTCGTGCAAACGCGACACTGACCGACGATCTCGCCGCGATTCGGCGGCGGCGCTTTACAGTTTGAGCGATATGAAAGGAAGCTTCTCTCGCGTCGTTCACGAGTGGCAGCGATGAGCGACCTGGAATGAGTTGAACGTGAGCGTGGCCATCATCTGACCATCTTGAGCGTAAGAGTTTGAGGTGAGCGACTGCGATGAGACCAAGCAATAAAATAGGGGTGGATGACCACCCCTATCACAATAATTCCCAAGAATGGATGCCGACGCCCAGAATGGGCGCGCGGCATCATAATGTTATTTCTTCTTCGCGCCGCCCTTCTTTGCAGCCTTCTTTGCGGGCGCCTTCTTCGCAGCTTTCTTTGCTGGCATAAGTCTCTCCTTTCTCTCTTGGTGGCCTAGCCACAAGATCAAGTGTCGTTTTCTCTCTTGTGGCCTAGTGCGATTAACATACAATATGTAGCTTATAAACCTCTTGCGAAAACGTGTCAAGAATTTTTTTCATTCATCGCAAATTCATGTCTCACATCTCATCTCACACTTGAACAATGCGAAGAGAAGTTCGTCGCTCCATCACATGACTCTTCAATGTTTTTTCGTTGATCTACGAGAAAAGAAGCGCGTGTGGCGAGCATCAGTTGTCATCATCATCGGCGACGTATGATAATCATGGCCTACACGGGCCGCAGCAATGTTCGTCGGCTTAGGATGGTCAATCCAGCATTCACTGAAGGAGACAACATGCATACTCGCCTACTCAATCGAGCTTTTTCTATTACCGTTCTGACGGCGCTCGTGCTGCATGCGCTCATGGCGCCACTCAACGGCACGGCGCGTGATGGCGCGGTGCGGTCACCGGAGCCAGTGGCGGCGCAAACTAAAGCCGAAATGGAATGGGAAGAAAAGTTCCGCGCCATCCCGCGACCAGACTTGCTCAAGGAGTACATGCGTATTCTTTCCGCCGATCCGCATCACGTTGGCTCGCCTGCCGACAAACGCAACGCCGAGTGGATCCGCGATAAATTCAAATCATGGGGCCTGGCAGCGACGATTGAAGAGTTCGAGGTTCTCTTTCCCACTCCGAAGGAACGTGTACTGGGACTCCTCGCGCCGGAAAAATATCAAGCCAAACTCAAAGAACCGGTGATTGCCGAAGACCCGGATTCAGGCGATGCCAATCAGCTTCCGACTTACAACGCTTACTCCGGTGATGGCGATGTCACCGCGCCGCTCGTTTACGTCAATTATGGTGTACCTGCCGACTACGAACAGTTGGCGAAGATGGGCGTGGAAGTGAGAGGCAAGATCGTGATTGCGCGCTATGGCGCGAGTTGGCGCGGCATCAAACCGAAAGTCGCTTATGAACACGGCGCAGTCGGCTGCCTCATCTATTCCGACCCGAAGGACGACGGCTATTATCAGGGCGATGTTTATCCCGAAGGCCCATATCGCCCCGAACACGGCGTGCAGCGCGGCAGCGTTATGGATATGCCGATTCATCCCGGCGACCCGCTCACTCCCGGCTGGGGCGCGACGAAAGATGCGCGGCGGATTCCGCGCGAAGAAGCGAAAACGATTTTGAAGATTCCAGTGCTGCCGATCTCTTACGCCGATGCGCTGCCGCTGCTCAAAAATCTGCGCGGCCCGGTTGCGCCCGAAAGCTGGCGCGGCGCGCTCCCCATCACCTATCACATCGGCTCCGGCCCGGCCAACGTGCATTTGAAAGTGACTTCGGATTGGAACCTGCACACGCTTTACAATGTGATCGCGCGCATTCCTGGCAACACCTTCCCCGACGAATGGATCATTCGCGGCAACCATCATGATGGTTGGGTCAATGGCGCATCTGACCCTACGAGCGGCATGGTCGTGTTGATGGAAGAGGCGCGGGCCTTCGGCGAACTGCTCAAACAAGGCTGGCGTCCCAAGCGAACGATCATTTTCGCGGCCTGGGATGGTGAAGAGGAGGGATTGCTCGGCTCGACCGAGTGGGTCGAACAGCACGCGGCAGAGCTAAAACAGAAGGCAGTCGCCTATATCAACTCCGACAGCACGGGTAAAGGCTGGTTCAGCGCTTCGGGTTCGCACACGCTCGAACGTTTCGTCAACGATGTGACGCGCGTCATTCCACAACCGAATTCAAAGCAGTCAGTGTGGGAAGCGCTTCAAGCTCGCCGCATTGAGCAAGCGCGGAGCGACGAAGACAAGCGCGAGGTGCGGGCGCGCGCCGATCTGCGCATCGAAGCGCTCGGTTCCGGTTCCGATTACACGGCCTTCATTGACCATCTCGGCATCGCTTCGCTCAACATCGGCTTCGGCGGCGAAGGCGGTGGTGGCGTCTATCATTCGATCTATGATTCTTTCAACTGGTATCTGAAGTTCTCTGACGGCACATTCGAGCATGGCCGCGCGCTCGCGCAAGTAGCGGGCACGGCGATGATGCGACTCGCCAACGCTTCAGTCCTGCCCTTCGAGTTCACCAACTTTGCCGAGACCGTCGGCAGGTATGTGGATGAGATTGCAAAACTGCCAATACAAAATCCAACCACTAGGATTGACCTCGCGCCGCTGCGGAATTCCGCTGACCGGCTCAGACGCAGCGCGGATGGGTATGATCGGGCGCTGCGTTCGATGGCCTCAACGAACGGTTTT
>Ga0070694_100001598_pt1 | contig 13298 bp, 15 predicted proteins | sample KBSK1251metaG_FD_65470 | JGI IMG/M metagenome (GOLD analysis project Ga0070694, IMG submission 65470) | Corn, switchgrass and miscanthus rhizosphere microbial communities from Kellogg Biological Station, Michigan, USA - KBS K1-25-1 metaG | ecosystem: Host-associated > Plants > Roots >... | reverse complement strand
CCGCAGGATAGATCCCATGTCAGACTTTTACGCCTTTGACAGGCGGCACTAGCCGCGCAAGGCTTCAAAGACTTCCTTGCTATGCCCTGCAGGCTTTACCCTCGCGAATATCTTTACCAGCCGCCCTGACTTGTCCACCAGGAACGTGGTTCTGTTAACGCCCATGTATTCCCTGCCCATGAACTTCTTCAGACCATACACCCCATATTTTCTTGATACGTCCTTTTCCGTATCTGCAACAAGCTGATATGGTATGCCCATCTTGTCACGGAACTTTGTATGCGATTCTTCTGTGTCCGGGCTTATGCCGACTATTTCTATTTCTGCGTTTTTGAATTTCTCGTAATCTTTTGTAAACTCGATAGCCTCAGTAGTGCATCCCGGTGTGAAATCCTTGGGATAAAAGTATGCCACGACTGACTTTTTGCCGCGCAATTCGGACAAGCGGGAGACTTTACCCTTGCCATCTTTCATCGCAAAATCCGGCGCGATTTCGCCTTCCTTGAGTTCGACTTGCTTTTCTTTCATCAGAAAACGCTAGGCTGTCTAAAATAAAAAACTTACCCAAACACAAACGTGTAGAACACAAAGTTGTCAGACCTAGGGATTATTTCGATTTCATGCATTTCTGCCGTGTCTGTCGCGACTACATTATGAATGAATGGCCATGTGATATCGACGTAGCTTATAGTGCCTTCAATGTGCGAATGCCTCCCGAGCTGCTCTTTCGTCAAGTGCCTTCCGTCTAACTTCACCTCAGCCATTGAGGGTTTGCTGTCACTCGATCCCATGATGCAATTGACCCGAGTTGCAGAGTTGTAGTTCATAATCACGGCAGGGTTTTCTTCCTTTCCCCCAGGCGAGATCTGCACTCCTTCACGCTGCCATATCCATTTGCCGCGCAGGTAAACTACATTGATGTCGTGCGACCCTGGATCCACAACGATGTTTGCTGCATCAGGCTTTAGGGTCTGGTTATTTCCGAACCGCCTGAGCCTTGTGTAGCCAACGCAGATCTCGGGGGGCATTCCGTAAAAGTGCATTCCATAGGTATCATAGATCGGATCCACTGGATCTTTTTCCTCTCTTTCTTCCACGGGCTTTTGCCCTGCATCTGTCAATAATTCGACGACTGCGTCCTCAAAATCCGATATTCCACCGTAACCGGCGTGCTCATAGCGGATAAGGCCATTGTGATCAATCAGAACGTGTTTAGGCCAGTACATGTTACCATAAGCTTCCCACGTCTTGTTTTTCGTGTCAAATGCAACGGGCTCTGAAATGCCGTATGCCTTGATGGCATGGTTAATGTGCGAGTGTTCAATTGCAAAATGATACTCTGCAGAATGTGCCTGGATAACCTGCAGGCCATACTTACCGTACTTTTCCTGCAGCCGCTTCATTACGGGAATTGTACGCAGACAAAAAATGCAGGTGTAGGTCCAGCAGTCCAGTAGAATTACTTTGCCCTTAAGGGCTCTTACCGTAAGCGGCTGCGAATTGGCCCATCCGCTGATATCCTTGAATTCTGGCGCGGGATCCGCGAGAATAATGTCCATCCGGGTGGGCTGTGTGTGATGAGGATATAATTGTTAGAAGCTAGCATAAGGCAAATTGGCATCCTTCTCATCTCTCTAATCTATTCTAGCTGGGGTGGCCGCTCAAACTATTGGTTGCAATTCGTTATAGCCATACAGTCCGGGAATTTTTCAGGATTGCAATGTGCGAGAACCTGCCCCGAGAGCCTTTTCTTGCGCCATGCCAATGAAGTTTTCCAGCAGGTATGATCACGGTCTCGCCATTATTGAATTCCGCATAGTCTTCGACCTCGAATGAATAACTGTTGTCGTGAGTTTCATTTATTCTCTTTACGATTTCTACAAATCCTTCTCCTTCGTAGGCAATGAGTATCTGATCGGAGTCGTGATAGTGGAGACGAGTCCTGGCCCCGTCGTGAAATGTCACAAAGTAGGTTTTCAGTTCGCCGTGCTGACCTTTCGACGTGAATTTATCGGAAACCTTGTTCATTGTCACCTTGCCAATTGCATAGTCTTTTTCGACTTCGCCTTCCGTGAAAAACTGTATCGTTTCCATTGCTGACCGACAACAGGTGAGCATGGCGTCATCTATAAAGTTACAATCTGAAGATGGATTGTTTCGTTATGGCAGGTTACTCGCTTCATCTGGCATTTGAAACCGGAAGAATAAATTTTCATTCATTGTTAAATGATGAAATCTTTATTACGATCGGTAGCGAGCTTGGCGTAATGAGATTCATTATTAGAGCGCAGATTCCTACAGAAGCAGGGAACAGGATGATGAAGGATCCAAATGGCTTCAAACAAATTGAGTCCTACATACAAAATGTAAAGGCAGAAGCGTCATATTTCTTTGAAGCAGGCGGAGATAGAACAATGGTTTTTGTAGTGAACATGGACCGGACTGACCAGATGGCCTCGATAGCAGAGCCGCTATTCATGATTGGCGCAAGGGTAGAGTTCCATCCTGTGATGCTCTTAGATGACCTTAGAAAAGCAGGGGAAAGCCTAAGCCACTAAAAGCACCGCGTGAGGTAGTCCAGGCGGGAGCCTTTGCGGAAAAAGTGGAATCACTCTCCTAATGTACAACAGCATCAAGTGCTCTATGAACCTGGTAGAACATCCATTAGTGTGAGCCTTGCCGGAAACAACAGATTTTCCCAACCTCTAGGCATGGTGCCGGGCGAGAAAATTCAATTTGCCCGACAAAAGCATAAGTTACCGCAAAGAACCATTGACCGCATGGCGCTTATTTTAGGAGTAGTTTGTCGTGATTGACCAGCTTTTGTCGTTAATTTCATTTTCAAAAGGTGCAGCGTACGTTGAAGCGCGCTATCAGTCTCGCTTCATGACAGAGGTAAACTTTGTGAACGGTGAGCTCCAGAGAATGAGAGTAGTTGAAAATGCAGGTTGCGGGATAAGAGTACTAGCTAATGGATGCTGGGGCTTTAGCAGCACGAGCGAGATGACGGCAGATTCGTTAAAGGAGTCTTTCACCGAAGCCACATCTGCTGCCCAGGTTCTCGCAAATTCGAAAAAGAACAGGGTAAAGGGGCTTGCAGATTCCAAGATGGCAACGGGCCACTTTACACTCAAAGCAAATGGCAAGCTGTCAGATATATCAATAGACGAAAAAGTGAAAATCGTCCGCGAAGCAGAAATGGCAGCGCGCAAACATTCGAAGATAATCAAGACCGCGTCCTGCACCTACAGGGAGATCCTTGATCACAAGTTGATAGTAAACAGCGATGGTGCCGAAGTCGAGATATGTGATTCAAAGCCAGAGTTCAGCGTTGTAGCTGTCGCGCGAAAGGGAGTAGAAAGTGCAACGGCGCATGAAGGAGTTGGCATAACGGGGGGTTGGCAAGACCTCTTTGGCACGAGGAGTCATCTCGATTTCGCATCAAAAGCCGCGGATCGAGCAGAGAGGTTGCTTGAGGCAAAGCACGCCAAGGGTGAAAAAACAACCATAATATTGGATCCAGGGATGGTCGGATTGCTCTCCCATGAGGCCATAGGTCACACAGTCGAAGCTGATTTTGTGCTTTCAGGTTCGGTGGTGAAAAACAAGATCGGCGAAAGAGTCGCAAGCGAACTTGTTACACTTGTCGATAGCGGATCCCAGGAAATGACCGGTAATGCTGCTGGTACGATAATGGTTGACGACGAAGGTGTCATTGCGGGGCGAACCGCAATAATAGAAAACGGCATACTAAAGTCGTTTCTACATAACCGCGAATCGGCTTTGATATTTGGCACCGCACCAACTGGAAACGCAAGGGCGTTTCAGTACAACGACGAACCATTAATCCGGATGCGGAATACCTTTGTCGAGCCGAGGTCTGACAAACTTAATGAAATGATTCAGGAGACTCGCCATGGCTATCTTGTAAAGGGCGCGCGAAACGGGCAGGCGGATGCAAACGGCGAATTCATGTTCGGTGCTGAAGAAGCATATCTTATTGAAAATGGAGAGCTTGGCATGTTGATGAAGGGCGATAGTATTTCAGGGAATGCATTTGAAGTTCTTCGTTCCGTAGATATGGTAGGCGACTCATTCCAGTATGATATAGGAACCGGCTACTGCGGCAAGTACCAGCCAGCAAAAGTGGATGGCGGTGGACCCCATCTCCGATGCACCGCGGTGATAGGAGGTCTACAATAATGCAGGAGCTGGTTTTATTTGCGGTAAAGCAGGCAGAAGCGCATGGTGCAGATGACGCTGAAGCTTTTGCAGTCACGCTTTCCGAATCGGAAGTTTTCCTAGAAAATAATGACGTCAAGCAAGCAAAATCCCAGAGAATGGGATCAATAGGACTGCGTGTCATTGTCGATGGCTCACCCGGGTTTTATTCTGTCAACAGGCTTACAAAGGATTCAGTTAGGGATGCTGCTGTGATGGCTGTCAAGATCGCCAGGGCCAGCCCAACGGACAAATTCAATTCATTTCCACGAAAGTCAAAGGTCAAATTACTGCGCGGAATATACGACAAAGCATCGGAGAGTTTTGGGGCCGAAGCGGCGGCCAGAACCGCCTCCGAAATGCTTGATGCCGCTAAATCACGTGATCCCAGAATAACCGTGGATAGCGGCAGTTTTTCGTCTGCGAGGCTAATTCACTACCTCTCGAACTCAAATGGGCTTTCTCTATCCGAAAGAATTTCCAGCTTTTCGTGGAGCATAATGGGCATGGCAATCGATTCTGGCGAGGTGTCCAGCTTTGACTTTCAGAGCGGCGGCACCCATTTTGTGAAAAGAATAGATGTCCGCAAAACTGCATTGGAATTTGCAGACACTGTGCTTGATTCGCTAAAGCCGAAGAAGATTGATAGTTTTCGCGGCGAAATGCTCCTTGCACCTTCAGCCGTTAACGAGCTCGTGGAGGAAGTAATCGCGCACTCTGTCAATTCTGATGCAGTGCAGAAAAAGTCCAGCGCGTTCGCCGGCAAGATCGGCACGCCCGTCGCCTCTGAAATCCTGACTGTCGAGGATGATGCCACCAATACTGATGGGCTTGGGGCCGCAAGTTTTGACAGGGAGGGGACCCCTCACAGGCGCAATGTCGTCATTGAAAAAGGTGTCCTCAAAAAGCTGCTTTACAACACCTATACTGCAAAGAAAGATGGGGTCAGGACTACAGGAAATGCGGGAGGATCTTCAAGCTCACCTCCGCTGGTCTCAACGACGAACTTCATTATCCGGGCGGGAACTTCAGGCATTGACAAGATGATATCAGAAATGAAAAAAGGAATCATTGTGAGCAGATTCTCTGGAAATGTAAACCCTATCAATGGTGATTTTTCCGGTGTAGTAAAGGGAGGCAAACTTGTAGAACGTGGCACTGTAGTCAATGCTGTCAAGGAAGTCATGGTAGCGGGAAACATTTTCAGCGCGCTGAAGAATCTAGATGGCATTTCAAAGGAGCGCAAGGTGATGCTTACTTCCATCCTCCCGTATCTTCGTATTGGCAACATCTCATTTACAGGTGGCTGACTTTTGGAATCGCGATACGATATCGCAGTAGTCGGTGGAGGTCCTGCGGGCCTGTCGGCCGCATACGCAGCAGCAAAGGCAGGTGCAAAAGTTATTGTATTTGAAAAAGACGAAGCAATAGCCCACAGTGTCAGGACGAGCGGTGTGACATGGATCGACTCAATGGAAAGCCTAGGCATTCCGAGCCGATACTACAACCCGATACACAGGTACCGGTTTGTGTCATCTGCAAATGATGTCCTCATCACTGGAACTACTGCCAAGTCTTGTGTGCTTGATGTGCGCTCGATGTACCAGTATTTGGCGACTCTTGCTGCTAAGGAGGGGGCAGAGATGATGGTGAAGAGCAACGTGACTAATGTGTTAAAGGATGGCGGTAGGGTGACCGGAGTGAAGGCAAGCACTCCAAGGGGCGACCTTGTCGTCGATTGCAGTCTTGTGATCGACGCATCAGGATTTAGCTCATCGGTAGCCCGGAGAGCAGGAATGGTTTCTGAATGGAAACGTTATGGAGTAGGGGCAGAGTACGAGTGCTACTGCGACAGCGCGGATAGCTCAACATGGACGCTCATGGTCGGCCAACAGTACTCAGAAGCAGGGTACGCATGGGTATTCCCACTCTCGAGCAATAGGGTCAGGATCGGAGTCGGGATAGGCCGTCCAGAGTCTGGTGTGGATCCCTTGGACAAACTGCATTCACTAATGGAAAATAAGCCAAAGCCGCTTGATTCGCTTGGCAAGATTCAGCCGCTTGAGCTCCATTACGGCTTTATCCCCAACGAAGGAGTGCGGCAAGGCACAATAGCAGATGGACTTTTGCTCGTGGGCGACGCGGCTGGCCAGTCAAATCCTCTTGTGCTTGAAGGCATACGCTATGCCATCGAATTCGGCCGGCTTGCCGGCAAAGTCGGAGCGGCATCCCTGCCCAGCAATTCGACGAGGGAGTCGCTAATGGAATACGACAGGACGTGGAGAGAAAAGGTGGAATCCAAGATTGCATCTGCGCTCAAGGTGCAGTCCAGGTGGATTGGCCTTTCGGACGAGCAGTGGGACAAGGAAATCGAAATACTGAGGGACATGACGGTAGACGAATTTCTTGACTTTATCAAGGCCGAATTTACCGCTGGAAAGATGATGAGGCTCGCGCTTCACCACCCAAAACTGGCCGCTCGGCAACTTTTCAACATGATCATGAAGAGCTAAGCGACTCAAATTGTGCCAAACTCGTTACGTTTTTATACCAAACTGAAAGCAACAAAGCACGCCATGGCTGGAGAGACCGCCGCGGACTTTACTCCAATTCTCTATATGCTCGGTTTTGGTCTCTTGGCGTCGGTTCCAGCACTTGTCCTTTCAAGGCTAATTTCTCCACGCCGCCGCTACAATCCCGTCAAGTTCCTGCCAATGGAATGCGGTCAGATGCCGAGTGGAGAGGGCAGGTCTCACTTTATGATGCAGTATTATGCATACATTCTCATGTTCGTCGTATTTGACGTAATGTCGATCTTTTTGTACGCATGGGGTACCGCGCTCTTTTCAATTCCGCGCGTAGCGACGCTTCCAATTATCGGATTTTTGGCGATAATGTTTGCCGCCATGGGATACGCCCTGTATCTTTCCGGGAGGAAAGGGATTTGGTAGTCACGCTAACAAGTATTAAATATCAAAGCAGCGATCAGATGGACAAGGAGGAAAGTAGTCGCCGATGAAAAGAGAGCTAGTCAGCCCAACCACCTTTAACGTTCTAGTCAGCAAGCTAAGCGACGTGCTTGTAAGGGCGCTTGACAAGCCACTCGGCTACGCGATCAACTGGGGAAGAATCTGGTCCTTGTGGCCAGTGCACCTAGAGACAGCATGTTGCAGCGTCGAATTTGGAGCCGCATCAGGACCCCGATATGATGTTGAAAGATTCGGGATCATTGAGGCGTTCGGCTCCCTGAGAATGTGCGACCTCATAGTGGTGCAGGGTACAGTTACCAGAAAGATGGCCCCAAGGCTGAGAATGGTATACGACCAGATGCCCGAGCCGAAGTATGTAATTGCAATGGGCGCCTGTGCGATTACCGGCGGACTCTACATCGACTCATACAACGTCCTTCCAGGCGTAGATGGCATTGTGCCAGTAGACGTGTATGTGCCTGGCTGTCCTCCTAGACCTGAGACCCTTATCCAAGGCACTATGCTTTTGCAGGAAAAGATCAAAAGGTCAAAGATAAGGTAGCATGAGCGGCGAAAACAAGGAGCAGCCGAAAAAGCCTGCTACTCCACCGGCAAAGCCAACTGCAGCCAAGCCTCCTGTTCCGGCAAAACCTCCAGCACCGGCGGCCGCAGCGCCACCGCAAAAGAAAGAGCCAGAACCACCCGCATTTGAAAAAGGCATGACGGATCAAATTAAGAAGAGATTTGGCGATACAGTAAAGATAGTTTTCATCAGGCCCAGGAGGATAAAGATATCGGTTGAACCTAGAGACATTGTCGAAGTCGCAACTTTTCTCCGTGACGAAATGGGACTTGACCACGCAGAATCCGCAGGTGGAACAGACTATCCAAAGGATAACCAGATCGAAATGATGTACCATCTTGGTTCGTACGGACGTGAAGATCTCGCTTCGCACGTATTGATGCTTAGCACCAGAACTGGAAGAGATGATGCCCGGCTCCCAACATTAATTAACGTGTACAAAAGTGTGGAGTACCACGAACGGGAGACCTTTGAAATGCTCGGAATCTATTTTGAGGGTCATCCTAGAAACGACAGGTTCCTTCTGCCAGAGGACTGGGCAGACATCCCCCCGTTGAGAAGAGACTTTAGGATAAAGGGCAGATAAAAAATGGCAAGCCTGGAAGACAAGTTTGAAGAGTCAAAAAAGTTGGGGCTCCAGATTGTAAGGGAGTCAGAAGACGACAGGCTGATGACATTGAGCATTGGTCCGCAGCATCCCGGCTCAGGTCACTTTCGATTTACGATAAAAGTGGACGGTGACTACATCGTCTATTGCGATCCAGATCCGGGCTATGTCCACCGCGGCGAGGAGAAGATGTGCGAGTACCGCAACTTTATCCAGAATATTCCTCACCTTGAGCGACCGGTGATTCATGATTCCACAAACATTACCTATTCTTACAGCCTTGCAGTTGAAGAGCTGGTAGGAATCGAAGTGCCGAGGCGTGGCCAGTACATCAGGGCCTTAGCCTCCGAGCTCAATAGGCAGGTCTATACGTTATACTGGCTGGCCATTTATGGAATTTTCCTAGGCCACTCCACGATGTTCATGTGGCCTACAGGGGACAGGGAGCTCTTTATCGATCTACTCGAGGCACTCACTGGTGCAAGGGTGACCCATGCCTACAACATTCCCGGAGGCGTCCGAAACGATATGCCTGAGGGCTTTAAGGACAGGGCCATCCGCCAAGTCCGATACTTTGAAAAGCGGTTAAAGGAATACGAGGACATTTTCTACAACATGCCGCTCTTCCGACAGAGGACAGAGCAAGTGGGCGTGTTGACAAAGGAAGACGCCGTGAAACTGGGCGTCACTGGCAGCGTAGTCCGCGCGTCGGGTATCCCCTATGACATACGCAAGGCCGAGCCTTACGATATCTACAATGAACTTGATTTCAAGGTGCAGTACATGAAGACAGGCGACTCGTTTGCCCGCTCCTATGTCCCGTTCCTTGACATGAAAGAGTCCTGCCACATAATCGAACAGTTGCTGGACAAGATGCCACAATCCGGCGAAGTGAGAGCTAAACTCCAGCCCAACCCGAAGGGGCCGGCAGGAGAAGTCTACAGGCGCGTAGAGTCAGGCAGAGGCGCCTTGGGATTTCACATCGTAAGTGATGGAACTCCCAAGCCATACAGGGTAAAGATGTCAGTTGGTTCATTTCGCAACATGCTTGCGCTGCCATTTCTGCTGGTAGGGCAAAGGCTTGCAGACATGCCCGCGATCTACTGGTCACTTAACTACTGGCCCGTGGAGGCTGACAGGTAAATGGCGACATACCCGCAGAACTACCGATTCGGCGAATTCATTGGCAGCATACTCTGGCTCGTCTTTTGGATACTTATCATCGTCACGCTTGTAGGTCTGCCGCTAATCTTTATCGTCTTGTTCTATGTCCCGCTGCCGCCGATAGGCGACCAAGTCCTGACTCCGTACCTGTTCCTGACGATGGTAGTCGATCCTTCCCGCACCATTCCGATTATCCAGCAACAGATGACTACTGACTTGTTCAGAGTCGCCATGTTCCCGGGATTCACATACGCCGCGCTAATCGCTGCGGCGACAATATTCATAGAGCGCAAGTTCCTCGCAAAAATGCAGCTGCGCGTCGGCCCGCTTTACGCCGGCAAGATTGAAGGAATTTTCCAGCTCTTGGCGGATGGTCTGAAGTTGATTGCAAAAGAGATTATTGTTCCTTCAGGTGCCGACAAGCCTATCTTTTGGGCGGCGCCGATCGCGTTTGTGGCAGTTTCTGCGGCAGTTGTTACGCTTATCCCGGTGGCCCCAGGATGGGTAGTTGCAGACACTGATGTCGGCCTCTTGGCCGTCTTTGCAATCCTCGGATTCTTCCCGCTTATCGCCCTGCTCTTTTCTTGGGCAAGCAACAGCAAGTATCCGTTCATCGGCGGCCTGCGGGCACTACACCAAATGATCGCATTTGAAATACCATTCATCCTGTCAGCGCTGTCTGTGGTGATACTTTCCGGAACGCTCAATCTGACTGGAGTCGTCGAAGCGCAGCTCCAGTCGTACTGGTTCATTTTCTTTGTTCCTATCAGCGCGTTTGTCTTTTACATTTCCTCGCTTGCAGAGCTCGAGAGAATACCATTTGACCTTCCAGAGGCCGAGAGCGAAATAGTCGCTGGGTGGCTTACAGAAACGTCCGGGATGATTTATGGTCTCCTGCAATTGGGATCGTACATAAAGACCTACGCTCTGGCTGCGCTGTTTGTCGTGTTTTTCCTTGGCGGATGGGCTGGCCCACAAATATTCCCCCCAGAGTTTCAGACACCTCTGATAAACGTTGGTCCACTCTATGATCCTGTCGCTGCCAACGCGACTTTCTGGTTCACGCTAAAGACCTTTGGTATGATAATGCTCTTTCTGCTGCCTAGAGGCATTAGCCCTAGGATCAGAATAGACATCCTGCTGCACACGGGCTGGTACAAGCTTATCGTGCTTTCGTTCATCAACATGTTCGTAGCCCTTGCACTAATATATGGCGGAATACTTGGTCCGGGAGGTCTGCTAGTTCGATGACAACCGCGGGCAATTTTATCAAGGCAATCGAATCAGGCTCTAAACACCTCCTCATCAAGCGGTTCACTTTCCGCTATCCGCAAGAGAAGCTAAAGTTTGTAGGGGACGGTTACCAGTTCGACCCAAAAAGGGGAGTCGGGATCGCGGGCTATAGGGGCAGGCACATCCTCTACCATGACAAGTGCACCGGCTGTCAGCTCTGCGCGATTGCATGTGAAGGGATTGCAGAGGCAATAGGAATGGTCAAAGTCGACGAGCAGTGGAAGCAGAACAAAAAAGCCATCATGCCCCAGATTGACTTTGGCAAGTGCGTGTTTTGCGGCCTCTGCGTCGACGCTTGCCCGTTCTATGCATTATTCATGACAAACGACTACGAGCTTTCATCGTTTACAAAAGAGCATTTGATTTACACACCAGCTCAGCTGGCGGTAAAACCAAAGTACCAAGGCGACGTGGAGATTGTGATAGAAGACAGGGGAGCCACGCATGGTTGACCTGGTCTTCATTGGAGTCGCAGCTCTGACGGTTGGCGCTGCGATAGTAGCCCTTGAAACCCGAGAATTGATCTACGGCGCAATAGCGCTTGCGATATCTATGCTTGGCGTCGCCGGCTTTTTCCTTCTGCTTGACGCACCCTTTGTGGCAATGTTTCAAATTGCAGTATACGTAGGAGCAGTCGCTGTCCTGATCATATTCACTGTCATGCTCGTAAGAACGCAGGCGCTATTCTCGACAAAGGAGGATCGCAAGAGAAAAGGTGCGGGTATGGCCCTCATGCTGATAATAATGGCAAGCTTGGGCGCGCTGTTGCTTGCGTCCGGAATGAACGGCCAGTTTGGAAACTTCAACGACTCTGAAGCAATAGACTTTAGAGAAATAGGCGAACAGATGCTGACATACTATGCGCCGACTCTGATAATAATGGGTCTGACGCTTGCGGGTGCTGTAATCGCAGCTCTTGCACTTGCGCGGAGAGAAGTCACGGAGATAAGCGGAGAGGAACAACAGAATGGCCGAGCTGATTGATTTCATTATCGTTTCCGTGGTCCTTGTGGCCATCGGAATCTACGGCCTTGTAGTCAAGCGCAACGCGATCAGGATGCTGATATCGATAGAGATAATCGCCAACGCGGCCAACCTTAGCCTTGTTGCGTTTTCAAGGAACCTACCTAATGCCCAAGGGCAGATATTTGCGCTATTCTCAATTGCAATAGCGGCAGCAGAAGTTGCAGTTGGCCTTGGCCTTGTCGTAGTTGCCTACCGGCTGTACAAGGAAATTGATGTTGCAGAATTTAGGAGCATGCGGGGCTAGTCATATTGGCAGAATCATACTTCTTGCTAGCAGCGACTTTTATACCATTGCTGCTTGCTCCTGTGGCTTACGTTCTGGGAAGAAAAGCTGGCGTCAACACTGCGACCTGGTTTTCGTTTGGAGCCCTTGCCGTATCGACCGGACTTCTTGTCATCCCGGCTCTCGGCATATTTGGAAACGGCCATCAGATATATACTGAAAGTTATAGATGGGGGCAGTTTGGAGATTTCGGGCTGCGCCTTGACGGTCTAAGCCTCCCGTTTGCACTAACGATCTATCTCCTCTGCACTGTCCTTGCGCTTTATTCAAAGCCATACATGGTCCACAAGATAATGGAGGATCTTCCGGGACATGGAGGAGCACATGGGTCGGGCCATCCGTCTCCTGGCAACACTGCGATGTCTCAGACCACAGTGCTAGACACGCAAAAGCATGTCAACAACCAGATAGGACTCTACTTTGCGCTCTACCTTGCATTCTCCATGGGGATGCTGGGGACAGTTCTGTCAACGAACCTGATCGAGTTCTATGTCTTTTTTGAGCTAATGCTCGTGCCGTCTTTCTTCCTTGTCGCCTTTTACGGCTATGGGGCAAGGCGGCGAATCGCCCTGATGTTCTTTTTCTGGACCCACGCCGGAGCGGTAGTGCTCTTGCTAGGGCTACTGGCGATGGGGTTCTTTGCAGGGGGCTTTGACTTTGACACCATAAAGGCAAACGCAGGGCAAATACCAGCGGAGTGGCTGCCACTAATCATATTTGCGATTGTTGCCGGCCTCGGGGTAAAACTTGCGGCATTTCTGCTCCACATATGGCTTCCTTATGCACACGCGGAAGCACCGACACCTGTGTCGGCGCTGCTATCCCCGGCAATGATCGGGATAGGCGCGTACGGTCTTGTGCGACTATGGATGGAGCTCTTGACGGGGAGCTACGAGCAGTATAGCCTCTACATCAACATGTGGGGTCTTGCCACCATGATCTATGGCGGTGCGATGGCCCTCATGCAAGACGACATCAAGAAAGTACTTGCGTATTCGAGCATCAGCCAGATGGGCTACATCCTCTTTGGCCTGGGGTCTGAGAGCATCCTTGGCATTACTGGAGCCACGATGCTTTACATCACTCACGGACTGGGCAAAGCGATCCTTTTCATGATGGCCGGCTCAATAATCCTCCAGACCGGCACAAGGA
>Ga0070694_100001597_pt1 | contig 13308 bp, 12 predicted proteins | sample KBSK1251metaG_FD_65470 | JGI IMG/M metagenome (GOLD analysis project Ga0070694, IMG submission 65470) | Corn, switchgrass and miscanthus rhizosphere microbial communities from Kellogg Biological Station, Michigan, USA - KBS K1-25-1 metaG | ecosystem: Host-associated > Plants > Roots >... | reverse complement strand
GTCGAAGCCTCGCTCGGAGACGGACGCAAGCAGCCGGCGGCCAGCGAGTTGGACACGGCCAGGGTCGCCCGCAAGAGTCTGGTTGCTGCACACGACATTCCCAAGGGTGCGACGTTGAGGCTTGAATCGGTCGCGATTAAGCGACCGGGCACCGGAATGGCGCCGGCGATGCGCGATCAAGTGGTTGGCCGCAAAGCGCGCACGGAAATCTCCGAAGGCACTCCCATCACGCCAGAGGTGCTGGAATGAGAACGATCGGAGTTGTCACTACCGCAAGATCTGAGTACGGCCTCATCCGACCTCTGCTGCGCTTGATCGAAAGCAATTCTGATTTACATCTGCGCTTGATGGTCGGCGGCACGCATCTGTCGCCGCAGTTCGGGATGACGATCTCGGAAATCGAAGCTGACGGTTTTGAGATAGCAGAGAGAATCGAAAGCATCGGATTCACCGACACGCCCGAAGATATTGCCAAAGCGATCGGCGCCGGCGTCATAGGCTTTGCGGAAGCTTACGCGCGGATGCGACCTGACGTGTTGGTGGTGCTGGGTGATCGCTTTGAAATGTACGCCGCCGCTTTGGCCTCGGTCCCGTTTCGCATTCCATTGGCGCACATCCACGGCGGCGAAGTTACTGAAGGCGCGCTCGACGACATCTGGCGGCACTCGATCACCAAGATGGCCCATTTGCATTTTGTCAGCACCGCCGAATACGGCGAGCGAGTTCGTCAACTAGGCGAGGAAGAATGGCGTATCAATGTCGTCGGGGCGCTGAGTCTCGACAACGCACGCACTGTTGAATTGCTGTCGCGTGCAGAGATTGAGCGCCGCTTCGGCCTCTCGCTGCCTGAAGAATTTCTGCTGGTGACCTTTCATTCGGTGACGACTGAGTACGAAAAAGCCGGATCGCAGTGCGGTGAATTGTTGGCAGCCCTGCGCGAGATCGATCTGCCGATGCTCTTCACGATGCCTAACGCCGATTCTGGCGGCAGCGTCATTCGTCAAATGATTCGCGAGTTCGTCAGCGCAAATTCCAAGGCGCAAGCGGTGGAAAACCTCGGAACACGGGGGTACCTGAGCGTCATGGCGCTGGCCTCAGCGATGGTGGGGAACTCTTCGAGCGGGATTGTCGAAGCGGCGCCGTTTAAGCTGCCCGTGGTGAATATCGGCACGCGGCAAAAGGGTCGTGTCTTAAGCGCGAACATAATCAATTCAGACTACGGTCGGGGCGAGATCGCCACGGCCATCCGGCGCGCTACGTCAGGCGCCTTTCGCGTCACATTGTCCGATCTCAGAAGCCCCTACGGCGATGGACACACGGCCGAGCGGATTGTTAAGGTGCTGAAGGAAACAAATCTGGACCAGCGTCTATTGACCAAAGCGTTTCAGGACCTGTCGGCGCGTGTCAGTACCCGGAGCGGTAGCGACGGGATCATGTGACTGGCCAGGTGTGAGCTTGATCCGGTCGCTACCGCTCCCGGTTCTGACACCACAGCGATGGAAGACATAATAATTTTCGGGGCCGGCGGCCTGGCGCGCGAAGTCGCTTTTCTGATTGACGACATCAATCGGCACCAGCCCACCTGGAACATCATCGGCTTCGCCGACGCCGACCGCGATTTGATTGGCACTGAGGTGGGTGAGTACCAGGTGCTTTGCTCCGACGAGGACGTCCTGAAGATGAAAGTGGCCGCCGCGATCGGAATTGGGAACCCGACGGTAATCTCAAAGATTGCCGATCGTTTTGCGAATCAAACCAACGTCGTCTTCCCGAACTTGATTCACCCGGGGACGATTTGGGATCGAGAACGAATCAGCCTAGGCCGCGGCAATATTATTTGCGCCGGCAGCATTTTTACGACGGACATACGGATTGGTTCATTCAACTATTTCAATCTGAACTGCACCTACGGCCATGATTTGAAGATCGCCGACTACTGCGTCTTCAATCCCGGAATAAAGATGTCCGGCGGCGTAGAGATTGGCTCGCGTTGTCTGATCGGCACGGGCGCGACCATTCTGCAATACCTGAAGATCGGTGACGATGTAACTGTCGGCGCAGGCTCAGTCGTCACCAAAGACGTGCCTGACCAAACGACGGTGATTGGCATTCCGGCAAAGCCGCTCACGGCTAAAGCTTGATCTCAAATCGGCATGAGTTCTGACCTTTCAAATCTGCTAATCGGACCCGGCGCGTCGATCCGTGACGCGGCCTCGTGCCTGGATCATTCCGCGCGCGGCATTGTTTTGGTGACCGACGCTGAACACAAGCTGCTCAACACGATTACTGACGGCGACATTCGTCGCGCCATGCTGGCAGGGGTAAATCTGGATGGCCCCATCGCGCAGCTGCTGCAACGAAAAGAGGATTCGCCGTACCGCACGCCGGTGACGGCGCCGGCAGACACTGAGCGCTCCGTACTCCTGCGCATGATGCAGGAGCGAAAGGTTCGACAGATTCCGCTTCTGGATGAAAACGGACACGTGGTCGAACTGGTGACGCTGCCGGAATTGTTGCCTGATGAAGTGCTGCCAATCGAAGCCGTCATCATGGCCGGCGGGTATGGCACCCGACTGATGCCGCTAACTAAGGAGTTGCCGAAGCCGATGTTGCCAATCGGCGACCGGCCGCTGATGCAGGTCATGATCGAGCAACTGCGCCAGGCTGGAATTCGCCGCGTCAACGTCATGACGCATTATCAGCACGAGAAAATTGCGGATTACTTCGGCGACGGGGAAGCCTTCGGCGTCGAAATGCGCTACGTGGCGGAAGACCAGCCGCTGGGTACGGCGGGCGGTCTGGGCTTAATCAAGACTTCGAACGATCCGATTCTGGTCGTCAACGGCGACATCCTGACCCGCATCGATTTTCGCGCCATGCTTAACTTTCACCGCGATCATAACGCCGATATCACCGTAGCGGTGCGACAATACGACGTGCAATTACCTTACGGCGTTTTGGATTGCGAGAACCAACAGGTGCGCAAAGTGAGGGAGAAGCCGCTGCTGAATTTTTTTGTGAATGCCGGCATCTATCTGATCGAGCCGGCCATGCATAGTTACATTCCGAATGAACGGTCACTTGATATGACTGACTTGATTCAACGTCTGATTGACGATGGGCGGTCAGTAGTAAGTTTCCCGATCCTCGAATACTGGCTCGACATCGGAGAAGCCGAACATTACCATCAGGCGCAAGTAGATGTTGCTTCGGGAAGGTTTTGATCGAGCAAGTTAGCCCTGTGGTTCGGTCCGCGCATCCGCAAGGAAAAGCCTGGAAGCGGGAGCTAGTGGCAGCGGCAATACACTTCTGATAGACGTGAATTGGCAAAGTAAACGAGTGCTGGTAACCGGCGCCGGCGGATTTATCGGAAGTCATCTGGTGGAGCGCCTGGTCGAGGTGGGCGCAAACACGCGCGCGCTGGTTCACTATAACGGCAACGGAGGCTGGGGCTGGCTGGATCAGTCGCCGCGGAAAAATGAAGTAGAGGTTATTCTCGGAGACATTTGCGATCCGGACAGCCTGCAACGGGCCATCGCGGGCGTAGATGTGGTTTTTCACCTCGCGGCCTTGATCGCCATTCCCTATTCGTATCACGCGCCGCTTTCATACATCCGCACTAATATTGAGGGTACCGCCAACGTCTTGCAGTCAGCGATTCGCAACAACGCCGGCCTGGTGGTCCATACTTCGACCAGTGAAGTCTACGGCACGGCGCAACAGGTCCCGATCAGCGAAACTCATCCGTTGCAGGGCCAGTCCCCGTATTCGGCGAGTAAAATCGGCGCCGACAAAATTGCCGAGTCTTTTCACTTGTCATTTGGCCTGCCGGTAATCACTGTCAGACCTTTCAATACATATGGGCCAAGGCAATCAGCGAGGGCCGTCATTCCAACTATCATCTCGCAGGCGCTTACTCAAGATGAAATCCGTTTAGGCAGTCTGAAGCCCACCCGCGATTTGAATTATGTGGCCGATACGGTTGCGGGTTTTATTGCGGCGGCGGAAAGTGCTGACGCAGTTGGCGACGTAATCAATCTGGGAACCGGAAGAGAGACCTCAATTGAAGAATTAGCCGCAATGATTCTCGAAATCACCGGCAGGAATGTTCCGATCAAAACCGATGATGAACGTGTGCGCCCGGAAACCAGCGAAGTGGAACGCCTATGCGCGGACAATACCAGGGCTCGCCGCCTGCTCAACTGGCAACCTCATCATTCATTGGAAGATGGACTGGCAAAGACCATCGAATGGATGAAACAGAATCATGACCGATACCAGCCTGGCCGCTATACCATCTGAGCCGGGCGCCCTGGTGGCGCCTGGGGTTATTCCGCTTTCCGTGCCCGAAATCAGCGGCAACGCCTGGCAATACGTCAAAGAATGTCTCGATACCAATTGGGTTTCGTCGGCCGGCCCTTTTGTCGATCGGTTTGAACGAATGATTGCGGAATATGCCGGCGCGCAACATGCGATCGCAATTGTGAATGGGACCGCCGCGTTGCACACAGCCCTGCTCGTTGCCGGTGTCGAACCGGACGACGAAGTTTTAGTTTCGACGCTGACCTTCATCGCGCCGGTCAACACGATTCGATACGTCGGGGCCTGGCCGGTGCTAATCGATGCCGAACGTGAGCATTGGCAAATGGATCCGCAACGCGTCGCCGACTTTCTTGATAACGCGTGTTCGTGGACCAACAACGAACTGCGCAACCAGTCAACCGGCCGCCGTATCAAGGCGATCATGCCGGTTCATGCCCTCGGCCATCCGTGCGACATGGACCTGCTCGTGAAAGCGGCGCGCAAATACAAACTGATCGTCATCGAAGATGCCACCGAGAGTCTCGGTTCTGAATACAAAGGGCGCAAGGTTGGACATCTCGCCGACCTCGGCTGCTTAAGCTTCAATGGAAACAAGATCATTACCACTGGCGGCGGCGGGATGATTGTTACTGATAATTCGCACTGGGCTGAGAAGGCAAAGTACTTGAGTACGCAGGCCAAAGACGATCCGATTGAGTATGTCCATAACGAAATTGGTTATAACTATCGGCTCACCAATATTCAGGCGGCGTTGGGCTGCGCGCAAATGGAAACATTTGACGTGACCCTGGCGAAAAAGCGCGCGATTGCCGCGCGTTACGATGCTGCTTTTCGCGAGGTGCCGGGGATTTCGCTAATGCGCGAGGCGAGTTGGGCCAGAAGTAACTTTTGGATGTACACGATATTGATCGACGAAGCGACCTACGGCGAAAACAGTCGGGCCCTCCTGCGACGCCTCGCGAAAGAGGATATTCAATCCCGACCACTCTGGCAGCCGATGCATCAGTCTCCCGCCTGCCAAACTTACCAGGTGCTGGGTGGCGAGGTCGCGGATCAGCTCCACCGTGATGCGTTGACGCTGCCTTGCTCGGCTGGCTTGACGTTTGACGATCAGACCCGCGTAATTAATGCTGTACAGTCAGCCGTGCGGTGAATTTGTCACCGCCACGGGCTTCGAATCCATGGGTCCAATCCAGCTCTTTTGGCGATCAAACGCCGCCGTGCTGCGTCGCGGCGGTTCATTGCTCACTCGCCTCGCGGAACACGCATATTTTCGAGGTTCCGAGCCGAAGCTTTCGTCTGCGCAAAAGAATCTCATACGACAGAACGAGAAACTTCGCGGCCGTCACGCCGGTAAGCGGTGCTTCGTTATCGGCAACGGGCCATCCTTGAAGAGTCAGGATTTGTCGCCGCTCGCGAATGAAATCACGTTTGTGATGAACGCGTTTTGGAAACATTCGATTCTCGACACGTCCTGGCAGCCGAAATACTTTTGTTTCGCAGATGCTTTCTGTTATGACGGGACCGCGGCGGTGAAACAGTTCTTTGCCTCGGTGCGCGAGCGGGCTCACTCTGCAGAGTATCTGTTTCCGGTGGAAGGCAAACCAGTCGTCGAACGTGACGCGTTATTGCCACTGGACGCGACACACTTTTTTGCGTTCCAGGGGCAGCCGATTGGCTTCTCAGTCGCCGACACGTTTGACTTGACCAGGCCCGTGCCGTTTCCATTCAGCACTGCGCAATTGGCGATCATGGCGGCGATGTTCATGGGTTGCAGTCCGATCTACTTAATGGGATTGGACCATGATTGGCTGGCCCATCGTGGGGCGGATACGCATTTCTTCTCGGGCAGGAGTCTCGAAAATCATCCGACTGCCACGGGCGAGCTTGATTACTCGTACGAATCGGAGATTGAAGCCATGCGCAAATTGTGGAAAGGTTACCGTAAGCTAAGTGAGTTTGCCGACGCGCACGGCCTGAAGATTTTCAACGCGACCGCCGGTGGATTTCTCGATGTGTTTCCGCGAGCAAATTATGAGGCGCTAGTCGAGTTGCACCATGGCGCTGTATCAGAAGCCCGACCGTAAGGGAAGGCAACTTGCGCAAGCAAACGCGCTGCGGCAACGGTCAACTTAAGCATGTCTGCACGTAACGGTCTGGAAAAGATCATCAGGCTGGTGACGCCGCCAATCGTCTTCAAGGCGTTTGGGTACCTGGCGTCACCGTCTGCTCACGATCACATCCTGGAGTATGCGCCTGAGGCTGGGAACCTTGAGGCGGCGCCGGATTCGGAGCCGGCCGGGTGGAACGCTGAGAATGTGACTGAGACTGAACGCGCCAAATGGGATGCTTTCTGTCGCAATCTTGAAGGTAGCGGTCCGCTCGGCTTCGCGCATGAACATCCCGATCTGACCTTGACGCGTCATGTGCCTTTTCACAATGTGCACCTGACCTATGCTTATGTCCTGGCGCTAACAGCTCATCACAAAAACGAGATTTCGGTGCTCGACTGGGGCGGTGCCCTGGGCCACTATTACCAAATAGGCCGCGCGGTTTTGCCTAATGTTAAGATTGAGTTCCACTGTAAGGAAGTGCCCGGTTTGGCAGCTTTGGGACAGAAGCTGAATCCGGAAATTCAATGGCATGTCGATGACAGTTGCCTCGGACGGTCCTACGACCTGGTGATGATGAACGGCTCACTGCAATACATGCGCGACTGGCAGGAAACAATGCGCCGGGTTTCGCGGGCAGCGAATGAGTTTTTCTTTCTCACCCGAGTGCCGGTCGTTGAACAGAGCCCGTCCTTTCCGGCCCGTCAGCGCACCTACGGCACCGAGATGATTCACATGCAATTCAATCAGGACGAGTTGTTGCAGGTGGCCGCACAGGCGGGATTGCAACTCTTTCGCGAGGTGGTGGTCGGCGATCGTCCTTACATTCACAACGCGCCCGAACAATGTGAATTGCGTGGTTGGATCTTCAAAGCGGCCCCACGGCCGTCCACATCAGATACTTAAGGAGATGGCCTAACACTTGACCCAGTGCCTCGTTTGTAATTCGCCCATCGAACCATTCATGTCGTTCGGCAACATGCCGATCGCCAATGGATTTCTGACGCCCGATCAATTCGCCGATGAATACTTCTTTGAGCTGAAGGTTGGCTTTTGCGAGACTTGCACCATGGTGCAACTCACTGAGCAGGTCGATCGCGAGAAGATGTTCCATGGCGAGTACGCGTTCTTCTCTTCGACTTCAACGCGCATGGCGGAGCATTTTCGCCGTTTTGCGCAGAGCGTGATGAAGGACTACCTGACTGAGCCCGATCCATTCGTGGTCGAGATTGGCAGCAACGACGGCATCATGCTGCAGAATTTCGCCCGAGGAGGCATCCGCCATTTGGGAATTGAACCGTCAGCAAACGTCGCGGCGGTGGCGAAGGGCAAAGGCATCAATACGATCTGTGAGTTTTTTGATGAGAGCCTGGCGCAGCGCATCGTTAGCGAATATGGCCAGGCCGACGCCTTCCTCGGGGCGAACGTGATGTGTCATCTTCCTTACCTGCATTCGGTGGCCGCCGGAATAAAGATTCTGCTGAAGCCAACCGGCGTGCTGATGTTCGAAGACCCCTACATGGGCGACATTGTCGAGAAGACTTCGTACGATCAGATCTACGACGAGCACGCCTTCTATTTTTCCGTCGCATCGATCAGTAAGTTGTTTGCCCAACATGACCTCGAGGTCATCGACGTGATTCCTCAGAACGTTCACGGCGGATCGATGCGATACGTGATTGGTCATAAAGGCGCGCGGACGCCTTCGTCGGCGGTCGCAGAGCAACGGGCGAAAGAAGAGGCGATGGGCCTCAGTCGAGCAGAAACGTACGAGCGGCTGCATCGCAACATTCAACGATCGCGCGATGAGCTGATGAACCTGTTACGCGATCTAAAACAGCAAGGCCAGCGCGTCGTCGGTTACGGCGCTACGTCAAAGAGCACGACGGTGACGAACTATTGCGGCATCACTCCCGACCTGGTTGAGTTCATCAGCGACACGACGCCGATCAAGCAGGGGAAATTCAGTCCCGGTGCGCATATTCCGATCAGACCCTACCAGGACTTCGAGGCGAATTATCCCGACTATGCATTGCTCTTCGCCTGGAATCATGGCGAGGAAATCATTGAAAAAGAGACCGCCTTTCAGCAGGCCGGCGGCAAATGGATGGTCTATGTGCCGGAGGTGAAGGTACTCGGATGATTTTGTGTGCGAATCCCGGCGCGCAGTATCAGGCGCATAAGCACGAGATCGACGCAGCGGTCGCGCGCGTGCTCGCCAAAGGCTGGTACATCCTGGGCGAGGAAACGCGCGCGTTCGAAGCTGAGTTTGCCGCTTACATCGGCGTCCGTCATGCAGTCGGCGTGGGTAGCGGCACCGACGCTGTACAACTTGCGCTCGCGGCCTGCGAAATCGGCGCCGGCGATGAAGTCATCACCGTGTCTCACACCGCCGTGGCAACTGTCGCGGCAATCGAAATGGCCGGCGCTACGCCGGTGCTGGTCGATATTGAACCTGATTTCTTCACGATCGATCCGGCGAAGATCGAAGCGGCGATTACCCCGCATACCAGGGCCATCATCCCGGTGCACATTTATGGACAGCCGGTGAATCTCGATGCAATCCTCGACCTTGCGTCTCGTCATAAACTCCGCGTGATCGAAGACTGTGCCCAGGCGCACGGCGCTGCTTACCGTGGCACGCGCGTGGGTGCGCATGGCGACATCGCCTGTTTCAGTTTTTATCCGACCAAGAATCTCGGCGCAATCGGTGATGGCGGCATGGTGGTTACTGACGATGCATCGCTGGCCGAACGCGTGCGGCTGCTGCGCGAGTATGGCTGGGCCGAGCGATATGTCAGTCACATCTCGGGACGAAACTCACGTCTCGACGAATTGCAAGCGGCGATCCTGCGAGTGAAGTTGCCCCGTTTGGATGAAGACAACCATAAGCGTGCGCGGATAGCGCAAAAGTATTCTGAGGGCCTCAGCGACTGCGGACTGGCGTTGCCGACCGTTCGTGAGCATGCTACGCACGTGTTTCATCTTTACGTCGTGCGCGCGCCCGAACGACACGAACTTCAGGCGTTTCTCAATTCACAAGGCGTCAATACATTGATTCATTATCCGGTGCCGGTTCATTTGCAACCTGCTTACGTGAACGTAGCGCGCGGCGCCGATGGACTCAGCAAAACCGAAGCCGCAGCGCGCGAAATACTTTCTTTGCCGATGTATCCTGAACTTGCCGATCAAGATGTCGAGCAAGTGATCGATTCGATTAGGTCGTTTGTCCGATCGCGCAAAGCCAGCGCATAGGACTTCAACTGGTCCCAATAACTTGACCAAGCCACTCCAGAGCAACATCGCCGCCTGTTGCGCCGGCAAGAACATTCTGATCACCGGCGGCGGCGGATACCTGGCCCACGGCATCCTGCGCGGACTCGCGGAGATCGATTGCCGGGTCGTTCGCTTTGGTCGTTCCGCAGAGAAAATGACGCTTAGTGGTCGTCCGAATATCGAGAGCGTCACCGGGGACGTACGCGACGGCAATGTTTGGACATCGCTGCTCGAGGGCATCGACATAGTCTTTCATTTCGCGGCCCAAACCAGTGTCTACGTAGCGCAAAAAGATCCGTTAGCGGATCTGCAAGCGAACGTATCGCCGCTGCTGACCCTGCTCGAGACGTGCCGGTTGAAAGGCTGGCGGCCGATTGTGATCTTTGCCGGAACAGTCACCGAGGCGGGGCTTCCGGCGACGATTCCGGTTGACGAATCACAGATTGATCGACCGATCACGATTTATGATTTGCACAAACTAATCGCCGAGAAATATCTGGCGCATTATGCGAACGAGGGTTTGGTGCGCGGGGCCACGCTGCGCCTGGCAAATGTTTACGGGCCCGGGCCTCCGAGCAGCAGCGCTGATCGGGGCGTGCTGAATATGATGGTCCGCCGGGCAATCGCCGGCGAGGCCATCACTGTCTATGGCGATGGCCGTCATCTTCGCGATTACGTCTACGTTGACGACGTGGCCAACGCATTCTTGAGCTGCGCTGCAGAAATCGACCAAACGAACGGCAGGTATTTTGTCATTGGCAGCGGCGAAGGTCATACTATATTGGAAGCTATGACATTGGTTGCGGATCGCGTCGCTCTGAAGACGGGGGCGCGCGCGCCTTTGGCTCAGGTGGAGCCGCCGCAACCGCAATCGCCAATTGAAGCCCGCAACTTTGTCGCCGACTCTGGCCTTTTTACGAAGCTTACCGGTTGGCGCGCGACGGTGGGTCTAACTGAAGGAATAGATCGAACCATCGAGGCGATCGCTTCTATCGTATGAAGATTCTGATTATCGGAGGCGCAGGATTTCTCGGAGCAAATCTCGTCCGGCGCTGCCTGGCTGAACCTGGCGTCGAAGTGACGGTGATGGACTCGCTCGATCCGCACCTGCGCTCGACGACCAAAACTCTTCAGCAGATTTGGGATCGGATTCACTTCGTTCGTTGCGATCTCCGGGATGAGCATTTGCTTTCAGAACTGGTGCAGGGCCAGGACGTAATCTTCAACTGCGCCGCGCAAACCTCGCATCCGCTTTCAATTCAATATCCGCTGCTGGACGCGGACATCAATTGCGTCGGCAATCTGAAATTGCTCGAAGCGGTGCGGCTGCTCAACCAGCGCGCCATCGTCGTGTACACCTCGAGCAGTACGGTCATCGGTAAAGCAGCAGACGCGGTCGTTGACGAAAGTCATGGCGAGAAGCCACTGGAGATCTATTCTGCGAACAAAGGTGTCGCCGAAAAGTATTACCGGATCTATCACACGGTCCACGACCTGAAGACTGTGGTCTTGCGCTTCGCGAATCTCTACGGGCCGTACGGCAAGGGCTATCCCGAATTTGGGTTCGTCAACTATTTCATTCATCTTGCGTGGCAGAACGAAGAGATCAAGATCTTCGGCAGCGGCGATCAGACACGCAACGTGATGTACGTCGACGATGCGACAGAGATTCTCTGGCGCGCCGCGCATGATCCGCAACTGTTTGGCGAGACTTATTTTGCGACCGGTGACGAACACCTCAGTGTGAGCGAAATTGCCGAGACGATTGTCTCCGTACTTGGGCGAGGGAAGGTGACGCACATCGACTGGCCGGACGAGCGACGCCGCATTGAGATCGATCACGTCGAGTTTTCTTCCCAACGCTTGCGATCATTGACCGGATGGACGCCGCGCTATGATTTCACCGGAGCACTCAAGGAACTAAAGGCCGTACTTGAAAGAACTGCATGAGCGCCCGAACAAAGATCGTAGTGACGGGCGCGCTGGGCCACATCGGCTCCCGCCTCATACGCGAACTGCCGGAGCAGTTTCCCGACGCAGCCATACTCCTGCTCGACGACTTGTCCACCCAGCGATACTGCTCGCTGTTCGATTTGCCGGCTAACGGCAAATTTGAATTTGTCGAAGCTGACATCCTGAACGCCGATCTCGTTCCCTTCTTCGCAGAAGCACGCGCGGTCATCCATCTCGCCGCGATTACCAATGCTGCCGGGAGTTTTGAAATCGCCGAACAAGTTGAGATGGTGAATTTCAAGGGAACTGAGCGGGTGGCCGACGCGTGTGTTAAAGCAAACGCGCCGCTCATGTTCCTGTCGACGACCAGCGTCTACGGAACGCAAAGCGACGTCGTTGATGAAGCGTGCCCGGTCGCTGATCTGCAGCCCCAGAGCCCCTATGCGGAATCAAAACTGAAGTCGGAGCAACTACTGCAAGAGCTGGCAGCCAAAGAAGGACTTCGGCATATCATCCTGCGGCTGGGCACTATTTTCGGCACGTCAATCGGCATGCGCTTTCATACGGCGATTAATAAATTCTGCTGGCAGGCGGTGACCGGACAGCCGATTACGGTCTGGCGCACGGCGCTGGAGCAAAAACGGCCGTACCTCGATTTGACGGACTGCGTTGCGGCAATCGGGTTTGTGCTCCAGAGAGACTTATTCGATGGCAGGATTTACAATGTGCTCACGCTCAACGCCACGGTGCGTGAAATCGTCGCGCTCATTTCGACGCACGTCGCCGGGGTCAAGGTTGAATACGTCGACACACGCATCATGAACCAGTTGTCTTACACAGTTCTGAACGATCGTTTCAAAGCGCTCGGTTTCGAGTTCAGGGGCAGCCTGCCTCAGGGTATCGCGGACACGATTGCTTTGCTCGGAGGTGTGCAGGGGCAATGACCGGCGCGCCCACAACTTCGACGGCCCCTTTTTTCTCGATCGGCGTGACTACGTACGACCGCGTAGAAATGCTGATCGAAACGCTTCACTCAGTACTCGATCAGACGTTTCAGGATTTCGAAATCATTGTTGGGAACGACAATACCGAGCGGCGGCTGACGGCCGAATTTCTCAATCTGAATGACCCGCGCTTGCGCATCGTCAATCACGAACGCAACCTCGGTGAACTGGGAAACATGAACGAGTTAGTCCGCTTGAGCCGCGGGAGATATTTCACCTGGCTCGCGGATGATGATCTGCTGGCGCCGCGGTTCCTCGAGGCCATGCACGAAGCGCTGGCGAAGTTTGATTTTCCGCCGTGCGCCTTCAGCTCATTTACCAACGGCGATCACGTTCCGCTTACGTCTCGCGAGGGGCCGCGCGAAATTCGCGTCTTTAGCGGCAGCGAATTTCTCAAACTCTATTGGAGCAATCAGCTCGCCGCCATCGGCACAATGGGGCTCTTCGCGCGAGATTATTTGGAGCGCACCGGCGGCTTGGAAGATGTGAGCGGCGGAAAGATCGCGCTGCACACAGAGTACCTGCATCTGGTCAAACTGGGGCTGCTCGATCAGGTGGTTTACACCAATGAACCTCTCGTCGTCTATCGGGTGCACGAAGGTTCGTGGGGTTGCAGCAATGACAACTTTGAAGAGTACAAA
>Ga0070694_100001596_pt1 | contig 13312 bp, 6 predicted proteins | sample KBSK1251metaG_FD_65470 | JGI IMG/M metagenome (GOLD analysis project Ga0070694, IMG submission 65470) | Corn, switchgrass and miscanthus rhizosphere microbial communities from Kellogg Biological Station, Michigan, USA - KBS K1-25-1 metaG | ecosystem: Host-associated > Plants > Roots >... | reverse complement strand
TGACGTAGAGCGACATGCGGGCGCTCATGCGGGTGAGGGTCTCGCGGTCGATGGCGCCGGCGAGGCAGCGGCCCCGCAGGAACCGGATGCAGGCGCGCAGGAAGCGGACGGCGCACTCCTCGCGGCCGTCGATGATCTCGGCGTCCTGGAAGCCGGCGGCCTGGCAGAGGGCGCGATAGGCGGCCGGGTCCTCGACGAAATTGAGCAGACGGCCGGGGGGCTTGATGCGCTCCCACCAGCGGGTGAACAGGCTGTCGGAGAGGACGAGCCTCCCGCCGGGCTTCAGGACGCGGCAGGCCTCGCGCAGGAACTTCTCGCGCGTGTCGAAGTGGAAGGCGGCCTCGACGCTGATGATGTTGTCGAACGAGGCGTCCTCGAACTGCAGCTCGGCGGCGTTCATCAGGATGAAGCGGCAGCCGGGGGCATTGAGCCTGCAGGTCTCGAGCTGTTTTTCGGAGATGTTGATCCCGGTCACGGCCTCGGGCGGGTAGTACTTCAGGAGATGCCTCGTCGTGGCCCCCTTGCCGCAGGCGGCGTCGAGGATCGTCCCCTTCTTCTCGGGGATGAAGGCGAGAAGCTTCTCCATCAGCGCCTCGCAGGCCTCCTTCTGCTCGCGCGTCCCCTTCTCCCACCAGCCGAAGTTCACGAAATCGCTGTTCCCCCAGTACTCCCGGTACAGGTCGTCGTACATGACCTGGTCGTAGACCTGGTTGATCTGGTCCACCACCGGGCGCGAGGCGGGCCGGGAGGCGCCGGCGGCGGGCGGCCGGGCCTCGGCGGCCTTCGTGGTCTCATCCATGGGCGATCACCGTGTCTCCGACCGTGCGGCCGCTGAGCAGGCGCTTGAGGACGTCCGACCCGTCCTCGAGGGCGTTCTGGCGCGCGATGAACGCCTCGTCCTCGGCCCGCACGGCCGCGATCCGCGCCGGGTCGGTCAGGAGCCCGCGGAACAGGTCGCGCGTCGCCTGCCCGCCATACAGCTCCGCCCGGATGAACGGGCTCGACGGCAGGCTGCCGGCGCGGATCATCTCTTCGGGCATCGGCAGGGAGGGGGCCGCGGCGTTGAACAGGCGGCGGCGGGACGGTGCGGCGGCGCCGGCCTTGTCCTGCTGCTTGATCGGATACATGACGTGGGGGTAGACCGAGCCGGCGCGGGTGCGCTCCATCTGCAGGGCGAGACGCCTGATCTCGCTCCCCTCCGGCTCGCGCGCCAGGATCTCCTTGAGGGTCGAGGTGTTGACGAAGGCCACGCCCGGGGCATTCCCGACCGTCTTGGCCAGCGTGAGGGACACGATGTTCTCGGTCAGGACCAGGTCGGACGACAGCATGAGGGCGTCGAACTCCGCGAGCGGCAGGCCGGCCAGGTTCACGACGCGCAGCGCCTTGTTCGGGGAGCGGCGCAGGAGCGTCCCGTCGTTGACCGACACGATCGTCACCGGCGCCTCGACGTCGGCGACGTACTCGGCCAGGATCTCGCTCAGGTGCTCGTAGAGGGGGGCCTTCAGCGCCTTGGCGAGCCTGTAGCTCCAGCGCGGCACGCTGTGGAAGATCAGCCGGCCGTCTTCGGCATCCTCCTCGCCGAGATAGCGCGCCCGCACCTGCGCCCGGACCGCGGGATCGAGGCGCGCCGGCATCGCCATGCTGCGGTACGGGTGCCCCTGCCGCCCCTCGACCTTTCCCGGCTCGTGCAGCGGGCAGGGCAGGAGGATGACCATGCGCTCGAAGATCGGCCGCCAGGCGTTGCTGATCAGCCGGAAGAAGGCGTGACCGCTGAGCCGCCCCATCACCTTCTGCACGGACGGGGTCGAGCCGACGTGGTCGAGCGCGACCAGCAGGGCGTCGACCTCGTTCAGCTCGCGCAGCCACGACAGGTCGGCCAGGGGGTACTGACGGTTGAGACGCAGCGCCAGGATGGAACGCAGCTCGGAGAAGACGACGACGTTCGGCTCAACCTCTTCGACCATCCGCCGCCAGTGGTGCTGGTTCGACGCCAGGTCGCCGGTCATCTCCTGCACCCGGTCGCCGAACTTCGGGCGGAGGATCTGGGCGGCCGGGCCCGACGCCAGGAACCAGGCCTCCCCGCCGCCCGCGACGATGCTGTCGGCCAGGACGAGGGCGGCGGCCGTCTCGCCCGTCGCCATCCAGGTCGGGGTCACGAAAAGAGCGCGGACTCTCTGCTGCGCCATGCGGTCTGCCCTGGTCGATCGATCCGATGAGCTCATGCTAGCACACGCCCCCGAGGCTCATTCCCGGTCGAGCCTCCGCCCGATCATCCGGGCCGGCGCCTCGACGCCGAAGAGCCCGAGCAGGGTCGGGGCCACGTCGTAGATCCTGAGCCCGCTGCGCGCCCCTTTCGGCGCGCCGCCCGCGCCGGCTTTCAGGATGAAGATGCCGTTCCAGTCATGGTTGGCGTCGTCCGGGCCGGTGTCGTTCTCGAACGTGTGGATCGTCTTCAGCCCGACCGAGCCGATCGATCGCCAGTCGAGATTGCCGAAGTAGCAGGTCAGGTCGGGGGCGACGTTGCGGACTTCCCTGTAGAGGTCCTCGGGACGGTACGCCTTCGTGCCGATCGGGCGCCCCGACGGATCCTCGATCGCCTCGATCTCGGCGGCGAGATCGCTCCGGACCCTCTCGTAGTCGGAGGGGTCGATCGTCCCCTGCGGCTCGCGCCCGCGGACGTTCATGAACAGCCGGCCGTAGTAGCCGCCGTCCCCCCAGGCCTTCGTCTTCGACCAGTCGACGTCCGCCTTGCCGATCGGCGTCGGCTTGTCCGGATACGACTTGAGCGTCAGCCAGCCTCTCTTGATCAGCCACTCGTTGAAGCAGATGCCGCCGTCGAGCTTCTTGGCGCCGTGGTCCGACACGACCATCACCGCCGTGTCCTTGGGGAAAAGCGACAGCAGCTCGCCGATCTCCTGGTCGCAGTAGCGGTAGTAGTCGCGGATGGCATTCTCGTACTGGTTGCCGGGTTCGTACTTGGGATGGTCCGGGTCCATGTACTTCCAGAACGAGTGGTGGATGCGGTCCACCCCCATCTCGACCATCATGAAGAAATCCCACGGCCGGGTCTTCAAGAGGTGCCGCGCCACGGCGAAGTGCATGCGCGTCTTGTCGTAGATCCGCTTCAGGAGGGCGTCCTTGTCGTCGGTCCGGAACCCCTCGACGTCGACGACGTAGCCGGGGGCGACCTTCTGGATCTCCTGGCGGACGTCGGGAGGATACGTGTACGCCATGTCGGTGGACGGCGTCAGGAAGCAGCCGACCTGCACGCCGTTCAGCGGCTTCGGCGGAAACGACGGCGGCACCCCCAGGACGATGGACTGCTTCCCGGCCTGCCCGAGCAGGTCCCACACGGCGTCGCTCTTCAGGACCGAGGCGTTGGCCATCGACAGGCCGTCGTACGAGTGGTCCTTCCGGTTCCTGAACCCGTAGATGCCGAGCTGCCCGGGGTCCTGGCTGCGCATCATGCAGGCCCAGGCGGGGACCGTGATCGGCGGATGGGTGCTCAGGAGCGGGCCGTGGGAGCCGGCCTCCATCAGGCCCCTCAGGTTGGGAAGGTCGTCGCGGAACCGATCGAAGACCAGGCGCGGGGCGGCGCAATCGAGCCCCAGGACGGCGACTTTCATGACGGGGGAATTCCTTCCGGCACCCGGCCCGCTACGCTTCCGATCCGGTCTGGATCGGCGCCAGACGCTCGGTCGGCGCGAGCTCCTTCAGCGTGGAGATCGTGACGTATCCCAGCGACTGCAGGCAGAAGAGGATTCCCCGGGCGCTGTCGAGCGGGGCCTCGCGGTCCGTCTCGACCACCAGCTCGGGCATGAGCGGCGGCTCGTACGGATCGGACACGCCGGTGAAATGGTCCAGCGTCCCGGCCAGGGCCTTCTTGTAGAGCCCCTTGACGTCGCGGCGGATGCACTCCTCGAGAGAGCAGCTGACGTGGATCTCGGCGAAGCGCCCGATCTCGGCCCGCGCCGCGTCGCGCGCGTCGCGGTACGGCGAGATCGCCGCCACGATCACGGCGGAGCCCGCCTCGGTCAGGAGGCGCGCCACGTAGGCGATGCGCCGGATGTTCTCGTCGCGGTCCTCCTTGGAGAAGCCGAGCCCCTTGTTCAGCCGCTCGCGCACTTCGTCGCCGTCGAGGACCGTGACACGGTGCCCCTCGTCCTTCAGCAGGGTGGCGAGTTTCCTGGCGATGGTGCTCTTGCCGGCGCTCGGCAGGCCCGTGAGCCAGATGGTCAGACCCTTCTTCTCCGCAGACGAATGCATCCCCCAGCCTCCGTTCCGAATCCCACCGGATTTTAGATTTTGTATTTATACCGCGGAATCGCGCAAAATCAACGGCTTTAATGGCTTGAAGGTCGTCCGGGGGGGCTTTATTCCGCCGGATGCATGATTTTTCGCGCCGGTTTCGTGGCGCGCGTCAGGCGACCGACGAATCGGGGGCGGAGGTCATGGCCGGAGAGGCCGCGACGGCCGGCTGGGGCCCCGCCGCCGGGTCGGAGGCCCGCCAGAGGGCGCGCATCCAGGCGGCGACCGCCTCGACGCCGATGTTGATGTACGGCAGGACGACCAGGGTCAGGACGGTGGACGACGCCAGGCCGCCGATGACCGTCCGGGCCAGCGGGTAATAGTAGGCATCGCCGACGCTGGAGCGGCCGAGGGCCAGGGGGATCAGCCCGACGATGGCGGTCAGGGCGGTCATCAGGACGGCGCGCAGCCGGTCGCGCCCTGCCTGCAGGATCGCCTCGTCGCGCGGCAATCCGGTCTGCCTCAGCTGGTTCATGTGATCGAGCAGGACGATGCCGTTCTTCACCACGATGCCGATCAGCATCAAGAGCCCGATCTGCGCCATCAGGTTGAACGGTGTCCTGGTCGCCGCCAGGAGCCAGGCGGCGCCCGGCAGGGCGAACGGGATCGAAAACAGGATGGCGAACGGCTGTGCCATCGACTCGAACAGGGACGCCATCGCCAGGTAGACCAGGGCCAGCGCCAGGAGGAAGTTGATCAGCATCTGCTGGTTCTCCTCCCCCTGCTCCAGGATCCGATCGTCCCAGGACCAGGTGTATCCGGGGGGCAGGTCGAAGGAGCCCATCATCGACTCGATCTCCTTGCGGGATTCCTTCCACTCCTTCCCCTCGTAGGTGGCGTTGACCGCTACCCGGACCTTCCGGTTCTCGCGGGCGATCTGGTCGGCGCGGCGCACCACCTGGAACGCGGCGATGTCCCCCAGCAGGACCGGCCGGGAGGGGGGGCCGATCTGGATCGACTTGAGGTCCTCGAGGTTCTGCCGATCGATCTGGCGGAGCTCGAGCCAGGTCTCCACCTCGCGGTCGCCTGCGTTGAAGCGCTGCAGGCGCATGCCGCCCAGCGTGAACTGGAAGATCTGCGACACGTCCTCGGCCGTGAGGCCGGCGCGCAGGGCCTTGTCCCGGTCGATCACCACCTGGATCTCGTTGCGCCCCTTGTTGAGCGACGAGGTGATGTCCTGCACGCCGTCGACGAACGCCAGCCGGCGGGCCGCCTCGTCGGCGAGCTTCTTCAGTATGCCGCTGTCGTGCCCGAAGAACTTGACCGCGAAGTAGGTGCTGTTTCCCCCCTCGTTCGATTCCTCGGCGAAGAAGACGCGCGCCCCGGGCACCTGCGGCAGGTCGGCGCGTATCTTCTTGCGCAGGTCCTTGATCACCTGGTCCCCGAGGTCCTCGCGCGCCAGGACCATCACCGTGCGCGCCTCGTTCTCGCCGAAGACGCTGTAGATCGACCCGATGGAGTACTCGTCCTTGCGGGCGCGCAGGTGCGCCTCGATCGTGTTGACGGCCTTCTCCGAGTCGGACTTGTAGGAGAAATCCGCGAACTCGTACTGCAGGAACAGCCTCTTGTTGGTGGTCGCCGCGAACTGCGCCGTGTCCACCAGCCCCGCCATGAACGGCACGATGCCGACCCCGAGGCCGAGGATGACGATGAGCAGCGTCCAGGCCTTGTGCCTCAGCGTCCAGGCGAGGATGCCGACGTACCGCTCCTCCAGCCAGGCGAGGCTCTTCGGCTGCTCCGCCGGCTTGCGCTTCAGCCACTGCGCCGACATCAGCGGGATGAGGGTCAGGGACGAGAACAGCGAGCAGGCGAGCGAGATCGAGATCGACAGCCCGACCTCCTTCAGCCAGATGGTCAGCTGCGTGCTGGCGCCGACCACCAGGGGAAGGAAGACGATGATCGTCGTGAGGGTCGAGCAGACGACCGCCATGGTGACTTCGCGCGCGCCGATCAGGGCCGCCTCGTGCGGGTCGGCGACGGTGCGTCGCTTCCGGTCGATCGCCTCCAGGACGACGATGGCGTCGTCCACCAGCATGCCGATGCCGAGCATCAGGCCGCACATCGACAGGACGTTGAGCGTCTTGCCCATGAAGTACATCAGCCCGCAGGCGGCGATCACCGAGAACGGGATCGAGAACGACACGATGAGCGTCGAATCGAAGCGGCGCAGGAAGTAGTAGAGGACGATCACGGCGAACAGCGCCCCCAGGAGGCCGGCGTGCTTCAGCGAATCGATGCCGGTCGTGATCTGCTTCGCCTGGTCGTCCCAGGTGAACAGCCGGATGCCGGCCAGCAGAGGATCGGCTCCGATGTCCTCGTTGATCACCTTCATGACCGACCCCACGACCTCCACCGTGTTGGCGGTCGACTCCTTGAACACCTCCAGGGCGACGGCCGGTCCGCCGTCGAGGTGCCGGCCGAATCCGATCGGCGGCTCCTCGTAGCGGATCTCGGCGATGTCCTTGAGCTTCAGCCCGCGGTCGTTGACCGTCAGGTCCTCGATCGCCTGGAGCGAATCGAACGCCCCGAGCGCCCGGGCGGTGTAGCGCAGGCCGTCGTGGCTGATCTGGCCGAGGACCAGGTTCGCGGAGGCCCCCTGGAGCCGCGCCAGGAGCGTGCCGATGTCGACCGCATGCTCCTTGATCCGGTCGAGGACGAGGTCGATGTAGATCTCGCGCGGGGCCACGCCGTCGAGCTGGACGCGGGCCACGCCCGGCACCCTCCGGATGCGGTTCGCCACCCTCGTCTCGAGCAGGTCGTAGTTCTTCGACAGGTCGACGCCCTGCGCCGAGATGCGCGCCTGCACCACCGGGATGTCGCTGGTGTTGAACGAGAAGATGAAGATCTGCCCGATCCCCGGGGGCAGGGAGGCCTTCACCTGGTCCATCTTCTCGCTGACCTGCATCCGCACGATGTCGAGGTTCTGGCCCCACTTGAACTCGAGCTGGAACTCGGCGCTGTCGGCGGTCGAGGTCGACCCGAGCCGGTTCACGCCCGGAATCGTCGCGAGGACCTCCTCGACCGGCTTGGTGATCTGCTTCTCGATCTGCGTCGGGTTCGAGTTGGGATACGGGATGTTGATCCCGATGAACGGGATGTCCACGTTCGGCAGGAACGCCAGGGGCAGCCGCGCCATGGCGATGCCGCCGACCACCATGATGCTGAGCAGGATCATCAGCGTGGTGACCGGCCTGCGGATCGACAGCGAGGGAAGGTTCATAGCTCCGGACGGGCCTGGACCGCCGGGCCGGCGGCCCCCGGCTCGATCTCCTCCGCGGAGAAGCGCGCGGGACCGGCGCTTCCGAGGGCCGGCTGCGGCAGGAAGCCGGGCCCGAACTGCGACGTCGCCGGCCCGTCCTCCCGGACCGGGGCGGCGCCGGCGGCGCCGCCGGGCGCCGTGGCGTGTCCCGCCGCGGCGACCAGGACCTTGCGGTCGAGAAGGGTGTAGATGACCGGGATGACGAACAGGGTCAGGATGGTCGCCACGGACAGGCCGCCGATGACGGTGACCGCGAGCGGCGCGCGCAGCTCGGCCCCCTCGCCGAGACCGACGGCCATCGGCAGGAGGCCGAGAATCGTCGTCGCGGTGGTCATCAGGATGGGGCGCATCCGGCGGAGCCCGGCTTCGACGAGCGCGTCCTCCCTGGACATCCCTTCGCCGCGCAGCATGTTGACCGCGTCGATCAGCACGATGGCGTTCTTGACCACGATCCCGGCGAGCATCACCGCGCCGATCATGGCCACGACGTTCACCGTGTGGCCGGTCACGACCAGCGCCAGGACGGCGCCGATGATCCCGAGCGGCACGGTGAACATGACGACGAACGGGTGCAGGAGAGATTCGAACTCGCAGGCCATGACCAGGTAGACCAGGAAGATGGCCAGCGCCAGCGCCAGCTGCAGAGAGCGGAAGGAGCGCCCCATCTCTTCTTCCTGGCCGCTGAGCCCGGCCATCACGCCCGCCGGGAAGCTCTGTCGCGCGATGACCGCGCGCACGTCGGAGGCCACGGCCCCCATGTCGCGCCGGGAGATGTCGCCCGCGATCACCGCCGCCCGCTTCTGGGAGACGCGGCGGATCTCGCTCGGTCCCTCGGTCAGCTTCACGTCGGCGACGCTCTTCAGGAAGATCGGCACGCCGTCGCGCTGCCCGACGATCAGGTTGGAGACGTCGGCGACCGAGGCCGTGCCGACCTCCACCGAGCGGACCAGGATGTTGATCTCGCGGTCCCCCTCCAGGAAGCGGGTCGCGACCTCTCCCTGCACCTTGTTGCGCACCGTGCCGGCCACCTGGAAGAGATCGAGGCCGAGGTGCGACAGCTGCTCCCTGTTGAAGGTCAGCTGCAGCTCGGGACTTCCCGCCTCCATGGAGGACTTCACGTCCACCAGCCCCGGGACCTTCTCCATGTCCTTCTTCAGGGCGGCGGCGGACGTCTGCAGATCCGCCAGGTTGTCGCCGTAGACCTCGACCTCGATGGGGGTCCGGAACGTGAAATAGGAGGGGCGCTCGAACTTGTAGCGCGCCTGCTGCGAGGCCTCGAGGCGGGCCCGCAGGGCCGCCGCCACCGATTCCTCCTCCTTGCGCCCCGAGCCCTTCTTCAGGCGGACCTGGATGCGGGCCGCGTTCTCCCCCTCGGACCCGGTCTGCGTCAGCGACAGGCCGGCCCCGCCGATGATGCTCGAGACCGCGTCGACGCGCGGGTCGTCCTTGATGGCCGACTGCACCCCCTGCACGAAGCGGTCGGTCGCCTCGAGAGGTGTTCCCTCCGGCAGCTGGATCAGGAAGCTGAACTCACCCTGGGAGAACGTGGGGATCAGGTCGACCCCGAGCGTGCGCGCCATGAACAGCGAGGCCACGAACGCCAGGAGCGCTCCGGCCAGCACCGTCCCCGGGGCGCGCAGGGCGGCGCGCAACAGGACCGGGTACGCCTTCATGCCGGCATCGAAGGTCCGGTCGAAGGTCGCGGTGATCGGCCGCGTCAGCCGGGCGAGCCACGCCCCCGTCCATCCGAGGCCGCGGCGGATCCCGCGCAGGACGGCCGGCGGGCCGGAGACGAATGCAGTGTGCGACATCCGCCGCACGCGCCCGCTCCCCGGGGAGGCCGGGGCCGTCAGGGACGAGGCGGCCGCAACGCGCGCCAGGCCCATCATCGCGGCGACCATCGGGATGATGGTCAGCGACACGACGAGCGAGGCCAGGAGCGAGAACGACACGGTCAGGGCCTGGTCGCGGAACAGCTGCGCCGCCATCCCCTCGATGAACACCACGGGGACGAAGACCGCGATCGTCGTCAGGGTCGAGGCGACGACCGCCCGGCCGACCTCCGACGCCCCGCGTTCCGCCGCCACCTCCCCCGTCTCGCCGCGCTCCCGCCGCTTGAAGATCGCCTCGAGGACGACGATCGAGTCGTCCACCAGCATGCCGACGCCCAGCGCCAGGCCGCCCAGCGACATGACGTTGATGGTCGTCCCGGTCTGGTACATCAGGAAGAAGGTCGCGATGATCGAGATCGGGATCGAGACGCTGATGATCAGCGTGCTCCACACGTCCTTCAGGAACAGCAGGATGATCAGGATCGAGAGCGCCCCGCCCTCCAGCGCGTTGACGATGACCTCGTGGATCGAGTCCTGGATGAAGCGCGACTGGTCGACGCCGGTCGTCACCTCGATCCCGGCCGGCAGCTCCTTGCGGGAGCGCTCGAGGCGCTTCTGCACGGCGCGCGCCACGCCGACCGTGTTGGCGTCCCCTTCCTTGTAGATCGCCAGCTCGACCGCCTCGGCGCCGCCGAAGCGGGTGATCGCCTCGCGCTGCTTGTGGCCGCGCTCGACCACCGCCACGTCGGACATCAGGACGTTGCGCCCGTCCCGGGTGACCAGGACGGTCTTCATGATGTCGTCGAGATCCTTGAACTCGTTGCGCGCGCGGACGAGGTAGCGGGCCTCCTGCTCGTAGAGGCTCCCGCCCGCCTGGTTGACGTTCTCGCGGAGGAGCTTCTGGTTGACGTCCTGGATGCTGACGCCCATCAGTGACAGCTTCCCCTGGTCCACCTTGACCTGGATCTCCTCCTCGTAGCCGCCGTTCACCTTGATGGCGGCGACCCCCTCGGTCGATTCGAGGTCCTTCTTCAGGACCTCGTCGGCGACGTAGCGCAGCTGGTAGAGGCTCGTCCCGCCCGTGAGGTAGAGCCGCAGGATCGGGTCGTTGTTCGGATCGAGCCGCAGGACCACCGGCTTCTCGGCCTCGCGCGGCAGCCGGACCAGGTCGAGCTTCTCGCGCACGTCGAGGGCGGCGAAGTCCATGTTGCGGCCCCAGCCGAACTCGAGCGTCACCTGCGACAGTCCCGGGCGGGACGCCGAGGTGAGGCGCTGCACGCCGGCCACCACCCCGACCGCTTCCTCGAGCGGGCGGCTGATGAGCGATTCGATCTCGCCGGGCGCGGCCCCCGGGTAGCGGGTCTCGACCGTCAGGCTGGGGTAGGAGATGTTGGGGAGCAGGTTGATCGGCAGGCGGGTGTACGCGACGCAACCGAAGATCACCAGGGCGACGGCGCACATCGAGACCGTCACCCGCCGCTTGAGGGAGAATCCGATGAGGCTCATCGCCGGCGCCCGCCCGGGGGATTCAAGGGAGGAGTCCTAGCCGCGGACCGGACGATCGTCCAGGTTGCCGAGGTCGGACGCTTCGGGGGCGGGGATGACCTTGATCGCCGAACCCTGCTTCAGGCCCCCCTGGCCGGCCACGATGACCTGCTCGCCGGCCTTCACGCCCGACAGGGCCTCGATCCGGCCCCCTTCCTCGAGTCCCAGCGAGATGGTGCGCTTCTCGGCCACCCCGCCGTTGGCGACGAACACGTAGGCGTCCTGCAGCTCGCGGACCACCGCCTCGCGCGGCACCAGGATCGCCTGCGGGCGGGTCTCGCGCACGATGTCGATGGTGACGAAGGCGCCCGGCCGCACCTCGGCCGGAGGGGCGGAGGCCTCGATCGTCAGCTTGACCGTTCCGGTCCCCGTGTCGACGACCGGGCTGATCTGGCGGATGCGCCCGTGGAAGCGGGTCGTGTCGTTCGCCTTCAGGGTGATGCGCACGTCGCGTCCTTCCTTGAGCCCGAAGACGTCCTTCTCGGGCAGGAAGATCCGCGCGACCAGGGGATCGAAGTCGGACACGGTGAACAGCTGCTCCCCCGGGTGGAGGTGCTGGCCGAGCTTCACGAAGCGCTCGGTCACGCGGCCGCCGAAAGGCGCCCGGATCGTCGTCTTCTCGAGGCGCCACTTCGCCTCGGCCAGCTCCTGCTGGGCGATCTGGTGGTCCAGGTGGTCCTTGTCGTACTGCTCCCTGCTGATGAGCTTGTCGACGATCTCCTGTTCCGCCCGCTCGAAGTTGATCCGGGCGTTCTCGAGCCTGACCTCCGCCTTCCTGAGCATGATCTCGGCATCGTCCTTGACCAGCTGCGCCAGGACCTGGCCCCGCGCCACGCGCGACCCCTCCTCGACCAGCAGCTCCGCCACCCGGCCATCCGCCTCGGCCAGGACCTTCACCTCGCTCTCGGGCACCAGGTTGGCCGTGGAGGTGATGTACGAGGAGACCGCCCCGGTCGCGATCGGCGCCACGCTGACCGGGATCGGGGCCTTCTCGCTCTCATCCTTCTTCCCCTTCTCTTCGGTCTTCGTGCTGGCGTGCGCGACGCCGCCGCTTCCCTGAGCGGACGCGCCGGCTGCATTCCCGGATTCGGCCGTCGCCTGCGTGTCCGCGCCCTGCGCGGCCCGCGAGCGCTTGAAGAAGAGCCCGGTCGCCACCAGGGCGCCCACGAGGACGACGAGGATGCCGGAGAAGATCAGGAATCGCTTGCGCTGGGATATCGGGGTCATCTGTTCCATCTCCAAACCTGCCAGGTCAGAAAGGGTACGGGGCTGTTTGCGTCACCGGGTGACCGACCGACAAACCGTCTAACGGAGGGGCGCCGGCTTCGGTTCCCTGAACTTTCGAGGGTGGCGCCATTTTACCCGATTCGGAGAGGAGATCCTATCCGTCGCGCCGGGTGTGCTAGGCTCCCGCGGGTCAAGGGAAAAGGCCCCGAAAGGAGGCGCCTCGTTTGGCCCGATCTCGCACGAAACACCGGCCGTCCCGCGTTCTGACCGGCCTGGAGGTCCTGGAGAGCAAGGGACCCCGCTGGCTGCGCGGCCGGCGTGTCGGCCTTCTGATGCATCCGGCCTCCGTGACCTCCCGATTCGGCTCCGCCCTGGAGGTGGTGCACGGCCTGTGCGGCGGCGCCTTGAAGGCGCTGTTCGGGCCCCAGCACGGGATCGCGGGGGAGAAGCAGGACAACATGATCGAGTCGGGCCACGGCACGGTCGCCGGCCTCGGCATCCCCCTCTACAGCCTCTATTCCGAGACCCGCTCCCCCACGCCCAGGATGCTGCAGGACATCGATTTGCTCCTGGTCGACCTGCAGGATGTGGGGACGCGCGTCTACACCTTCGAATGGACCACGGCGCTGGCGCTCGAGGCCTGCGCCCGGGCGGGGCGCGAGGTGGTCATTCTCGACCGCCCGAACCCGATCGGCGGCCTCGCCGTCGAAGGGAACCTGATCCGGCCGGGCTACACCTCCTTCGTCGGCCTCTATCCGGTCCCGATGCGGCACGCCCTGACCCTGGGGGAGCTCGCCGCGCTGGTGAACTCACGGATGGCGGACGGGGCCCCCCGCGCCCGCCCGCAGAAGCGTGCGGACGGCGTCGGCTGGCGCTGCCCCGGCCTGTGCAACCTGACCGTCGTTCCCATGGCCGGCTGGCGCAGGCGGATGCTCTTCCCGGACACCGGCCTCCCGTGGGTGCTGCCGTCCCCCAACATGCCGACCTTCGACACGGCGATCGTCTACGCCGGGCAGGTCCTCCTCGAAGGCACGAACGTCTCGGAGGGACGGGGGACGACGCGCCCGTTCGAGATCTTCGGCGCCCCCTGGCTCGACATCCGGCTCGTCCGTCGCCGGTTCGAGAAGCGCAGGCTCCCGGG
>Ga0070694_100001595_pt1 | contig 13320 bp, 8 predicted proteins | sample KBSK1251metaG_FD_65470 | JGI IMG/M metagenome (GOLD analysis project Ga0070694, IMG submission 65470) | Corn, switchgrass and miscanthus rhizosphere microbial communities from Kellogg Biological Station, Michigan, USA - KBS K1-25-1 metaG | ecosystem: Host-associated > Plants > Roots >... | reverse complement strand
TGATGTTTGAGAAAATCCTCCAATGGTATCACCAGATCCACGGGCTCGAGTTTGTCGCGCTCCGCTATTTCAATGCGGCCGGCGCGAGTCAAAAGTTCGGCGAACATCATCGCATCGAAACGCATCTGATCCCCAATGTATTGAAAGTCGCCCTCGGCCAGGCTTCCCACTGCGAAATCTACGGCACCGACTACGAGACCCCCGACGGCACTTGCATCCGCGATTATATTCACATCGTCGATCTCGCGCAGGCGCATCTGTTGGCCTTGACCCCAAAGACGTGCGGCTTCTTTAACCTGGGCAACGGCGATGGTTCGAGCGTGCGGCAGGTAATCCAAATGTGCGAACAAGTGACCGGGAAAAAGATTCCTGCGGTGGAAAAGGCTCGGCGCCCGGGCGATCCCCCTCGGTTGGTCGCGTCCGCCGCAAAAGCTCAGCGCGAGTTGGGGTGGAAACCGCAGTTTCCGGCCTTGGAAGAGATTGTGGCCACCGCCTGGGCCTGGCACCAGCGGCATCCGACCGGCTATACGACGTAAACAGCTTCGGCCCCTGTTTAGCAGCAGAGGCAATACCCAGTCATCAATGACCAGGACCCAGTTACCAGTTCGACTTGTCACTGGGCACTTGTCACTGGGTGGTGATGATTTGGCCGCAATTCGCAGGTGCGTCTGAACACCTACAGTCTTCCAAACCTGCGAACTGTCCGCGTTGCCTGCGACTGCCGGGTTTGCTTCGCGCGCGCGGCCGCCACCCCGGGACCCCCGACATTAACAGCCCTTCGACAAGGCTCAAGGCACGCCCCCCAAGGTCGTCATTGCCTGCCCGGTCCCGGGCGAGTAGTATGGGCTTGTGCGCATCGCGTTCAAAGAATGGGCGATCGTGGTCGACGCACTCGGTTGCGGCGAGCAGATCCTCATACTTCGCAAAGGCGGCATCCGCGAAGCCCGCGACGGTTTTCGCCTGGAACATTCGCAGTTCCTGCTTTTTCCCACGCTGTTTCATCAACAACGCGAGTCGGTGACGCTGGCGGCCCAGGAGCGCTTTGACCAAATCGCGCGACTGCTGCCGCCGCCGGAAATCGTCCGTCTGGAATTCTTCGCCAAGGTTGTAGAGGCGCAAGAACTGCAGAGCCTGTCCATGGCCGAAGCGCTACGCGGGCAGCATTGCTGGCGGGACGACGTCATCGTCCAACGCTTCGATTGGGGCAAGGCGCGAAACATTTTTGCCCTGGGCGTGCGCGTATTTCGGCTGCCCAAAGCGATTGAATTGCCCATGCTGCCCATCTATGGCGGCTGCAAATCCTGGGTCGAGCTGGAACATGATATTCCCACTGCGGGCGCCACGCCCGTGCTGACCCAGCCGGCTTTCGATCAAAAATTGTCTCGTTTCCTAACCGCCCTTCACTCCGTCGAGACACCGACTCTCTGAGCGTATGGCCCCTGCACGGACCGCTAGAATTCTGCCCTCGTTGGTTTTGGCTTCCGCGTCGCCGCGCCGGGCGGCGCTGCTGGACGAAATGGGCATTTCGTTCACCGTCTTCCGCAATCAGGTGCCGGAGGTGGCACCGGAGCATCTCACCCCGTGCGAGACGGCCCAGATTAATGCTTATCGCAAGGCTTGGGCCACAGCCAAGCAGCAACCCGACCGGCTCGTCCTGGGCGCGGACACCATTGTCACGTTGGGCTCCGACGTTTTTGGCAAACCGCTCAACCAGGAAGACGCCGAGCGGATGCTGGTTCGCCTGCAAGGCCGCACGCATCTGGTCATCACCGGCGTGTGCCTCATCCATCGCCGCGGCCATCGGGAAAAGCTCTTTGCCGTCAGCACCGCGGTGACCTTCCGCCGCTTGCATGTCGGGCAGATCCGGCGCTATCTGGCGCATATCTTTCCCTTCGACAAAGCCGGCAGCTACGCCATCCAGGAAGAAGGCGATATGATCGTGAAAGGGATTTCAGGTTCGTTCACCAACGTAGTCGGGCTCCCCGTGGAACGGCTCAAGGAAGAATTGATGCGTTGGTAGTCCGCGCCGTTGAACGTTGAATGAACGTTGATTCAACTTTCAACGGGACAATCCGAGCTACGACTCCTTTGGGCGCAGCTTCTCCACTCGGGCCAGTTCTTCCGGATCCCGCACATCCACCCACGGTCCTTCAATTTCCATCCCCGCCATGCGATGCCCGGCGGCCGCCAGCGCGTTCACCGCATCGGTCAGTTCATACTCGCCGCGAACCGATTTCTGCAACCGGGCCGTGAACTCAAAAATAAGCGGGCGGAATATATAAATGCCCGCGTTATACCAGGCTGTCTGACCGGGGCGCAGCCAGCCTTCCCGACGCAGTTCTTCGAGCTGAACGGCGGTGGGCTTCTCCACCAGGCGGCGCAGACAAAACGCGTCGTCGAAAAAATTGATGGCTCCTTTCGTGACGTCCTGACTACCGATCACGCTGATCACCCCGTCGAAGTCTCCTTCCTGAAAGCGGCGGATCAGGCTCGGATAGGTCTCTGGCCGGACCAGAATATCGCCGTAAGTGAGAAGGAAATCGTCGCTACCGACAAAATCCTTGGCCAATTCCGGGGCTTTGCCGGTGCCATCCTGGACGAGCTGACGACCGCAGGCGATGCGGATGTTCCATTTCTGTCCCTCGCCGAAATACTCTTCGATCACCTCGGGCCGATAGCCAGTGACGATGAACACCTCGCGGATACCGGCGCCGACGAGGCCGTCCAGGATGTGTTCGAGGATCGGTTTGCCGCGCACCGGGAGCATGGGCTTGGGCAGCTCGTTAGTGAGCTCCTTCATGCGGGTGCCTCTGCCCGCCGCGAGTATAACAGCCTTCATAGGGAGTAAAGCCGGGCGAAGGGAGTAGCAAACCCGCGGGGAATTGCAATGGCGGAATGGCCTAGCCGGCGTCCAGTGTCCTGCCCATTCGGACCCGTAAATCCTTTGCCAAAGCGGCAAATGCAGCTAAGAAGTAAAACGTCGGCGCGCGGGCTTCAGCCCGCTTCACGGTCCGCCGTTGCAGACGTAAAAGCAGATTCTTAGTTTCGCCAATCCGTCCTGAATCCCCGCGGAAACCATCAGGAGATATAAAGGTTCTAACCACCAAAATGTCGTCTCGGCAGGTCCAGCGCTTGAGGGGGAGGTTCCACGGGGATTGAGGGATTGCCGGCTATGCGCGAGCATTAACCATGAGTTCACAATGTTGCTGGGTGGGGCTCTGTCCGTCATTCTAATCAATCCGGTTTTGCCTTGAGCTGTAGGGCTGGTTATTGGAAGCATTAGGGCGTGCCCATCGGCCAACGCCGCAACTCTCGCTCTGTAAGATGGACCGCTTGACACCGATCCCAAGCGCGCCGGGTGCCCGCTGGCGGCGCTGGCGCGCTCCCTTGTGCCAGCTCCTGGTGTTCCTGGTCACATGCGTCCTGATCTCGCTGACGTGGCGGCAAATGCAGCGGCCCGGTTCATTTCCCGGCCAGGTTGAGGTGGTCGAAACGCTCGTCAGCAGCGGCGACGCCGGCTTCATCACCAATCTCTGGGTCCACCCGCTCCAGGAGATCAAAGCTGGCGATTTGGTGGCCGAAGTTATCACCACCGATCCTCGGACCGTGAACAACCGGCTCGAAGCCATGCGGGATCGGATGCGGCTGACGGCGCTCGAAATGGATCCGATGCTTCGCCGCGAGCGCAGCGCGCTGGCCTTTGAGCAACTTTCCCTCGACGCCAACCAGGTCAAAACCGAAATGGAAATCGCGCGCGTGAAACTCATCCAGGCCATGAGCCAGTTTGATCGGGACGAAAAGTCCTTCAAGATGGGTTTGATTGCCGCGCAGGATTTCGAGCTCTCCCGGCGGAACAAGGAATCCTTCGAGGTCGAAGTGAAGGAAAAATCGAATTTTGTCGTGCGCGCGAACGCCACGCTGGAGCGGCTGAGGTCGATGGCCGACCTCTATGTGCCTGGCGGCGAAAACGATCCGATCGAACAAGCGCTGGCGCTGGAAGAAGCCAAGATGCGCGTGTTCGAGGCCAAAGTCGCGCCGGCCCGCTTGCTCGCCACCACCAACGGAATCGTGACAGGAATCTTTCGCCGGGCCGGCGAACGCGTGCTCCCGGCCGATCCCGTGGCCATCATTACTTGCGCCGAAAGCGAGCGCATCATCGGCTTTGTTCCATACCAGTTCGGGTTGGAACCACGGCTCGGCATGGAAGTTGAAATCACCTCCCGCGGTCCCGTCCGTCACACCGGCCTTGGCTGCATCACCGGTATCAGCCCCCAAATTCAGACCATCACCAATGCCATTGTCCCGCCAGTGGGCCGGCACGTCACTTTCGCCCCCATGAGCCGCCTCATTTCCATCAGCATGCCCGCCGGCCTCGGGCTCTTGCCAGGCGAACCTGTCGACCTGCGCTTTACCGGACGCACGCATGGTTCGGCCAACTCCGCCCCCGCGAAAAAGTAAGAAGCGCAGCGACGTAGCGCAGGCTTGCAACCCTTCCAAGCCTGCGCTAGGTCACCACCGGCTCGCGGGCGGCCAGCCAATCTTCCGGCAAGCCGTCCCGGCCCACACTCAGGGCAACCATCCCGCCCACAATGGCCGCGTTGGTGTCGCAGTCGCCCCCGACGCAAATCGTCCGTCCCAACGCCTCGGCAAAATCCTGGAAACAATGCGCGGCCATCCACAAGCAAAACGGCACGGTGTCGGTTGCCGTCACCAATTCCCCGCAGCCCAGCGCTTCCGCCACGGAACGCTCGGGCAGATCCTTGGGCATTTGACTGGCGAGAAGTATCCTCTGACGGAGGTCGCTCGGCGGCGTCAATCGAAGGGTCTCACCGAAGAACCATTCGGCTCGATCTGCTGATGGAGTGGGGCGCAGGCGCCAGGACATCGCCGCCCCCACTGCCACCGCGATCGCGCCAGCGACAGCTTCCGGATGAGTGTGCGTCACCACCGACGACGCGCGTGCTTCGTCCGCCACGCGTTCGAGATCCTCGGCGAAATAGGCCCCCAGCGGCCCCACGCGCATGGCGCTCCCGTTGCCCTTCGACCCCTGCCCTCCGAAAGCGTTCCGCGATGTCTCCCGCCAGTTTGCTCCTGATAAAATCTCCCGGAGTTGCAGACGCGTCATCCGCCCGTAACCGCGATCGGGCTGTCGTTCGAATCGCCGCGCGAATCGTTTGGCCAGCGCGTCTTGATGGACGAGGCCGTGCGCTTTCAACACGCCGGCAATCGCGATGGCCATTTCGGTGTCATCGGTATGAAACCAGGGGCCCGCCGGAAGCTCACCGTCCAGCAATCGGCGCGGCGCCTCAGCGGCGCGATAGCTGCACATCTCGCCCAAGGCATCTCCCAAGCCGAGGCCATCGAGCGAAAGTCGCATTCGCGCCACGCGTGCCGCATGATCGCCGGGCAACGTCGCCGTCCAGGAATTGGAATGCGCCTGCAGCAAATGACGGGCGCTCGTCTGCCAGGACGATTCGATCCAGTCGGTGCCCAGCGGCCCCACCCGGTCCACGGTCCAGCCGGCGAAGCGCAACTCATTATGCATCGACCAGACTCGATCCGTGTTCGAGGAATGGATGAGCACGGGACAAACCGGAAGAAAGTCTCCGAGAAAACGCGCGACATCCAAGCCGGTGCCCGGGTCGGTGGTGGCGCCGGGCTGCGGATTCAAATCATGATCGAGCGCGATCAATGCGGCGGTGGGAAACGCTTCGGCGCATTCGGCCATCATGCGGGGCGCCTCCACCCAGAGCCGAAGCTCGTAATCCGCCCCCCACTTCTCGACCGTCCGTCGAAAGGCCTGAATGCGCTCTTCGTTATCCTCCAGCAACAGTATCGTCTTTTTAGCGTTGCTCATTCTCCTGCCGCCACTACTGCAGCTCAGCAAATCCGTCGCGAAAGGCCTTGAAGGTCTGACCGTCCTCCGATCGATCCAGCACGGCGAACTCGAGATACAACGCCGAACGATGCGAACGGTTGCGCTCATCATATTCGGGCGCAGCCTGCAGGCACGGATAAAGCCCCGAGGCTCGCGCAAGCGCTTCCTCCTGCGCCTGGGCACCGGAAAGTAATCCCCCGCCCGGATTGCGGGCCGAAGCGAAGTTCAGACAGGCCAGATGTCCGGAGGCTGCATCGCGGAGCCGGGCGAGCGCCTGGAAGGTGCTTTCATGGATCACCTCAAAGCGGGTGGCGACCTTCCGCTGGGAGAACGCGGCGCCGGCCATTCCCTCCGGGCCAAGCACTCGTGTCCCCTCCACTGCATGACGAATGCTGGCCGCCAGCTCGACCTTGGTTCCATTTGGCGACACGTAATGTCCGACCTGGCAAATGCGCACCGTCTCCTCCGCGCAACGCACTCGTTCCTCGCAACTCATAACTCGAATAGGCATTGCGAGTTTAGCGTTCGGGTTCCGAGTGGCGAGTTTGGAGTTTGGGGACGCACTTCGACAAAGGAATGGGCGCCCATGTCCCTAATTCCCATGTCCCGTCGGGGCTTTGACGCCGCGTCTCTGACAGAACCCGGCGCTGCACAAAACTGCATAGCCAACCGCAACGTCAGATTTGCGCGTGTTACGGTGACGAATCGCATTTACACGTCGGTTCACTTTTTGGATGCTGGATGGATGCAACCCACGTCTGCGCCGGACCGGCCTGTTGTTACGTCCCGTTTGTCTGACGCCGGACCGGCCACGCGGGCGCGGTATTGGGTCATCTTTTTTGCCATCTCGCTGGCCATCGTGCAGTACATCGATCGGGTGTGCATTTCGCAGGCGGCGCCATTGATGTCAAAGGATCTCGGGTTGGACAAAGATCAGATGGGATGGGTGTTCTCGGCGTTCACGCTGGCGTATGCGTTGTTTGAGATTCCTTGCGGTTATTTGGGTGACTGGATCGGACCGCGCAAAGTGCTGTTGCGGATCGTGTTGTGGTGGTCGTTTTTCACCGCGGCCACTGGCTGGGTCAAGAGTTGGACGTCGCTGGTGGTGACCCGATTCCTTTTTGGCATGGGCGAGGCCGGCTGCTTCCCGAATCTGACCAAAGCCTTCAACCGATGGCTGCCGCAAACCGAGCGAGCGCGCGCGCAAGGGATCCTCTGGATGAGTGCCCGTTGGGGTGGCGCGTTTACTCCGCTCTTGGTTTTGGTCTGCCTGAACTTCATGCATTGGCGCACGTCGTTCATGGTTTTTGGGGTGCTGGGCGTCGTTTGGGCCGTGGCATTTTATGCGTGGTATCGCGATGACCCTCGCGCTCATCCCTCGGTCAACGCGGCGGAAGCGGCCTTGCTGCCAGCAGCGGATGCAGGTTCCGACCATGCCCATGTTCCGTGGGCCAAACTGTACTCGTCCCGAACGGTCTGGGCGCTGTGCGCGCAATACTTTGCCCTTAGCTACTCCTGGTATTTCTTCATCACCTGGTTTCCCACTTATCTGCTGGAAAAACGCGGATTGGACATGAAACAGAGCGCGCTGCTCGCTGGCACGCCGCTGCTGCTAGGCGGATTCGGCTCGCTCGTTGCCGGATGGATCTCGCCCTGGCTGACCCGGCGTTTGGGCAGCGTCCGCCGAAGCCGATGTGGCCTGGGCGTATTTGGCATGGTGACAGGCGCCGCCTTGCTCGTTCTCTCGACTCGCCTCGACAACCCCTACGCCGCCGTCGCCGCGATCGCCATGGTCAGCTTTTGCAACGACCTGGTCATGCCCGGCGCCTGGACGGCCTGCATGGAAGTCGGCGGGCGCGCCGTCGGCACTCTCTCCGGCACCATGAATATGATGGGCAACCTGGGCGGCTTCGTCTCACCCATCGTCATTGGCTACGTCATCAAACATACCGGCGATTGGAACCTCACCTTCTACGTCACGGCCATCATCTACGTCATCGGCGCCTGCTTCTGGCTAATCATCGACCCCGTCACGCCGCTCGAAGAGCAGGTGAAGGGGTGAGGGGACGAGGGACGGGTGTCGGCTGTCGACTGGGCGGGCCACGGAGCCGAGGGTCTGGTCGAGTGGCGCGTGGGCGTGCCCTCCTTCAATTCTTCTGCCAGATAATTTTTTTACCAACCGTTTTTTGCCAGTAAACTTTCCGCCCATCTCGGCATTCTTCCGCGCCCAAGTCTTCTCCCGAATCCAAAATCTAAAATCCAAAATCTAAAATCGAAAGATCTGTAATTCTCCATTCGCGCTCAGCACCGCGAATTGTCCGGGGCTGGCGGTGCCGCTGACGGCCACGGCGCTCCGGGGCAGTTCCATGCGCGTCACACTTTTGACCCCGTGTCCATCGACATCAAGCAGGATGAGGCGTTTGTCGGAGGCGATGACCAATGGGCCGCCCGGGACGAAGGCCGCGGATGGGTTGGGGATATCGCGTTCGAGTTCGATGATTTGCTCTGAGCCGAGCCAATGCATGCAGGCGCCGTGTTCCGACAGGATGGCCACGCCGGGGCGTGTGTGCAGGAGAGTGGGGACAAGGCGCAAGGCGGCGCCAGGAAGGTCGAGTGAAACGATTTCGGCCGCGCGGACGATGAGCAAACGGCTTCCTAATGCAATGGCGGCGCCGTCGGGCAAGGCCAGCAAACAGAGCGCGGTGGCCGGCATTTCCTCCATGTTCTCGAGAAGCTCGCGCGTAAGATCGGTGGTTTTCAGGAGTTGCCCCTGTTTAGTGTGACTGGAAAGGATGGCGCGTTCGTTGGCCACGTGAGCCGACCAAACGGTCTCGTCGCCGAAGGCGAACGGGAACCCGTTCGGTCGAAGCCATTCGGGTGTGCCGGCAATGCACTCCCGTCCGTAGAACAGGTCGGCCGCCGGGAATCGCTTGGGATTGAAGGTGAGGCCGCTGGACGTTGCCAGAGCCACCGCCTCGCCTCGCTGCGCCGTCGGTTCAAAGATCAAACCGCGCCTGACTTGGCCTTCCGGGCCGGCCCAGGAGAGGCTTTGGAATTCACCCTCCCAGATGCCGCGCAAGAGCGTGACGCGATTCGGCGTAATGCCCAGAGCATAGAACCAATGCCATTCGGTGCGGAGCGCGAGCCATTCGATCTGACGCGGCAATTCGATGCGCCGCCGCAATTCCGGGCGTTTGCCGGGAAGTGGCGGAGGGGAGACCCGCTGGACCCGCAACTGCCGGGCACGGAGGTCAGAAAGATACCGGTTGGCGTCGCGGGCCACCAGCGGGTCGGACGGCGTGAGCCGGATGAGATGTTCCAGCAGAGCGCCAGCGTCTGCGCCCTGAAGCTCTTTGCGAATAAGTTCGCGGGAGACCAGGGCGCGAGTGAGGTCGGCGGCTTCGTGCCGGACCGATGCATGCGGGTAGGTTTGCGCGGGTTCGGCCAAGGCGGTGAGCAACGGATGCAGCAGCGCACGCGACAAGGGGGAGCGTCGCAGGCGCACGAGATTTTCCAAGGCGCGCTGGTGTAACGCCAGGCGGGCGAACAATCGAAGTGCGGCACTGAAACAGCCGGCCGCCTGACGCGAGGCCGCCCAACCGCCGAGGAGCAGTTCCAACGCTTCCTCAGGTTGGTGGAGGCGTTCATCCTGCAAGCGCGCCGCGCCGAGCAAGTCGCCCTGCACCAGTCGCTCGTTAATCTCCCGCTGGATGGCCGCGGCGGCCAAGTCAGGCTTACCGAGGCGCTCGTACAGCTCGGCCGCTTCGAGCCATTTGCCGAGTTTTTCGTAGCGCTCAATGGCCTCCTGCAGCAAGCCGGCCTCGGCGAAGCAACGTGCGCCCTCCAAGGGATTCTGCAGCCGCTCTTCATAGAGCAAAGCCGCTTCACGGAAGAAGCGTCCCTGCTTTAGCGCGCGGGCCGCAGAAAGCAAATCGCCCAGGAGTTCCGCGTAGATGAAGGCCGCGCGCCGATGGCGGCCCAGTTGCATTTCGCGGTCGGCCATCTCGCGGTAACGGCGTTGCAGCACCTCCCGCAGGTCGGGCGAGATCTCCCAAAAATCGGCCGCTCGGCCCCCCAACCGAGCCGCGTTGAAATCGGGCGTGCGCGAGCCGAGCCGCGCGCCCGGCGGCGCCAGGCCTCGATGCGGCAATTGGTTGAGTGGAATGGCGTGACGCAGTCCCGCTTCCGGATCGCTTTCCAACAGTTTCAGCAGGCGATTCAGCTCCTTGTTTCGGAGCTGCTCGAGTTGCTCACCCAGGCCACTCAACTTGTCTTTCGTCCAGCGCTCCAGATGATTCACCCAGGTCTGCCGTGCTCCCTTGTGCGGGAGGCTCCGCAGCGCGCCGGAGAGCGAGTGCAGGAACCATTCCTTCAGCTTGCGCCCGGATTCCGCCGACGCCGTGTCCTTCGGCTCGCCCAGGGACGGCGGCAGCGAGCGCGGCGATGCCGAACCGATTTCGTTCGGGGCGTCCCCAAAGATGTCCTGCAGCGAAGGCGGGGACGTCAGGAGCACCCCCGACAATTCGGGCAACGGCGCGGCGCCGGCCCGCGCGCGATTCCACTGCTCGACGCATTCCTCGGGCGGTTCAAGCAGATCCCAAACTCGCCTCGTCGCCTCCTCCTCGAACGCCGTCAGCCCCAGGGTCGGGTGAATGAAATTGACCGGCAGCGGGAACAGGGCTTGCGCCTCCGTTTCCGTGATGGGTGGATGCAACACGCCATCGAGGGGCAAAAATAATCTCCCCGTCGAACGGCACGCAACGCCTGCCGGCGTTTCTTTGGGCGCCAACCCGGGCGGCGGCAACACCAGCAAGCCGGCCGCGCTCCGCTCGGTGGTGGAGCGGGGCACCACGAACAAACGCGTATTCGCCTCGGCCAGACCGCATCGCCCCAACTCTTCCACCCAATGCTCCGCCGACGCGCCCGGAAAGAACCAGGCGGTAGGCGCTGCGCCAGGCACGCGTCCACTCCGCAGTTGCAAAGGCAAATTCCAACTCATGCAGATTGAAGAATTCGGAGCAATCCTTGGAAAACCACTTGTGGCTCCGAAACAATCGTTCGCCCAAAGAAAAAAACCGGCCCGCACACGCGCCCCTCCGAAGTCCAGCCCGCGACCTCGCCATCACTCAAAACCAATGACACTTCCGGCACTGACCGCTTGTGGCTCTTAAAATGGAGCAAGCCGCGGCTGTCCAGAAACACCTTCGTCCCGCTTGGCCACGATGCCTCGTGCAGCGAACATCCCCAGTCAGTCGCCTTGGGTTGCACTGGGAACGTGAGTTCGGGTTGCAGCGGCAGCGGAGGCGGCAATTCACCCAACCGAAGCCGCTCGCCCCCTTCGCCATGAAGGCGATGCCAGTGACCCTTGCGTCCGGCCAAAGCCAAGGTGCCTCCCCACCGGGCCAATCCCTCGAGGGCGCGGAGCACATTCCACCGCGGCAGGTCGCCCGGTCGGGCCATGCTGTCCCCGGGCCGTTCCGATGCCGCCGGGTCCCAGCGCTGCTCCGCGTTCAGATCGACCAACCGCCGCCACGATATTGCCGGCAGCGAGAATTGAATCTCATGACCGTCGCGCAGGACCTGGACGCACAGATGGCCAGAGTGCTGGCGCGGCACGCCTGCATCAATCGTGGCGCCCGTGACCGATGACATGATGCAGCCGTTCTCCAGGACAAGCCAGGGCCCTGGCACCCCCTCGCGATCGAAGATCACCCGCGGCGCGGCCGGCAGCTTGGGCAACGGCAGTGGCTCAAACCTCGGCGCACTCCCATCCCACGCCACGTAATGAAATTGATTTTCTCCCCGGAAGTAGCGTCCGTGGATCCAACGGTACGGATTAATCGCTTTTCCCAACGCGCGTCCGTCCGAGACGGCAAACGCGCGAACATCGTTGGTACGAATCACCAAAATCACATCGTCGTGAAGTTGGACCGCCAACATGTCGGCGCCCCCCTCCAGATCAAACCGCCGGACCGGGCCCGCCGGCAGCGGGAATGAAATCAGCCGCGGCGGACGAAGGCGGCTGCCGGCTTTGATCCAGTGGACCACGTCGCCCACGCGGCGCATGCAGATGGTTCGCCCACCGGGAAGGTTTTCCGCCAGCACACGCCCGCCCCATTCCCGATAGGAAACCAGGCGGCGGTCGTTGAGGACGGCGTGCGTCGTGCCGTCCTTGCTGCAGATGGCCCAATCTATTTTGCCTGCCAGCGGCAGCAGCAACGGAAAAGGCGTAAGGCCAAAAATCGCGGGCGCGTTGGCATCGACCGCGACTGCAGGAGGCGGCTTGTCCGAAGGGGAGGGAAACACCGCGGCCAAATCGAGCTGCGCCTGGCAAAGAGGGCGTCGCTGGCTAAGCGGCAAAGCGTGGAGCTCAAAATTTCCGTCGCGCTCGACCGTGGCAACAAATCCGAGCGGAAGCCCGCTCAAGACCCGCCGGAAATCCGGATCGAGTAGCGTATCCCGATGCGTGATGAGCAACCCTTGTGTTTCCGCGCCGCTCGGCAAGGCTGCCATGAAAGCCGTCAGGGCCTCTCCCGGATGCAATTCGGGTTCCAGCACACCCAGATGTTGCATCAGTCCGGTGCGAGAGAGCAGGTCCACGGGAATCAGTTCGTTTCCGTGTGCGCGCCACTGCAGGATGGTAGAGGACGGCTTCTCGCGAGCGATCAGGGCCAGCGCGACCGCCGTGCCGAGAACACGCGGAACGCCCCACAGCCGCACGCCGGAGTCGAGCAACAGCGCCAGCGTGCCGGGAGGTTCGCGCCGCGGCGGTTCCCGTCGCAGGTAAAGCGCCTCATTCAGCGCCACACGAACAGCCAGGGTTAAATCGTCGTGGGCAAGTTCGCTCAGGAGCAATCGATCCAGAGGCCCGCGGTTGCTGAGATCCGCCACGCCGGCGCCAGCCAACTCCTCGAGTTCGCCCAGGCGCCTGGGAAGCCGCACAGCCGCCAGCAACTCCCGCGCAGCGCGAGCCACGGCCCCGTGCTCGGAATCATCACGCAATTCATCGATCAGCCGCCGTGCCCGTTCCGCCGCCGGCAATTCGCAGTCGACCGGACGGGGAGCGGCATCGAGTCCAGTGCGCAACCGCCAAGTCAACGACTCGGGCGAATGCTGCCTCAGGCCGAGCGCAATGAGATGGACGTGCCGGATGCCAGACATTCGGGCGGGCTCGGCCTCCCGACTGTTCCAATCGCTCTCTTCAGGAGGCTCGCGCAAACCACGCAGGATAGCGGCAGCATTGACGTAGCGTTCGGCGCGCGCCTGCTCAAACACCGTTTCGGCCAGAACACACTTGGCTTTCACGCCAGTGATCAGTTCAGATGGCAGTCCCGGCAAACGGGCCAGCTCCTGCAGCGCCTCCGCCAGTTGCAGGGTGAGTTGACGACGCGCGGCTTGAAGCGGCGCGGGGATATTCGCCCCTGACGGCTCGTTCGGCTCAT
>Ga0070694_100001590_pt1 | contig 13368 bp, 11 predicted proteins | sample KBSK1251metaG_FD_65470 | JGI IMG/M metagenome (GOLD analysis project Ga0070694, IMG submission 65470) | Corn, switchgrass and miscanthus rhizosphere microbial communities from Kellogg Biological Station, Michigan, USA - KBS K1-25-1 metaG | ecosystem: Host-associated > Plants > Roots >... | reverse complement strand
ACGGCGCGCCGCGCGACGCGCGGGTCGCGGCTGCGCCTGGCCAGGTCGAGAAAAGTCTGTGCGGCGAGCGCGGGGCTGCCGCGCTGCGCGGCGATCTCGCCGAGCAGAAAATCGTAGAGCATCTGCCCCGACAGGTCCTGCAGCGGCAGATTTGCAAGCGGCGTGGGCGCAGCCTGCGTCGCCGCAGGCAGCGCATCGTCGTCGTCGTCGCCTTCATCGGCATGCTGCTGCGCCCGCGCACCGCCGAACAGGAAAGTCGACGCGAGAAGTGCAACTACAAATCTGCGTGAGAGCGCGAACATAGTTCTATCAGTGTAGGTATATTTGGTGCCATGCACAAGATGAGTCGCGGGTAAGCTGCGCGATGCCCGAGCTCCCCGAAGTCGAAGTCACCCGCAGGGGTATTGCGCCCCACATCACCGGCAGGAAGATCGAATCGGTGGCGGTGCGCGAGGCGCGTCTGCGCTGGCGCATTCCGGACGCCGTGCGCGCGCTCGCGGGGCGCGTGGTGCGCACGGTCACGCGGCGCGGCAAATACCTGCTGCTAGAGTGCGGCGACGGACACCTCATCATGCACCTTGGCATGTCGGGCAGCCTGCGCGTGGTCGCTGCGGGTACACCGCCTGGCAAGCATGATCACTTCGACATGGGAATCGGCGGCAAGTTGCTGCGCCTGCGCGATCCGCGCCGCTTCGGCGCGGTACTCTGGACCGCGCAGGCGCCCGCGGCGCATCCGCTGCTCAGCCACCTCGGCGTCGAACCGCTCACGCGCGCGTTCGACGGCGCGCGCCTGCATGCGCTCACGCGCGGGCGGCGTACCGCGATCAAGCAGTTCCTCATGGACTCCCGGCAGGTCGTCGGCGTCGGCAATATCTATGCCTCGGAAAGCCTGTTCCTCGCCGCAATCCATCCGCGCGCGCGCGCCGGCAGCCTTTCAGTGGAGCGCGGCGCGCGACTCGTACGCGCCGTCAAGACGACGCTGCGCAACGCGATCCGCGCCGGCGGTTCGTCGCTGAGGGATTTCGTCGGCAGCGACGGCGCCGAGGGCTGTTTCCAGCGGCGCGCCTGGGTCTATGACAGGGAAGGGCAGAAGTGCAGGCGTTGCGGCGGTCGCATCCGCCGCATCGTGCAGGGGCAGCGCGCAACCTACTACTGTCCCGGCTGCCAGCGCTAGCCGGCGGCGGCTTTCACCTTGGCGGCGAGTTTCGCGCGCACCGCCGGGTGGACGAACTTCGACACGTCTCCGCCCAGTGACGCGATCTCGCGCACCAGCGTCGCGGAAATGAACATGTGCTGTTCACCCGGAGTCAGGAACACGGTCTCGAATTCCGGGTTCAGCGCGCGGTTCATGCCTGCGAGCTGAAACTCGTACTCGAAATCCGAAACGGCGCGCAGGCCGCGCAGCACCACGCGCGCCTTCTGCGCGCTGACGAAATCCGTGAGCAGCCCGGAGAAGCCCACGATGCTGACGTTTTTTACGTCGGCGAGCACCTCGCTAGCCATGCCGATGCGTTCCTCGAGCGTGAAGAAGGTGCGCTTGGCGCGGCTGTGCGCGATGCCGAGCACGAGCGTATCGAACAGCCGGCTCGCGCGCCGCACCAGGTCCTCGTGCCCGCGCGTGAGCGGATCGAACGTTCCGGGGTAAACCGCTCTAATCATGTCCGTCCCATTGCAAAAGTTGGAAGCTCACCTGCCCCGCTCTCGCCCGTTTCAATTCTGTCCACGGTGCGGTCGCCTCGATCGGCGCCTCGCACTCGACATAGACGCGCGCACCCGGTTCGAGCCGCAATGCCAGATTCCCGAGTGTCTCCGGCACGGCATTCTGCCTGAACGGTGGGTCGACGAAAACCACGTCAAATCGCTCGCCATCCCGTGCGAGATAGGCAGACGCGTCGCCCCTTACGATCTCGACCACGGCGGCGGCGAGGGCGGCACGGCTGCGCTCGAGCTCGGCGAGGGCGGCGCGGTCTTTCTCCACCAGCACCACGCGCGCCGCACCGCGCGAGGCGGCCTCGAAACCGAGCGCGCCGCTGCCGGCGTACAGATCGAGGCAGGCAAGTCCGCTCAGATCCTGGCCGAGCCAGTTGAACAGCGTCTCCCTGACCCGGTCGGGTGTCGGACGCAGTCCGGGACGCGCCGGCACGCGGATCAGGCGGCGGCGATACTTGCCGCCGATCACGCGCACCGTGCCCGGAGCGGCGCGGGTGCCTTTGCTAGAATTCACGCATCCATGTTAGCAGCGAGTTCCTGGGCGGCGCGCCTCAAGGCGGGACTGGCGCGCACACGCCAAGTGCTCGGCAGCGATGTGGGTACTCTGTTCAACCGCCGAACGATTGACGAAGCGCTGTTCGCGGAACTCGAGACCGCCCTGCTCTCGGCCGATTGCGGCGTCGATGCGACCGGCGCATTGCTGGAAGATCTCCGCGGGAGAGTCAAAAAGCAGCGCATCGAGGATGGCGTTGCGCTCAAGGCAGCGCTCAAGGAGGTGCTCATCGAGCGCCTTGCGCCGCTCGAGCGCAGGCTCGATGCCGGCGCCCACAAGCCCTGCGTCATCGTGATTGCCGGCGTCAACGGCTCGGGCAAGACCACCTCGATCGGCAAGCTCGCAAAATGGCTGCAGGGACGCGGCCTGAAGGTGATGCTCGCTGCCGGCGACACATTTCGCGCCGCGGCGCGCGAGCAGCTCGCAGCCTGGGGAGAGCGCAACGGGGTTGCCGTGATCGGGCAACAGGGCGGCGATCCGGGCGCCGTCGTCTTCGATGCCATCGGCGCGGCCACGGCGCGCGGCGCCGATGTGCTTATCGCCGATACCGCCGGCCGGCTGCCTACGCAACTGCACTTGATGGACGAAATCCGCAAAGTGAAGCGCGTCATCGCCAAGGCGATGCCCGGCGCGCCCCATGAAACGCTGCTGGTGCTCGATGGCGGAACCGGGCAGAACGCGATCGCGCAGGTAAGCGCGTTCGACGCAGCCCTTGGACTCACCGGCCTGATCGTCACCAAGCTGGACGGCTCGGCCAAGGGCGGCGTGATTCTCGGGATCGCAAAAGCGAGGCCCATCCCATTGCTCTTTATCGGCGTGGGCGAAGGCATCGATGACCTGCAACCGTTCGTCGCGCGCGATTTTGTAGAGGCCCTGGTTGATTAGTTTCTCCGCCGTGGTGAAACGCTATCCCGGCGGCCAGGAGGCGCTGCAGGGGGTCTCTTTCAGCATCGAGCCGGGCGAGTTCGCGTTCATCGCCGGGCATTCAGGCGCCGGCAAGTCGACGCTGCTCAAGCTGATTCCCGCCATCGAGCGGCCCAGCGCCGGGGCGATCCTCGTCAACGGCCAGAACGTCGGCAGCTTGAAGCGCAGCGCGCTGCCCTACCTGCGGCGCAACCTGGGCCTCGTGTTCCAGGATCAGAAACTCCTCTACGACCGCAGCGTCTACGACAATGTGATGCTGCCGCTCGCCTTCGGCGAACTCGGCGCGCGCGAGGCGGCCGGGCGCGCGCGCGCGGCGCTCGAGAAAGTCGGTCTGCTCGCGCGCGAAAAAGCCAATCCGATCCAGCTCTCGGGCGGCGAACAGCAGCGGCTTGCCATTGCGCGCGCGGTCGTAAACCGGCCTTCGGTGCTAATCGCCGACGAACCCACTGCCAACCTGGATGCCGATTCAGCCGCCGCGGTCCTCGAGATCTTCGCCGCGTTCAACCAGGTCGGCGTCACCGTGCTGGTCGCGACGCACGACGAGGCGCTTATCGGGCGCTTCGCCAAGCGGGTGCTGCGCCTGACGCGCGGCAAGCTGGCCGAATGAGAACCTGGCTGCGACAGCACCGCCAGGCAATCGCGGCCGCGTTCGCCAAGCTCGCGGCGCAGAAGTCGGCCGCACTGCTCAACGCGCTGGTGATCGGCATTGCGCTCTCGCTTCCAGCCGGGGGCTACGCGGTGCTTTCCAGCCTGCGCAACGTCACGCAGGGCGCCTCGCTCGAGCCGCAGCTCTCCGTGTTCCTGCGCACCGAGGCGAAGCGAGCCGAGGCCGACGCCGTCGGTGCGCGCCTGAAGGGCGATGCGCGCGTAGGCGAGGTGCGCTTCGTGCCCCGAGAGCAGGCGCTGAAGGAATTGCAGGCGACCGAAGGCCTCGCCGAGGTGGTTGCGGCGCTGAATCGAAATCCGCTGCCGGACGCATTCGTGGTGCGGCCGAAAATCGCGCACAGCGCGGACGCGGCGACGCTCGATGCGCTGGCGAAGGACCTGCGCACGCTGCCGGGCGTGGCGCACGTCCAGGTCGATTCGGCCTGGGCGCGACGCCTCGGCGCGCTCGCCGGCACCGCCCGGCTCGCGATCGCGCTGCTCGCCACGCTGCTTGCGTTCGGCCTTGTCGCCATCACCTTCAACACCATCCGTCTGCAGATCCTCACCCAGCGCGCCGAGATCGAAATCTCCAAGTTGATCGGCGCCACCGATGCCTTCATCCGCCGCCCTTTCTTCTACCTGGGCGCCCTGCAGGGCTTAAGCGGCGGAATACTCGCCCTGGCGATCCTCTGGGGCAGCCTCGCCGCACTCAATGTCGGCGTCGCGGAGCTCGCTGCAAGCTACGGTTCGGGTTTTCGGCTGCCATTCCTCGCGCCAGGGGATGCGCTCGCCGTCGTCCTCTTCTCTGCGGGTCTCGGCTGGTTCGGTGCCTATCTATCAGTGAGCAAATACTTACTTGAAATAGAGCCAAAATAAATGGCCTTGCAAGCCTATCTGACAGGAACTCGGGAACCATTTAGCACTCGAATACGTGGAGTGCTAAAATCCCTTCCAGCAAGGAGCCTAGTTCATGCAAGCCACAATGTCCCTGCCGATGACGCTTCCGGCACCAGTATCCGCAGGCAGCATCCAGGCGTATATCCAGGCCGTCAACCGCATGCCGCTGCTGAGCGCGGAAACCGAGCGCGCCCTGGCGCTGCGGCTGCGCGAGCACGACGACCTCGAGGCGGCACGCGGACTGGTGCTCTCGCACCTGCGGCTGGTGGTCGCGGTCGCGCGTGGCTACCTGGGTTACGGCCTGCCGCACGCCGACCTGATCCAGGAAGGCAACATCGGCCTCATGAAGGCCGTGAAGCGCTTCGACCCGTCGCGCAACGTGCGCCTGGTGTCCTTCGCGATTCACTGGATCAAGGCCGAAATCCATGAATACATCCTGCGCAACTGGCGGCTGGTGAAAGTCGCCACCACCAAGGCGCAACGGAAACTTTTCTTCAACCTGCGCTCGATGAAGCAGGGCCTCGCCCCGCTCACGGCCAAGGAAGTGAAGCAGGTTGCCGCGGCGCTCAAGGTCAAGCCCGAGGAAGTTACCGAGATGCAGACGCGGCTCTCCGGGCGCGACATCGGCTTTGAGTCCGACGACAGCGACGAGGATGCGGCCTACGCGCCGGTGCACTATCTTGCCGCTGACCCGGAAGCCGAACCCTCGCGCCTGCTGGAGGCCGAGGAAGACGAAAGGCTCGGCGCGCAGGGCCTGCGCACCGCACTTGCTGGGCTTGATCCGCGCAGCCGGCGCATCGTGGAATCGCGCTGGCTGAAAGAAAAGGATGGCGCCACGCTGCACGAGCTCGCCGCAGAATTCAAGGTATCGGCCGAGCGCATCCGCCAGCTCGAGGCGAAGGCGTTCGAGAAGATGAAGCAGCTGCTGACGGCGCATGGCGCGCCGCGGCGGGCACTGCCGGCGCCAGCCGGCAGCTGACGCGGTTTAGTTAGACTTTCTTTTCCCGCAGCAGGATCGCCGTCAGCTCGTCGAACGGGAGCGGCTTGCTGAACAGGTACCCCTGCATCTCGTCGCAGCGCAGCAGGCGCAGCACTTTCGCCTGCTCTTCAGCGTCCACGCCTTCGGCGACCACCTTCAGCCGCAGCGAATGCGCCAGTGAAATGATGGTTGAGACCAGCGTCATGGTGTCCGGATCGCCCAGCATGGTGATGACGAACGAGCGGTCGATCTTGAGTGTCTGCACCGGCAGCTTGGCGAGGTAGCCGAGCGAGGAGTAGCCGGTGCCGAAATCGTCGATCGCGATGCGCACGCCCAGATTGCGCACTGTTTTGAGCTTTTCGATGCTGCCCTGGACGTCTTCCATGATCAGGCTCTCGGTAATCTCCAGGTCGATGCCGGTGGGCGCGACGCCCTCCATGATCGCGCGCTCCACGGCGGCGACGAAATCGCGCTGGCGCAACTGGATCGGCGACACGTTGACCGCGACCCGCGGCGCCTTGATACCCTGCTCGACCCATTTGCGGTGATCGAGCGAGGCCTGTTTCAGCGCCCAAGAGCCGACCTGCAATATCAATCCCGTCTCTTCGAGCAGAGGAATGAATTTCATCGGCGGCACCAGGCCCAGCGTCGGGCTCTGCCAGCGGATCAACGCCTCGACGCCGAGAATCGTGCGCGTTTCCAGGGCCACCTTGGGCTGGTAGTGCAGCACGAACTCCTGTTTCTCGAGAGCCTGACGCAGCTGGTTCTCGAGTTCCAGCTGTCCGGCGAGTTGCGCCGTCATTTCGCGCAGGTGGAACTGGTATCGCTCTCCCGTCTCCTGGGCCTTGCGCAGGGCGGCTTCGGCGTTGGCGAATAGCGAGTCGACATTCCGGCCATCGCTCGGGAAGAGCGCGATACCCGCCCTCGCCGAGACGCGCAACTCCGTGTCCATCACGCGGAACGGCTGCTCGAAGCAGTCGTGCCAGATCCTGTCGACGGTGCGCCCAATCTCCGACCTGCCCTTGATCGCCGGCAGCACGATCGCAAAATGATCGCCGCCGACGCGCGCGATATTGGCCGTGTCCGCCGCGCGCCCAAGCCGCCCGGCCAGCTGCTTGAGCAAATCGTCTCCAGCCTGCCGCCCGAGCGAATCATTGATCGTCTTGAAGCGCACCAAGTCCATCTGGATCAGGGCCAGCTTGCCCTTGGACTGTTCCGCCGAATGCAGGTACTGGTTCAGCCGTTCATTGAACAGGCTGCGGTTGGCGAGCCCCGTAAGCACATCGTAGTAGGCGAGGTAATCAAGCCGTTCCCGCTTGCCGATGTGATCCATCGCGAGCGCGATGTCGCTCGCCAGCTCCGAAAGCAGCTTCATCTCCTCTGCGTCGAAATAGTCCTTCTCCTTGGCATAGAGCGCCAGCACACCGACCGACGTTCCCTCCACCACCAACGGCAAGGACAGGACCGAGCGTATGCCGAGCCGCAAGCCCTCCCTGCGCATGTGACCGACGTTCGGATTTGCGGACATATCGTTTTCGACCACCGGCCTTTTCTCCCGAAACGCGCGCCCGTTCGTGCCCTGGCCCGAAGGGATGTCGTCGCGCACGCTTGGCCGCAGGAGCGCCGCGTATTCAGGGACGGTCCCCGCCATTGCCACCGTTTCCAAACACTCGCTGTCCGCATCGTGCATGCCAATCCAGGCGAGCGGAAATCCGGCCTGCTCCACCGCGATCCGGCACGCCTCGCGGAAAAGCGCGTCCCGATCACCAATGCGCACGATCGCCGCATTGATGCCGCTGAGCACCGCATAAACACGGTTGAGGCGCTTGACGCTGTGCTCCGCACGCAGGCGCTCGGCGGCCTCCACCTTCAGCCGCTCGGCTTTCTCGAGGTTGTCGAGCGCAAAGGAGACGTCATCAGCAAGCTCGTTCAACAACTTCAATTCTTCCTCGTTGAAGAAGTGCTTTTCCTTGGCGTTAAGCAGCAGCAGCGCAACCATCCGCTCGCGCACCATGAGCGGCAATGAGATCACCGATCCGTACCCGCGCCGCAAGGCCTCGGTGCGCACCGCCCCTACCGGCGGTTCGGCGCTGATGTCGTTGGTGAATACCGCCTTGCGTTCGCGGATCGCGCGCAGGGTGGTGCTCTGCGGAGAAATTGTCTCCGCGCCCGGACGGAAGCTCGCGCGCACGATCGGGAGCTTGTCCATGCCGGCGTTGGGGCCGGGCCAGACCTCGCACGCGACTTCGTCCACCAGCAGGATCTGCGCGATGCCGAAACCGCCCTGCTCGACCGCGATGCGACAGGTTTCCTGGAACAATTCGTCGCGATCGGCAATGCGGACAATCGCCGCGTTGATGCCGCTCAGCACGGCATAGACACGATTCAGCCGCCGGATCCGGTCGTCCGCTTCCTTGCTCTCGGTAATGTCGCGCCCGATGGAGACGATCAGCGTTCCGGCCCCCGTGCGCAACGCCTGACGGTGCAACTCGGACCAGCCCTCGCTGCCGTCGCTTCGGACGAAGCGGCGCTGCTGCCGCAGCCCCTTGTCGCCGGCTGCGATTACCGCGTCGTATTCGACGCTGATCTCTTCGCGGCTCGTCGGCAGCACGTCCTGCGGCCCCATTTGCAGCAACTGCTCGCGCGTATAACCCAGGCGCTCGCAGGCCGTGGTGTTGAGGTAGACGAAGCGCATGCTCTGCGGATCCGTCAGGTAAATCGAGTCGACCAATACGTCCATCGCCTGCTGGAAGCGGAGCAGATCCTGCTCGGCCCGTTTGCGTTCGGAAATGTCGTGCAGGACAGCGATGAAGTACGACGGCTCCCCGCCGGCATCGCGCACGAGCGAGGTGGTGACATGGGTCCACACGTATGCGCCGTCCTTGCGCAACGCGCGCACCTCCCTCTCCACGCGCACCGATTCCCTCGCAATCAGGCGTGCGCGAAATTCGGCGCCGGCCTGCGCGTCATCCGGATGCGTCAGGTCGCGCGTGGTCAGGGCCAGCAGCTCGGCTTCGCTGAAGCCGGTAATCTCGCAAAATTTCGGATTCACCGTCAGGAAATGCCCTTGCAGATCGGTGTGCACGATGCCCACCGCGGCTCTTTCGAACATCGCCCTGTGGCGTTCCTCGCTCTCGCGCAGCGCCGTTTCCGCGGCCAGTTGCTCGCGGATGTCGCGCGAAATTGCCGCAACGAGCCAGGTATCGCCCGAGCGCATCACCTGGCGTTTCGATTCGAACGGCAGCTGCGAGCCGTCCTTGCAACGGTAATAGCTGCGCATCCCGGCGGGCTGCGACGGGTTCGCAATCATTGCGGCGTATCTTTTTTCGAGCTCGGCGCGGCTCAGGGGCAAAATGTCCTGCGGCCCCATCTGCAGCAGTTCTGCGCGGGTATAGCCGAGCTGCCTGCATGCGGCCAGGTTGACATCCACAATCCGCATCGTCGAGCAATCGGCAATGACGATAATGTCGGCCGAATTGTCCAGCGCGAGCCTGAAGCGGTGCAGCTCCTCCTCCGCGCGCTTGCGTTCGGAGATATCGTCGATCACCGTGATGAAGTAGGAGGGCCGTCCGTCCGCGGTGCGCACAAGGGAGGTCGTGACATGGACCCAGGTTTTCGAGCGATCCTTGCGCCGCAGATGCTTCTCCGATTCGGATAGCGTCTCGGCACCAGCCACCATCCGCGACCGGGCACTCAGGCTCGTCTCCAGGTCTTCGCCATCGATAAGATCCCGAAGTGCGAGCTGGACCGCTTCGGCGCGCGTGTAGCCCGAAAGCTCGCAGAATCTGGGATTGACCATCTGCAGGTCGCCGTCGAGCGTGGTGTGGACGATCCCGACCGCTGCGTGCTCGAACATGGCGCGGTGACGGACTTCACTCGCGCGCAGCGCCTCCGCTGACTGCTTTTGCGCGGTCACATCCTGGAGCGTATTGAACCAGCGCAGTTTGCCTTCCGCCGGAGCGCCGTTGCCGAGCGGCTCTATCACCTGCCGGATGTGAACCCACGCGCCGTCGGCGCGCTGCAGGCGATAATCGACGCTCATGCGCGCGCCGCGCCTGCCCGCTTCAATGCTCGTGGCGCGGAACTGGTCGCGGTCCTCCGGGTGAAGCAGCTTCAGCCACTCACGCGTGCTCCCCGGCATCTGCTTCGGCGCTACGCCAATCAATTGCGGCAGCGTCTCGGACCAGCTCTCGAACGCGCCGTCAGGTCCGGTGATGACATGCGAGAGTTGCGCCATGAGCTGCGCGCGCGTCAGCCCGGCCTCGCTCTCCTTGAGCGCGCGCTCGATCTGACGCAGCTGCGTGCGCTCGCGTGCGGCCTGCATCGCGCGTTCGACCGCAGCCGGGAGCCGGACCAGGTTTGCCTTCAGCACGTAGTCGGTGGCGCCGTTTTGCAAGGCGCGAACCGCATACTCCTCGCCGATCGTGCCCGAGACGAAGATGAACGGGATCTCGGGGCACAGTTCGCTCGCGAGGCTGAGCGCGTACATGCCGTCGAATCCCGGCATCGTGAAGTCGGACAGGATCACATCCGGCGCGAATCCGGTCAGTTCCTCGCGGAAACTGTCTTCATCGCTGACGACACGCGTTTGCGTGCGCAGGCCCGCGCGCCTGAGTTCGCGCAGCGCAAGCTCGGCGTCCGTGCGCACGTCCTCGAGCAGCAGCACGCGGATCGGCGCCTTGGTCCTAGGCAGTTGTTTGCTCACGGTGCAGACTCGACCCGACGTTACCTCTTCGCCAGCCCCATGTCTCCAAGGGCATGATAACCCTTGTAAAACAATGTCATGCACCACAATTCTACAACGCGGGCGATGGCGATCGCCGCCGCGCAGTCGCGGCCCGGACCTAAAGCATTTCGGGAAAGCGCAGCACGTAGGTGCCGCCCTCGCCGGGCTTGCGCTGGACGGAGATTTCCCCTCCCAGCGCCGCGGCGAGCGCCGCGCCCCGTCCCAGGGCAAACGATTCGACATCCGAAGGTCTGGCGGCGGCGGTGCTGGGCTCGGTGTGCAATCCCGCGATGCTGATTTCGACCGCTTTCCTGCCCCCGGCGATGCAGCCGAGGACGCTGACGTGCACCACGCCGCGCGGCGTGCTCGCTATCGCTTCATCGATGAGCCCGATGACGATCGTGCTCAGAATCCTGCGGTCGGTGTGCGCGACGATTTCCTCGAGGCCTTGCGCGACGACGAGCTTGACGCCCTGGTTGTCGGCCTGCGAGCGCCGCGAGGTGGCAATTGCCTCGACCAGCCCATGGCACAGCGTGGGCTCGAGGCTCAGTGCAGAGGGGTCAGTCGACGGAGGTAATGCCATTGCGGATCGCATACTTGACCAGCGACGGCAGATTTTCGATGCCGAGCTTGCGCATCAGGCGCAGGCGGTAGGTTTCCACCGTGCGCGGCGACAGCTGCAGGACTGCGCCGACCTCCATGTTCGACTTGCCGTCGGCGACCAGGCGCACGATTTCCCGTTCGACCGCAGTGAGTTCCTCCACGAACTCGCCGCGGCCGTTACCCACGCGTTTGTCGCGGCGCTGGGACATAGGCGCCCTACGCGCGGATGAGCGCGTTTGCGTCCAGCACAGCAACGCCTGATCGCAGCATGCTTCAATCCTAAGGCGTGCGTCACGGCTTGAATATCGTGAGTCCACGATATCCGTGTCGCGGTTCGACTACGCCGGCCGGACCTTGCTTACGACCGCTTTACTGGAATCACGCACTCGATGCTGGTACCCGAACCGGGCGCCGAGCGCACTCGCAATGCGGCGTCGATCGCAATCGCGCGCTCGCGCATGATCAGCAGCCCCGCGCCGGTGCTGCCGTGCTGCCGCGCCACCATGGCAGGTTCAAAGCCGCAGCCGTCGTCCTCAACCACCAGCCGCGTGCGGCGCTCATCGGTCTGCAGGGTGACGCGCACCGCCTTTGCATCGGCGTGATTCGCGACATTGGCCAGCGCCTCGAGGCAGATCCGCAGCAGTCCATCCTTGACTTTCAGCGGCAGCAGGTCGCGCCCCGGCACCGAATTGACATTGACCACGATGCCGGTGCGTGATTCGAATTCGGCAACATGCCGGTGCAGCGCCGAGGTCAGCGCGACGCCCTCCAGCCCGGGAAGCAGACGCCCGTCGATGATTTCGCGCAGCGTTTTTCCGGCGCGCTGCGCGATGGCGAGCGCCTCGCCGACGCGCTCGTCGCACCACTGCGCGCCTTTCGCGCTCCGCTCGAGGCGGATCAGGTCCAGGCTGACGCCGAGCGAGGTCAGGTCCTGCGCCACGCCGTCGTGCAAATCGGCCGCAAGGCGGGCGCGCTCCTCGTCGCGGATCTTGACCATGCGCTTGGCCAGCAGCAGCTGATGGGCCAGCGTCCGATCGAGTTGCGCGGTGCGCTCCTGCATCTCGCGCTCGAGCTCTTTTTGCGCGTCTTCGAGCCGCGCATTGGCTCGCACCACCTCGCCCGATAGCGCCGACAGGGTCAGGCCGGTGAGCGCCACCGCGCTGACGAACAACTGCAGCAGCAGCAGCGATTCATTCAGCGGCATTAGCGTGAACATGCTCGCCGCGCCATCGAGCATGTCGAAGATCGCGACCACGCAGATGGCGAAACTCGCCGCGGTGACCGCGCGCTGGTCGAGGCGCGCCGCGGCCCAGGTCACCAGGGGAATCATCATATAGGCGAGCTTCTGCACCGTGTCGGCGGAAAATCTGACCGCCCAGATGCACACCGCGCAGAGCACCAGCAGCGCGGTAAACAACTGGTATTCAGTGCGCTTTTCCGCCGCGCTCGTTGGGTTGGCCGGCTCGCTCCAGCAAAGCAGGAGCGGCGCGACGATGATCATGCCCGTGGCGTCCCCGAGCCACCAGGTGATCCAGTGCGCGCCAAATTCGTTCCACGGAATCTGGCCCGCCAGCGCCAGGGTGAGAACGCCGTTGCTGGCTGCCAGCATAGCCGCGCCGAGCGCGATGGCGGCGAATTTCCAGACTGCGGCCACTGTTTCGAACCGGTGTCGCAAGCCGACGTAGTGCCGGATGAGCAGCCCTGCCAGCGCGGCTTCGGCGGCATTGCCGGCGCCGATGGCAAGCGCCACCCACACCGGCGTGCCCATCACGCCAAGATTCGCCAGTGCTGCGCCAAGCATGATTCCCGGCCAGATGCGGCCGCCAAACGCGAGCCATGCGGCAAGCGCGATGCCTGCGGGCGGCCACACGGCGCTCGCGTACCCCGGCGGAATTGCCAGAGCGAGCGAGATGCCGGCAGCGGCAAAGTACGCCGCAGCCACCAGCGGCAAGGCAATCCAGTTGGCGCGACTCGACAGCGGCCACAGCGATACTGCGGATGCCTGCGGCGAGCGCACGCCTGCCTGTGGCGGATAGGCCGGCATCACCCTCAGATCGGATTCGAACATCTTCACTCTCCGTGCGCTTCGCTATCGCGCCATGAAACAGCGATGCCAGCGTACCTCGCCGCTTGGCTGGAAGCTGCGCATTCCTTGCGGTTTCGCAGAAACTCTGGGGAATTGTGCGGAAAATGTCACGCACCGGACGTCACGTTTTTACTACAGCGTGTAGCTGAAACGCTAAAAGTCGCCCTTGAGCAATTGCCGCAGATCGGCGGCGAGATCCTGTGCAATGCGCTCCTGGCGCACGAAAAGACGCAATCGCCCCTGCG
>Ga0070694_100001588_pt1 | contig 13372 bp, 8 predicted proteins | sample KBSK1251metaG_FD_65470 | JGI IMG/M metagenome (GOLD analysis project Ga0070694, IMG submission 65470) | Corn, switchgrass and miscanthus rhizosphere microbial communities from Kellogg Biological Station, Michigan, USA - KBS K1-25-1 metaG | ecosystem: Host-associated > Plants > Roots >... | reverse complement strand
TGATGATGCGGCCGTACTGCCGCCTCAGCATGTCGCGGCCGGCGGCCTGCGCGAACAGAAAGGCGCCGGTCAGATTGACGTCGACGACTTTCTGCCACTTGTCGAGCGGCAGCTCCTCCGGCTCGGCCGCCCACGTCACGCCGGCGTTGTTGACGAGGATGTCGACCTTGCCGAACGTCGCCACCGTCTGGTCGACGACCGCCTGCACGTCGGCGGGCTTCGACACGTCGCAGATCATCCCTTCGGTCCTGAACCCCTTCGCGCGCATCGCGTCGATCGTCGGCGTGAGCCACTGTTCGCGGCGCGCGCAGAGCATCAGCGACGCGCCGGCCTCGGCGAGTCCTTCGGCCATTTCCTGACCGAGCCCGCGCGATCCGCCGGTGACGATCGCGACGCGTCCGGCGAGCGAGAATAATTCGTTGATGGTGGGCACGATGTCAGGCTTATACTTCCGAGCCTCTATGGACGTCAACACGATCGGCGCGCGCGAGGCGGCGGACGCCTCGCGATCGACGCTCTCGAGCGGCGGCGCCGGCGGCCGGTTTCTCACGACCGACGTGCGGCCCGAGGCTGTCTTCGTTCGCGAGGATCTCTCGGAAGAGCAACGCATGTTCGGACGGACGGCCGCCGAATTCATGCAGAAGGAAGTGCAGCCGGTCGTCGATCGTCTGTACAAGCACGATTGGGCGCTCACGCGGGAGTTGATGCGCCGGGCCGGCGATCTGGATCTGCTGCGCCTCGAGATCCCGCCCTCGTACGGCGGTCTCGGCTTGGATCTCATCAGTGCGGCGTACGTCGGCGAACAGATTGCGGTGAATCCGTCGTTCGGCGGATCGCTCGGCGCGCACACGTCGATCGGGACGCTGCCGCTGGTCTACTTCGGCACGCCCGACCAGAAGGCGCGCTACCTGCCGAAGCTGTCGAGCGGCGAGCTGATCGCGGCGTACGCGCTCACCGAACCGCAGTCGGGCTCCGATGCGCTCGCGGCGCGAACCACCGCCACGCTCACGCCCGACGGCCGCCATTTCGTGCTCAACGGCCAGAAGATGTGGATCACGAACGGCGGCTTCGCCGATCTCTTCACGATCTTCGCGAAGGTGGACGGCGACAAGTTCACCGGCTTCCTCGTCGAGCGATCGATGGGCGTCGTCTCGGGCCGCGACGAGATCAAGCTCGGGCTCGACGGCAGTTCGACGACGGCGCTGATGCTCGATCACGTCAAGGTGCCGATCGAAAACGTGCTCGGCACGATCGGACAGGGGCACAAGGTCGCGTTCAACGTCCTCAACTTCGGCCGCGTGAAGCTGGGCGCGCGCAACATGGCAGGGGTCAAGGGCGCGCTCGGCCACGCCGCCGCCTACGCCAAGGAGCGCCGCCAGTTCGGCAGGGCGATTGCCGAGTTCGGGTTGATCAAGCAGAAGCTCGCCGGCATGGCGATTCGCGCGTTCATCGGCGACGCGATGTCGTACCGCGCGCTCGGCGACGTCGACCGCGCGCTGCAGTCGGTCGATCGCGAGAGCGCATCCGGCGACGCGCACGTGCTCAGGACCATCGAGGGGTTCGCGGTCGAGTGCTCGATCAACAAAGTGTGGACGAGCGAGGCGCTGGCCTGGGCTGTCGACGAAGCGGTGCAGGTCTTCGGCGGCAACGGATATTCCCGCGAGTTTCCCGTCGAGCGGATGTACCGCGACGCGCGCATCACGCGCATCTACGAAGGCACGAACGAGATCAACAGACTGATCATCCCGACGCGGCTGCGGAAGCAGTCGCCGTCGTGGTTCACGGCGGAAGCCGCGCGGACCGCGCTGGCAGGTGGGCGGGGTGGGCCAGATGGGTCAGACGGGGCAGGGCGGTCCGATCCTGGCGGCTCGCTTGCGGCCGAGCGCGAGTTCTTGTCGCGCGCGAAGCGGCTCGCCGTCGCGCTGCTGGGCGCGGCCGCGGCGACCTGTGGCGACGCGCTCAAGGACGCGCAGGAGGTCGAGGCACACATCGCCGACGTCGTCATCGAGGTCTACGCCATTGAAAGCGGCATCGCGCGCGCGGAGAAGCTCGCCCTGCGCGGCGACCGCCGCACGTCGCTCGCCGGTGATGTCGTTCGCGTCTACGCGAACGACGCAGCCGATCGCGTGGCGTCAGCGGCCAGGCAGGTGGCCGCGGCGCTGACGGCGCAGGGAGCGGACAGCTCGATCGCGTCGGCCGTCGAGCGGCTCACCGCGCACACGCCCATCGACACGATCGCCGCGCGCCGCCGGATCGCGGACGCCGTCGTCGAAGCCGGCAAGCATCCCTTCTAGGTCCCGGAGATCCTTTTGGCCCCAGGTGCGGTTTTTGCGCTCACGGTGCTCTTCGCGATCAACCTGATGAACTTCTTCGATCGCCAGATCATCGGCGGCGTGGCCGAAGGCATCCGCCGCGAGTGGGCGCTCAGCGACACCGCGCTGGGTCTGCTCGGCACCGTCTTCACGTTGCTCTACGCGGTCGTCGGGCTGCCGCTCGGCCGCCTGTCCGACCGGCGGGAGCGGCGAATGATCCTCGCCGCCGGCGTGTTTCTGTGGAGCCTGCTGACGGCGATGTCCGGCATCGCGCGCAGCTTCTCGCAGTTGATCGTCGCGCGCCTCGGCGTCGGCGTGGGCGAGGCCACGTGCTCGCCGGCGTCGACGTCGCTCCTCGGCGATTTCTTCCCGGCGGCGCAGCGGGCGCGCGCGATCGCGATCTGGATGCTCGGCCTGCCGCTCGGACTCGGCCTCGCCAACGGCGCCGGCGGCTGGATTCTGCAGAACTGGGGCTGGCGCAACGCGTTCTACATCGCGGCGGTGCCCGGCCTGCTGTGCGCGGCCGCCGCGTTGATGATGCGCGAACCGCAGCGCGGCACGGTGGAAGCGCACGCCGTCGGCGATCGCCGGCGCGCCGGCAATCCGTATCTGCTCGTCCTCTCGATCCCGACGATGCTGTGGCTCATCGTGTCGGGCGCGCTGCACAACTTCAACATGTACGCGCTCGGCGCGTTCGTCGCGCCGTTTCTCGTCCGCTTTCATCACATGACCTTCAGGGACGCGGGCTGGGTCGCCGCCGGCGTGTACGGTTTCTCGGGCGTCATCGGCCTGACCGGCGGCGGCGCGCTCGCCGATTATCTGTATCGCCGCCGTGTCGACGGCCGCCTCATCGTCGGCACCGCCGCCATCGTCATCACCGCGCCGCTGATGTTTCTCGGCCTGATGCGGCAGCCCGGCGACGTCGTCGGGTTCGCGCTGCTGATGGGGACCGGCTCCGGCGTGATGTTCGCGTACTACTCGACCGTCTATTCGACGATTCACGACGTCGTCGAGCCTTCGCTGCGCGGCACGGCGATGGCGCTGTACTTCTTCGCGATGTACGTGCTCGGCGCGTCGTTCGGTCCCGTCTTCACGGGTCTCGCGAGCGACTACTTCACCTTCCAGGCGGCGAGCGCCGCCGGCGCGGTCGCGCCGCTGCCGTTCGGCGATCTGATGCTGGCGGAGTTCCGCAGCCTCATCGGCGAGTCGAAAGGCTTCGATCTCCGCGCGCTCGAACCGTTCCGAGCGCAAGGACTGCACACGGCGCTGTACATCGTCCCGATTCTCGCGACGATCCTCGCCGTCGTGCTGTTGGCGGCGTCGCGGACCGTCAAGAAGGACGTCGACACGCTGCAGGCGTGGATGAAAGGGCAGGGCGCCCCCACAGTGTAGGGGCCGACCCATGTGTCGGCCCCGAGCCGGTACGCGGACCCGTAGAGGCGGACACACGGGTCCGCCCCGACACATGCGCATAACAGACAAGATCATCGTCGTCACCGGCGGCGCGAACGGGATCGGGCGCGCGCTGTGCCGGAGGTTTGCGGCCGAGGGCGCGCGCGCCGTCGTCGTCGCCGATGTGGACGGCGCCGCAGCCACTGAAGTCGCCCGGGAAATAGGCGGCCTTGCGATCGAGACCGACGTCGCGCGCGAAAGCGACGTCGCCCGGCTCGTGATGCACACGGCGAGCGACGTCGGTCCGATCGATGTGTTCTGCTCGAACGCAGGCATCGCGATCACCGGCGGCGACGAGACCGCCGATGCGGACTGGCAACGATGCTGGGACGTGAACGTGATGGCGCACGTCTACGCCGCGCGCCACGTGCTGCCCGGCATGCTCGCGCGCGGCGACGGCTACCTGCTGCAGACGGTGTCAGCGGCCGGCCTGCTCACGCACATCCAGTCGGCGACCTACTCAGTCACCAAACACGCGTCGCTCGCGTTCGCTGAATGGCTGGCGATCGCGTACGGCGATCGCGGGATCAAGGTGTCGGCGCTCTGTCCGCAGGGCGTGCGCACCGACATGCTGCGCCGCGCCGCGCTCGAGGGCCGGGGATTTCTCGTCGACGGTGCGCTCGAACCGGAGCAGGTCGCGGCGGAAGTCGTGAAGGGACTTGCCGACGAGCGCTTCCTGATCCTGCCGCATCCCGAAGTCGGGGAATACTTCCGGCGCAAAGCCACTGACTACGATCGCTGGCTCAAAGGCATGCGACGGCTCAAAGCCAACACAACGTAGGGGCCGACCCGTGTGTCGGCCCCGCGGAAACACGTGTCGGCCCCGCCGGAAACACGTGTCGGCCCCGCCGGAAACACGTGTCGGCCCCGCCGGAAACACGTGTCGGCCCCGGGCGGACACACGGGTCCGCCCCTACTCCGTACGGAGGGGCGGACACATGGGTCCGCCCCTACTCCGTACGGAGGGGCGGACACATGGGTCCGCCCCTACTCGGTGTGGAGGGCGTCCAACGGCGACACGCGCATGCCACGTCGCGCGGGCAGATAGGTGGCGAGCGCCGCGGCGCCGGCCAGCACGAGCGGCGCCAGCGTCAGCACGACCGGATCGTACGGGCGGACGTCGGAGATCTCCGCGCTCAACAGTCGTCCGAGGGCGATCGCCAGCGGAAAACCGATCGCGATGCCGGCGAACGTCGTGCGCGCGCCGTCGCGAAGCAGCATCCACGCGATGTCGCGCGGCTTCGCGCCGAGCGCCAGCCGGATGCCGATCTCGCGTGTGCGCTGCGAGACGACATATGACCTCACGCCGTAAGACACCCACGACGGCCAGCAGCAGCGCCAGACCGCCGAGTCCACTGAGCGTGCGGCCGGCCGTCCGAATCACCCAGAGGAGCAGCCCGCGGTCGTGAAACTCCTGCATCGTGCGCAGCTCGGTCACCGGCAAGCGATCGTCGAGGGCTCGCAGCTCGCGACGGATCGTGCCAAGCACCTCGTCGGCCGAGCCGCGCGCCATACGCGCGTGAATGTGCATGGTGCCGCGGTAGTCCGCGCCCGCCGGCACGTAGATGTGCGGCGCCAGCTCGCGCTCGAACAGATCGTCGCGAATGCCCGGCACGATTCCGACGATGGCGATCACGTCGGGAGCTGCCGGCGCCGCATCGCCCCGTTGTGGTGGAAGGATGACCTGCTGGCCGACCGGATCCTCGTCAGGAAACAGGCGGCGTGCCAGCGGCTCGTCGACGATGGCGACGCGCGAGTCGGACCGCGCGCGCTCCTCGACGGCCGTGAAGTCGCGGCCACGCAGAATCGGCAGACCGAGTGTGTTGAAGTAGCCGGCGCTCACGATCGAATAGGTGGCCGTCAGCTGCGGCTCGTCGAGGCGGCCCGGCCGTGCGATCGAGCGCGCCGCGTGGAGCTCGCCGAACGGTACCTGCGACGTTGCGCCGGCCGCGTCGATTCCTGGCACGCGGCGCAGCCGCTCGAGCGCGGACTGCAGACGTCGGCGTCCCTCTGATTCGTCGTAGCCGGCCAGGCCCGGATCGATCGACGCAAGCAGCAGGCCGTCGTAGCGATAGCCCGGATCGGCGGCGGCGGCCCTCAGCGCGCCGCGCGCGAACAGCCCGCCGGCGGTCACCAGCATCAGCGACAGAGCAATCTGGCAGACGACGAGCGATGCGCGCGTGCGGATGCGTCCCGCATCGCGCGCGCGACCCGGATCCTTCAGATCGTCGACAACGGCAAACCTCGTCATTCTCAACGCCGGTGCGAGTCCAGATACCACGGCGCTCAGCATGGCGAGCGCCGCCGTCGCAAGGACGACATTCAGGTCGGGGCGCGACTCCAACTGGAGCGGCATCGGAAAGACCGGTGCGAGCGATGCCTTGAACAGCCGCATGGCCCACGAACCGATGATCAACCCGGCCGCGCCGCCGGCGGCCGAGAGCACGAGGCTTTCCGTGAGCAGCTGGCGGACGATGCGCCCGCGTCCGCCGCCGAGGGCGAGGCGGATCGCGATCTCCTTCGTGCGCGTCATTCCGCGCGCAAGCAGCATGTTCGCGATGTTGAGGCACGCGATCACCAGGACGCCGCCCGACAGCGGCATCAGCACCGCAGAGAGCGCCGCGGGTCCGGCGTCGCTCGACGGTCGGGACGTGATGTTGAGGCGCGACAGCGCGTGGACCGTCAGCACCTGGTTGCGATTCTCGCCGGGAAACGACCGATCGAGATCGGCCGACAACGCCGCGAGCCGCATGTTGGCTTGATCGATGGTGATGCCCGGCTTCAACCGCCCCGCGAGGAGTAATGCGGTGCTGGATCGATCCGCAAGCGCGCGGCTGTTGCCCGTCACGATCGAGTGGAACACGCCGAGCGGGAGCCACAGCTCGCGTCCCATCAGCGCCATCATGCCGGTAAACCCCTTCGGTGCGATGCCGACGACCGTGAAGTCCTGGCCGTTGAGGCGAAGCGCGCGGCCGAGAAACGCCGGGTCGAAGCCGCTCTCCTGCCATCGCGCATAGCTTGCGATGACCACCGGAATGTTCGCGCCCGGTTTGTCCTCGTCGGCCGTGAACGTTCGGCCGGCCGCCAGGCTCACGCCGATCGCGTTGAAGTAATTCGCCGACACAATCTGGACGGAGGCGCGCCTGGTCACGTCGCCGGCCGGAACGCCGGCCGATGCGTAGGTGTACGCGACGAGGCCGTCGAACACGTCGTTGCGATCGCGGATGTCGACGTAATTCGGATAGGAGAAGAGCCGATACGAGTCCGGCCTGGTCCGATCGTGGCTGTAGACCCCGAGCATTTCACCGGCGCGGCCCGACATCGGACGGAAGAGCAGCGCGTCGACGAACGTGAACATGGCGCTGTTCACGCCGATGCTGATCGCGAGCACGGCGACGATCGTGAGATTGAAGGCGGGCGCGCGCTTCCACATGCGCGCGGCGTAGCGCAGGTCCTGGACGAGCGCATCGACGACGGGCAGCCCTCGCTGCTCGCGATACGACTCTTTCGCGCGCATCACGCCGCCGAAATCGCGCAATGCCGCCTGCTCCGCGTCCGCGCGCGACAGCCCGCGCCGCTCGTGCTCGTCGGCGAGCAGATCGAGATGCGCGCGCACCTCATCGTCGAGTTCCTCGTCTCGACGGCGCGAGACGAAGACGCCGCGGAGCCGCGCGATCAGCATACGAACGCGATTCATGAATTCTCCGGAGCGACGGCGGCCTTGAAAGGGTCGCCCTACTCTGCTCTCAGCGCATCCAGCGGCGTGACGCGCGTCGCACGGCGCGCGGGCACGTAGGTCGCGAGCGCCGCGGCGGTGACGAGAATCGCCGGCGCCAGCACGATGACGGCCGGATCGAACGGGCTCACGCCGAAGATCGCGCCGCGGAGCAGGACGGCGACCCCGAGCGCGAGCGGGAATCCGATGAGCAGGCCGATCGTCGTCGTGCGCGCGCCCTCGCGCAGCACGAGCCAGAGGATGTCGCCCGGGCGCGCGCCCAGCGCCATGCGGATGCCGATTTCGCGCGTGCGGCACGAGACGAGATACGACTTCACGCCGTACACGCCCACGGCCGCCAGCAGCAGCGCCAGCAGGCCGAAGGCCGTCAGCGTGCGTCCGGCCGCGCGAAGTCCCCAGAGCAGCAGTCCACGGTCGTGAAAGCCGCGGAGGGTGATGAGGTCGAGAACCGGGAGCCGCGGGTCCACGGCGCGGATCGCGCGGCGCACGTCGTCGAGCATCTCGGCCTCCGCGGCCAAGGCGCCGTGCACGCGCACGTAGAGGTTCATCGCGGCGCGGTACGTCGATCCTGACGGCACGTATACGTGCGCCTCCGGCGCCGCGTCGGTCACCCGATCGCGCAGTCCGGGCACGACGCCGACGATTTCCATCGGCGCATGATCGTCGGGCTTGCCGGGGCCGTCACCTCGCTCGGCGAACCTGATCGACTGACCGAGCGGATCTTCGTTCGGGAACAGGCGTCGGGCGAGCGGCTCGTCGATGATCGCGACGCGCGAGGGAATCGGCGATTCCTCCTCGGTTCGCGTGAACTCGCGGCCGCGCAGCACGCGCAAGCCAAGCGTCTTGAAGTAATCCGCGCTCACGATCGTGAACGTCGCCGATCGCGGACCGTTCGGTTCGGTGCGGCCCGGACGTTCGACGGGCCGCCCTTCGTGAAACTCGCCGAACGGGATCTGCGAGTTCATGCCGGCCGACTCCACGCCCGGCGTGGCGCGCAGCCGCTCGAGCACCGCGCGGATCGCGGCGCGCCCTCGCGATTCGTCGTATGCCGCCAGGCTGGGATCGACGCTCGCCAGCAGCAACCCGTCGTAGCGAAACCCCGGATCGCCGACGCCCGCCTTCATGGCAACGCGCGCGAACAGGCCGCCGGCCACCATCAGGACGAGCGAGATCGCAATCTGTCCCGCGACGAGCCACCCGCGCGCGCCGAAGCGCCGGCCGGGCCGGGTGGAGTCGCCTCCCGCGTCCTTGAGATCGGTAACGACGTCGGGGCGCGAGAGCTTCAGCGCCGGCGCGAGTCCGAACACGAGCGTGCTCAGGACGGCGAACGCGCCGGTGACGATCAAGACGTTCACGTTCGGGCTGGCGTCGAACTGCAGCTTGAGCGGAAGGATCGGCGACATCGACGCGACAATCAGGCGCATCGACCACGAGCCGAGCAGCAGCCCGGCTGTGGCGCCTGCGAATGCGAGCAGGAGATTTTCGGTGAGCAGCTGTCTGACGAGGCGGCGCCGCCCGCCGCCGAGCGCGAGGCGGATCGCCATTTCCTTCCTGCGCGCCGAGCCGCGCGCGAGCGACATGTTGGCGATGTTGAGGCACGCGATGAACAGCACCGCGCCCGACAGCGGCATCAGCACGGCCGAGAACACCGCGAGCCCGGAGTCGTCGCTCGGTTCCGTGCTGATCGAGACGCGCGACATCGGACTGACGGTCAGGAGCTGATGGCGATTCTCCGCCGGGTACGCCTCGTCGAGCCGTTTCGACAGGAGTTGGAGCCGTGCGTTCGCCGCCGCGACCGACACGCCCGGCTTCAATCGTCCGGAGACGTTCAAGCTCGCATTCGATCGGTTGCCGAGGCCCGTGCCGTTGTTCCGGAACACGTCGTTGACGACCGTCTCGAAGACGCCGAGCGGCAGCCACAGCTCCGGCGTGATCAACGCCGTCGTGCCGGTGAATCCTTCCGGCGCCACGCCGACCACCGTGAAGTCGCGCGCGTTGACGCGGACCGTGCTGCCGATGAACGCGGGATTGAATCCCGCGTCCTTCCAGCGCGGGTAGCCGACGATGGCCACGGCGGCATTGGCGCCGGGCTGTTCCTCCTCGAGAGTGAAGGCGCGTCCGGCTGCGAGCGGCACGCCGATGGTGCTGAAGAAGTCCGACGACACCACTTCGACGAACACGCGGCGCGTGACGTCGTCCACCGGCAGGCCGACCAGCGCGAAGGTGTGCGCGAGGAGCCCGTCGAAGACGTCGTTGCCGCCGCGGATGTCGGCGTAGTTCGGGTACGAAAAGGCGCGGTACGAGTCGGGCTTCGTCTGATCGTGGCTGTACAGGCCGACGAGCTCGTCGGCGCGGCCCGGCATCGCGCGGAACAGCAGCGCGTCGACGATGGTGAACATCGCGGTGTTGGCGCCGATACCGATGGCGAGCACCGCGACGACGACGGCGCTGAAGCCGGGCGCGCGCCGCCACATGCGGATGCCATAGCGCACGTCCTGCGCGAGCGTTTCGAGGGATGGGACGCCCCGCTGGTCGCGATAGGACTCCTTCACGAGTGCGACGCCGCCGAAGTCGCGGCGCGCGGCGCGCTCCGCATCCGCGCGCGACAAGCCGCGGCGCTGGTGCTCGTCCGCGAGCAGATCGAGATGCGCGCGCACCTCCTCATCGATCTCCTCGTCGCGGCGCCGCGATGGGAACACGCCGCCGAGCCGCGCGAGCAACATGCGGAGTCGAGCCATGGGTTTTCTCACGGTCGGCGGCACGCCGCCGTCATGATTCCTCGAGCAGGCGGCTGATCATCGTGACCATGCGTGTCCAGTGCTTCGATTCGGCGGTGAGGTGCTTCTCGCCCGCTCTGGTGATCTCGTAGAACTTCGCGCGCCGGTTGTTTTCGCTGGTGCCCCAGCTGCTCGCGATGAGGCCCTGCTGCTCGAGGCGGAGGAGCGCAGGGTAAATCGTGCCTTGATTGAGCGTGAGAACGCCGCGCGCCATCTGCTCGATGCGGCGTGCGACGCCGTAGCCGTGCTGCGGACCCAGGGTCTGCAGCGTTTTCAGCACCATCAGGTCGAGCGTGCCGTAGGGCACGTCAGCCGGAGCGGGAGCCGCCATGCGTCCTCCGTGTTGAAAGGCAACAGGAGAATCGCACGCCTATGTGTTGAAAGTCAACAGGACGGCGACCGGCCGGGCGGGTTTACTTCAGACGAAGGAACTCGATGCCGACGCCGACCGACTGGTTCCACTCGCCGCCGTACGTGTTGAACGTCGTTCGGGTGTTGCCGAACTGCGCGCCGGTGAAGCCCTTCGTGATGAAGCTCGTCTCGGTCCGGATCGTGAGGACCCTCAAGGGGCCGCTCTTGATCGGCGCGATGAACAGGCTGAGGGGCGTCAGAATCGCGCGGTTCAGCGGCTTCGGAAATCCGTCGCCGTTCACGCGCAGCAATCCGGCGCCGGCGCCGAGGTCGAGCCACGGCACCACATGATAGTGGTACATCCCCATCAACTTGAGCGCGTTCACCGCCCGGTCATCCGGCACGTCGTGAAACCGGTCGCCGTACTTGAAGTAGTACGCGACGCGGGCGTCGACGACGTGTCTGATGTCGTCGCTTCTGAGGTCTCGGGTCGTGAGCAGCCGCTGGCACAGCGGGTACCTCCGACCTTCATTGCTGGCGCAGAAGAGGTGGGCATCGTAGCCGACGCCGAACATCTTCGATCCGCTCCATTTTTCGAGCCAGTCGAAGAAGCCGTCGGCGCGCGCGGGGGAAGGAAGCAGAACGAAGGCGAGCAGCAGGACGAGCCATTTCAGCGTGGTCATAGCGACGCGAGACGGTCAGAAGCCCGATCGAGTGCTGGGCTGAGCTCGGAAAATGCTTTCCACAATGCCGATCCGCCGCAGTTGCGGATCGGAACGCTTGACGATCCGATTCCTGGGGGGACTCGCGCTCGGACAATACACGAGCACATCGTCGCCCGTCTGGCCGATGTCGTAACAATGCAACTCGCCCAGATCGACGCGTTCGCACTGGTTGTGGTTGAACAGCCGGTAGGGCACGTCGGCGATCAGGACCATCGTCGCGACCGTGGCGGCAAGCAGGATCAGTCCGCCCACCCCGTGCGCCCGGCGGTGCTTTCGCCGGAGCGCGATGGCCCGCGCCAACCCCATGCTGAACGCGAGAGTCAACAGCGTGAGCACGAGCCGGTATTGCCACCGGCCGGGGTTCGCGGTGTCCAGCGGACGGAACCATTCCACCGGCGACGTATCGATCGAGGCCGTCGTCCACGCGCGGTTCAGATCGGCGAACCACCAGACGATGAGCCCAACCATCACGATGCCGAGCGTGGCGAGCGCCTGCGCCAGGACGACCGGATCGTCCAGGTTGAGTTTGGCGGTGATGACCGCGAGGGAAACGCGCAGGCGGCCGACGAACCGCGAGACCGCCGGCGACAACATCAGGAGACGCATCGTGAACTTGACGGCGGCAACGGCGAGCATCGTCACGATGATGTAGAAAATCGGCGCGACAACCGACCGCAGACCCCAATAGAAGTAGTCCACGACCGACTCGCGCCCGAACGATGCAAAGGGGCCTGTCCGCGCCAGCGTGATGTTGTAGGCGACCGAATTGAGGAAACCGAGACTGATCAACGCAGGTGGCGCCATGAGCATCCCTACCGCTATACGCGCCACCGACTTTCGAAATAGCTCACCGCGACCGACGTGTCTGTCTTTTAGTTGTGCCTCGATTACCTCCAGGGCGGCGCCCAGCTCGGCCGCCGAGTGATACCGCGCGTCGACGTCGATGGCAAGGGCCCGCGCGATCACGTCGGCGAGCGCGGCCGGCACGCGCGGGTCGCCCGCGTCGGCCCTCGGCGCGCCGTTGGCGAGCGCGATCTTCAGATCGGCGGCCTCGGTCTCGCGGTAGGGCCGCCGTCCCGTGGCCATCTCGAAGAGGACGACGCCCAGGCTGTAGATGTCGGACCGCTCGTCGACGGTGCGGCCCATCAGCTGCTCCGGCGCCATGTAGGGCGGCGTGCCCGGCTGCACGCTATGCGTCGTCAGGATCGACGCTTTGAACGTCGAGATCCGCGGGGCGATCGTCGTCGCCATGCGCGGCGCGTTGGCGATGCCGAAGTCGAGCACCTTCACGATGCCGTCGACCGTGAAGTGGACGTTGCTCGGCTTGAGGTCGCGATGGACGACGCCCTTGGCGTGCGCGGCGCTGAGCGCCGACGCGAGCTGACGGCCGATCGCGATGACGCGATCGATCGGGAGCCGCTCGCGCTTCATGCGCGACGCCAGGCTCTCGCCTTCGACGTACTCCATCACGATGAAGGCGCGGCCTTCGTGCTCGATGACGTCGTAGATCGTCGCGACGTTGGGATGGCTGATCGCCGCCGCTGCCCGCGCCTCGCGCAGGATGCGGCGGCGGCGGTCGTCGCCCTCGATCGCCGACGAGAAGAGGCACTTGAGCGCGACGCGGCGATGCAGCCGCGGGTCGCTGCTCAGGAACACCTGTCCCATGCCGCCGCGCCCGAGGCGATCGATGATGACGTACGGGCCGACGCGGGTGCCCGGCTGCAGATCGGCGAACTCGTCGACGTCTTCGTCGATGGGCGGCGGCTGCTCGAGAAAATCGGGATCCTTCTCGTAGGCGCGCAGCATCGCGACGATCTCTTCTCTGAGCTTCGGGTCGGGACACTGCTCGCGCAGGAACGCCTCGCGCTCCGCCGGCGTGCGCTTCAGCACGTCGGTGATCAGATCCTTCGCGCGTTCCCAGGTGACTGCGTCCATCGGCTCTCGCGCCTACGCTCCTTCCATCCTGCGGCGAAGCCACAGCTTCGCCGTCGTCCACTCGCGCTTCACGGTTGCAGGCGA
>Ga0070694_100001586_pt1 | contig 13374 bp, 11 predicted proteins | sample KBSK1251metaG_FD_65470 | JGI IMG/M metagenome (GOLD analysis project Ga0070694, IMG submission 65470) | Corn, switchgrass and miscanthus rhizosphere microbial communities from Kellogg Biological Station, Michigan, USA - KBS K1-25-1 metaG | ecosystem: Host-associated > Plants > Roots >... | reverse complement strand
CTGCTTTCATATTACGGCTTGCCGCTCATTGAACAGCGAATTGTTGATACACCCGAGGCGGCGGGCCGAGTCACCGAACAATTCGATACTCCGGTGGCGCTGAAAGCGATCGCGCCAGGTTTGCTGCACAAAACGGATGCGGGCGCGGTTCGTTTGAATCTTAACGGACCAAAGGAGGTTCGACACGCGGCGGCAGAGATGCGCGATCAATTGACCGCACAGGGCCACGCGCCGACAGGTTTTGTAGTTCAAAGGATGGCCGAGCCCGGCGTCGAAATGCTCGTCGGGGTGGTTCACGATCGGCAATTCGGTCCAGTGGTCGCGTGCGGCGCCGGTGGGGTGCAAGTCGAGTTGTTGCGCGATGTGTCAGTGCGATTGACGCCACTCGCGAAACAGGACGCCGCCGAAATGGTTCGCAGCCTGAAAACATTTCCTTTGTTGAATGGGTTCCGCGGCAGTGCCAAATGTGACGTGGCCGCTCTCGAAGAGGGTCTGCTGCGCGTCAGCGCGATGGTTGAGGACCTGCCCCAGATCGCCGAACTCGACTGCAACCCGTTCGTGATGTATGAAGACGGCGCAGTGATTCTGGACGCGCGCGTGAGGGTCGAAGCAGTGAAACCCAAGCCGCTTCTCGGCTTCCGCGGCTAGTATTAGCGGTACTCGGCTTGCGGGCGAGCCGCACAAGTGCGGCTTCTAAACGATGCTTCAAAGCAGTATCCCGACTCGACGGGGCGACTTCTGAATCCTGCCATGCCATCGCTCACAACTCAGGCGGGCAGCGCCTCTCCTTTCGTCTCTTTGCCAAACGGCAGCAGCACAAGGCCAATCAGGAAAGCCACCGAGGTAAGCGCGACTGGTATGCCAATCGTGTGAAAGTGCGCCACGCCGGCGCCTACCAGAAAGGTTATGCCCGCGCCGGCAAAGCGTCCGACCGAAGTGGCGAACGCAAAAGCACTGGCGCGGCATTCAGTCGGATATTGCTCAGGCAACCACAACGTGTACATCGCAAAGTTCGCGCCGCCGATTCCCAAAAAGAACAAGCACACCATGAACCAGAGCAGCGCCCCGTGCGGCAAGTAAAAGACATAACCAAAGCCAAGCGCGATGAACAGAAACATCAGAGCGAAGTAGATGCCCAGCGTCATTCTTCGTCCGAATCGTTCCGCGAGAAACGGCAACGGGATACATCCGATGATCGTGCCGGCTGCCAGCAGCATTGTTCCATACGACGCTAACTTCGTGGCGATCACGGAATCAAAGCCGGCTTTGCTCGCGAGGTAATTAACGGCGGTGGGCACATAGACCGAGCCGGCCCACAAGCCGGCAATCGATACGAGCAAATAAATGGAATTAAGCAGAGTGCGGCCGCGATAGACTGGCGAGAACAGTTGACTGAATGAATGCCACATCGTCTGGCGTTCCTGTTGAACTTGCCAACGCTTCGATTCGGTGACGCCGTAGCGTATGAACGCGACGAGCAACGCCGGCGTGCCGCCAACGGCAAACATTGCCCGCCAACCGTAACGCGCGCCAATGACATAGTTCACGATCGCCGCCAGAAAGATTCCGAAGTAATATCCGGTGTGCATCAAAACCGCGCCCATCTTCCGTCGATCTTCCGGCCATTCTTCGGCGACGAAAGTTCCGCCCATCGACCACTCGCCGCCGATGCCCACACCGGCTAATAAGCGAAACGCCGCGAGTTGCCAAACGCTGGTGGCCACGGCGCCGAGAAAAGTGAACGTCGAGTAACAGATGATCGTTAGCATCAACGTGCGCACCCGGCCGAAGCGATCTGCGATTGGTCCCCAAACGAGCGACATTCCCCAACCGACGAGAAACAGCGCGAACAACAGCCCCCCGTAATAACCAGTGTTCGCGGCGTCGCCCGGAATTCCCGAGCGCGGCAACAACTCGCGCAGCGCCGGCACCATCACCAGCGCGTAAATGAATGAATCCATGCCGTCGAGCGTCCAACCGCCCCACGCGGCGGCAAAGCCCCAACGTTGGTTCTGGGTCAGCGGCGATCGCTCGAGTCGATGAAGTGTTCGCACAGAAAATGAAGCGCATCATACTCGAAATCACGACCGCCGTATCGCCTTATCTGTAGGCCGCAGACGGTTTCAGGGGAAGGTGTGGGTGAGCGAGCCCGCGATGCGCTTAATAGAACAGCACGGCGGCGTTGAATGAGCTTGTTCGGAGGTTTGTATCAGAACGGGGTTAGCGAGCCGACCAAGCGCAACCATTATCGTTCTCAGAATGGCTGCGGAGATCAGCGTCTTGACCAATCGCAACGGCAACGGCTCGAGGAAGTTGGTCCTCAGTGGTACACATGAGTATCTTGCGACTGATCGACCAAAGGCAGAGTACGATCGACCACAAGGTCCAGATGTTCGCGGCGAAATGTCTGCGCGATGTGACAATTCCAGCAGACCGGCAGATAGTTGGCCATGGCCTCCATCACTTCGGACACGGGAATCTGCTTCCATTCGACGGTGACACCTTCGGGATTCAGGAGCGCGGGCTTGTGATCCATTAAATCGATCTGATCAAAAGGCTGCTGACAGAAAGCGCAAACCTTGTCGCGATACCATTTCTCCAGCACACTGCGGACGAGACACTTCTCATCAGCCATATCCAGTTGCAGCAGACACTCCTGACCGCAATCCTGCTTGATTGGCCAACGCCAACAACTCTCCAGCCGCAAATCGGTTTGACCGAACAGGGACGAAACGGCAGCGCGCCGAACGTCCAGCTCGACCATAGCTTGCTTGCCGGTCTCAGGACAGATGATCACTCGCTCGCCGCCGAACCTTTGTGAGGTGCGCACGAAATACCTGATGCCAAGATAGATTGCCGCAACCATCAAAGCCGCGATCATCAAATAGACTATGGCCATGAGACACCTCCCAAAATCTTCGTTTAGCAGCCGGACTGGTCCGGCGTCCCTGCCGTGAGACGCAGCGGACAAGTCCGCCGTCTAAACGGAGTGTTGTGCTTGTCGTTGCGCTTCGATTTCTCGGATCTTTTCGCTCATCCATTCCTTCAGCGCTTCCTCTAATTTCGCTTCGTTACCATCGAGCGTCTCGACCGTGTCACCCGTCGGGTTGAGCGGGATGAAGTGACATGGTAGTTCCTCAGCCTGCTTGTCACGGGGCACGAACTCGATAAGGTGGCATTCAGAGCACGGATGGGCTTTCTCGGGCAGCGCGTAGTTCACGCAGGTCAACGAATCGCGAAAGGCTGAAGTCGCCTTCCACGGCGTCCGCACCGAACGTCCGTATCCGCCCTTCTCGATGAAGTCGAGTTCCGTCTTGAGCAACTCGAGGATGTCACGCTCATCTTTGGCCATGTCCACGCTCCTGAAGTGTTGGCGGCAAAGCGCCAGTAATTGCTGGTTTGAATGAGCAATGCTTATGCCGGACAACTCGCCTATGTTTTATGTGATTGCGGTCACTTTTTGCGTGAATTCACTCAAGCGACAGCGAAGATTTTCGCGAGCGTATCACACAATTTGCATCGCTCGTTTAGAGGCGGGCTTGTCTGCCCAGCCGGAGCCGCACCAGGGCGACCTCTAAACGGGAACGTCCTTACTTTGCTATTGTCTCTGGCGTCTCTCGTGTTTTCGGATGACATTCGACGCATTGGAACATCGAAATGTCGCCGAGGTTGATGGGATGCTTGAACGGTTTATTGGGCTGGTGGCAGTATTCGCACTTGTGCTTGTCAGCCAGCCCGCCGAGATCGACTGGATGGATGAACGGGCCAGTCTTCACATTCTTTTCCGGCGGCGCGGCTGAGTCATAAATCATAGTGTGGCAGACGTTGCAATTGTTGCTTATCGGTTTTCCTTCTTTACTCACATGTTCGCCGTCGTGGCAGCGGAAGCAACCGTTGAAATACAGATGGCCGATGTTATTCGGATGGGTCTGCCAATCGGTTTTCATCTCCGGGAAGAAATAAGTTTGGAAGATGCGCTGAACCTCTTTCACGGCAGTGTCAATCGATTGCCTCTTTTGCGCGTACACGTCTGGATAGTTCACTCGATAGAAATCATCTAAAGCCGCGCCTATCGCGTTAACGGCTTCAGGCGTCGTGTTATATGACCTGGTCAGAACCTCGACCGATTGCTTCTTCAAATATGGCAGCGCAGGATCCAGGCGTCCGGCATCGAATCCCTGATCGACCGCCACGTCGGGAGGCAGGTAGTTATGTGCGGGCCGGTTGTGACAGTCGATGCAGTCCATGCGACGGCGATTGCCGTTGGCAATTTGATCCGGTGTTAGCGGACGATTGCGATCGAAATACTCCGTGACGCGTCCCTCGCGGTCTTTGATCTGCACCCAGGGAATCACCTGCCGGCGATCGTCAATCGAGACGTAAGTAACCTCGTTGGCGATATTCATGTGCCAGTGAATTCCCTTCATCAGGCCCGCCGCCGGACTCCCGCCGCCGACGTTAATCAACATACGCCGCTGCCGCAAAGTGTTCTGCTCGTCATAGCCATAGCGGTCGAAAACCTTCAGTTGCGCGCCAAAGAACTTCTCCGGCCAATGACATTGCTCACATGTCCCCTGCGCAGGCCGCAGGTTGTGCACTGGCGAACTAATCGGCCGCGAATATTTATTGAAGGTCACCGAGTACAGTTGGTAAGCGCCGGAAATCTTTGACTTGACGTACCAGCTCGCGCCCGGCCCAACATGGCAGCCGACGCAACCAACCCGCGCGTGCGCGCCAGCTTTATAAGCGGTGAACTCCGGCTTCATGACCGTATGACAAGTTTCGCCGCAGAAGTTCACCGACTCAGTATATTCGTACCCGCGATAGCTGCCGAACGCGCTCGCCGACACAAACAAGAACGTAACCAGCAGGAAAACAAAGAAGGCCTTTCGCGATCTCGGATCGTTCAAGTCCAGCGAAGGGTAAGCGGGCTGCTCGCCGGGAGCGGCGCGGTGGCGACGACGGCGCTCGATTATCCTGCCGGCGATAACGACCGCCAAACCGAAGAGAAAAATTGACGGCAGGATCATGTATGTGAGAATCCCAATGTAAGGGTTTTCCTGACTCGAAGTAATCTCGATCAGAAACAGCAGGCAGATACTGACAAAGCTGGCGATGACGATCGCGCCACCGACCATGCTGATGTAATTGCGAAAGAGACTTGGTGCTTTAGGTGAAAGTGGCTCGACTTCGCCAGGCGTTGAGGGGGGCCGGCTCAAGTGAATCGAATTTTTGTCCATATCAGCTAACGGGGGGCTCGGATTGCTCGGGCTGGGGGCCGCTGGCTTCCGCTTGGCACTCGGCGTTCATCTGCTTGAACGCCAATTCGTGTTCTTCCCGATAAAGCTCTTCGGACACTCGTCCGTCTATGAAGGCGAAGTTTACCGGATAAACGTCCGGATCGAAAATGACCTGATAGAAGTGCCAGACGATAATCGCGAGCGTCGCGAGCACGGCCTCGTAAAAATGGATTGAGAGCGCAATGTCGATCCACCAACGCGCCAGGAAACTAAACCAGCTGATCTTGAACCAAATCATCAGGCCGGTGAGGCCCATGATGAACGTGCCCCAAATGACTGCCCAATACTCTGCTTTCTCGGCATAACCAAAGCGCGCGATCTTCGGCTTCGCTCTGTTCAGACCAAGGTAATAAGAGAAATTGCCAATGACGTCGCGCACGTCCTTCAGCTTCGGCAACATGTCTTTGACCCATCGCCGCCCGTCTTTCGAAAGGGCCAAATACAGCAAGTGATACACGCCGACGACGAGCATGATTACCGCCGCCGTGCGATGCATCACCCGCCGCAAGTACTCGTTCGAGCCCAGCAACCAGCCGAGTAATGAATCAGGATATTGCAGCGCAAAGCCGCTCAAGACGAGCACGATAAAGCTCGTCAATAACAGCCAATGCTGCACGCGTTGGTTTGCCGTAAGACGCACGATACTGCGTGGCGCTTTGCGTCGCGCGATTATTTTCTTTCGCCAAACGAGCAGGTTATGCGCCACCATGCCGCCAATGGTGAGAAAAATCAGCGGGAGATAAATCCAGCGAACGATGCGCGTACCGCGGGCGCTCATGTCGTGCGAAGAGACATTCGAAACCAGTTCCGAAGCGAAGTGAATCTTGCCTTTCGTGAAATTCTCGCTGGCGCCGACGTGACATTGACCGCACGTCTGCTGCAGGTTGGCGGCGCTGATCATTGAGCGCGAATCAGACGAAGGCAGGATGTTGTGCACCCCGTGGCAACTGGCGCAGTTCGCGACCACTTTCGATCCGAGCTGGGAGGCCAACCCGTGATAACTGTCCTTGTAACTGCTGACGCGCCCGCTGGCCACGCCAAATTCCTTAGTCAACGTCACGCCCTCATGACATTTCGCGCAACTGTCCGTGCCGACCGCCGGAGATATCGTTTCCTTCGTTCCGTCGAACGGCTTGAGGATGTTGTGAATGCCGTGACAGTCCGTACACACGGGCGTTCGCGACACGCCGCGCGCCAGCGCCTGACCGTGAATGCTCTGCATGAATTCACGTGATTCCGTAGCGTGGCATTTGCCGCAAGTGTTGGGAAGGTTAGTGCGCGCGATGGTTGATTGCTGATTGGACGCCGGTTCGATGTCGTGAGCGTTGTGACAGTCAGTGCAGACGGCCGCGCTCATGTTGCCACGCGCAATGGCTTTGGCGTGCACACTCTCGCGATAAGCAAGTATCGGCTGATTGCTGATGCCGCTGCCCTGCATCACAGACTTATCGCCGTGACACCGGCCGCAAGTCTCGGCGATGTTCGCGCGATTGATCGTCGACTTGGGATCGCTCGGCGGCAGGATCGTCGTCATGTCGCCATTCCTGGTATGACAGTCCAGACACGCCGCGGCCTTCGCGCCGTTCTGTTTCGCCTGGGCATGGAAGCTGTGGTCGTACCCGGTATGCGGCTCGGCGTGAAAGAGCGAACCCGCCAGATAGGGAAGCTGCTTGCCGGGGCCGTGACATCCCTGGCACTGAAGCTCGGGTGAAGCGGCGGGGAGTCTCGCGTTGGGACCACCGATGACCGCGCCCTGGTTCGGCTTTACGGGAGTCGATGACGCGCTTTGATTTTGGTTTGCTTGAGCTTCGGTGATTCTAAGCGCGACAAATGAAATGGCCGCGCAAGCTAGCGCCGCGATCACAGTAACCAGAACCACCACTCGACGCAGCACGATTTAACTCTTTTCCGGGAGGGTCCACAGAAAGTATAGCGCCGTAATAGTTGACGCGCGGTGATGGGTATCACAGCGAAACGACCTGCGCAGCGAGCCAACGAAGTTAAGAACAGATAGCTCTCCCGATTTCTCAGGAGAGCTACCACAAACCAGCGGTGTTGCGTCACCCGGTAGCGACAACCGCCGGTCAACTCAGTATGGCACGCGCATCTTGCGCATGATTCACGGGCGGGAGGCCCGTGCCAGTGATTACTTCAAGGCTTTCATGTACCCAACCAAAGCCTTCGCCTGATCCGGCGTAATGCCTTTGTCCTTGAATGCGGGCATGTTGGGTGGCTTCTCCGCAGTCTTGCCGTCGAGCACGACCTGTATCAGAGCGTCGTCTGCTTTCGCCTTGTCAATCTTCTTTTCGGCTGTTGCGCCATGGCACATCTTGCACTTCGTATTGTACGTAGCTGCGTTGTCATCATCGTTGGCTCGGGCCGGAACTGAGATCAGTAACGCGACCGCGACTAACGGGATACCGATCAAAGCTGCTGCGATCTTCTTCATTATTGCTGTCCCTTCCAGAATCAAACTCTCTCTTAGCAATTACCCGTCACTGGGTATCCGCTAGTGGGGCAAGGCTTATGCCGCGGCAATACTGAGAGAATTTGTGGAGCGCAGAGGTAGCCTTGGGCGGTTTTACGCAATGTTGGGAGAATTTTCGCGCGGGTCAGGTCAGCTCAGCATGGCTTTGCACAAAAAAGTGGCTTCGGTCGATGGCTTTTCCGCGAATGCTCCGGAGGAGCACAATGTTTATGGCCCTGGACGCTAAGCGTTGCGCGCTCCATCGGAGCGCAATGTGCCTGGCTGTCTAATTTGCGTCCCTCCTAAAGGAGCGGCCAAGCGACCTGCGCTGGAGCCATAAACATCCTCTGGAGCAAAGACAACAACCCGAGTTTTGTGCAAAAGCGCACGGCCCCAGCCGATTACACTGCCCTGATGGTGCTCACTTGGATCTAAATTAACCCGCGGCTTTCTTATGACACGTCGTGCACTTCTTTGACGTTGGCGCGGTTGTGTCAGCTTTGATCTTCGCCACCGCGTCATGACAATCGCCGCACTTATGATGGAACGCCTGCTGGTTTGTCATCACCGTTGGTTCGGAACTGCCTTCGAACGTGACGCTGGGAATGTCAGGCAACAGCTTGGGCTTCTCGCCGTTCCGCGCATGACAATCTCTGCAAACTGCGCCCACCGCTTTTGCATCAGTGGCCAATAAATCCATGGTGAGCGTCGTGGTGCGGTCGGCAGGGTAGGCAGTCTTGTGGGGCGGGTGCTTTACAGCCTCCGCCGCCGGCTGGGCCGTGTGATGACAATCAACACAGGCAATCGGGCCCTTCAAATCGGCACTGCGATTCTCGGTCGCATGCTTCAAGTGATTGAAAGTCACCTGGCCCAACTTCGCGTCCTTACCCAGCACAATTGTCTCCGGCACCTTGCCTTGAGAACTCGTTCGATTGATGACCAGGCTCGAAGCGATTACCAGCAAGGTCAGCGCCAGAGCGAATCTAAAAACGTTTCGGGTTTGTACTTTATACAAATGCATCGACGATTACCTCCGATTCTTCTGATATTAGAGAACCACATTTACAACGGCCGCCGTCACGAGCCAAACCGCCAGGCCGTACCCGTGTGGCAACGCTTACAAACTGAAAAGTCATCGTCGCCGAACGCGCGCTTCCCATCGTGACAACTGGCGCAGCTTTGGCCCCGACCAGTCGCATGATGATTGAACGGATCCGGCGTGGTAACTTGTCGCCTTTGCGGCATCCCCGCACGGACCTGATGACAGTCGTCGCAGTTGGTCTTTGGATCGTGCTTCGCATGACTAAAGCCGACTCTGAACGCAGGCATGTTCTGTGGTGTGCGCGAATAACCGCCCAACTGATGGCACGTGCCGCAGGACGAAATATCGCGACCGTTTGATTGCGCCCGCGGGGTGTGACAACGGAAACAGGTCGTGTGCGCGTTGAAGTCTGCCGGTATCGTCATCGCGACGCCGCCACGCGCGGGCCGATGACAACTAGCGCAGTTGACGCTGCCCATCGCGAGATGTTTCGCATGATCGAATTTCATGCGAAAGCTCATCAACCGCGAAGGAAAAGGCTTGACCGCGCCGGACTTCACGTCCGTATGACAAATCGTGCAAATCGGACTCTCAGCGTTTTGAAACTGCTGCGCGTGACAGCCGGCGCAGGGAAGATGCTGCGAAGCGCCGGGACGTTTCGGCACCGGCGCATTCGAGTCTCGCCGATGACATAGCAGGCATGGCAAGCGCGAGTGATTGCGGCTGTTGTGCTGGAATTTCGAATAGTCGAGTCCTTCGGGGAATTGCATCTGCACCTGCGGAGATTGAGGTTCGGTCGGGTCGACGTGAGCACGTGAGTTGATTACGCCGATGGTGCAGATGAGTAGGGCGATAAGCACAGGAAAGAGTCCCGTAGGGACTAAATGTTTATGGAAGCCCAGGAAAAAAGAGTGGGGCAAGCTCCGTAGGAGCGGAATCTTGAAATGCCGTGAATCTGACGACGACATTTCGCTCCGATGGAGTTCTCGAAACTTCTTCTTTCTGGTCTCTATAAACATTCGGCTGCTACGGGGCTAATCAACTCGTCTTCGCTTTGGGTTTTGGTGTCGGAACAGCGTGCGCGTGATTCTCAGGCAGAGGCTCTTTCCCAAGCGTCACATGACATTTCGCACAAACGAAATTCGGATTCTTCTTGCGCGCATCAACTTCAAAATTCAAAGCGCCACCGTCATCAAGCGTCTGGGTAATGTGACAGCCGTCGGCGCCGCCGCACGATTTGACCGCGACCTTCATCGTCTTAGGATCGACGGTGCTGAAGGTCGAGGTTGCGACGTTGTGACAGTCCATGCAATTCAAGTCAGGGTGCATGCCGCCTTCATGTCGAAACGCGCCGGCTGATTGACGCCGGCCCCAGCGTGCCAGCATCACCGCGTCAGCACCCATTGCCAGCGCGCTTTTTGAATCGAAGTCCGCCTTCAACGGCTGCGACTGCGCCAGCTTGTGGCAGGTCTCGCAGTTCTTCGGCTCGGGAGCGATTCCCGAATCAGCGTTATGACAGGTAAAGCAGATCGTGTGACTCGTCGGAATCGTTTTGAATGTTCCTTTCTTCAGCCAGAAGTTGTCGCCGATATCTTTGGGCGGCTTGACGATGTATTCCTCACTGGACTTGCCCTGGGGTTGATAAGTCTCGTGACAGACAGGGCAGCTCTTTGGTGGTCCGGCCTTCTTATCCTGAAACGACGCATTCACGAATGACGCGCCGTCTCTCCCAAAGAGAGAGGGCGCCTTCAAATTCATTCCCACCACATCGATGTGTTTGTCGTGCGGAAAGCCTACGCCGAATTCCGAAACAAACTCCCGGCGCCTCAATTTTGGATCAGTTAGATCGCCAAGACTGGGAAATAACCAACGCGCAGTATCACGCGGGGTCACCGCGATGTGGCAATTCGAGCAAATGACCGGCGCGGGCCGCTCGCGGGCAAAGAACTGTGCGCGATGACAATTCAAACACGACGAGTGTTCGGGGAAATCAGCGACATCCTGAAAAGCTGCGTCGCCCTTACGGATCGCATTCCAGTTCTTTGAAGGGACCTTATGGCAGGAATTGCAGGCTAGCTTTTCCGTGACAACGTGAGTCGTATGCGAGAATCTCGCGTAATCGATTTTTGGTTTCGGCGGAGTCTTTGGCGTGCGGCGTCTTTGCGAGTTCCGTTTCTGAGGTGCAGCTTGCGCCGTCGGGCCTGCGACGACCATTGAAAGCATGATTGCCGCGAGCAGCGAGACAGCGAAAATGAACAACCCCGGTTTAGAGGACCCTGCTGTTTTCAATGACGCGGGGCTGCGCAGCAGCCCAATGTTTATAGACCAATTGGCTAACATGACTTCCGTAGCTTCTTTAGGAGCGGAATGTCTGCCGCCTCTAAATAGCTTCTGAATTGTTTCGTCCTGCCGGGGCTATAAACACTTCGTGCCTAACCGCACTGGACTCTTCGCTCATCAACCTTTATCGATTTCAGCAGTCTGGCGACTCTCAATTTGGCGAATCTTAAGATAAACCAGAACCGCCAGGAACAAAATGAAGACGAGCGAGACGGCCAGTCCTTCGCGCCGGAATTTCCATTCGCCCAGGGCCGCCAGTCCGGCAAGATAGCCCTTCTGCGCCACTTCCAATCCCGGCCCCACCACCTTGTCCACTTCGGCCGCTGACGATGAATGAATCAGCACGCGCGCGTGCGTCAACGCGTCCGTCGCACCCTTCAGTTCGAACTTCGGCTTGCTGACCTCCATGCCTTTGCGCTCGGCCTGATTCAGAATGCCGGTCGACTTGTCGATGCCGGCGATCAATTCATCGATGCGGGTGCGCATCATCCCGGCCGCCGCGAAACCTTTGTCGCCGTTCGAGTGGCAATTGATGCAAAGCGCGCCTTGTTGCGTGCCGATCATCGCATCATTGGGCTTCAGGATCGCGTGGTTGCTGTGACAGGTAATGCACTCGCCGAGTTGTTTGTCGTCGAACGCCTTCTTGTGCGGACTCGTCTGAAACAATTCTGCCTGCCGCGCGTGACATTGGCCGCAGACATTGGCGACCGACGCGATGCCCGGCGGCGCGGCGCCATGATTGCCATGACAGTCGTTGCAGGTCGGCGCAGACAGATCCTGCTTTACATAGATAGCGTTGGCGTGGACGCTGGTCTTGTATTTCGCGTACTGGTCGCTGGGAATTCCGAAGGGCCTCATGTAATCGGCGCTCGCATGACACTTCGCGCATGTTTCGGCGACGTTCGCGGGATAGACAGATGAAAGCGGATCGCTGGGCGCGCGAATGCCGTGAACGCTATGACAACTGATGCAGGTCGCCACACGGGTCTCGTTTTTTTCTTTCAGCAGCTTGCCGTGAACACTCGTGTAGTACTCGCGCTCCTGATCGACACGTAAACTGGGATTGAAGCGCTTCATCAAATTCGCGTCGCTGTGGCACTTGCCGCAGTAGGCCGGTATGTCGAGGGCTTTCGGTTTGCCGAGATAGCCCTTGCGCGGATCCTTTGCGGCTTCTTTGGTGTCGGCGGTCGGATCGCCGCCATGACAATCGTTACAAGACAGTCCGCGCGATTTGTGAATGTCGTTATCGAAAGCTTTGGCCGGCCCGCTCAACCGCGGGTCTTCAAGTTTGAGGTGGCATTCGATGCAGGAGGACTTTGTTTGGGCAGATGCGGTTGCACACGCAATGACTATGATCATCAACGAAAGTGCAGAGAACCGATGCGTCCTATACGACCGATGCGTCCTATAAGTCCTATCTGACGTGTTGATGTTCATCGTCATTTCGCCACGTACCCCACAATCGTCATCACCACGATGTAAAGCAGCGCCACCACGCCGCAGACATTAAAGATTAAGTGCCGGCGACGGTTCTCTGGATCGCGATCGATGAACGGCACCAGGAACAGCAGCAGGGCGATCGCGTTGAAGGTCATGATGCCGAGGACTTCGCCATCCATCCCGAGAATTTTCGGCGGAATCCACTTCAGCGTTTGAAACATGAAGAGGAAGTACCATTCGGGCTTGATGCCTGCGGGCGCCGGCGCAAACGCATCGGCTTTCTCGCCTAACTCCCAGGGGAACAACGCGGCCAGCGCGGCCAGCACGCCAATCGCCAGAATCCAGCCAATCAGATCGCGCATGATGAAGTTCGGAAAGAACTTCATGCGCTGATAATTGTCTTCGTATTTCTTCGGCACGTGCATGCCGTGCAGTTGCACCAACAACACATGAATTCCGATAAAGACGGTCGCCATCGCCGGCAGCACCGCCACGTGAAATCCAAAGAAGCGCGTGAGCGTGGCCCCGGTAACATCGTCGCCGCCGCGCAGAAAGCGCAGCGCCGGGCGGCCCACGAGTGGAATTACCCCGGCGATCTCGGTTCCTACTTTGGTCGCAAAGAACGCCAGCTTATTCCAGGGCAGCAGGTATCCGCTGAATCCGAAACAGATGACGATGAAGAGCAGCACGGCGCCGCTAACCCAGGTGATCTCGCGCGGCGGGTAATAGGCACGCAAGAAGAAAACGCTGAACATGTGAATGAACAGCGTCGCAATCATCAGATT
>Ga0070694_100001585_pt1 | contig 13374 bp, 13 predicted proteins | sample KBSK1251metaG_FD_65470 | JGI IMG/M metagenome (GOLD analysis project Ga0070694, IMG submission 65470) | Corn, switchgrass and miscanthus rhizosphere microbial communities from Kellogg Biological Station, Michigan, USA - KBS K1-25-1 metaG | ecosystem: Host-associated > Plants > Roots >... | reverse complement strand
GACCTCGAATCCCGGCGGGACGCCTATCCGGGCGAGCTCTCGGGCGGCGAGATGCAGCGGGCCGCCATCGCCCGGGGCCTCGTCACCGGAGCCCGGCTGCTGCTCGCCGACGAGCCCACCGGAAACCTCGACTCGAGGCACGGCGCCGACGTGCTGGCGCTCTTAGACGAGGTGCGCCGGGAACGCGGAGTCACGCTCATCCTGGCGACGCACTCGGAAGCCGCAGCGCGGCGCGCGGACCGGACGGTCGAGCTCGCCGACGGAAAGCTGGCCCCGGCGCGATGAGGTCCTTCCGGCGGGTCGTGCGCGCTCTCGTCACGGGTCCCGCGCGGAGGCGGCCGATCCGGGCGCTGCTCCCGGTCGTGGGTGTCGCGATCGGCGTCGCCGCGGTGGCCGCGATCCACCACGCGAACCGGAGCGTCACCGACTCGTTCCGCGAGTCCGCGCGGGCTGTCACGGGCAGGAGCGACCTCGCGATCGTGGGCGCCCACGGCGTTCGGCTCGACGCGATCCGCCCGCTCGAGTTCCTGTGGCGGGTCGGTTCGATCGCGCCGCTCCTGTCGGGCAGCGCGGTCGTCGACGACGGCAGCCGCGAGATCGTCGCGCTCCTCGGAGTCGACTACGGCGGCGATCCGAACGTCCGGGAGATGCGCCTCGTCGAGCCGAAGACCGCAGCCGGACGCGTCGGGATGGTCGCTTCCGGCTCGGTCCTCGTGCCCGTCCCGTTCGCGGCGCGCCACCGGCTGCGCGTCGGCTCCCGGCTCCCGCTCGTGGTCGGTGGAGCGCGCACGGAGGTCCCGGTCGGCGGGCTGCTGGAGCTCTCGGGTCTCGCGCGCGCCTCCGGCGGGGACATCGTCGTGACCGACGTCTTCACCGCGGGGCGCCTGCTCGGAAGGAGCGGTTTCGTCGACCGCGTGGACGTGGCGCTCGATCCCGGGGTCGCTCCCGATGCCGTCCGCCGCGAGATCGAGCGGCGCCTCGCACCCGGAACGTGGGTGGAGGCGGCGGGCCGCGCCGCGGAGTCCGCCGGACGCATGGCCCGCGCTTTCCGATTCAACCTGAACGCGCTCGGACTGCTCACCCTTCTCGTCGGGATGTTCCTCGTGGCCAATGCCGTCTCCATCTCGGTGCTCCGCCGCCGCCCCGAGATCGCGACGCTCCGGGCGCTCGGGACGTCGCGCTCCTCGATCTTCGGGGCTTTTGCGGTCGAGGGACTCGCCGTCGGCGCGGCGGGGACTGCTCTCGGAATCGCCGGCGGCATCGCGCTGTCGCGCGCCGCGCTCGCGGTCGTGTCGCGAACGGTGTCGAGCGTGTACTCGCCGACCGCGAAGATCACGGCCGCCGGATTCGGCGAGCCCGCGATCGTGGCCGCGGCCGTCGGCGCGCTTTCCACCCTGCTCGCGGTGATCGTGCCGGCGGTCCAGGCGACGCGGGTGCCTCCCTCTCCCGCGATGCGGCCGGGCTCCGGCGAGCACGGAGAGCGTCGCCGGAAACGGGGACCCCGCATCTTCGTCGCCTCGCTGGCGCTCGCCCTCGCGGTCGTGCTGGCGCGGGCCCGGCCCATCGCCGGCTTCCCGTGGCTGGGCTTCGCGGCGGTCGCGCTCGTCGTGGTTGCGCTCGCGCTCTTTTCGCCGATCCTGGTCCGCACGGCGGCGTCGGCGACGCGGCGCGGGCTCGCGCGCGCATTCGGAGCGGCGGGCCGCCTGGCCTCCGGTTTCTTCGGCGGCGCCGTCGCCCGCAACTCCATCGCGGTGACCGCGCTCGCGATGGCGCTCGGGATGACGCTCGCGATGATCGTGACCGTGGCCTCGATGCGCGAGACCGTGCGCACCTGGGTCGAGTCGAGCCTGCGCGCGGACCTCTGGGTCCGGTCGGCGTCGGGTACGGGAGGCGCGGTGGGCGACCTTCCGCCGGAGGTCGTTTCGGCGCTCGCCGCGGTGCCGGGAGTCGCCGCGGTCGATCCGGTCCGAGTCCGGGAGGGCTCGGATCCCGGCGGGCGGACGTTCACCGTCGGCGGCGGGGATTTCCGCGTTCTGGCGCGGGCGGGGGGCGCGCCTCTTCTCGACGGCCGCGACTCGCGGCGCGTGGCCGCCGAGGCCCGCGCGCGCGGCGAGGTGCTCGTCTCGGAGCCGTACTCGCGCCGCTTCGAAGCGGCTCGCGGCGACCCGGTCTCCCTCCGCACGGCGCGGGGCATTCGAACCTTCCGGATCGCCGGGGTCTACCGGGACTTTTCGAACGACCGGGGAACGGTGCTGATGGACCGGACGCTGTACGTCGGGCTCTTCGACGACCCGCGCGTCACGAGCGCAGGGGTGCTCGCGCGCCCGGGGGTCTCCCCGGACGATCTCCGCCGGAAGATCCGGACGGACCTCGGCGGCCGGTTCGCGATCGACGTGACGACCAACCGCGCCCTTCGCCGGCAGGTGCTCGAGATCTTCGACCGCACGTTCACGGTCACCCATGCGCTCGAAGGCATCGCGATCACGGTCGCGATCCTCGGCATCGCGAACGCGCTCGTCGCGTCGGCGGTCGAGCGGCGGCGCTCCTTTGCGCTCCTGCGCGCCCTGGGAGCCTCGCGCCGCCAGATCACGTCGTCCGTGCTCCTCGAGGCGTCACTCGCCGGCGGCGTCGCGGTCGCCGCCGCGGTCCTCGCGGGCGCGGCGTTCGCGGCTCTCCTCATCGGCGTGATCAACCCGCAGTCGTTCGGCTGGAGCGTCGTCCTCCGCGTCCCGTTCGTTCGCCTCGCCGCCGCCGTCGTGCTGGTCCTCGCTGCGTCGGTCGCGGCGGGGATCGTCCCGGGACGGATCGCGGCGTCGGTCGATCCGGCCGCCGGCCTGGCCGAAGAATGAAGCGCGCTCTCGCCCTCGCGCTGGTTGCGCTCCTGCCCACGAGCCCTCCCGGCCCCGTCGCGTTCCCCCGCGACCACGGCGCGCACCCCGATGCGCCGGTCGAGTGGTGGTACTACACCGGGCACCTCTCCGGGGAGGGCGGCCGCCGGTTCGGGTTCCAGCTCACCTTCTTCCGCGTGCGCGACGTCCACCTCGCGCACTTCGCCTGGACCGACGTCGCCGCGCGGCGGTTCCTCTACGGCGAGAAAACTCACCTCGGCGTCCCCGGAATCGCGGAGGCGGCGGAGGGTCGCCTCGACGTCTCGAACGAGGACTGGTCGGCGCGGGCCGGGCCCGACGGCGTCCATCGGCTCTCGGCGGAGGGTCCGGCAGGCCGGCTCGAGCTCCGCTTGACGCCGGCGAAGCCTCCCGTGCTCCACGGAGAGAACGGGATCTCGCGGAAGGGAGCGGGAGCGCAGGAGTTTTCGCGCTACGTGTCGATCACGCGCCTGGTGGCGAAGGGCTCGATCGCGACCGGATCGCGGACCGAGCCGCTCACCGGAACGGCCTGGTTCGACCACGAGTGGGGCGCGGGCGTCCTCCCCGCGGGCGCCGCCGGGTGGGACTGGTTCGCACTCCAGCTCGACGACGGCTCCGAGCTGATGCTCTACCGCATGCGCGCCAGCGACGGGACCGCCTCGCCGTTCTCTTCGGGGACTTTCGTTCCGGCGCGCGGGGCGGCGTTGCCGGTCGCGTGGACGGGTGTCCGTCTGACCGAGACGGCCTCCTGGACCTCTCCCCGGTCGCGCGCGCGCTATCCGGCGGGATGGAGGATTGTCGTCTCCCCCCTCCAGCTCGACGTCACGGTGTCGCCGCTCGTCGCCGCTCAGGAGCTCGACACCACTGCCTCGACCGGCGTGACGTACTGGGAGGGGGCGTGCGCGGTCCGCGGAACGCGCGCCGGCCGCCCCGTCGCCGGGAACGCGTACGCCGAGCTGACGGGCTATGCCGCCCGCGACGTCCCGGGACTCGCGGGTGCCGTTACTCCGGAGGCTGCGTCGGCTTCGGCTTCGGCTGCCACTTCGTCTTGCCGGTCGGGCGCGTCTCGACCGTCAGGAAAAAGTAACTCGCCTTACCCAGGTTCCGATAGACGTACGGGAAGCGGACCGTGAACGAATCCCGCTCCCCTTTGTCCAGGTCGCCCACCTTGATCCCGCCGCTGCCGGCCGCGAGCATGACCCCCTCGGCGTCGAAGATCGCGATCGCCACGCCGACCTCCTGATCTCGCGCGGAGTTGTTGTCGACGCGCACGACCGCCTTGGCGCTCGACACGCGAAACGGCTTGAAGGTGTCGCCGAAATCGAACCGGATCTCGGAGATCGCGATCTCGTTCCAGTCGAACCGCAGCCGCTGGATGCCGTTCGATGGCGACCAGTTGAACTTCTGGGTGGTGATTTCGGCGGGGAGAAGGCTCGCGAAGAAGAGTGCAGCCGCGGCGAGGAAGAACCGACGGAACATGAATTTCACCTCCGATTCGAGGGTAGCACGACGCCCTCCGCGGTCCGTTCGCCCTGGTGCCTCTGGCCCTGGAGCACCGCATCCACGGCCTGGTCACTTCCACTCTCCGCGGCTCGCTCGAGCGCGGAGTGATCGTGAATGACCTCGCTCGAAAGGTAGTCGTGCAGCCAGATGCGCTCGATGATCGGGTACGCCGCGACGAGCGGCAGGATGAGGACCGCGCCGACGATTCCCTGCAGCGTCCCGCCCACGATGAGGGCCAGCAGGACCGCGAGCGTCGAGAGCTGGAGTCGCCGACCGTAGATCCGGGGCACGAGCACGTAGGTCTCGACCACGTGGTACAGGACGTAGAGGAAGAGCACCCCCAGGCCGGCGAGCGGTGAGACGGTCAGGGCCATCAGGACGGCCGGCGCGGTCGAGATGACGACGCCGATGATCGGAACGACGTCCGCGAGACCCGCGAGCAGCGCGAGCGGCACGGCGCCCGGGACGCCGAATCCCACGAGGATTCCGAACGTGACGACGGTCGTGATCGCCGAGGTCACGATCTGCCCCCCCACGTACGCGAACACCACGTCCGAGACCTCCGGGACCGTGTCCGCCATGCGCTTCCGGAAGCGGCGGGGTACGTAGGCGAGAACCCACGCGTACACACGCTTGCCGTCGAGCAGGAGATACATCGTGAGCACGTAGAGGAAGAAGGTGAGCGCGACGACGCCGACCGCGATCTTTCCCCACACGAGCGGCTGCTCGAGCCAGCGCCGGATCCCGGGCGACGTCGGCAGGTCGAAGATCTCGGACGCGATCTCCTTCAGGAACGGCTGGTCCGCCGGAATGTGCGCCTCGACGCGATCCCGGTAGGCCGGAAAGTTCTGTCCCAGCCGGATGAGCTGACCGACCAGGGGCGGGAGCACGAAAACCGCGAACGCCAGGATCAGGGCGAGGACGGTCACCCCGACCGTCGCGACCGCGACCCCCCGGGAGAAGCCGCGGTTCTGCAGCCACGACACGACGGGATAGAGAGTCACCGCGAAGAGCACGGCCACCAGGAAGATGAGAAAGAGCAGCCAGAGCTTCAGGACGACGACGACGAGGAGCGCCGCGACGAGGAGCCTCGCGATCGTCGCGAACGGGATCTCGATCCGGACGCGGCTCGGGCGGCCGTTCCGGTCGTCGGGGCCCGCGCTCACGAAATCCTCATGGCTGTCCCGACCTAGGCAAGAAGCGAGCCCAACCGGGCGCTTCTCAGAATTCGGTCGGGGGCAGGTCCGAGGCCGGGTTGAAGTCCGGGGGACGGGGGGCAGGCGGCCGTGGGTTCCGCAGCCGGCTGTGACCGTAGCCGTAGAGGAGGTAGATCACGGCGCCGACCCCGAGCCATCCCACGAACCGCCACCAGGACGACGGGGGGAGGTAGTAGATGAGGCCGAGCGACGAGACGATCCCGAGCGAGGGAAGCAGAACCGGACCGAATGGCACGCGGAACGGGCGCTCGCGGTTCGGGTCCCGGAAACGCAGGATCATGATCCCGATGCAGATGAGGATGAACGCGAACAGAGTCCCGATGTTCGTCAGGTTCACCATCTCGTCGAGCGTCGTGAACATGGCGGTCACGCCCACCGCGACCCCGGTCAGGATCGTCGTGACGTGCGGGGTGCGGAAGCGGCGGTGAACCTTCGCGAACACCGGGGGGAGCAGTCCGTCGCGCGCCATCGCGAAGAAGATGCGCGGCTGCCCGAGCTGGAAGACCAGGAGGACGGCCGTGTGCGCCACCACCGACCCGAACGCGACGACGCCGACCATCCAGTTCGGCATCGAGACGAATTTCATCGCGAGCGTGAGGGGCTCGGCCTGCTCGGTCGCCAGCGTCTGCCGCAGCGCGGGGTACGGAATCATCCCCGTGAACACGGCGGAGATGAGGATGTAGATGACCGTGCAGATGATGAGCGATCCGATGATCCCGATCGGCATGTCGCGCTTGGGATTGCGGGCCTCCTCCGCAGTGGTCGAGACCGCGTCGAACCCGATGTAAGCGAAGAACACGATGGCGGCTCCCGCCGCAATGCCCGAGAAGCCGTTCGGCGCGAAGGGCGTCCAGTTCGCGGGCTTCACGAACTTGAAGCTGACGAAGACGAAGAACCCCAGGACGACGAGCTTGATCGCGACCATCCAGAAGTTGAACGACGCCGACTCCCGGATCCCCCAGACCAGAACGGCCGTGATCGCCGCCACGATGAACAGCGCCAGCAGGTTGAGCACGATGGGGATTCCGAAGACGTGCGGCGCCGCCGCGACGACGTCCGGCATCTTGGTGTGCGCCGTGTGGTAGTCGATGGTCATCCAGCGGGGGATGTGGATGCCCATTCCTTCCATGAGCGTATTGAAGTAGTTCGCCCACGAGATCGCGACCGCGACGTTGCCGATCGCGTACTCCAGGATGAGGTCCCACCCGATGATCCAGGCGATCAACTCCCCCAGGGTCGCGTAAGAGTAGGTGTACGCGGAGCCCGCGACCGGCACCATCGAGGCGAACTCGGCGTAGCAGAGCGCGGTGAAACCGCAGACGACCGCGGTCAGGACGAACGAGATCATCAGGGCGGGACCGGCGCCCGGCCGCGCGGCGTCGCCCGCCGTGGCCGTGCCGATGGTGGCGAAGATGCCGGCCCCGATGATCGCGCCGATCCCGAGGGCGATCAGGTTCCCGGGGCCCAGGGCCTTCCGGAGCTGGTTCTCGCCGACCTTGGTCTCGGCGACCAGCTCGTCGAGCGACTTCGTCCGGAAGAGCCCTTCGGGGAAGCTCAACGTGCGTGGAGAATAGCAAACGCCTCCGCCGGCGCACCCGGCTCCCGCGATGGGGACGGCGCGTTCGGACGCGGGGGATCCTTTGCCGGAGGCCCGGACGGATCCGGCTCTTCGGCGGGCGGACCCTGCTCCGGAGAGGGCGGTTCCTGAATCGGCGGGTCGACCGCTTCGGCGGAATCGATCACGCGAGCCGCCCCGGCAGCTCCGCGAGGCTTCGGATCCGTTCCGGAACGCCGGGGTGGCGATCGTCGCGGTCGAGGAGAAGGGCCGAGAGCCCCGCCCCCCGCGCCCCGTCGTAGTCGTCGCTCGGCGAGTCCCCCACGTGGAGCGCTTCCGCCGCGCCGACGCCGAGGCGTCCGCAGACGCGCCGGAAGATCTCGGGGTCGGGCTTGCCGACCTCCTCGATCGCCGAGACCGCGACGACCGGAAAGAACCGGTCGAGCTCCAGCGCCGCGAGGAGCTTCGGCAGATAAGAATCCCAGTTCGAGACGATCGCGAGCTTCAACTCGCGCCGGCGCAGCTCCTCGAGAGTCGCGACCACGTCGTCGTAGATCCTCCACGCCGCGGGATTCCGGAAGTGCTCCGCGAGGCGCGCGAACGCCGCGTCCGACACGGGCTCGCCGTCGAGGAAGAATCGGACGCGTCCGAGAAGGCCCTTCCAGAACTCGGTCTCCCCGCGGACTCCGCCGTACCGGTCTTCGGCGGGAGCGGCCTGCAACTCCTTCCAGGCCCGGGACAGAGCCCGGTACAGGTCTCCGTCCGAGAAGCGCGCGCCGTCCGCCGCGAACTCGCGCGCGTAGACCGCCTCGACCGGCGGGTCCGGATGCACGAGCGTCGCTCCCGCGTCGAAGAGGACCGCGCGAATCACGCTGCCTCCGGGGGAAGGAACGCGCCGGCGAAGACGATCGGTCCGGCGGCGGCGTTACGCGGCGAGGCCGTTCTCCCGCATCACCCCGTCCAAGATCCGGTTGATCGCGTCGAGGCAGCGGTCCGCCGCGGCGAGCGCGCGCTCCCGTTCCTCGGGAGTCGCGGCCACCCGGCCGAGCGCCTCGCGCTCGACCTGGCGGTGCCACACGTCGGCCTCCTCGTGCACCGTGAAGAACCGGACGGCCTCGGGATCGTCGATGCCGTAGAACGCGGCGAGTCCCTCGCGCTTCGTGCGGGAGATTTCCGGAATCTGTGACTCGTAGGCGTAGAGGGCGGCCAGCCCTTCCGCGACGGAACCGCCTCGGGTCATGGCGCGGAACCGGGCGATCGCGTCGGCCACCTCGGGGGTGCGGGGCGTGGCCGAGAGGTCGGACTCCGCCGCGCCCAGGGATGCCGCGAACCTCCGCCACAGCGCGGGATGGTTGACGGGGCCCTGCTCCTCCTCGACCAGGTTCTCGAGAAGCTCCGCGCGGACCTGCGGGTCGTCGCAGCCGGCGTGGACGCCGGAGACGTACGTCGGGAACGCGGCGACGTGCGGGTAGTAGGAGATCGCGTACTCCCGGATGTGCTCCCGCGTCAGCTTTCCCTCGGTCCAGAGGCAGTAGAAGGGATGTTTCAGAAGATGCTTCTCGGCCACGAGCGCGTCGAGAGCGTCCAGGAATTCTTCTCGAGTCATTGTTCCCCCTCCCCTATTGCGATGAGCTTACCCTCTCTTCGGCTACCGGCTACCGGCTCCCGGCTTCCGGCTCCCGCGCTCACGGCATCACCTGCCCGCCGTCGAGCACGATGGCCTGCCCCGTGATCGACCGGGCGTCGTCCGAGGCCAGGTATGCCGCCAGGCCCGCGACCTCGTCCGGCTCGATGATCCGCGCGAGCGGCGCCATCTGCGCGGCCAGCCGGCGGCCGTCCTCCTCGGTGCCGCCGTGGCGCTCGCCGACCCCCTTCCAGCCGGCGCGCCCCATGTCCGTCTCGACCCAACCCGGGCACATCGCGTTGACCGTGATGCCGCGGGGCGCGAGCTCGAGTGCGAACGTCCGGGTCAACCCGATGACGCCGTGCTTCGTGGCGGAGTAGGCGCCGAGGCCCGCGACGCCAAAACGTCCCACGACCGACGAGAGGTTGATGATTCGTGCTCCGTCGGAAAGGTGCGGAAGCGCGGCGCGCGTCATCCGGAAGACCGCCGTCAGGTTCGTCGCGAGGATCGCGTCCCAGCGCGTGTCGTCCGGGTCCGTCAGCGGCGTGGGCCCGCCCAGCCCGGCGTTGTTGACGAGGACGTCGATCCTGCCCCACTTCGACACGACCGCGGCCACGGTCCGGGCGATGTGGCCGGCATCCGTGACGTCGGTTTCGAGCGCCAGGGCCCGGCCGCCGTCCGCCTCGATCTCCTGCGCGATCGAGCGGCAGGCCGCTTCGTCCCGCGCCGCGAGCGCCACCGCCGCGCCCTCGCGCGCGAAGCGCCGGGAGATCGCTTCCCCGATCCCGCGCGACGCGCCCGTGACGAGCGCGACCTTTCCCGCGAGCCGGAGACCTTCGGCCACGCTTGCGCTCTAGGCGGGAAGGCTCGGCAGCGTCGCGCCGCGTCGGGCGCGCGCCTCGAGGAGCTCCGCGGGCAGCGCGAAGTGGACGTCCTCCTCGATGGTGACGAGGTTCTCGATCCGTTCGGCGCCGAGCGCCGTGAGCGCCGCCACGATCTGGTCGACCAGGAACTCCGGCGCGGACGCGCCGGACGTCACGCCGACGGTCGCGGCCCCCTCGAGCCATGCGGGGTCGACGCCGGACGCGTCGTCCACGAGGTAGGCGCGCGATCCCGCGAGCAGGGCCTCCTCCACCAGGCGGTTCGAGTTGGACGAGTTCTTCGAGCCGATCACCAGGATGACCGGCGCCTCGCGCGCGAGTGCGCGCACCGCGAGCTGCCGGTTCTGGGTCGCGTAGCAGATGTCGGCCTTCGCCGGACCCTCGATCGCGGGGAAGCGGCGTTTCAACGTCTCGACGATCGGGCGCGTGTCTTCCATCGAGAGCGTCGTCTGCGTGATGTACGCGACTCGGGATGGGTCCGCGACCGCAAGCGCCTCGGCCTCGGCGACCGACGAGACGAGCTGGATCCGCGAGATCGCCTCCCCCATCGTGCCCTCGACCTCCTCGTGTCCGGGGTGGCCGATCAGGATGATCGAGTAGCCGAGACGAGCGAAGCGGACCGCCTCCAGGTGCACCTTGGTCACCAGGGGGCAGGTCGCGTCGATCACGTTCAGGCCGCGCCGCAGGGCCTCCTCGCGGACCGCGGGCGAGATGCCGTGCGCCGAGAAAACCACGGTCGCGCCGTCCGGGACCTCCGTGAGCTCGTCGACGAACCGCACGCCGCGCTTTTCGAAGCCGCGGACCACGTGGAGGTTGTGGACGATCTCCTTGCGCACGAAGAGCGGCGGCTCGACGCACTCGAGCGCGAGCTCGACGACGTCGATCGCGCGGACGACACCGGCGCAGAAGCCGCGCGGCGCCGCCAGCAGGATCCGCTTGGGATAACGGGAGGCGTCCGTCATGACGCGGCGGATTCTACGGCGGCGGGTTCCGCCTCGGCCGATCCCGTCAGGTAGGTCAGGATCTCGCGCTCGCAGCGGTCCCGGTAAGCCGGGAAGGAGGCCTCGGGGTCCGCCTCCGCGAGCCACTGCATCATCAGGCCGTCGAAGATCGCGCGGACCGTGCAGGTCGCGGCGGCGACGTCGCGACTCGCGAAGATTCCCCGGCGGACTCCGTCTGCGACGATCTCTCCGTCGATCTCCCGGCACACCCGGTAGAAGCGCGCCGTGACGTCCCGGAAGTTTTCGTGGCGCGCTCCCAGCCCGCAGAAGTCGACGAACGTCCGGAAAAAGGCCCGGTTCTTCGACGGAGACGGGAACGTGATCGCGACGAGGGCCCGCACCTTCCCGAGAGGATCCGGGGCCGCCGAGACCGCGTCGCGCATGCGGGCGTGGATCGAGTCGACGAGCCAGCCGAAGAGACGGCGGAAGAGGTCTTCCTTGGAGGCGAAGTAGTAGAGCGTGATCCCCTTGGAGACTCCGGCGCGGCGCGCGATGTCGTCGAGCGTGACCTCGGCGAACCCCTTTTCCGCGACCTCGCGGAAGGCTGCCTTGTAGAGCGCCAGCCGCCGCTGCTCCTCGCGCTCCGGGACCCGGCTGTTCATCGCTCCGGCAACGTAACTGACCGGTCGGTCAGTGTCAAATGGCTCCGGGACGGGACGATAAACTCGGCACCGATGAAGGTCCGGATTCTCTATTTCGCGTCTTTCCGGGACGCCGCCGGCAAGGCCGCGGAGGAGCGGGAGCTGCCGGAGGGGACCCGGGTCATCGACCTCTGGGAGACGCTCGCGCGCGAGATCCCGGCGCTCTCGCGCTACCAGAAGATGCCGGTCGCCGCCGTCAACCGGCTGAGCACAGTCGGCTACCACGCCCTCGAGGACGGCGACGAAGTCGCCTACCTTCCCCCGGTCGCGGGCGGCTGATGCACCTGACCCGCGAGTCGATCGACGTCGCCGCGCTCGTCGCGGAAGTCCGCCCCTCCGACGGCGCGGTCTGCATTTTCGTGGGGGTCGTCCGCAACGAAGGCGACGGCGGCGAGACGGTCGCGATCGAGTACGAGGCCTACGAGGAGATGGCGGAGATGGAGCTCGCGCACGTCGTCGCCTCGGTCTCGCAGGAGTGGCCGGAGGCCCGAGTGCGCATCGTCCACCGGATCGGGAGGCTCGAGGTCGGCGAGCCGTCGGTTGCGGTCGTCGCGACGGCGCCCCACCGGGAGACCGCGTTCACCGCATGCCGCCTCGCGATCGAGTGGGTCAAGGAGCACGCCCCGATCTGGAAGAAGGAGATCCGCCCGGACGGCAGCGGCGAGTGGGTAGAACCGAAAACCCGGTCGATCCTGTCGGAGCCCCGGACGCCCCTGTCTGATACCCTTTTCAACCCCAAATGGCGCCAGGAGGAGGAGGACCTTCCATGAGTACCCCCGTTCAAACCCGCGACTGGACGAGCGCCGACGCCGGCGCCGAAATCGTCCACTACCGCGCCGATTCCGGCATCGCGGTCATCGAGATGGACGACCCGCCCGCGAACACCTACACGTACGCGATGATGCGGCAGCTGGACGACGCGATCCTGAAGGCCCGCTTCGACGACGACGTCCACGTCATCGTCCTGCGCGGCAAGGGGGATCGCTTCTTCTCGGCCGGCGCGAACATCGGGATGCTGAACGCCGTCACACCCGGCTTCAAGTACTTCTTCTGCCTGCACGCGAACGAGGTTCTCCTGCGCCTCGAGCACACCCCGAAGCTCGTGATCGCGGCGCTGAACGGCCACACGGTCGGCGGCGGGCTCGAGATCGCGATGGCCGCGGACATCCGCATCGCGCGGAAGGACGCCGGCAAGATCGGACTGCCGGAGGTCACGCTCGGCGTGCTGCCCGGCACCGGCGGCACGGCGCGCCTCGGCAAGCTGATCGGCAAGTCGCGCGCGATCGAACTCATGATCACGGGCAACACGTTCTCCTTCGAGGAGGCCGCCGACCTCGGCCTGGTCAACCAGGTCATCGACGCGACCGCGGACGAGTGGTGGGAGCAGGTCATGGATTACGCGCGGCAGTTCGTCCCCCCGAACAAGGCCTCGAAAGCGGTCGGACGGATCAAGCGCTCCGTGCAGTCGGGCTGGGACCTGCCGCTCGAGTCGGCGCTCGCCGTCGAACGGGAGCTGCAGCAGCTCCTCTTCCAGAGCGACGACGCGAAGGAAGGAATCGCCGCGAACCAGGAGAAGCGGGTCCCGAAGTTCAAGGGGAAGTAGCTGGCCACCGAAGTCGCACCGAGACTCCTCACCGACCTTTTCATCGGCGGCGAGTTCGTCCCGTCCGCCTCCGGAAAACGGTTCGCCACCACCAACCCCGCGACCGGCGAGACGATCGGCGAGGTCGCGGAGGCCGGGCGGGAGGACCTCGACCGCGCGGTCGCCGCGGCGCGCGCGGCGTTCGACTCCGGCCCGTGGTCGGTGATGAAGCCGCGGGAGCGCGGGCGGATCCTGATGAAGGCGGCCGACATGCTCCTCTCCCGCGCCGAGGAGTTCGGCCGCGTCGAGACGCTCGACAACGGCAAGCCCATCTTCGAGTCCGCGAAGATCGACATGCCGGTCGCGGCCGACGCGCTCTCGTACTTCGGCGAGTCCGCGGACAAGCTCTACGGCGACACGTTCCCGGCGCGGCCCGACGCCCTGCTGATGACGCTGCGCGAGCCGATCGGCGTCGTCGGGGCGATTACGCCGTGGAACTTCCC
>Ga0070694_100001582_pt1 | contig 13382 bp, 12 predicted proteins | sample KBSK1251metaG_FD_65470 | JGI IMG/M metagenome (GOLD analysis project Ga0070694, IMG submission 65470) | Corn, switchgrass and miscanthus rhizosphere microbial communities from Kellogg Biological Station, Michigan, USA - KBS K1-25-1 metaG | ecosystem: Host-associated > Plants > Roots >... | reverse complement strand
GCTGCCCCGCGTGCCTTCCGCGGACGACGTCTACGTCATGGTCGGCGGCGGCTCCGGCAAGCACTCCTGCGTCGTCCCCAACTGCACCTTCAGCCGCGCCGTCTCCCGCCCCCTCTGATCTGGGGTCAGGTCTTACATTCCGACATTTCCTTTGCCGCTGGCGGGGTCGCGCCGCGCGGAAATGTCGGAATGTGAGACCTGACCCCGTCTGGTCAGCAGCGCGAGGGCGGTCAGGAGCAGGAGCGCGCCGGTGATGCCGACCGGGCCCAGGCGCTCGCCGAAGACGAGCAGCCCCAGGGTGGTCGCGGTGAGGGGCTCGAGGAGCGAGACGATGCCGGCGGCGATGGCGGGCACGCGCGTGAGCCCCGCGGTGAACAGCACGTAGGCCACCGCGGTCGGCCCCAGCCCCAGGTAGACCAGCAGGGGCCAGCCCGCGGCCAGCGCGCGCGCGGGGGCCGGCTCCGCGAGCAGCGCGGGGGCGAGGAACGCCGCGGCCAGCGCGAACGTGATCGCGGAGACCGCGAGCGGCGTGACGCGCGCCAGAAGCCCCTTGGCGGCCACCGCGTACACGGCGTAAGATACCCCCGCGCCGAGCGCCAGTAGTGCCCCCAGCCCGAAGTGGCCCGCGACCTGGTCGAGCCCGCGAGGGCCGACCACGAGCAGCGCAGTTCCGGCGACCGCCATTGCGAGCGAGAGACGCACGAGCGGCGTGAGACGCTCGCCGAGGAAGGCCGCGGCGAGGACCGCGATCAGCAGCGGGGCGGAGCAGATCGCGAGCAGCGCCGCCGCGGCCACGCCGACGAGGGTCACCGCGCGGAAGTAGCAGACCTGGTAGGCGGCCATCGCGACGCCGAGGGCGGCGCAGAGCGGCAGGTCGGCGAGCGCGGGCCAGGCGCGCCGCGTCGGATGGCGCGCGCCGAGCCGCGCGGCGGCGGTCGCGGCCAGCAGGAGGCAGGGCGCGGCGATGGCCAGACGGCTCCAGCCGACGAGGAGCGGGGAGATGGTGACGTCGCGCGTGAGCAGGGTCATCGTGGCCCCGGTCGTTCCCCAGGAGGCGGCCGCGACGGCGATGAGCAGCAGGCCCAGCAGCATGCGAGGAGTAAAGCACACATGAGCGAGACCATCGGCTTCATCGGGCTCGGGAACATGGGCGCGCCGATGGCGGGCCGCCTGGTGGATGCCGGGCATTCGCTGATCGTCCACGACGTGCGTGAGGCGGCCGCGCGTCCCCTGCTGGCCCGCGGTGCGGGCTGGGCCGCCTGTCCCGCGGAGGTGGCGGCCGCCGCCCGCACCGTCATCACGATCCTGCCCACCTCCCGCGAGGTGCGGCACGTGCTCACCGGGCCCAAGGGGCTGCTCGACGCGCTGCGGCCCGGCAGCCTCGTGCTCGAGATGACGTCGGCCGACCCGTCGGCCACGCGCGAGCTGGCCGCGGAGGTGGAGGCGCGCGGCTCCGCTCTCATCGACGCGCCGGTCTCGGGCGGCGTCCGCGGGGCCACCCTAGGCACGCTCGCGATCATGGTGGGTGGCGACCCCGCGCTGCTCGAGCGCGCCCGCCCGCTGCTCGCCTGCATGGGCAAGAACATCTTCCACGCCGGCCCGGTGGGCGCCGGTCACGCCATCAAGCTCGTCAACAACATGTGCTCGGGCGGCATCCTCGCGCTGACCATCGAGGCGGTAGCGGTGGCGGCGCGGTCGGGGGTGGACCCGGCGCGCGCGGTCGAGATCATCCAGGCCTCGAGCGGGCGCTCCAACGCGAGCGACTACAAGTTCCCGCGCTTCATCCTCACCGGCGGCTTCGACGCGGGCTTCGCGATCCGCCTCATGATGAAGGACCTCGACGGCTACGGCCGCCTCGCCCAGGAGGCGGGGGTGCCGTCGCCGGTGGCCCGCGCCGCCGCCGAGATCTACCGGCTGGCCATGGCCCGCGGCATGGGCGAGCAGGACCACACCGCGATCGCCCGCCTCATCGAAGAGTGGGCCGGCGTCTCGCTCCGATCCGAAGGAGACAAGGCATGACGCGCATCGGCTTCATCGGCGTGGGCACCATGGGGCTGCCCATGGCCAAGAACCTGGTCAAGAAAGGCTTCGTGGTCACCGCCTTCGACAGCAACCCGGAGGCGGTGAAGGCGGCGGCCGCGGCCGGCATGACCGCGGCGGCCTCCGCGGCGGAGGCGGTCGCCACCGCGGACATCGTGGTGACCATGCTGCCGTCCTCGCCGCACGTGGAATCGGTCTACACCGGCGACGGCGGGGTACTGGTCGCCGCGCGCAAGGGCACGCTGTGCGTGGACATGTCGACCATCGACCCCGCGGTCTCGCAGCGGGTCGCCAAGGCCGCGGCCGAGCGCGGCGTGCGCTTCATCGACGCGCCGGTCTCGGGCGGCACGCCGCGGGCCACCGACGGCACGCTCGCGATCATGGTGGGGGGCGCGGCCGCCGACTTCGAGGAGGCCCGGCCCGCGCTGGCCGCGATGGGGACCAACGTCATCCACGTGGGGGCGGTGGGCAGCGGGGAAGTGGTGAAGCTCTGCAACAACCTGATCGCGGGGGTGTGCGGAGTGGCGGTGAGCGAGGCTTTCCGCATCGCGGAGGGTTTCGGGATGGACCCCAGGGTGGTCACCGAGGTGATCTCCAAGTCCTCCGGCAACACGTTCCTCATGGGCTTCATGCACCCGGTGCCGGGGCTCATGCCCACCGCGGCCTCCAGCAACGACTACAAGCCCGGCTTCATGACCGATCTCATGTGCAAGGACCTGGGGCTGGCCGTCGACGCCGCGCGGAACCTCCGGGTGCCGCTGTTCGTGACGCCGGCCGCCCAGCAGGTCTACCGGCTCGCCTCCTCCCACGGCCTCGGCCGCCGCGACTTCACGAGCGTCTACTCGTTCCTGAAACCGTCCTCCGGCCAGGCGCCCGTCTGACCGGGGAGAGCGGAAGGTGATGACTCGCCGGCTCAAGCGCTGGCTGATCGTCGTGGGCGTGCTGGTGATCCTGGGGGTGGCCTTCGTCTGGAGCCTGCCCGAGATCGTGAAGTGGCAGGCCCTCAAGCAGATCCCCGCCATCACCGGGCGGGCGGCCAGCATCGAGGACATCGACATCAACCTCTTCACCGGCCGCGTGGCGATCAAGAAGTTCCGGCTCGCGGAGGCGGATCCGGCCCAGACCTTCGTGGAGTTCGAGCGCTTCGACGTGCGGGTGGTGCCGTGGTCGATCGTCTTCGGCAACGTGCGCATCGCGGAACTGCGGCTCACCGCGCCCACCGTGAGCCTCGTCCGCCTGAGCCCGACCGAGTTCAACTTCTCGGACATCCTGAAGCGGCTCGCCACGTCCAAGGAGGGGGCGCCGCCCCCCAAGCCGGTCGACCCCAAGGCCAAGTCCCGCTGGACCGTCGGGGTGGACCACTTCGCGCTGATCCGCGCCAACATCACCGCCGTCGACCGCGCGGTGACGCCCACCAGCGAATGGAGGGTGGGCGACCTGAGCATCGAGGCCGGCAACCTCACCACCCGGTCCTCGGGACCGGTGGGGACCCTCGCGGTGCGGGCGGCCCTCAACGACTCGCCGGTGGAGTTCTCGGCCCAGGACATCGACCTCACGCCTACCTCGTTCGAGGGGAAGTTCTCGATCCAGAACTTCAGCCTGCTCCAGATCCGGCCCTACCTGCCCCCCCTGCCGGGCACCCTCGACTCCGGGATCGCGGGCGTGAACATGGCGGTGAAGCTCGAGCTGGGCCCGGGGCCGGGCGGCCTCGCGGTCGGGCTGGTGGCGGGGGACGTGGCGGTGACCTCGCTCGCGCTCAGCCAGCCGGGCAAGACCACGCCGTTCCTCACGGTGCCGCGCATCGGGGTCGGGCTCAAGGAGGTGAACCTGGTCTCCCGCGTGGTGACCCTGTCGAGCGTCGACGCGGAAGGGCTCGATCTCCGGGCGGTGCGCAACAAGCAGGAGCAGATCGATCTGTTGGAGCTCGCCAAGAAGCCGGCGAGCTCCGATTCGCTCGGCTCGCCTTCGGCTGCGTCTCGCAAGGCAGCTGCGGCGGCTCCTGCCGCTCCGGGGCGACCCGCGGCCTCCGCGGGCAAGCCGCCGGCGGACGCCGGATACAAGATCACGGTGGAGAAGGTCACGCTCAAGGGGTCGGCCACGTTCACCGACGAGGCGATCTCCTCGCCGCCGACCGTGCTCAAGATCGGCGGCCTCAGTCTCGGGCTCCTCGACGTGACCTGGCCCGCGGTGCGGCCGATGCAGCTCGACCTCGCGATGGTGCTCCCGGGCGGCGGCAAGTTCGGCGCGAAGGGGCCGGTCCGGATCGATCCGGTGGACGTCAGCCTGGCCCTCACCACGCGGGACGCGCCGATCGAGCCCTACCGCGCCTACTTTCCGTTCCCGGCGAGCTTCGCGGGGCGCTTCAACGCGGAGACCCAGAACCGGGTGCGGATCATCAAGGGCAACCTCACCGCGCTGTCCCGGGGCAACGCGTGGGCCACCGATCTGGCCGTGAAGGAGCCGGACGGCAAGGACGCGCCGCTGCGCCTGCAGCGCCTGGAGATCAACGGCATCGACTTCGCGTGGCCCACCCACGCCCGGGTGGCCCGGATCCGGCTCAAGCAGCCGGTGGGCGAGGTCGACCGCGCCGCGGACGGGACCATCAACGTGCAGAGGCTCTTCACGCCGGTGGCCAAGCCCGGCGCGGCCGCGAGCCCGACCCCTCCTCCCGCGAAGGCCCGGGAGAAGCCCGCCGCCGGCGGGGAGCCCGCGAAGTCGCCCGGACCGCTCGAGACGATGGAGCTCTACTTCAAGGAGATCGTGATCGAGGACGGCTACACCCGCTTCCTCGACCACACCACCCAGCCGCCCTTCTCGGAGGACATCTCCAAGATCAACCTGGTGGTGAAGGACCTCTCCAACAAGCCGAGCCAGCGCGCGAGCCTCGCGATGCAGGCGCTGGTGGGCGGCGACGCCGCGATGGACATCCGGGGCGAGATGGCGGCGATCGGGGCGCCGACCTACGTGGACATGGTCGGCGAGCTCCGGAAGTTCGCCCTGCCCGCCGCGAATCCCTACATGGACAGCCTGCTCGCGTGGATCATCCGGCGGGGCGACCTGACCGCGAAGCTCGAGTACAAGATCGAGCAGGACAAGCTCGACGCCAAGAACGACATCCTGGTCGGCAACCTGAAGGTCTCGCCCTCGCGGGCCTCCGACGAGGTCAAGAAGCGCATCGGGCTGCCGCTGGGGCTCATCGTGGCCCTCATCAAGGACGGCGACGGCAACATCCACGTCAACGTGCCGATCAGCGGCACGCTCACCGACAAGCAGTTCGACTTCAGCGACGCGATCTGGACCGCGGTCCGCAACGTCATCATCAATATCCTGAAGGCTCCGTTCCGCGCCATCGGCGGGCTCTTCACGAGCGGGGACAAGATCGACGAGCTCAAGGTCGATCCGGTGACCTTCGCGGCGGGGAGCGCGGTCCTGAGCCCGGAGATGGAGCGGCAGACGGTGCGGGTGGGCGACTTCCTGCGCCGTGCACCCTACGTGGGCCTAACCCTCGCCTCGGTCACCACGCCGGCGGACGAGGAGGCGCTCAAGGAGCGCGCGGTGGCGGCCCGGCTCGAGACCTTCCAGAAGGAGCAGGGGATCGCCGACCAGGCGACCGCCCTCCGGCGGTACTATCAGGTGACGGTCAAGGGCGCCCTGCTCCCGAACACGGTGGAGGAGCAGCTGCTGCTGCTGCGCAAGCGCGAGCCGACTCCGACCGCCGCGCTCGCCGAGCTCAAGCGGCGCCGGCTCGAGGTGACGCGGGATCGGCTGGCCAAGGTGGAGGGCATCCCGGAGGCGCGGCTCGTGGTCGCGCCCGAGAGCGGCGCCCCCGCGCCGGCGGCCGCGCCCGTCGCGCCGCCCGCGCCCCCGGCCACGCCCGCTCCCGCGCCGCCGGCCGGCGCGCCACCGCCGGCCGCCGCGGCGGGCTCGGCCCAGGCCGCGCCGGCGCCGGCCGCGCCGGCGGCCGGCGGGAGCGTCGAGTTCGGCATCACCGGAGAGAGCGACTGATCGCTCTGCTATACTACGCCCACCGTTCGCCGGTCCGAGGAGGCGCGTCGTGGCCCACTACGTGATGTTGAGCTCGCTGAGCGAATCCGGCCGCAAGGTCCTGCACGCCCGTCCCGGCTGGATCCGAAAGGTCAACCGGGAGCTGTCCCGCCGCGGCGCCAAGGTCATCGCCCAGTACGCGGTGCTCGGGCCCTACGACTTCGTGACGATCCTGGAGGCGCCCGACAACGAGACGGTCTCGTCGATCTCGATCGAGATGGGCGCGCGGGGCTCGGTGCAGATGATGACGATGCCCGCGATCCCGCTCGACACCTTCATCAATCGCCTCGAGCGCAGCCGATCCGCGCCGGGGCGGAAAGGCAAGCGTCGCTGACCCCGCGATGAAAGTCCTCGCGCTCCATCCCGAGAAGTGCACCGGCTGCCTCCGGTGCGAGCTGGCGTGCTCCTACATGCAGACCGGCCTCTTCCAGCCGTCCAAGTCGGTCATCCGGGTGTCGCCGTTCGAGGGCTACACCTCCTACGCGCCCTACACGTGCACCCAGTGCGCGGAGGGCTGGTGCATGACGTCGTGTCCGGTCGGGGCCATCCAGATCAACGCGGCGGGGGCCAAGGACGTGATCGACGACACGTGCGTGGGCTGCAAGCTCTGTACGATCGCGTGCCCCTTCGGGACCATGTTCTACGACGGCGACACCCAGAAGGCCTACAAGTGCAATCTGTGTGGCGGCGCTCCGGCCTGCGCCTCGGCGTGCCCGACCGAGGCGATCACCTTCGAGGAAGCGGAGAACGCCGACTGGATCGGCGACTTCGCGGCCGAGCGCACCGCCAGGGTGCTCGCGGTGGAGGCCCGCTGATGCCCGCCCGTCATCTGATCATCGGCGGCGGCACCGCGGGGATGAACGCGATCCGGACGATCCGGGAAGAGGAGCGGATGCGGGGGCTCGACGCCTCCGAGATCACCCTGGTCTCCGCCGAGCGGCCGTACTCGCGGATGGTGCTGCCGTACTACCTCTGGGGGACCATCTCCGAGAGCCATGTGTACACTGCGCCGCCGGCGGCGCTGACCGCCTGGAAGGTGAAGGCCCTGGTGGGCCGGAAGGCGAAGGCCCTCGATCCCGCGGCCCGGACCCTCACCCTGGACGACGACGCCAAGGTCGAGTTCGACGACTGCCTGATCGCCACCGGCTCGCGGGCCGCCAAGGCCCCGATTCCGGGCGTGGACGGCCCCGGGATCCACTGCTTCTGGACCCTCGACGAGGCCAAGGCGGTGATCGCGGGCATGCCCGCGGGCAGCCGGGTGGTCATGATCGGGGCGGGCTTCATCGCGTTCACGATCCTCAACGCGATCCTGGCCCGCGGGGCCAAGCTGACCATCGTGGAGGTGGCGCCGCGCATCCTGCCCCGCATGGTGGACGACGCGTGTGCCGGGATCGTCCAGGGGTGGCTCGAGGATCACGGCGTGGCGGTGCGCACCGGCGCCACCGTGACCAAGATCGAGCAGATGGGGGGCAAGCGGAAGCTCTCCTTCAAGAAGGGTGACCCGCTGACCGCCGACCTCGTGATCATGGCCACCGGCATCCGCACCAACCTCGAGTGGCTCCAGGGCTCCGGCATCGAGACCGCGAGCGAGGCCCCCGGCGGGATCCGGGTCGACGACCACCTGCGCTCGAGCGTGAAGACGGTCTACGCGGCGGGCGACGTGGCGCGCGGGCGCAACCTGGTTACCGGCGCGGCCGAGGTGCACGCCATCGAGCCCACCGCCCAGGAGCACGGGCGCGTGGTCGGCGCCAACATGGCGGGCCGCGACGTGACCTATCGCGGGAGCCTGCTCATGAACATCGTCGAGGTCGCGCATCTCGACGTGGCCTCGTTCGGCCAGTGGGAGGATCCGAAGGCCGAGGTCTACACCGCGCAGCGGGCCCGCCGGTCGGAGTATCGCAAGCTGCTCTTCCACGGCGGGCGTCTCACCGGGGCCGTGATCTGCGGCCCGGCCGAGGCGGTGTGGACCACCAACGACGTGGGGATGCTCAAGGGCCTCGTCTCCTCCGGCGTCGATCTCTCGACCTGGAAGGCGCACTTGAAGGCGAACCCGTTCGACGTCAAGCCCGCCTTCATCGCGCTCCATACGACCTCGCGGCTGTTGCCCGAGACCATCCTGGGCCGGCCGTCCCAATCACCCCAGCTGCCCCAAACGGTGGCCCTATGAGCCCGACCGCGAGCACGACCCGCGCCGCCGCCAAGCCCGCGGCCACACCGACCTACGCGTACGCCGGCAAGCTCCTCCGCGTGAACCTCTCCACCGGCAAGACCTGGACCGAGGCGTGGAGCGAGGCGGACCGGCGCGAGTACCTCGGCGGCATCGGGCTCGGCGCCAAGATCCTCTACGACGAGGTGGGCCCGAAGGTCCAGTGGGACCATCCCGACAACCGCCTGATCATGGCCACCGGGCCCCTGGCCGGCCTGCCGGTGTGGGGGACGGGCGGGCTCACCGTGATCACCCGCGGCGCGCTCACCGGCGGCGCGACGTCGACGCAGGCCAACGGCTTCTTCGGCGCCGCGCTCAAGTACTCGGGCTACGACGCCATCGTCATGCAGGGGCAGGCCAAGAAGCTCTCCTACCTCTACATCAACGACGACGTGGTCGAGGTCCGCGACGCGGCCCACCTGGCCGGCAAGGACACCTGGGAGACCCAGCAGGCGCTCGAGGCCGAGCACGGCCTGTCCGGGCACCGGCTCTCGGTCTACGCCATCGGGCCCGCGGGGGAGAACCTGGTGCGCTTCGCGGCCATCCACGGCGACTACGGCCACGTGGCCTCCAAGAACGGCTGCGGCGCGGTGATGGGCAAGAAGAAGCTCAAGGCGGTGTGCATCGTGCGCGGCACCAAGGCGCTCGCGGCCCACGACACCCGCGGACTGATCCAGGCCGCGGACGACATCGCGCACGACCTCAAGACCGACCCGTCGACCTCCACGCTCTACAACCTGGGCACGCTCCCCGGCGTGGTGAACCTCTCGCGGCTCGGGGCGCTGCCGATCAAGAACTACACGACGAATCTCACCGGCGACGTGGACATGAAGGAGTGGGAGGGCCGGAAGCTCCGCGAGGGCTTCGATCACCGCGGGCACCAGTGCAACGCCTGCGGCATGCGCCACTGCCACATCCAGGTGATCCCGAGCGGTCCGCACGCGGGTGACCGTGTCGACGAGCCGGAGTACGAGGGATGGTCGGGCGCGGGCTGGACCATCGGCCTCACCGACAAGATCCCGGTCTCCTGGCTGAATACGCAGATCGACCGGGCCTGCGTGGACGTCAACGAGTTCGGCTGGGTCTGCGGCTGGGTGATGGAGTGCATGGAGAAGGGGTATCTCACCGAGAAACAGGTGGGCTTCCGCCTCACGTGGGGCGACGTCGAGGGCGCCAACAAGCTGCTCCAGATGATCAGCCACCGGAAGGGCTTCGGCGACATCCTGGCCGAGGGCGTCAAGCGCGCCTCCGAGAAGATCGGCGGCAAGGCGGCGGAGTGCGCGATCTTCACCTTGAAGGGGGCCTCGCCCCGGGGCCACGATCACCGGGGGCGGTGGGAGGAGATGCTCGACACCTGCACGTCCTCCAACGGGACCATGGAGAGCGCCAACCCCACCTTCCAGACCGAGGTGGGCGCGCCCGGCCGCATCAATCCCTTCGACGGTGAGCAGGTGGCGAAGCTGGTCGGCATGATCCGGGGCCGGCGCCACCTCGAGGACTCCCTGGGCGGCTGCTCGTTCACCTTCCGGACCCGCATCGCGAATCTGACCAGCGCGCTATCGGCCGCGACCGGCTGGGACTATCGTCTGAAAGACGCGGTGCGCTTCGGCAACCGCACCGCCGCGATCCTGCGCGCCTTCAACCTGCGCTGCGGCATCGGCACCGACGTGGAGTACCCGTCGGCCCGCTACGGCTCGCAGCCGGTGGACGGCCCCGCCAAGGAGCACGACGTCCGCAAGCAGTGGGACCGCATGCTCGACGTCTGGTACGAGACGGTCAACTACGACCGCAAGACCGGCAAGCCCAAGCGGGACCTGCTGCGCTCGCTCGACCTGGGCTGGCTCGAGAAGGACCTCTACGGGAAGAAGTAGACGGCGGAGAGCGGGCAGTTGCCTGGCGAGGCGCAGCCGAAGGCGAGCCGAGCGCACATAGAGGTCACGACGTGGGTCACGAAGCACGTCGGCGGTGACGGCACCGGCAGCAGGCTGTTCGACGAGGACATCCGCCGCGGCGACACCCCGCGCACGCTCCTCCGCCGCTTCACTCAGCGCTTCCCTGAGCTCGATTCGGCGCTCTGGAGTCCCGACCACTCCGAGCTCGGCTCCCACATCGAAGTCCTCGTCAACGACGAGGTCCTCGGCGTGACGTACGACCTCGACACGCCGCTGACCGGCGGCGAACGAATCACCCTGCTCGGTCAGTTCATGGGCGGGTAGGCGGGCCCGGAGGGCAGCGGCGGGCGGGGGCCGGGGGGCCTCTCACCACGGCCCGCTTTCCCGCTTCAGCCCGGTCAGGAGTTCCCAATCCGGGCGCCCATCTGCATCATCGCCCGTGCAGGGGCCCGTGCAGGAACGGGTGACCCGGCCCCCCGGCCCCCGCCCGCCGCTGCCCTCCGGGCCCGCCGTGGGTCAACTCTGTTGCAGCACCGACTCCAGCCGGATCAGCATCTCGTCGATCTCCCCGCGGGTCACGTTGAGGGCCGGCATGAACCGGAGCGTGTCTGGGCGCGGGGCGTTGAGGAGCAGGCCGCGGTCCATGGCGCTCCGAGCGACCTTTCCTGCGTCCGCGCCCTTGAGCTCGAGGGCGAGCAGGAGGCCGCGGCCGCGAACCTCGCCGTGGCCGAGGCGCGTGGACAGCTCGCGGAGGTGCTGGGCCAGGTACTCGCCCTTGGCGGTCACGTCGGCGAGGAACGCGGGGCTCGAGACGGTCTCGACCACCGCGTTGCCGATGGCGGTCATGAGCGGGGAGCCGTTGAAGGTCCCGCCCTGGTCGCCGTACTCGAAGCAGCACGCGGACTCGGCGGCCACGAGGGCGGCCAGGGGCACGCCACCGCCCAGGCCCTTGCCGAGGGTCAGGATGTCGGGAGCGATCCCGGCGTGCTCGAAGGCCAGGAAGCGCCCGGTGCGACCGATGCCGGTCTGGATCTCGTCGAGGATCAGGAGCAGATCCGCCTCCGCGGTGACCGCGCGCAGCCCCCGCAGGAAGCCGTCTCCCGCCGGGTAGACGCCGGCCTCGCCCTGGATGGGCTCGAGCATGACCGCCACCGTGCGCGGGGTGATCGCGCGCTTCACCGCGTCGAGGTCGCCGAGCGGGACCTTGGTGAAGCCCGAGACCTTGGGCTCGAACAGGCTCTCCCAGGCCGCCTTGCCGGAGGCGGCCATGGTCGCCAGCGTGCGGCCGTGGAAGCCGTGGTCCATGGTGATGATCTCGTGCGCGCCCTCGCGGTGGCGGGCCCCCCACTTCCGCGCCAGCTTGATCGCGCCCTCGTTGGCCTCGGCGCCGCTGTTGCAGAAGAAGACCTGGGCGAGGCCGGACGCCTCGGCCAGACGGGTGGCGAGCCGCGCCATCTCCGCGTTGTAGTAGGCGGGGCTGCAATTGATCAGCCGCCCGGCCTGGAACGCGACCGTTTCCGCGATGACCGCGGGGCAGTGGCCCAGGCAGTTGACCGCCCAGCCCTGGACGAAGTCGAGATACGTCTTGCCGTCCTCGTCCCGGAGCCAGGAGCCGTGGCCCTCGACCATCACGACCGGCGGCCGGTCGGTGATCTTCATGAGTGCGGTCACGTCGGTGCTCATGTCGTGTGCTCTCCTCTGGTGGCGGATGTGCCGTTGCCCGCGCCCGTGCCGTAGGGCTGCAGGTGCCGCCGCTCCATGAGGCGGTCGGGGTGGAGCGCCTCGCGGAAGCCGTGCTGGCGGTAGAGGCCGTGGGCATCCCGCGTGAACAGGGTCCAGAGGCGCAGGTCCTGGAGCTCCGGGTGGCTCGTGATCGCGGCCATGATCCGCTTGCCGATGCCGCGGCCGCGATGGCTGTCCAGCACGAAGACGTCGCTCACGTAGGCGAAGGTGGCGCGGTCGCTGATCACGCGCGCGAAGCCCACCTGGCGGCCGCCGTCGAAGGCGCCGAAGCAGATCGAGTGGCGGATCGATCGCTCCACGATCTCGCGGGGGATGCCGGTCGCCCAGTAGGAGCGGGTCAGGAAGCCGTGCACCGTCTCGAGGTCGAGCCGGGCCGGATCCGTGCTGACGAGGATGTCCCCGTCCCGGCGCTCGTGGATCTGGGAGGCAATCATGGACTCGTCCTTTCAGGCGCGCCGGCCCGCCCGGGCCGGGGCCAGGGGGCCGCGAAGGCGCCGCTCGAGGCGGAGCGCGGCCGAGGGGCCGGGCGTGGCCACGAAGACGGTGTCGTCCCCCGCGATGGTGCCGACCACGTCGGGGAGCAGGGCCTCGTCGAGGGCGCGGGCCAGGGGATGCGCGCCCGCGGCCGGGGTCCGCACCACGACCAGCGAGGCGGCGGCCCGGACCGACAGCACGAACTCGGCCACCGCCCGGTCGAGGGTGTCCTGCCGCGCCTCGGCGGGAACGGAGGCGGGTCCGGGAGCCGCCACGTAGCCGGTCGGGGTCTTGGCGAGGCCGAGCGCCTTCAGATCCCGCGACAGCGTGGGCTGCGCGACCAGGATGCCGCGGCGCCGCAGCCGCCGCTGCAGGTCGTCCTGGGAGCGCACCCCACCCTCGCCCACCACCGCGAGGATCGCCTGCCGCCGCCGGCCCGCCTGCCCTCCGCTCGCATATATATTCATAGCTGAGGATATAAATACACGAGGTCCCGCGGCGGGTCAAGCCCCGGTCGGTTGCGCGCCCCGCGGCCCCTGCGGTAGCGTTGGCCCGACGATGTCGACGCGCGCGAGGGCGTGGGGGGTGCCGGCGGGTCTGCTCGCGCTGCTCGCGGCCGCCTCGGTCTACGCGACCACCACGCCCCGCTACGCGCTCTACCGTCTGGGCGAGGCGGTGGAGCGGCACGACGTGGACGCCGCGCTCCGGTACTTCGACGTCGAGCGCATCGCCGACCGCGCCACCGAGGTGCTGGTGGCCGACTACCTGGCCCGCCAGCCCGCGCCGGCCACCCCCGCCGAGGCCAACGGGCGCCAGCTGGTCGCGAGCCTCGCCAAGCGCCGCCTGCGGCCCCAGGTGGCGACCCGGGTCCGGGACGAGGTCCGCCGGAGCGTGGAGCGCGCGGGAGCCGGCCGGGCGTCCATCGCCCTGCCGGTGGGCGTGGTCGCGGTCCTGCAGGCGTTCGACGTCTCGCGGGAGGGTCC
>Ga0070694_100001580_pt1 | contig 13385 bp, 6 predicted proteins | sample KBSK1251metaG_FD_65470 | JGI IMG/M metagenome (GOLD analysis project Ga0070694, IMG submission 65470) | Corn, switchgrass and miscanthus rhizosphere microbial communities from Kellogg Biological Station, Michigan, USA - KBS K1-25-1 metaG | ecosystem: Host-associated > Plants > Roots >... | reverse complement strand
TCCCACCTGCTCGGCCTGCGGGCTCTCCAAGCGCTACCTGATGAATCGCGCCGCGCTCGAGCACGGCTACGCGGTGGTGGCCACCGGCCACAACCTGGACGACGAGGCGGCCACCCTGTTCGGCTCGGTGATGCACTGGCAGACCGACGCCCTGCCGCGCCAGTCGCCCGCGCTGGCCTCGACGCACCCGAAGCTGGTCCGCCGGGTCAAGCCGCTCTACCGGCTGTCGGAGCTGGAGACCGCGGCGTACGCCTTCCTGCGCGGCATCGACTACATCGTGGAGGAGTGCCCGTTCGCCCAGGGGGCCACGTCGATCGCCCACAAGCAGGTGCTCGACCGTCTCGAGGAGGCCTCGCCCGGGGCCAAGCACAACTTCCTCTTCGGCTTCCTCGACCGGGCCCGCCCCGCCTTCGAGCGGGTGGAGAACGTGGAGCTGCACGAGTGCACCTCGTGCGGCCAGGTGACCACCGGGGCGGTCTGCGCCTTCTGCAAGCTCGCCGATCTGGTCAAGCGGCGCGCACGAAGCGATTCCTGAACCGGAGGCACGGCTGCTCGATCAGGTAGTAGGAGAGCGAGGCCACTCCGAAGGTGACCGCGAGGCGGATCACCAGCAGCGCCAGCCCGCCGATCCCCACCCTGGTCATACGGGACGTGCTCAGCATGTGAAGGAAGATTGGATCGTGCCAGAGATACAGCCCGTACGAGATCCGACCGATCCAGCCGAGCGCCGCGTTGTCGAGTACCCATGTCCGCAGCCCCGACGATGAGAGCACCACGGCGAGCAGGAGTGTCGCCGTCGCCAGCCCGACCACCGAGAGCACCGCGGCGTAGGTGACGTGCGCGTCGCCGCGGGCGAACAGCACGGAACCGACGAGCACGGCGGTGGCGGGCCAGATGGCCACGTGAATGTGCTCCAGGACCGGCCTCGTGGCCCGCGCCATGAAGCCCCACGGCAACAAGAGCCCGGCGAGGCAACCGAACAGCAGCGAGTCGAAACGAGTGTCGAGCCCATAGTAGATCCGGTCGACCCCCGCGCTCTGCCCGCTCCAGAATACGAAGCGCAGGTAGGTGGAGACCCCGATTCCAGCCAGGACGCAAAGGAGGATCCACCGCCGCCTCATCTTGACCTTCAGCAGGGTGATGAGCAGAGGAGGCCAGATCACGTAGAATTGCTCCTCGACCGTGAGGGACCATGTGTGCTCGTGGAAATGCATGGTCGGCCACCCGAATGCGAGCACCCAGTTGGTGATGTAGCCCACCACGATGAAGGTGTCCTGCCACGGGCGCGCGTTCGTGTAGAAGAGACCCGGCAGAAGGAGGATCATCAGCAGCATGGCGAAGAGCGCCGGCAGCAGGCGTATGGCGCGCCGGGCGTAGAAGGCCTTCAGGTTCACCGTTCCTTCTCGCCGCCACTCTTGCACCAGGAGCGTCGTGATCAAGAACCCGCTCAGCGTGAAGAACATGTCCACGCCGAGGAAGCCGCCGGGCAAGTACTGGGCGTTGTGCAACAGCACCGTGAGTACGGCCACACCTCGGAGACCATCCAGGGCGGGTGAGCGGGTCAGCGGCGCAGGCATCGTGGGGGACGTTAAAGCCATGGCAATTACTACATGGGAGCAGCCCCCATTGCAAGTGGTCGCCACGCGATGTGCTACCATCCCGATGAGGAGACAGCCATGCACAACGCGGTGATCGTGGGGGCGGTCCGCACCGCCGTCGGCAGGAAAAACGGCAAGCTGGCCGGGGTGCGCCCCGACGACCTGCTGGCCGACACGCTGAAGGCCCTGGTGACGCGCGTCAAGATCGACCCGAGCGAGGTCGAGGACGTGGTGATGGGTTGCGTCGACCAGGTGGGCGAGCAGGGATTCAACATCGCGCGCAACGCGGCCCTCATCGCGGGGTTCCCCCTGGACGTCTGCGGCACCACCCTCGACCGCATGTGCGGATCCGGGCAGCAGGCGGCCAACTTCGCGGCGATGGGCGTCATGTCCGGCCAGTACGAGTGCGTGATCGCGGGCGGGGTGGAGAACATGAGCCGCGTGCCCATGGGTTCGAACGGCATGGGGCCCGGCGACGGGCCGCTCTCGCCGCGGCTGCAGGCGCTCTACAACATCGTCCCGCAGGGGCTCTCCGCCGAGATGATCGCGGAGCAGTGGGGCATCAAGCGCGAGGAGCTCGACGAGCTCGCGGCCGGCAGCCACGAGCGGGCGGGTCGGGCCATCGCGGAGGGCCGGTTCAAGCGGGAGATCGTGCCGATCACCCTGGCGGACGGGAGCGTCTTCGAGGTCGACGAGGGCGTCCGGGTGCCGGTGAACCGCGAGAAGATGGCGGCCCTGGCGCCGTCGTTCAAGCCGGATGGGGTGGTGACCGCGGCCAACTCGTCGCAGATCTCGGACGGCGCCGCCGCGCTCCTCATCATGTCGGAGGCGCGGGCCAAGGCCCTGGGGCTCACGCCCCGGGCGCGCATCGTGGCCACGTCGCTGGCCGGGGTCGATCCCACCATCATGCTGACCGGTCCGATCCCGGCGACGCAGCGCGTGCTCAAGAAGGCGGGCCTGAAGCTCGACCAGATCGATCTCTTCGAGATCAACGAGGCGTTCGCCTCGGTGGTGCTGGCGTGGGAGCGCGAGCTACATCCCGACATGAGCCGGGTGAACGTCAACGGCGGCGCGATCGCGCTGGGGCACCCGCTCGGGTGCTCGGGCGGCAAGCTCATGACCACCCTGCTGCACGAGCTCGAGCGCACCAAGAAGCGCTACGGCCTGCAGACGATGTGCATCGGGTTCGGGCAGGGGATCGGCACCATCATCGAACGCCTCTAGCCCGGTTCGGCTAGCGGGCGCGGGCGGCCAGGGCCACCTGCACGGTGCGGTGCAGCTCCTGGGGCGGTACCGGCTTGAACAGGAGCGCGGAGATGCCGAGCCGGCGGCAGCGCGCCTGGTCCTCCTCCTGTAGCCCCCAGCCGGTGATGAAGATCACGGGGACGTTCGGGTCGGAGGCCCGCAGGCGCTCGGCCACGTCCCAGCCGCTCATCTCGGGCATGCCCACGTTGGTCATGACCAGATCGAAGCCGTTCGGCACGAACACCCGGAGGGCCTCGGACCCGCTCGGGACCGGCAGCACGTGGTGGCCCGCGTCCTTGAGCATCTCGCCCAGGATGGAGAGGACCTGCGGGTCGTTGTCCACCAGCAGGATGCGGCCCTTGCGCTCGCCGCGCGTCTCGCTGCCGGTCGTGCTCTCGCCGGTCGGGCCCATGCCGATCGGCAGGGTGATCGTGAAGGTCGTGCCCTCGCCGGGGTGGCTGTCGACCCGCAGGTCGCCGCCGTGGCGCTCCACGATCGAGTGAGAGACCGAGAGGCCGAGGCCGGTACCCTCCTCGCCCTTCGTGGTGAAGAAGGGATCGAAGACGCGCTTGCGGACCTCCTCGGTCATGCCCATGCCGGTGTCGGCCACCGTGATGACCGCGTGCCGGTGGTCGCCGAGCCGGGTGCGGAGCCGGAGGGTGCCGCCCCGGGGCATCGCGTCGATCGCGTTCAGCACCAGGTTGGTGATGACCTCGTTGAGCTCGGCGGGCCGGCCCATCACCACCGGCACCGGCCCGAGGTCCAGCTCGAGCTGGAGCGGCACGCCGCCCTTGACCTTCTTCTCTTCCCAGCGGGGCCGGGTGATCGCGAGCGAGTCGCGGACCACCTGGTTGAGGTCCATGGACACGAACGGCTCGTCCGGCCGGAGCCGGGCGAACTTCTGGATGCGCCGGACCGTCTCCGCCCCGCCGTTGGCCGCCTTCTCGATCACGTCGATGCCGCGGCGGACCACGTCGATGTTGCCCGGGCTGCGCGCCATGAGCTGGGCGTAGCCGAGGATGGCCTGCAGGAGGTTGTTGAAGTCGTGGGCGATCCCGCCCGCCATCTGGCCGAGCGCGGTGAGGCGCTCGGACTGGTGCATCTGCGCCTCGATCTCCCGCTGGGTAGTCATGTCGCGGACGATCGCGAGCATGCCCTCGGCGCTGCCGTTGCGCCCCGGCAGGAAGGAGAGCGTGACGGCCAGGTTCAGCGGGTGCCCGTCCGCCCGCTTGGCGGAGGCATCGAAGGCCCGCACCGGATTCTCGCGCGAGAGGCTGGCGCGCGCCGATCGGTACGGCTCCTGCGGTAGGAGGTTGGCGAAGGGCTGCCCGACCGCCTGCGCGGCGGCGAAGCCGAAGATGCGCTCCGCGGCCGGGTTCCAGCTGCGAACGTGTCCTTCGCCGTCGACCGAGATGATCGCGTCACCCGCCGACAGGATGAGCTGCTCCAGGTATTGCTTGGTCTCGGCCACCTCGCCGTACAGGCGCGAGTTGCGGATCGCCACCGCCAGGTAGTCGGACAGCATCTCGAGCAGATCGCGCTCGCCGGGATCGATCGGACGGGTGGCGGAGCGGTTGGCCACCAGCAGGTAGCCGAGGATGTTGCCCTCCTCGCGGATCGGGCAGACGATCCGGGTCTCGCCGGGCGCTTCCGCGGGCACCGCGGTGCCGAGCCGCACCGTGGCCTCGTCGTAGCCCAGCGCGTCCTTGAGCAGCTCGGTGATCGAGGTGGTCAGCTGGCGGAAATCGAGCTGGCCGAGCAGGCTCCGTGAGATCTCGCGGAGGATCGAGAGCTGGGTGACGCGGAGGGACTGCTGGGTCTCCTCGCGGCGGGCCACCTCCTCCAGGCCGCGCGCCTTGGCGGCGAGGGCCCGCATCTCCTCGACGAGGGTCGTGAGCTGGTTGCGGGTGCCGATCCCGTCCTGCCGGCGCGCGAGGGCCCGCTTCGCGGTCTCCTCGAGATCCTGCCGGCTGAAGGGCTTGATGAGGTACTCGAAGGCGCCGTGGGTCAGAGCGTTCTTGACCGTCTCGAGGGAGGCGTAGGCGGTGATCATCACCACCTCGATGCTCGGGTCGGTGCCCTTGATGCGGCGCAGGAGCTCGATGCCGTCCATCTGCGGCATCTTGATGTCCATGAAGATCAGATCGGGATGGAAGGTGCCGAGCGTCTTGAGCGCGGCCTCCCCGCTGTCCGCGGTGGCGATCTCGTAACGCGGCTTGAGGATCATGCGCAGGGACTCGCGCGGGCCCATCTCGTCGTCGACCACCAGTACGCGCGGACGGTCGCTCATGGCTGCCCCGATGCCGGTAGGGAGGCGGTGAAGCTGACCTCGCCCCGGGTCTGTTTGGCCTCGAGGCGGCCCCCCTGGCTCTCGAGGATACGCTGGCTGACGCTCGGACCCACGTCGATGAGGTTCTCCTGGACGACCTGGATCGGATCGAAGATCGCCTGCAGCTCCTCGGCCCGGACCTCGGCGCTGCGCGACGCGACCGTGAGGCGCACCCGGTCCTCGGTGGCCAGGTGCGAGATCGACGCCGAGATCTTGGCCTCCGGGCCCGGCGTCTTGCGCAGCAGGTACCAGATCAGGTACGACATGGCCTTCTTGAACATCCCGTGGTCGCCCCGGACCAGCAGCGACGTGCCCTCGTAGGAGAGCGTGGCGGTGACGTGCTTCTGGGTCGACTCGTCCGTGAAGGTGAGCAGGCGCGCCTCGTTGGCGGTCGCGGGCAGGACCTGCGCGCCCAGCTCGGCGAGGCACTCCTCCGCGACGTTGCGCAGGTCGAGGGTCTCGCGCTTGTAGTCGCCGTCGTTCACCAAGGCGGCGAGCTTGTCGAAGATCTGGACGAGACGGCGCACGTCGCGGCCGACCACGGACGAGAACTGGTTGCGGAAGGTGGCGTCGTCGTAGCGCTCCCCGATCAGCTCCATGAAGGCGTTGATGGAGACGAGGGGGTTCTTGATCTCGTCCGCGATGCGGGCCACCACCTGGGTGAGGAGCTGCAGCTGCTCGGCGCTGCGCTTCTCCTGGGCGAGCTGGCGCTGGGCGGTGAGGTCCTCGAACATCAGCACCGCGCCCATCGGCTCCGTGCGATCCCCCATGACCGGGTAGGTGGAAACCTCCAGCGGGAGGTTGCGGAAGGCGAGGTGCACCTCGACCCGGGTGACCGAGCGCCCCTTCGAGAGCGCCTCGAACAGCATGTCCCCCAGCGGCGAGGGCAGGACCCGCAGGTCGCGGTTCAGCACCTCGCGCGCGGACAGGCCCAGGATCTCGGCGGCCCGACCGTTGATCGCCACGACCCGCTCGTCGGGATCGATGGTGATCACGCCGCTCGACATGCGCGCCAGGATGCGTTCGTTGAACTCCTTCTCGTACTGCAGCAGATGGTGCACCCGGATCTCGCGGATGGCGGTGGCCAGGTGCGTGCCGAGGCTGAAGAGGGTCTCGGTCTCGCCGCGCCCGTAGCCGCCACCGCTGATGCGCTGTCCCAGGGTGAGGATCCCGACCAGCTCGCCGTGGGAGCTGAGCGGCATGGCCACCACGGACTGCAGGGCCGCGAGCTCGCGCGCGATCTCGCGGGCCGCGGGGTCCGCGGAGCGGCTCCGCGCCTGCTCGATCTGGATGAGGCGCCCTTCCGTCGCGAGCCACAGGGGGAGGCCGCTGTCCGCGGCCAGGGTGAGCGACTCCACCACGTGCGGGGCCAGGCCCCGATAGGCGGCCACGCGGTAGAGGTGGCTCTCCGGGCCCGCGAGCAGGATGGCGGCGCGGCTTGGACGCACCAGCTCGCCGACCCCATCGAGGAACTGATCCAGCACGCGCGGGAGGTCGAAGCCGGCGGCGAGCGCCTTGGCAAATTCCTTGGCCATCTGGGTAGCGGCCTGCGGGGAGGGCGGGGCGCTGTCCGCCTGGCTTGCCGGACCGCCCGCGTCGCTCGGAAGCCGGGCCGCGCGGAGGGCGGCGACCTCCTGGAGGAGGTGCAGCTTGTCATCGGCCTGCTTGAGCAGGCTCTGGAGCTGGCGGGTCGTGAACGGCTCGAGGAGCACGAAGTCGGCGGCTTCGGCTTCGCTCTCTCGGTCGGGCGCGTCGGCGCGCGGAGTCAGTATGCACACCACGACCGAGTTCGGGCAGAGGTGCCGCACGCTCGCGATGAAGGCGGCGAGATCTCGGGCCGGGCCGACGATCTCCTTGAAGATCAGCTCCATCTCGGTGAGCCGGAGGGTCCGGAGCGCCTCGTCGTCGGACGCGGCCGTGAACACCGAGTAGGTGTGCTCCAGGCCGCGCAGCAGGCGCGTCCGGATGGCATCGCTCGCCGAAACGAGGAGAACAGTCTTCACGGAGCGACGCGGCTCGGGCGGCCGGCCGGGACCGGGAACTCGACGGTGAACGTGCAGCCGGGCCGCCCCGCGTTGTTACGCGCGGCCAGGCGGGCGTGGTGCGCGTCCGCGATGCCGCGGCAGATCGCGAGGCCCAGGCCGGTGCCGTGCGGCTTGGTGGTCACGAACGGATCGAAGATGGTGGCCAGAAGGTCATCGGGGATACCCGGGCCCGTATCCGCCACCTCCACGATCAGCGTGCTTCCGCCACCCTCCGAGAGATCGGCCACGCGTACGGTCAACTCCCCACCCGGTTCCATCGCCTGGATGGCATTTAAGCACAGGTTCAGGAAAAGCTGCTGCAACTGAGACGGGTTACCGAGCACGGTCCGGTGCGCCACCTCACCGACCTGGCGCAGGTGAATCTGCCGGTCTTCCATCTGAGCGTGGAGCGTCTCGAGCGTGTCTCGAAGCGGCCCGGAGATGTCCACCGTTTGCATCGGCTCTCGCGAAGCGCCCGAGATGGTCCGGAACCGGCTGAGCAGATCGTCGATCCGGCCGATCTCCCGCCCGGCGGTGCGCGAGAACATGTCCCGGAACGCCTCGCTCGTGCCGCGCGAAGGCAGGAGCTGCGCGTAGGTCTTGATGCCCACGAGCGGGTTCCTGATCTCGTGAACCAGGCCGGAAGCGATGGCTTCGATGGAGGCCAGGCGCTCGGCACGGCGCTTCTCCTGCTCCAGCTCCTTCAGCCTCGAGATGTCGTTGAGCACCGCCACCGCGCCGAGAATGGCGCCGCCCGGGCCCCGCAGCGGCGAGGTCGAGCAGATGAGGGGAACGGGCTGGCCGGTCAGGCCGGGCAGGGAGAACTCTACGTGCGAGCGAGGCTCCCCATCCGCGGCGGTCGAGTGCAGCAGCTCGGCGAGGGGTGCGGGGAGCTGCTGCGGCGACTGCCCCAGAGCCAGCTTCGTCGACGTGCCGGTCAGATGCTCGGCGGCCCGGTTGAAGAGCGTGATCCGCCCCCGCGGCCCGACCGCCACCACGCCACTCTCGATGGTCTCGAGGACCTTGTTCATCTGCTCGTTCATGTGCACCACGCGAGCGTGGGTCTGCGCGTTCCGCACCGCCACCGCAGCCTGGTTCGCCAGGGTGGTCAGCAGGTCCACGTCGTTGCTGAAATACGGATCCCCGGACCGCTTGGCGCCGAGTGCAATGAAGCCAATGAGATCTCCTTCCTCTCGAAGGGGTACGACAACTTCAGTCCGAAGGCTCTCAAGGAGATCGTGTAGGTTGTTCGTGGGGAGAGAGGGGTTGACGTTCAACACTTCGTCTGAGAAGAGGAGAGTATGTACAGCCAACGCTGTGACTACTGGTGAAGTGTTGGCGATTGTCGCTCGCAGTGGCGCCGAGGATAAGCTCCACGATAGGACAAACTCGGTGTCTTCAGAGTCGAAGAGGTAGATGCCAATCCCATCTGGCCGGAATGTGGACTCGATGACGGCACCAGTGTGCCCCAGGAGAGATTGTAGGTCGATTGTGGCGGTGAGCGCGTGGCTAGCCTCACGCAGAGTATGCGCATAGTCATAAGGGTTCCGATACAGATAGCGGTCGAATACCCGCTGTAAAGCTGCCCTGACGGGGTTTAGCAAGAGGACAACCACGGCCACCAGTATCATCTCTCGGACGGAGAAATCCTGTTCATCTGGCAGCAAAACATTGGAGCCGAGCAACACCAGGGTTAGCGTTCCAGCTGTAATGATGAGCGCGGCAAGATACGTTACGCCTCGGTGTATGACAAGCCGAATGTCCATCAGACGATGTCTGATGATGGCGTGAGCGATGATGCCCAGCAAGATAAGGGAGAACAAGGGCCCATACCGCCCATAGGCGGACGTCTTCAGAAGAAGAGGGAGGACAACATTAGTTGTCGTTATGAGCGCTCCCGACAGCACAAATGCGAGAATCACGTAGCGAATCTGGACCGCTTCAAGTCCTTCTGAACGCCGGTACTTCGTCAACAACAGATGCACTGTCACGGCTAGTCCAATCAAGGCATAGGCCGCGAATAGTGGATGCAGCGGACCGTAGTTTACATTCAGGCCTTGATCAACGGACTTGGCTGAAGAGACAATCCATGGCGAGAAAGACGTCACGAAGAATGCTACGCCGACCGGCACCAGACCATATTGAACGAGGATGCGTGAGCCCCGAGAAGTTGATGCGAAGCGATCGATGAACAGGAGGAAAGAAACGGCAAAGAGGCTGCCGGCCGCAAAGGCAAATCGTATGATGGCCGTGGTGCTCTGGGGGTCCGTCGACTTTGGATCAGCATGGTAGCCGACTGCTAGAGCTACAGCCCAGCAACTCGTAGCGAGAGCAAGGAATACAAATGCCCTATTGAGAGGTGCTCTGGGGGCGCGACTGAATACGTAGAGGCCCACCCATAGGTTTGCAACTGCGGTGGCCATGAGCAGTAGCCAGTTGAGTGTTATCGTTGTCATTCGGCCGGGTGAAGTCCAGTGTCTGTTGACGGACTCAGTGGAGTGTCTTTGATAGCCGAGACGCCTTGAAGTGCTTCAATGCCGCCGTCCGCGGCCGGAAGTTCCACTACGATCGTCGTACCGGAGTGGCCTCGATTGTTCTCCGCTCGGATCGAGCCTCTGTGGGCGTCGACGATGCTCCGACAAATTGCGAGTCCAAGGCCTGAGCCGGTGGGTTTTGTCGTGAAGAATGGCTCAAAGACATGGTCCTTAACCGACTCAGGCAGGCCGGGGCCTGAATCGGAGACCTCAATGAGTATCCATGACGTCCCGCCGGATTGATTTCGTGCGACACGGATGTTCAACTCGCCCCCATGTCCCATTGCCTCGAGGGCGTTCTGGAAGATGTTCAGGAACAGTTGTTTTAGCTGCGACTCGTCGATCGTAACGAACGGGGTATCGTCATCGGCATTGAAACGAACCGCCGTGTGACTCTGTTCCAGCTGGCCGCGCAACAGTTTGAGAGTGTCAGAGATCGGTTGCCGGACATCCACCGAGCCTGTTTGTTGCTGCGGGGCGCTGGCTATGCCTCTCAGACGCGCGACAAGATTGTCGATGCGGTCAATCTCTCGGACAACAACCTTGGAGAAGTCCTCACGGAAGTCGACGTCGGAGAAGCGCTCCGGAAGAAGTTCGGCAAACGTTCTGATCGCAACAAGAGGGTTCTTAATTTCGTGAGCGACACCGGACGCGAGGGAACCAAACGAGGCAAGGCGTTCGGCCCGCTGCTTTTCGTACTCGAGCTCCTTGAGGCGGGTTAGATCGCTGAACACGATCAAGGCGCCGTGAGTAGAGCCATCTTTGCCGGCTAGTGAGGCGGTAGAGCATACGAGGGGCAGTGGCAGGCCGGCTTGTGTCTGAATTGAGATCTCAAGTTGGGAGTATGCCTTGCCTTCAATCAGGGTTTCGCGTAGAGGGTCGGCCAAGGCCGTGGGCAATTCCGTGTAGGGAGGGTGTAAGCGCCGGTTGAAACTGAGTCCGGTGAGCTGCTCAGCTGCGCGGTTGAAGAGTGAGACATGCCCAGAAGCATCGACAGCAATTACACCGCTGGCCATAGTCGAGAGGATGTTGTCGACGTACTCATTGACCAGCACAACTTCGCTATAGAGATACGCATTCTTCATGGCGACAGCGGCTTGACCAACTAGAGTTGAGAGAAGATCGATATCTTCGTTGAAATAGGGATCTCCCGATCGCTTCGGCCCTACAACCAGCATCCCTGCGAGCGAGTATTCATCAAAGAGAGGGAAGGCGACGGCGCCGCGAAGATCCCGCAACTCGATTGCAGCTCCTGCGAAGCGATCATCGGGATCACGGATGGCTTCCTCGAGGACAAATGGGCGCCTTTGTTTCTGCAGGAAGCCAACGACAGCTGACTGAGCGGGAATTGACGAGACGACGTCGACCTTTGCCCAGCGCAAGGAGGCTGGAGAGTTTTGAGCAACGTAGGCCTTCTCGCGGGGTGCTCGAAGGTAGACGGTGACCCCCTCTGCCTTGAAAGTGCCTTCGATCGTGACACAGAGGTATTGCAGTAGTGATTGAAGATCGAGCGTGCTGCTTAGCTGGCGACTTGCCTCGCGGATGGTTCGCTGGAAGTCGTACTTCTCTCGATAGACGTAGCGATTGAAGGATCTCTGAATCCACGCCTTGAGGGGCTGAAAGACGACTGCCACCAGAGCCGCCAGGATCAGCGCCCCGGCGAGGGGAATGTTGCTCGTGTCAAAACCTGAAGTCAGTTGATAGATCTTGGCGATGACCAGGAAAACTGAGATGGATGCAAGGATAGCGGACACATAGATCACACCTTGACGAATGACAACTCGGATGTCCATGAGGCGATAGCGAATAATTGCATGGGCGGAGAAAGACACGACGAGCAGGGAAAAGTACGGCCCGAGCGGACTGTACCGCGAGGTCTTCCAGAGGACGGGAATGAGGAGATTGGTTGTTATGGCTCCGGCACCGCCAAGCAGGATCCCTAGGAGCAAATACCGGAGTTGAAGCTTCCTCACCCCTGCGGCAGAGCGCATCGTTCGCCAGAGTGTGACCAAGGCAAGCACGAAGCAAAGAAGGAAATATATCCCAAAGGGTTTGTGTGCAGGGCCGTAAACAAAGCTCGCGCGTTCGGGCCGAATCACGGCACCAGTCACTATCCATGGGGAGAGGGACAGCAGGATAAAGACGGCGCAACAACTTGCGGGCAGGAGAATGTTGACCTTTCTGGCGGGGTCGGCGTCGACGGAAAATGCATCGAACATCCAAAGGAGAAAGAATGGTATAGCGCTGGCAAACGCGAAGCCGAGGCGGCCAAGTGTGATGACAGTGTCGACCTGACTCGAGGCAAGAGCAAATGAGATACAGACAATCCAACCGCCGATAGCGAGAGCGGCTAGCGCGAAGCGGCGATTTTCCGCGGCGTGGCGGTTGTGTAGTAAGACGAACAAAGCGAGGCCGACTAGGGTCGCGCAGAGGGCCAATACGCCTACGGTTTGCAAGCTCGAAGTCCCTGAGGTGTGACTAGTCGTCGCCGCTTATCTGGCCGATGACCAGAGCTGCCACGCTCCCACCAAAGCTGTGGCCGTTAACTAGTACATTACGAACACGAGCGGTCCGCGAAACGTTCGGGACATAATCCAGATCGCACCGCGGATCAGGTACTTCTTGGTTGATAGTGGGTGGGACTACCTGGTCTCTTATCGAGAGGCATGCAGCGGCTGCCTGTATTGTTCCTGCGGCCGAGATAGGCTGTCCGATCATTGACTTGATGGAACTGATAGGGATCCGGTACGCGTGACTACCGAACGCCTCCTTGAAGGCATTGGTATCGCAGATGTCGTAGTCGGGGAGTGAGCTGCCATGAGCGTTCACATGATCGATTGAATCAGGCGCCAACCCGGCCTGGCGGACGGCGGTGGAGATCGCCGACGCCATCTTTTTTCCGGAAAGATCCCCTTTTCGCATTCCGATGGCTTCGCTTCCAGAGCCGTGTCCTAGGACTTCCGCATAGATATGCGCCCCGCGGTCGCGTGCGATATCAAGATCCTCCAGAATGAGAGTCGCTGCTCCCTCGGAGATCACGATTCCGTCTCTCAAGTTGTCGTAAGGACGCGAGGCCTTCCGAGGGGCGTCGTTTCGCTTGGTGAGCGCCCCCAGGGCGCAAAACGCTCCGAAGGCGAGCGGAAAGATTGGAGCGTCACACCCGCCGACGACTGACATCGTCGAGGTCCCTTCACGAATGGACAGAAACCCCTCATTGATAGCGTCGATGCCGGTGCAGCAGTTTGACGAAACAGACAAGGCAGGTCCGGTAATGCCGAACTCGATCGCGACATAGCTAGAGGTGGCATGAGCCGGATACTCGAGAGCCGCCCACGGGTCGATTCCGGAGACTCCTTCCTTCCGGATTCCCTCGAGTGCACCCGCTGCGACGTCGCCGCCACCGTTCACCGACGTGCCGTAGAAGATGCTGGTCTTCGCTGCAATATCCGGCGTGATCTTTACCTGCGCGTCCTCAAAGGCGAGACGGGTAGCTGCAACCGCAAGTTGCGAGAAGCGGCCCATCATCTTCGCCCTGCGCGCGTGCATGAAGTCCTTAGGGTCGAAGTCGCGGATCTCCCCCGCCACGTGGCACGGGTAGGGAGAGGGGTCGAAGGCGGTGATGTAGTCGATGGCGGACTTGCCGGCGATGAGATTG
>Ga0070694_100001579_pt1 | contig 13386 bp, 13 predicted proteins | sample KBSK1251metaG_FD_65470 | JGI IMG/M metagenome (GOLD analysis project Ga0070694, IMG submission 65470) | Corn, switchgrass and miscanthus rhizosphere microbial communities from Kellogg Biological Station, Michigan, USA - KBS K1-25-1 metaG | ecosystem: Host-associated > Plants > Roots >... | reverse complement strand
GACGGTGGCGACCGCCGGGTGCGAGATGGTGGCGGCCGCACGCGCCTCGCGCCGGAGGCGCTCGCGCAGCGCCGCGTCGGCATCGTGCAGGGGCGGCAGCGCCTTGAGCGCCACGCGGCGGCCGAGCCGGACGTCGCGCGCGCAATAGACGATGCCCATGCCGCCGCGGCCGATCTCGTATTCGATTTCGTAGGCGCCGAGCCGGCTGCCGCTGAGCGGCTCGCTGATGTCGGTCAGGTCCGACGGGTGCATCGTGACCGGGTCTTCGAGAAACCCGCCGGCGGTCTCGTGCGCGTGCAGGAGCGCGGCCGCCTCGCGGGCGAGCATCTCGTCGCCTCGGGCCTGCTGCATCAGCCACTCGTGTCGCAGTTCAGCAGGCTGATCGAGCGCTCCGTTGAACAGCGTCTTGAGACGCTCCCACTGCTCGCGCTTCACGGTGCGGCATCTACCTCATGTCTTCCGATGCGGCATCCATCGCGCGTTTCAGCCACGCGCGCGCCATCGCCCATTGCCGCTTGACGGTCGCCGGCGAGCTGCCGACCGCCTCGGCGGTCTCTTCGACGGTCAGGCCGCCGAAGTAGCGCAGCTCGACGATGCGCGCCTGCTCCTCGTCGAGCGCGGCGAGGCGCGTCAGCGCCTCGTCGAGCGCGAGGATGTCGATGGTCGGTCCCTCCGCCGACATCACCGCTTCGTCCAGCGTGACCCGCTGCGGCGCGCCGCCGCGCTTGGCGGCGTTCCGCGCCCGCGCGCGCTGGACGAGGATCTGGCGCATCGACAGCGCCGCGATGGCGAGGAAATGCGTGCGGTTGGCGAAGGGCCGCGCTTTTTCCGCCGCTAAACGGACGAACGCTTCGTTGACCAGCGCCGTGGCCTGCAGCGTCTGGCCCGGACGCTCGCGTCTGATGTAGCCCGCCGCAATCCGCCGAAGCTCGTCGTAGACGAGCGGCATCAGGGAATCGGGGTCGGACCCCATGGGCCTCAGCGTCGTTCGATCGTCACGTTCTGAATGACGATGTCCTTCAGCGGGCGATCGCGATCGCCCGTCTGCGTCCGGCCGATCTTGCTGACCACGTCCATGCCGTCCACGACCTCTCCGAAGACGGCGTGACGGTCGTCGAGGTGCGGCGTCGGCGCCAGCGTGATGAAGAACTGGCCGCCGTTGGTGTTGGGTCCGCGATTCGCCATCGAGAGGATGCCCGCCTTGTTGTGGCGCAGCTTCGGATGAAACTCGTCCGCGAAGTTATAGCCGGGTCCTCCGATCCCCTGCCCGAGCGGATCGCCGCCCTGGATCATGAACCCGTCGATGACGCGGTGGAAGATTGTCCCGTCGTAATAGGGCTTCTGCACCTTCTGGTTCGTTCGCGGATCGCTCCACTGCTTGGTGCCTTCGGCAAGCCCGACAAAATTCTCGACCGTTCGCGGGGCGTCCTGGTCGAAGAGACGGATCGTGAAGTTCCCCTCACTGGTGGCGAAACGCGCGTAGGTTCCCGGCAACCGCTGGCTCCTTGTGTGCACCGCATGCAGAGCTGTGCGAACCAGAGGATATCACTCCCACGCGGTACAATTCGGTACATGACCCCCGTCACTCGAACCGCGGAAGACGATGCGCTCGATGCGGTCGCGGCCGGAGCGGCCGACGATCCGTTTGCCGTCCTCGGCCCGCACGGCACGACGCACGACGGCCGCCCCGCCATCGTCGTTCGCACGATGCAGCCGTCCGCGACGAGCGTCGAGCTGCTGGTCGGCGATCAGGTCGTTCCGATGGAGCGGCGGCACCGGGACGGCCTCTTCGAGGCGGTCGTCGATGCCGAGGGACGCTCGCCGCGCGATCTCTTTTATCGCCTGCGCATCCACGAGGGGCACGAGGTCCGCGAGGCGATCGATCCGTACCGGTTCGGACAATACCTGACAGATTTCGACCTGCACCTGTTCGCGGAGGGGACGCACTATCGCGCGTGGGAGAAGCTCGGGAGCCACCGCGTCACGTTCGAGGGACTGTCGGGCGTGCACTTCGCGGTCTGGGCGCCCAACGCGCAGCGCGTGAGCGTCATCGGCGACTTCAACCGGTGGGACGGCCGCGCGAACCCGATGCGGAAGCTCGTGCCGTCCGGCGCCTGGGAGATCTTCATCCCCGAGCTCGGCGACCGCACCTGCTACAAGTTCGAGATCCGCACGTCGGGCGGACACCTGCTGCACAAGACGGATCCGTACGGCCGCTACTTCGAAGTGCCGCCCAATACCGCGTCGGTCGTCTTCGAGGAGCGATACAGCTGGCGCGACGGCGACTGGATGCGCGACCGTCCGTCGTTCGACGCCTGGCGCGAGCGCCCGATGTCCGTCTACGAGGTGCACCCCGGGTCGTGGCGCCGCATCCCGGACGAGGGCAGCCGCTTCCTGACGTATCGCGAGCTGGCCGAGACGCTGGTGCCGTACGTGCGCGAGATGGGCTACACGCACATCGAGCTGATGCCGGTGATGGAGCATCCGTTCGGAGGCTCGTGGGGCTACCAGGTGATCGGCTTCTTCGCGCCGACGAGCCGGTTCGGGACGCCGGACGAGTTCCGGTACTTCGTCGACGAATGCCACCGGCACGGCCTTGGTGTCATCCTCGACTGGGTCCCCGGCCACTTTCCGAAGGATCGCCACGGGCTGGCGGAGTTCGACGGCACCGCCCTCTACGAGCACGCCGATCCGCGCAAGGGTGAGCACCAGGACTGGGGAACGCTCATCTTCAACTACGGCCGCAACGAGGTCCGCACGTTCCTCCTCAGCAACGCGCTGTTCTGGCTCGAGGAGTTCCACGTGGACGGGTTGCGGGTCGACGCGGTCGCGTCGATGCTCTACCTCGATTACTCGCGCGAGCACGGACAGTGGATCCCGAACCAGTTCGGCGGGCGCGAGAACCTCGAGGCCGTGGACTTCCTCAAGCAGCTCAACATGCTGACGCACGGGCGCGTCCCCGGCACCATCACGGTGGCGGAGGAATCGACCGCGTGGCCTGCGGTCAGCCGGCCGGTGTACGTCGGCGGGCTCGGCTTCAGCTACAAGTGGAACATGGGCTGGATGCACGACATGCTCGAGTACATCAAGCAGGATCCCGTGCATCGCCGCTGGCATCACAACCAGGTGACGTTCTCGATGCTCTACGCGTTCACCGAGAACTTCGTGCTGCCGTTCTCGCACGACGAGGTCGTGCACGGCAAGCGCGCGATGCTCGACAAGATGCCGGGCGACCTGTGGCAGAAGCACGCGAACCTGCGCGCGCTCTACGGCTACATGTTCGCGCACCCGGGCAAGAAGCTGATGTTCATGGGCAGCGAGTTCGGGCAGTGGCGCGAGTGGAACTACGACTCGAGCCTCGACTGGCACCTGCTGCAATACGCCGAGCACCAGGGACTCCGCCAGTGGGTGCAGGACCTGAATCACACGTATCAGCGGGAGTCGTCCCTCCACGAGGTCGATTTCGACTACGCCGGGTTCCAGTGGATCGACTGCTGCGACAACGAGAACAGCGTGATGTCGTTCCTCCGCCGCGCGAAGAACCCGAACGACTTCACGGTGATCGTGACCAACTTCACGCCGGTGCCGAGGCTGGACTACCGCGTCGGCGTGCCGGAAGGCGGGTGGTACGACGAGCTGCTCAACAGCGACAGCGCCCGCTACAGCGGCGGCAACATGGGCAACGGCGGCGGCGCCAACGCCGAGCCGCGGCCGATGCACGGCTTCGACTACTCGATGTCGTTGACCGTGCCGCCGCTGGGGTTTCTCCTGTTCAAGCGCTGATCAGTTTTCTCTGTGTCTCCGCGGCACGTCATTGCCGGTGTGAGACGTCGGCGAGCGAGGGGACGCTGTTCATCGCCCCGATGCGCGTGCAGCTGACCGCCGCGGCGGCATTGGCGAATCGAAGGATCTCCCGCGGCTCGTCTCCGCGCAGCAGCGCGCAGATGAAGGCCCCGCGGAACACGTCGCCCGCGCCGGTCGTGTCGACCGTCTTCACCGCGAGGCCTGGCTCGGCGATGAATTCGTGCCCGACCAGCATCACCGCGCCTCGCGCGCCACGCGTGACGCAGAGCATCCGGTGATGAGGCCGGCGCAGCCGCTCGAGCGCTCGTGACAGGTCCGCCTCGCCCGTCAGCGCCGCCGGCACGTGCTCCGCGAAAATCGGGACGGTGACCGCGTCGACGAGCGCCCCGACGCCTTCGCCGGTCCGCTCGATGTCGCTCGTCACCGGTCTGCCCGCCTCTCGTGCGATGCGCGCCGCCTCGATGCTCGCCTCCAGATCCACGTCATCCACGTGAAGGAGCCGCGCGGACGCGATCGATCCGCGGTCGATCTCTTCCGGCTGCAGGGCGACGCGCGGATCGCGCTTCCACAGCACCACTCGCTCGCCTTCGCGGTCGTCCAGGAGAATGACCGCGAACGGATTGCCCGCATCGCGCACGACCGCATGCGAGAGATCGATCCCACGGCGCAGGAGCTCCTCGCGCATGCGCGTGGCGTGCTCGTCGGACCCGAACGTGCCGATGTACGAGGTGCGCAGCCCCATCGCCGCGCACGTGGCCAGCGCAGTGGTGACCTGCCCGCCGAAGGAGATCAGGTGCTCAGTGATCGGAAGCTTCGCGAAGGCGCCGTCGGGATGCGGATAGGCGGGGAGGCGATAGACGAAATCAACCGAGTTGGCGCCGACGCCGACGACATCATGGCGCCCCGTCAAGGAGCGCCCGACGCGTCCTTCGGGCGCTGCCACCCTCTGTAGGTGCCGAGCACGCGGGTCCACTTCGCGAATTCCGCGAGGTGCATCAGCGCCCGCGAGCAGGCCATGTCGTTGCGCCGCGCCTCGATCTCGACGTAGAAGAGGTATTCCCACGGCCGGCCGCGGATGGGCCGGCTCTCGAGCTTCGTCAGGTTGATGTCGCGCAGCGCGAAAACGGACAGCGCCTTGAACAGCGCGCCTGGCGTGCTCGGCAGCGCAAAGACGATGGTCGTCTTGTCGGCGTCGGCAGCCGCGACGCCGCCGATGATGGCAAAACGCGTGATGTTGTACTCGTAGTCCTGCACCGCCTCCTGCAGCACCTCGAGCCCGAAGACTTCGGCCGCGCGGCGGGAGGCGAGCGCCGCGGCGTTCTTCAACTTCTGCTCCGACACCAGCTTCGCGCCGCCCGCGGTGTCGTACACCGCTTCGACCGTCACCCCGAGGTCCTTGAGATATCTCTCGCACTGCGCGAGCGCCTGCGGATGCGAGTAGACCACCTTGACCTCCGCGAGCGTCGTGCCGGGGAGCGCCAGCAGGCAGTGGACGACGTCGAGCTCCACCTCGCCGGTGATCATGAGCTCGTGCTCGAGCAGCAGGTCGTAGTTGCGGTGGATCGTCCCGCCGATGGAGTTCTCGAGCGGCACGACGCCGTGCGTCGCGCGCTTCTTGACCACCGTTTCGAAGACCTCGTCGAAGCTCTTGCAGGGCATCGTTTCGACCTGCGGTCCCCCGTAGACCAGCGCTGCGGCTTCGCTGTAGGCGCCCGGCTCCCCCTGATACGCGAGTCTCAAGGCTTTTCTCCTGCGACAGGATGGCTGACGAGATGTCCCTCGCGCGCCGCGACCGCCGCGGCCCGCACCGCGCCGCCCGCGAGCATCGCCGCCGACGAGACGACGAGCAGCACCGTCAGCGCCCATGCGGGCGTGCGCGGCATGTAGCCGGCGGCATTGCCGCCCGCGAGCGCGATGGCGCGGAAGATGACGGCAATCAACGTATATCGCATCTGGTCGCGCTCCGCGAGCTTTGCGCACAGATAGCCGCCAAGCAGCGCCACGAACGACGAGACCGCGAGCCGAATCGCCAGGACCGGCAGCGCGTTGAGCACAATCGCGTAGTCGTCCAGCGACTGGAGCGCCCGGCCCGCGAGCGCGTTGGCGAGCATCAATTCGAGAAACTGCACGAAACCGACCGCCACCGCGAGGCCGACGAGGACGCCGACCAGCCCGCGAAGCAGGGTCATTGCTTCATGACCAGCGCGCCCAGGACGTAGCCGGCCGCGGCCACGCCGAAGCCGACGAGGAACATGTCGCGCCCGCTGGCCCACACGCTGCGGCCCGTGAAGATGCTGCGCGCCGCACCCACCGCGAAGTGCGCCAGCATGCTGATCGTCAGCGACGCCCATATCGCCGGCCCGGCGGGCAGCATCAGGAAGGGGACCAGCGGGATGACGGCCCCGAACGCGGTCGCCGTGCCGGTGACGAGGCCGTCGGCCAGCGGTGTGACGGAGGGCGGCTGAATGCCGAGCTCCTCCTGGACCTTCGTCTGGAGCGCGCGCTTCGGGTCGCGCATCATCATCTCGGCCGACTGGCGCGCGTTGTCGGGCGTCAGGCCCTTCGCCTCGAGAATGAGCGCCAGCTCCTGTTCCTCGAGATCCGGCATCAGCCGCAGTTCGTCGCGCTCGATGGCGATCTGCCGCGCCGCCACCTCCGCCTCGCTCTTGGCCGCGAGGTAGCCGCTCGAGCCCATGGACAGCGCGTCGGCGAGCGCGCCGGCAATGCCGGTGACGACGACGATGTGCGGCTGGACGCTGGCGCCAATCACGCCGGCCACGAGCCCGAAGTTCGCCGTCAACCCGTCGTTGAACCCGTACACGACGCTTCGCAGGTACCCGCCGACGGCGAGCCCGTGCCACGGCTCGCCCTGGCGGCCGACGGACTCGGACAGGTGCTGCGCGTGCTCGGCGGATTCGGTGGCGATGGCGACGGCCGTATCGTGCGTGGTCTTGTCGGTCGTGCCGCGCGCGAGCCGCAGGTACGAACCGACCTCGCGCGACTCCTCGGCGATGATCAGCGGAAGGACGGCGCTCGATCCGAACAGGCGCGCCACCCCGGCCAGCAGACGCGAGCGGAACGACGGCGAATGCGACGGCACCTCGCCGCCATGCTCGTGGAACAGCGAGCGCCAGCGCTCGACGTGCTCGTCCTCCACCTTCGCGAGGTTGTGGAAGATGGCTCGGCGCTGCGGATTGGACTCCGTGCGCGCGAGCGCGCGATAGAGCCACGCGGCGTCCATCTCGTCGAGGTAGTACTCGCTCCAGGAAGCTTCGACAGGCACGGTTCGATCCACCTCGCCTTACATGGCGGTCACGATCGAGGCAACAATGGCTGCAAACGAGGCAGCAAGGCAGATGACCGCGATCAACAGATGATCGCCCCGCTCCGGCTTCATCGGGTTGAGGATCATCGCCGCGAGATAGCCGCCGCCAAATCCGCCGGCATGCGCGTAGTTGTCGATGTTGGGCATGATGAAGCCGTAGAACGCGAGCATGAAGACGATGCGCGTCGCTTCGGCCCTGACCAGGCTGCTGCCCGTGCTGCGGCCGTAGTACATCAAGGCGCCGATCAGTCCTGCGATCGAGGCGGAGGCGCCCACGGTGTAGAGGCTGCCGTGCAGGAACGGCAGCGACGGGAGAAAGACCGCGGCACACGAGCTCAGCGCGAACCCAGCGACCGCTCCCGCCGTGTAGACGATCACCGTTCGGCCGGGTCCGTAAAACTGCGCCGTCGCAGGTCCGAGCTGCCAGAGCGCCATCATGTTGAAGAGGATGTGCAGCAGGCCCGCGTGGAGCCAGGCGGCGCTGAGCACCGTCCACCAGCGATGGTAGAGAAAGATCGGCACCGCGCCGCTCTCGCCGAACAGGAGCAGCGCGCGATTGTTCGGGCCGAGGAACGACAGCGGGCTTCCCTGGCCCATCATGCCGCCGCTCGACACGAGCGTCAGGATGTAGATGAAGATGCACGACCCGATGATGAACGGGATGAGGCCGAGATCGGCCCCGAGCGAGCGGAGCAGCGGCGCGAATCCCCACAGGCCGGGATTGCGCCGTCCGCAGTTGTAGCACGTGTCGTCGTTGACGCCGACCAGCACGCCGCACGAGCTGCAGATCACGGAACCGGAGCGCTGACGACGAAGCATTCCGTCGATAATACCTGTATGTAAATCCCAAATCCCAAATCCCAAGTTCCAATTCCCAAACAGCGCACCGTGTGTTTGGGATTTCTGGGGATTTGGGTTTTGGGATTTGGGCTTTGGGATTTCTCATGCGGCTGATAGTCGGTATCACGGGCGCAACCGGCGCCATCTACGGCGTCCGGCTGCTGCAGCGGCTGCGCGAGGCCGGCGTCGAGACGCATCTCGTCATCAGCAAGTGGGGCGCGCGGACGCTGCTCCACGAGACGTCGTATTCGCGCGAGCAGGTGGAGGCGCTGGCCAGCGAGGTCTACGCGCCGAACGACATGGGCGCGGCGATCGCCAGCGGATCGTTCCAGGCCGCGGGGATGATCGTCGCGCCGTGCAGCGTGAAGACGCTCGGCGCCATCGCGCACGGCTACGGCGACAGCCTGGTGCATCGCGCCGCCGACGTGACGCTGAAGGAGAAGCGCAAGCTGCTCCTCGCGGTCCGCGAGGCGCCGCTCAGCGAGATTCACCTGGAGAACATGCTCAAGCTGGCGCGGATGGGCGCGGTGATCCTGCCGCCGATGCCCGCCTTCTACATGAATCCGCAGACGCTCGACGAAGTGATCGATCACACCGTGCTGCGGATGCTCGATCAGTTCGGCATCGAAGTCCCCGGCGCGCCGCGATGGACGGGGGAGATGGGCGTCGGCGAAGGGCGCACGCAGACGTAAGGCTACGCCTCGGCGTCCACAGCCGCGCGGGCTCTCTGGACCGCGCGCTCCGCATCGTCCACGGCCTGCGCGGCCTGCTCGGCCTCGCTGGCGACACGACGCGCATCCTGGCGGGCCGCCTCCGCGGCCGCCGACAGCTTTTCGAAGCGCGACTCCAGCGCCGCCTTGGCCTTGTCGGCGTCCCTGGCGCGGGCGGCCGCATCCCTCATCGCGGCACGCGCGCGCTCGGCGGCCCGCCGGGCGCTCGTCAGCGCCCGCTCGGCCTCGTGCAGCTCCTTGCTCGCCTGCGCCTGCCGCGCCCGGCGTTCGGCTTCGCGCCGGCGGGCCTCCTCCTTTTCGTCGCCCGCCTTGCGTTTCGCCGGCTCGGGCTTCGGCTGGTTGAACGGGATGACCCGCGGCGGCGCGTGCGTGCCGTCCGGAGATTTGGCCGATCGTGCCGCGTGGGCGCCACGCGGCACCAGCGCGGCGAGCGCTTCGAAGCCAGGCGGATCGACATCGGCGGTCAGCCGTCCCGCCTGGGGCGCCTCGGGCTGCTCGCCATACGTGGCGAGCGCCTCGAGCGTCGTCATGATCCGCCGCATCGTGTCGGGTGACGAGGGGTGGCCGGCCTCGCGCAGGATCTCGCCGGCGTGCTTCGTCAGCTCCGCTAGCGCCTCGCGCCGCGCATCGAGCGACCCGCGGAGGTCCGCGCTCTTGCCGGCGAGCTGCGCCGCCTGCGCCGTGCGGAACTGATCACCTGCGGCAAACAGCCGTTCGAAGGCCTTGCGGTGGTGCCAGTAGAGTTGATTGGCGACCCAGGCGGAGATTGAAGGCTTGCCGAGGGCTTTGACACGGTCCGCGGCGGCCGCATCACCGTCCTTCTTCAGCTTCGCGGCGAGCGCGTTACGCGCCGCGGTGAAGTCGGCGAGCGGCGCCTGAAACAGGGCATCGATTTCAGCCTGGCTTTCCTGCCCCCTGCCTCCCGCGCCCTCCCCTCTCGCCGCCATCGGGACCTAGTCTGTCATAAGGCCTGCGTAGTCTCGCCTCGAGGGAGAGAGACGATGCAGATGGCGCTTTACGAGGCGGGGAGGGCGAGTGGGGCGGGTAAGGCGGGCGAGGCGGATAGGGCAGGTGGAGCGGGCGAGGCGAGGCGCATGTGCGCCGCGTGCCAGGCCCACGAAGCGCGATACGGTTTCCGCGACGGCGGGCATGACGACCCCATCGACCGGCCGAAGACGCTCTGCTTCGATTGCTTCCGGATGGAGATGGACCGCCGCCGCGCGGTGGCCGCACAGCTCGCACGCGGCTGGAACGCGACACAGGCCGCGCTCCCGCTTTCGGGAACGCTCGCGGCGTTGAGCCGCCGGCGGCGCCGGGCGCAGATTGCCGCGCGGCATGCGTTGGGCTTGAGATAAATCCCAAATCCCAAATCCCAAATCCAAACCCCAAACCCCAAACCCCAAACCCAACGAGATCGCTATTGGGATCTGGTATTTGGGATTTGGGTTTTGGGATTTTCTCTGAAGGTTTCGGCCGATCCTGGCGCCGTGAACTCGATAGCCCGGTCGCCCGCGTGGCCGCTCACGGTGTAGCGCCCGCGCATCTGGAGGAAGTTCAGGCCGTTCGCCAGCGTCCCCTGGACCGTGCGGGTCGTCACCATCGAATCCACGTCGAAGCGCATCGTGACGTCCAGCAGCCGGCTGCGCGCGGTCACGGTGATCGTCTTCGGCTGGCCCTGCGGGTCGTTCGTCTCGGCGATTGTCACGTTGGTCGCGTACCCCAGCGGCCCGTCCGGACCGAGGGCGCCGACAAACCCCGGAATCCGTTCGGGATCGGCGGCGTCACGCGGGGGGAACACGCGGCCGTATATCAGCGACAGGTCGCCCTCCTGCGCCTGGCCCCACTGCCACGAGACGCCACGCCAGAAGCCCCAGTTGTGATCGTGGTATCCCGCCCCTCCATCGAAAACGATTCGTTCGCCGGCCACCTCGAGCGTCCCGTCCAGCTGTCCTGACATAACCGGAACGACGTAGCCGGTCCGCCAGCCGTGCGCGCCGCCAATCTCGATGGGTGGCACCAGCCGTCCGGGTGACGCTTGGATGGCGACGCGGCCGCGCGCCACGCGGCCTCCCTCGCCGCGCAAGTCGAGATCGATTACGTAGCGCAGCCCGTCGAGCCGCACACGGTTCGCGCCGATGATCAGTTCGGGCGCGCGCAGCGCGTCCTGCTGGCTGAGGCGAGCCGAGCCGCTGAAGTTTTCGACGTGCCCTCCGCGATCCAGCTGCAGCCGCACGCCGGCCGCTCGCAGGCCGTCGGCCTGCGTCGGCCCAACCATGAACGTCAGGTAGAAGCGCGCGTCGCGCGCGCGCCCGTTGAAGTAGAGCCACTCGGCCCACGAGTCCTGCCACATCGGCGCGTCGGGCACCTCGTGGAACCGGTCGATCTGACGCAGCACCGCCTCCGGCGTCGCCTGCGTCCACGCCACGTCTTCGGGCGTGTCGCGCCACTCGCGGTTGGACGCCACTTCCGGATCGCCCATGGCCTGCTCGACGCTCGGAATGCCGCCATGCGCGTCCACGCGAACCGCGCCTGCGTCTTTCACCAGGTACAGGGCGGCGTTGTGTGACGGTCCCGCCAGCCGGACGCGCGTGCGGAGCTGATTGGACTGCAGCGTGCCCGACATCACCATCCGTGCCGGCACCGACGGTTCGAGATGGATGACGACGTCGCCGCCGCCGACGAGATCGGACGATCGCGCCTGCATCAGCACGACGTCGGCCACGCCGAGAAGGATGGCCATCACCGCCACGCCGACGCCGAACCCTGCCGCGAGCACGGCCGAGCGCACCGGGTGAGCGGTCAGCGATCGCACCGCCAGCCGTCCAATCATGCGGTCGTCTCGCTTTCGATGCGGCCGTCGCGCATCGACAGAATGCGCGTACAGCGCTCGGCGAGCGCCGGGTCATGCGTGACGATCACCAGCGCCGTGCCGTCGGCGTTGACGCGGTCGAGCAGCGCTGCAATCTGCTCGCCCGTCGTGCGATCGAGCTCGCCCGTCGGTTCGTCGGCGAGCAGCAGTCCGGGGCGGTTCGCGAGCGCGCGTGCGATGGCGACGCGCTGCATCTCGCCGCCGGAGAGCTCCGACGGACGATGATCCGCGCGCGCGGCCAGGCCGACGTACTCGAGCAGCTCGCTGGTCCGCCTCCGGCGATCTGCCTTCGGCACGTCGGCTTCCGACTGCGGCAGCTCGATGTTTTCCGCCGCGGTCAGCATGGGCAGCAGGAAGAAGCGCTGGAAGACGAATCCAATCCGGCGCAGCCGCAGGAGGCTTCGCTGCCGGTCCGACAGCTTCGACACGTCGCTGCCGTTGAACAGCAGCGTGCCCGCCGAGGGTGTCTCGACGCAGCCCAGCATGTGCAGCAACGTGGACTTGCCGCAGCCCGACGGGCCCCGGATGGCGAGGTGATCGCCGGGCGCGATCTTCAGCGTCACGTCGGCGACGGCGGTGACCGGGCCGGCGGGCATCGGGAAGACGCGGCTGATGTGCATGGCCTCGACGATGGTGCCGTTGGCGGCGCTCATCCGCCGACCTCCTCCCGCAACGTCGCGGCAATCGGCAGCCTCGCAACGATGCGGATCGGATAGAGCGCGGCGATGACGGCCGCCGCCGCGAGGAGCAGCAGGTGCACCTGGAGCGCCTCGGGCCGGAAGACGAAGAAGTGCACCTCCGCCGGGATGCCGGGGATGCGCTTGAGGATGGTGTCGAGCCCCAGCGCCAGCAGCCCGCCAAGCGGCAGCGAGAGCAGTCCGCCGCCGCCGACGATCAGCACCGACTCGCATAGCACGTCGGCGACGACGCGCCAGCGCGAGAAGCCGAGGGCCCGCAACGCGGCAATCTCGCCAAGGCGCTGGTTGATCGACACGGTCAGGAGGACGGTGATGAGCAGCACCGCGAACGACAGCGTCACGGTCGTCAGCACGGTGGAGATCTGGCGGAAGTAGGTGAACCCGCCGCGTTCGAAGCGATTCACCGCCTCGGCGTTGCTCAGCACGCGCAGGTGCGGCAGCAGCTTCGCCACGTCCGCAACGGCCGCGGCCGTCCCGGCGCTCTCCTGCGAGGCCACCATGATCACGTCCGCTTCGCCCGACTCGTTGCCGCCGCAGGCGTCGGCGAGCCTGTCGAGCGAGGTGGCGAGCGTGGCGCCGTTCGGCGTGTCGAACGGGAACTGGGCCACGCCGGCAACCGTGAACGGCATCGGCGGCAGCGCTTGTTCCTCGCCGGTGCATGCCGCCCTCAGGACGAGGCGCGCGCCGGGCGCGAGTTGCAGGCGGGTCGCTGTGTTCTCGTTGATGACGAGCTCGGCGCCGGTCCCGATGTCGCGGCCCCGGAGGATGGTCCACGGGTGCTGTGCCGTGCCCGCCACGCCCTGGAACGACGTGTAGAATCCTCGCGGCCGGTCGTTGAGGATGGTGGCGTTCGCGAAGCGGAGCGCGATCGCCGATCGGACGGTCGGGAGCGTCGCAATGGCCTGTGCCTCGGCCACCGCGTTGGGAATGAGCGGTCCCTGCCCGGGCAGCGAATCGGTCGCGGTGACGCGCAGGTCGAAGCCGGTACGCTCGAGCAGGCCGCGCATCGAGATGACGAGCCCTTCCGACAGCAGCAGCATGTCGAACAGCAGCGCGCCCACCGCGGCGACGCCGAGCACGCCGAGCGACGCGCGCGCCGGCTGGCGGACCAGGCTGCGC
>Ga0070694_100001578_pt1 | contig 13393 bp, 9 predicted proteins | sample KBSK1251metaG_FD_65470 | JGI IMG/M metagenome (GOLD analysis project Ga0070694, IMG submission 65470) | Corn, switchgrass and miscanthus rhizosphere microbial communities from Kellogg Biological Station, Michigan, USA - KBS K1-25-1 metaG | ecosystem: Host-associated > Plants > Roots >... | reverse complement strand
GCAAGGCCTTCGATGGTCAGCACGTCGCGGCCGTCCAACTGTCCGACGAGCATCAGGCAGGAATTCACCAGCTTGCCATCGACGATGACCGTGCAGGCGCCGCAGTCGCCGACGTCGCAACCGAGCTTGGCGCCGGTCAGGTTGAACGTCTCGCGAAGCAGCTTGAGGAGCGTCGTCTCCGGGGGCGCCGACGCGGTGCGCTTCTCGCCGTTGACTGTGAGGCTGACCGACACCATCTAGTTCGCCTTTCGTTTCTGCGCGAGCTCGTACGCGCCCTCGAGTGCGCGCCTGGTGAGGACCGCGATGAGATCGCGCCGGTACGCCGCCGACGCGCGGAAATCGTTGATCGGCTTCGCGTCGCTCACCGCGAGCGTGCCGGCCTCGGCCATGTTTTCAGGCGTAATCGGCTTCCCCTCGAGGAAGCTCTCCGCGGAGGGAGTGTGGATCACCTTCGGCGCGACCGCGCCGAGCGCGATGCGCGGCGCCTTGAACGTGTTGTTGTCGCCGATCCAGAACGCGGCGGCGACGTTCACCAGCGCGAGCGCCTGCCCCTTGCGCAGGCCGAACTTCAGGAAGTGCGTATGCTTGCCGACGTTTTCCTTCGGGATGATGATTTCGGCGAGCAGCTCGTCGGACTTGAGGACGGTCTTGCGCGGGCCGACGAAGAAGTCGACCAGCGGCATCTGCCGGCGGCCGTCCGGGCCGGCAACGGTAACGATGGCGTCGAGGGCGACGAGCGTCGGACCGCTGTCCATCGAGGGCACGGCCGTGACGAGGTTGCCGCCGAGCGTGCCGAGGTTGCGCGTCTGCACCGCGCCAATCGTATGGGCCGCATCCACCAGCGCCGGAAACTGCTCGCGGATGATCGGCGACGCCATGATTTCGGTGTGCGTGACCAGTGCACCGATGCGCAATCCCTGGTCGGTCATCTGGATGCCGCGCAGGTCGTCGGCGCGCGAGATGTCCACGACCACCGCCGGGGCGTGGCTGGCGGCGGCAAACTTCAGGTCCGCCAGAAGATCGGTGCCGCCGGCGAGGACCTTGACCTTCGGGCCGTGCTTGGCAAGCAGCGCCACCGCGTCGGTCGAGTCTTTGGCGGCGTAGAAGTCGAATGCTCTCATTCCTTTAGGGTCCTCGTCTGGAGGCGGAACGAGAATTATATCTAAGGACGCCGCGATTTCGGCAATACGGGTGCGGCCGCTTTCGAATCGTCCATCGGCAGCCTGAAACGCCGCCGTCCATCGTAGGCGTGCAGCGCCGCGGCCACCGCGCTGGCCGTCGCGACGCAGCCGATTTCCCCCACACCCTTGGCGCCGTAGCCGCCGACTTCGTCGGGTACTTCGATGAGAATGATGTCGACCTCCGGCATCTCCTTGGCGGGAACCAGGCCGAAGTCGCGCATCTTCAGCGAGTCCGGCCGGCCGTTCGTGCTCGTGAAGTTCTCTGACAGCGCGTAGCCGAGGCCCATGTGGACCCCGCCCTCCATCTGCTCGGCGCAGAGGCGCGGGTTGATGGCACGGCCGACGTCGTGCGCGGCGACTACGCGCGCGAGGCGCCCCTCGTCATCGAGGATGACCACCTGCGTCGCGTAGCTGAAGGTGAAGTGCGTGGTCGGATCCTTCTGCGCTTCCGGCGTGCCGGGCTTCGTGGTGAAGCTGTAAATCACGCTGCCCATGTACTCGCGCCCCGCCAGCTCGCCGAGCGAGGCGGTCTTCAGATCCTCGGCCAGCTTGCGCGCGGCTTTCTGCGCCGCCGCGCAGCTCAAGGTCGTCGCGCGCGACGCCCACGTCTCGCCGCAGACAGCGCCAAGCTCCTTGTCCCACCGCACGCTCATGATGGTGTCGGGCAGCCCCGTCTCCTCGCACACCGCCTGCATCGTCGCGGTGTAGACGCCCTGGCCCATTTCGGTGTAGCCGTTGAGAATTTCGATCCGTGCCTCGCCCGCCGAAGCGCCTCCGCGCGAAGGCGGGTCACCGTCAACGACACGGATGATGACGCGGCCCTCTTCCGTGGTGCCGTTGCCGATGCCGGTGCTCTTGATCCCGCAGCCGACCCCGGCGTACTTCGCGCTGCGGTAGATGTCCTTCACGGCATCCAGCGACTCGCGCAGCCCGCGGACGCTCTCGCGCATCACCTGGCCGGTCGCAAAGCGATCGCCCGGATTCAGGATGTTGCGCGACCGAATCTCCCAGCCGTCCACGCCGACGCGCTCGGCAAGGATGTCCATGACGCCTTCGATGGCGAAGTGCGCCTGGTTGGTGCCGAAGCCGCGCATCGCGCCGCTCGTCGGGTTGTTCGTGTAGACCGCGACCGATTCGACGTCCACGTTCGGCACGCGATACGGGCCGCAGGAGTGGCAGGCCGCGCGAAGCAGGCACTTCGCGCTCGTGCCGGCGTAGCCGCCCGCGTCGCCGACGATGCGGGCCTGCACCGCAAGCAGATGGCCCTCGGCATCCGCGCCGACCTTCAGCGCGATCGTCATCGGATGCCGCTTCACGTGGTGCTGCGTGGACTGCTCGCGCGTCAGCGTCGTCTTGACGGGACGGCCGAGCAGGCGGGCCGCGATTGCCGTCTGCGCCTGGATCGAGAGCTCTTCCTTCGCGCCGAACGCGCCGCCGCTCGCGGCAAGCTGGATTTCGACGTCGGCCTCCGGGATGTTCAGCACCTTCGCGATCGTCTTCTGATCGAAGACGGATCCCTGGCTCTCGCTGTGGACCTTGATGCCGTTGGCCGTGCGCCCCTGACCGTTGCCCTCGACCGCCTCCATCGGGTACGCGAGGCACGATTCAGGCTCGAGGAACGCGATGTCGACAGCCTGCGTCTGGAACGTCGCGTCGATCACGTGCGCGGCCGTCGCGAAGGCGGCCTCGACATCGCCGCGTCCGAACTTCGTCGGCGAGTCGAGCACGTTCGGCGCCGGCCGGAGCGTGTCGTCCGAATGGACGCGCGGCGCGCCAGGCTCGAGCGCCTTGAACGGATCGGTGATCGGTTCGAGCACCTCGTAGTCGACCTTGACCTTCGCGGCCGCCTGTCGGGCGTGGAACTGCGTGTGGGCGACCACCATGGCGATGAAGTCGCCGACGCAGCACGTCAGCTCGCCCACCGCCACGAATACGGGGAGATCGGGAACGTTCAGTCCGGTGCCACGTTCGCCGGGAACGTCGCGCGCCGTGAGGATCCGAACGACACCCGGGCTCTTCGCCGCTTCTTCGGTGTGAATCGCGAGCACCCTCGCACGCGGGTGCTCCGAGAGCACCATTGCGCCGTGCAGCATGCCCGGCACGTTCATGTCGTCGACGTACGGCCGCTCGCCGAGCACCTGCTGGGCGCCGCCGACGCGCGCGTGCGACTCGCCGATGCCGTGGCCCTTGGCCGACATGAACTCGAACTGCGGATTGCGGCGCAGGCCGAACTCCTCGCCGAAGAACGAATGCCGCCGCGGCTCGGACGGCAGCTTCCCGCCGTTTCTCGTCGCTTCGCCCGCCGTCTGGATGGCGTCGACGATGCGCCCGTAGCCGGTGCAGCGGCAGATGTGGCCGTCGAGCGCCTTCCGGATCGCGTCGCGATCGTCGGTCTTCCCCTGCTGAATCAGCGCGGCCGCCCGGACGACGATGCCCGGGATGCAGAAGCCGCACTGCACGCCGCCCTCCAGCACGAACGCTTCGCTGATGATTCGCCTGGTCTCCTCGGGCATCCCTTCGACCGTGGTGATGTCGTGCCCCGCCATCTGTTCGGGCTTCCGGAGGCAGGAGAGGGCCGGGCGGCCGTCGATCATGACCAGGCAGCACCCGCAGGCGCCCTCGGGCGCACAGCCGTTCTTGCAGGAGGTGACGCCGCATTCCTCCCGGAGCACTTCGAGCAGGTGCATGCCGGGCTCGTACGAGGCCTCTCTCTGCTCGCCGTTGAGTTTGAATGTGATTTGGGGCATTGGTCCGAAAGGGCTGATTTCTTAGGTACTTCGCCGCCAACCAGTATCGCATTTTGACGGATCGCCGTGTATGATCATCGGCTGCTAAGCTTGGGACTTGGGACGGGCCGACCTTCGTCGGACCCTACGCGGAGCCCATACGCGGAGGAAACATGCAGGAGCCTTGGAAGACCGACCGGTGGTACACGAGCTTGTGGAACCACCTGCCGGAAGCGCGGAAGAACACGAATTTCAAGAAAGACCTGAAAATCCACGACGTCACGCTCCGCGACGGCGAGCAGCAGACGGCCGTGGTCTTCCGGCGCGAAGAGAAGGTCGCGATCGCGAAGAAGCTCGACGCGATGGGGATTCACCGCATCGAGGCCGGCATGCCCGCGGTCTCCGAGCAGGACAAGGGTGCCATCTCCGACATCGCGGCGCTCGGGCTGAAGGCTGAAATCTTCGCGTTCGCCCGCTGCATCCCCGACGAGATCAAGGTCGTCAAGGCGTGCGGCGTCAAGGGCGTGGTGGTCGAGATTCCCGCCAGCGACCACATGATCAAGCACGCGTACGGCTGGTCGTTCGACCGCGCGATGAAGTCGTCCATCGACACGACGCTGGCGGCGAAGGAAGCGGGCCTCTACACGGTCTTCTTCACCATCGACGCGACCCGTACCGAGCTCAACCGGTTCCTCGACATCGTGTCCCAGGTTGCGACCGAAGGGCACATGGACGCGCTGACGATCGCCGACACCATGGGTGTCGCGACGCCCGAGGCGGTCGCCGTGGTGATCCCGAAAGTGATCGAACGCCTGAAGAAGCCGGTCGAGATCCACTGCCACCAGGACTTCGGCCTTGGCGTCGCCAACACGGTCGCGGCGCTGCAGGCGGGCGCGTCGGTCGCGCACACGACCATCACCGGCCTCGGCGAGCGCGCCGGCAACGTCCCGATGGAGGACGTCGTCCTGTCGCTGCTCTGCCTCCACGGCGTTGACGTCGGGATCAAGACAGAGAAGTTCGTCGAGACCTCGAAGTTCGTCATGGACGCGGCGAAGGTGCAGCAGCCGCCCAACCGGCCCATCGTCGGTGACAAGCTCTACGAGGTGGAGTCGGGCATCATCGCCGGCTGGGTCCGGCTGTGCCGCAAGGAGCACCCGCTCGAGTACGTCCCGTTCACGCCGGAGCTCGTTGGCCAGAAGCCGGTCAACATCGTCCTCGGCAAGAACAGCGGGCCCCCGTCGATCGAGGAGTGGGCCGAGAAGACCGGGCTCAAGATCACGGACGAAGAGCGGATGGCGCTCCTGCTGGCCGTCAAGGCGAAGTCGTTCGAGAAGAAGGACCTGCTGACGGCCGACGAGTTCAAGGAGATCGTCAGCAAGGTGTTGAAGGGCAACGCGGCGCTGGCGTAGGCCGCGTCGGATTTTCGACGTGATTCGTAGGGGCCGACCTTCAGGTCGGCCCTTTTTCTTGATGCTCCCACTCTCGGCGGTCATCTTCTTCACGTCTGGTTTCGCGGCGCTGCTGTATCAGGTGATCTGGCAGCGGCTGCTCGTGCTCTTCTCCGGCGCCGACCTCTATTCCGTCACGATCATCGTTGCGTCGTTCATGGGCGGCATGGGCGTCGGGCATCTCGCGGGCGGGCAGGTCGCCGACCGCGTGACGCCGCGCACGGCGCTGCTCTGCTTCGCTGGCGCCGAGCTGGCGATTGCGCTCTTCGGGTTCTTCAGCCGTCCGCTCTATTACGACTTCCTCTACAACCGCGTCGGAGGCACCCAGATCGCGCCTGCGGCGCTGGCGCTGCTGCTGTTTGCCAGCCTCCTGTGGCCGACGTTCTTCATGGGGGCATCGCTGCCGCTGCTGTCGCGCGCGCTGGCGTCGCGCATCGACCGCGCTTCGACGGTCATCGGCGTGCTGTACGGGGTCAACACGCTTGGCGCGGCGGCCGGCGCGCTGCTCTCCACGTGGGTGTTCCTGCCACGGCTGGGCCTCGAGGGCAGCCTGCGTATCGGGGTGGCGCTCAACGTCGCCTGCGCGGTCGTCATTCCTCTCGTCATTCCTCTTGCGATCGTTCAGGCGCGGCGATCACACACACGGTACGAAATCGTTGCCGCGAACCAGGCGACCGCGCCTCCGGGCGAGACGTTTTCATTCAGCGGATGGGCGCTCGTCTTCGCCTGCTCGGGACTGCTCGCACTTTCGCTCGAAATCGTCTGGTTCCGCGTGCTCGCGGTGACCATGAAGGGAACGGCGTTCACGTTCGGAACGATGCTGGGCGTCTACCTGACGGGATTGGCGGTCGGCGCGCTGGCCGGGAGCGCCGTGTCGTCTCGCATCAGCAGGCCCGCCGTGCTGTTCCTTTCGCTGCAGGCGGCTGTCGGCGCGGCAGCCATGCTGCTGCTGACGGCGTTCATCAGGTTCGCGGACAACGTTCCGTCGCTCTGGGCGTATCTCGGTTCGTACGAGCCGCTCGACGTTCGCGCGGCCGTCAACGGTGTCGATCCGCATGCGACGCGCACCTTCCTTGCGCTCTATGTCGGGCTGCCATGCCTGCTCGTTCTGCCGCCGACGCTGCTGATGGGATTCTCGTTTCCCATCCTGCAGCGCGTCGTGCAGACGAGCCTCGCGCGCATCGGGCGGCGCGTCGGCGCGCTCCTCGTCGCCAACGTCGTCGGCAGCATGGTGGGGACGGTGTTGACCGGATGGCTGTTGCTCGACAAGGTCGGCACGGCGGGAACGATGAAGCTGCTCGCCGTCCTGGGCGGCATGTTCGGGCTGCTCGCGGTCGTGCTCGCGGTGCGCGAATCGTCCTGGAGTTGGGCGCGCCGGCTGCCGGCCGTGCCGGCGGCGCTGACGGTCACGGCAGCCGTCTTCCTGCCGCTGCTTTTCGTGATGCCGCCTTCCGGCACCCTGTGGGCGCACCTGCACGGTACGGTCGTCGAGGCGATGGTGTACGCGGAAGACGGCTCCGGCCTGTCGGTCGTGAACACCGACGGGAGAAACGCCATCCTCTACGCCAACGGCATCGGCCAGGGCGCGCTGCCGTACGGCGACGTGCACACCGCGCTGGGCGCGTTACCGGCCTTCATGCATCCGGCGCCCCGCACCGCGGCAGTGATTGGCCTCGGATCGGGCGACACGGTGCACGCCGTCGCCGGCCGGCGGGAAATCGAGCGCGTGACCTGCGTGGAGATCATCCGCGGCGAGCTCGAGACGCTCGTCGGCCTGCGGATGCGGCTGCCGTACGGCGGGCTGGTCAACCTGCTCGACGATCCGCGCATCGAGCAGGTCTTCGGCGACGGCCGTATCCACCTGCGGCGCGGCGGCACCTACGACATCATCGAAGCCGACGCGCTCCGGCCCGGGAGCGCCTACTCGGGCACGCTCTACTCGGACGCCTACTTCGCGCTGCTGCGCGACCACCTCGCGCCCAACGGCCTGGCGGCGACGTGGGCGCCGACGCAGCGCGTCTACAACACCTTCATTCGCGTCTTCCCGCACGTCGTCTCGATGCCGGGGATTCTCGTCGGCAGCAACCAGCCGATCGCGATCGACCGCGCGGCCGTCAGGGCGCGGCTGGCCGAGCCGGGCGCGCGTGACCACTTCGCCCGCGCCGGCATCGATATCCAACGCCTTCTTGACGGCTATCTCGCCAACCCGACCGTCTACGGACCGGATTCTCCACGCGACCAGCTCACGGACATCGACACCGATCTGTTTCCGAAGGACGAATTCGACCTGACGCCGCGTTGACGGACGGTCAGTCGATGTCGCGCTCGTGTGGCTACCGTCCCTCCATCCACCGCTGGAGCGCGTCATACTTGGGCGCCTCGGACCGAGGCTGGTCGAGATATTCGAGCGATCCGAAGCGTCCGAGCACGCCGTACACATTGCAATTGGTGTAGTGCATGAAGAGCCCGCCGCCGGCATCCGACCAGTTCTGCAGATATCGTGAATAGAGCGCGCCGAAGCGGGGGTCGCGATTCACGGCATCGAAGAGCGCCTCGAGCGTCGGGTCCCCCTGCAGGGCGCCGCCGCCCCACGTGACCAGGTGCTGGCCGCCCTCGTACGCGATGACTGGAAGCTGCTGCTGTCGTCCGATTGCGACGTGCTGACGGACTTGATTCATCACCGCGGGCACGGAGCTCCCCTCGACGTCGCGAAGAAGATCGTCAACCGTCATCGACCGTACTCGTGCCAGATCGTTCGCCTGCACTCCGAAGTAGGGCGCGATCGCGATCGCGTCCGTATGGGCGCGCGTGTCTCTGAACGACAGCGCCGTCTGCGTCACCGCGGGAGTCGCCACGGCTGACCCCAGCACGCGGACGAGCCGCTCGGGCGGGAAGACCTCCTCGAAGATCCCGAAGACTTCCCGCGACCGAAGCGCGTGGTAGCGGATCTGCGCTTCGGACGCGTTGGCGCTCAGACCCAGCTCGAGGCCGCGTTGCTGGGCGTACCGGGCTTGCGGATAGCCGCCGTTCCAGACTTCATTCGAGTGCTCGACGTACACCCTCAACGTCGGATCGAGCTGCGCCGCCACCGTCTGCGCGAACTTCCGAACGTAGTCGTCGTCGGCGAGGTGGGGGATGGTGAACCACGGGTCCGCGTGCAGGCGGTTGGCGAGCTCCACCATGATCTCCACCGGCACTCCCCGCGATGTCCACCGCGCATCGTCCGGCGTGGGTCGCTCCGACCAATTCCTCTGCATGATGTTGTTGTTGGTCTGCCCCAGCATCCAGTTCATGAAGCGGATCGCGCGATAATTCTGCAGCCGGTCGATGAAGGTCGGATTGAATCGTTCGTCTGCCGATCGTCCGGGCAGCGTCACGTGGATGTTGCGAATGTAATTGGAGGGATTGGTTGCGGTGATGAACAATCCGATGCCGCCGGGGCCTCGGGCCGGATCGACGTCGATCACCTCTCGGCCCGGGGCTCGTTCGATCAGCCGCGCCGAGGGCCCGTACTCAATCTGGCCGTCTCCCTCGTAGGTAACGATGTAGTTCCCCGATGGGTACCGGCCAGGGGTCCGGCTGAGATCCCAGAACATCAGGGTTCGTGCGACTTGTCCCGGCAGCAGTGAGCGCACCCACCCGTGCACATCCAGGTCGAGCGGTCGCTGGTCCTCCCAGGCGGTTGCCGATCCTGAAAGCCACGGGCGCGATTGCTTGAACACGTCGACGAAGGTGAACTCGACGCTCCAGTCGTCGAGCCCCGACACGTTCGTGCCTATCGGAATTCGTCCCGGCGTCTGCGCCTGTACGGGGAACGAAAGCATGGTGGCCATCAGGGCGGCCACCGCCGCTACGATGTGACGCGTCATCACCTGACCTTTTGATTTGAGGACTGTGATGACTATCGGCTTCTGACGGTCGAACCTTCCTCGCACACCATAAATTCACGTTTTTGCCCTGCAGGTCATCGTGTCGACTGAATTGTCTCCGTTCGGCAACCTTGCAGCACGAAACGCCGTCGCGTGGAAGCGGATGCGGGCGTGTCGGCCGACGGCCGACTGCGGAGCACGCCGCTTCCGTGTTGGGACGGACCTTCAGGTCCGTCCCGAGGAGCGGCCGCGAGGCCGCGACGAAGCCGGAAAGCGCGTGAGCGAGGCTTCCGCGTCGACTTCCCGTCAACGCGTTCGAGCTGCATCGAATCAGCTCGGACGTTTTGAGCCGCGTGACAGATGCAGCAGCGAGTCAGCTCCTAGTCGACGCGCCTGCGTCAGGGTACCGAAGCGAGAGCGATTTCCCGGCGTGCGTAGCTGGAGGCTGGCGGGCGATATGCCCGCGTCCGCACCGAAAATCGGCGCGTACAACGAGAAGGCCGACCTGAAGGTCGGCCTCTACGTGCGTCAGAGTCTACGTCCGTCAGAGTCGCGACGTCCGATTTACCTGGGCTGATCCGGGCGGCAGGGGGTCGGATCCCAGCCCTGCATGTCGGGGATCTTCTTGAAGTGATTCGTCGTCGCGTACGGACCGGTGAGATACGTCGGGTCCGTGATGATCGACGTGACGACGAGCCATGACGTGCCTTCGGGCTCGGTGAAGGTGTCGAAGTACTCCTGTAGCGTCGCGTTCTCGCTGTACGGCACGCCGTTCTTTCGCAGGTAACCGGCCTTCATCTTCGTGGTGAAGACCCCGAGGTTGCCGTTCGGTCCCGGCGTGCGGCCCGCGCGGCCCATGTTGACGCCGGCCCACTGCGCGACCGAGTAGCCCTGCCACTCGGGCTGCGCGGGGGTGGCCGACGGCGCGGGCGCACCGGGCGGCGCGAAGTGCAGGACACGCTTCTGCGTCCCCGAGTCGGTGTCGATTTCGAGCGCGTTGTCGTCGGCCCAGTAGATGTGGAGGCGACCGGGGATGCGCATGATGGACGCGGCGCCGTAGGAGCGGCACTCGTTGCCGGCGTCCTGCGCAGGGGTCCACGTGCCGGCCAGCCGCCGTGCCTCGGCGTTGACCGGCAGCATCGAGAAGTCGTTCTTGGGAGGCATCTCCATGCGGAGGTGCCAGTGCTCGGTGACGACCGCGACCCAGTAGCCGGTGAAATCCTTCGGCGCCTGCGCACGAGCGGTCGGCGGCGCTCCACCGGCGCGCGCGCCACCACCGCGTCCCTGGGCGATGACCGTGCCGGCGGCAGCGGCAACGATCAGGAGCGAGAGAATCGCGGACCGTCCGCGCTGCACCCTACTGGACCCTGCCCTTCCACTCCCAGCCGTCGGCCGGCCGCTTGACGGTCTCGATGAGCACGCGCGGCGCCGCCGAGTCTCGGGCTGGCTGACCAGTCACGACGATCTTGTCACCTGGCCGAAGCGACGTCCGCGTGATCGAGTACTGCGTCAGCTGGCTGACCGAGCCCCACTCCAGCGTCCAGCTCTTGGTCGTACCGTCCTTGTCGGCCACGTCAACCTTCATGAACGAATGAGGATTGCGCCATACGAACTCGGTGACCACGCCCTGGATTTCGACCTTCTGGCTCGAGTCGTATTCGGCTGAGAACGAGTGATGCGCGAACACCTGCCGGCCGCCAACCAGCAGGGCCGCCCCGGCAATGAGCATCACGATCGTGCGCTTCATGAACGGCCTCCTTATTCAGCTGGCAGCGTGCAGCGGGCGGCTGGCAGCAACGAACCTCGACGTACTGCCGGATGCCGGCTGTCCCACCGCCAGCTGTCCTACTGCCGGCTGCCCGCTGCCGGCTGCCGGCTGTTCAGGCTGTTATATGCCGCTTCGACAAACATATCGGTCGTCCACGGCCCGGTCGTCTTGCCGTACCGGGCATCGTAGTCGCGCGTCGGCCTGGCCGCCTTGACCTGGGCCAGCGTCATCCCGTTCTTAATCATGTCAGCAATCCGGTCCCGGATGATCGTGACCATGTCCCGGTAATACACCACGTCGGCGTGGTCGCTGATGCGCCCGTGGGCCGGAATCACCCTGGTTCCCCCCTCGGCGTTGTTACTTGGGACGGCGAACTCGATGATCTTGTTCAACGCGTCGACTTCAGCCGAGATGCCGCCGCCCGCCTTCACATCGATCATCGGGTAGCTGGTCAGGTCGAACAGGTCGCCGGAACTGACGACGTCGGACTTGCGGAACAGGACGACGCTGTTGCCGTCGGTCGTGCCCGGCACTTTCGTGATGATGATCGGCTCGTCGTTGAAGTACAGCCGCTTCCAGGGCGTGGTGAACGTGTTGTCCGGCCACGCGCCCTCGGCCCTGGCTGCGGTGGCGCCGGTCGGCGCCGACATCCGGTTCAACACGACGAGCGTCGAGACGACCGAGGCGCGATGCGTGTCGATCGCGCCTTGCGGCCCGGCGGTGTAATCGGGCTCGCGGAACGGCACGATCTCGCCTATGGGCGCAATCTTGTCGTTGCCGCCGGTGTAGTCGTCGCGGTGGCTGGTGTTGATGATGTAGCGCAGCGGCCGTCCCTTCGCCAGCGATTCGACCGCCTTGATGACCTTGTCGCTCATCGCCGCGGTGCCGGTGTCGACCATCAGCACGCCCTGATCCGCGGCCTGCACCGTGATGTTGCCGCCGGCGCCGGCGATCATGTAGACGTTCCCCTGCACGGGCAGGACTTCCACTTCGCCTGGCGCGGGCGCTTCGAGCTTCGGCGGCCACGTGGTCTGGGCCGCGCGAGCGGGCGCTTGCGCTCCCCGGCCCTGCGTGTACACGCGCGCCCCTGGCGCAACGAGCGCGAGCAGGGCGGCGCCGATCGCAAACCACCTGCAACCCGGCACCTGCAACCTCCTGCCGCCTGACATCAATTTCCGCCTTCCCCCACGCCTGTCGCGACCTTCGGCGGCTTCGGCATCGCCTTCATCTTGACGATGTACTCGGGATAGGTCGTGTCCGCCCCGCCGAGCCGCGGCTCGTACGGCGTGCCGAAGCGATCCGTCAGGTTCTTGTCGAGCCCCGGCAGCGGGCTCTTGCCGGGCAGGAAGTGCGGCACGTGGCCGCGCGCGAGCGCGGTCTCCGTGGCCTCTTCGCACGGATACGGCGACATCGGCAACGAGGGATCGAGCACCCACATCATCGTGCTGCGGATGTACGGCTCGGTCATCATCACCGGGTCGTAGACGATCGAGGTCGCCTGCAGGTAGTTGCCCATCCGGCGGTAGCGCGTGCGGATGGTGGCCTGGTCGCTGTGCATCAGCCCCGAGCGCCGCAGGTACGCCTCCTTCAGATGCGTGGTCGTGACGACGAGCACGTCCCCATCCCATTCACCGGTGGAGAACCCGCTCCACGTATGCAGCGCGTTGGCCGGCGGATGCGGACGCCCATCCATGTAGATCGTCGTTTCCTGTTCCTGCTGATTCAGATGGCCGTGATAGGCGATCACCTTCTGCGTCGCCTGATCGATGTCGGCCCAGATGCGGAGCGCGGAGAGCGGCCCTTCGAGCGAATAGTCCCATGCGTGCGGGCGGCACGCCCATTCGGTGACGTCGAAGTCCTCGGGCGACCAGCTCTGGACGCGCCACCGCGCGGCATCGCTGACAGGTACGCCGGCGATGTCGCCCGTCATGCCGCTGCCATCCTGGTTGCGCGGCAGCGGCCGCCAGACGCCCATGAGGTCCATCTGCGCGAACGCAGACTGGCACCATAGCAGCATGAGCACGGCGAGAAGTGACACGCGGCGCGGCATCATCGGCTCCTGACGAAGGTGGCGCGGATTCTACCTGTCCGGTGCGCGGAGAGTCAACGAAACCGTTGACGTTTTTCGGAGCGAAATGATAGACAGCGCGCGCTTTAGGCGCCGGGCCTGTGTCGTTGGTGAGTTGGTCGACGGCTACTTGAAGACTTCGTCCGGCAGAAGGCCCCAGCTCCACTCGCTCTCGTGGCTCGCGTCCTTCGGGCGGCGGAACGTCAGCAGGCGAACGCGGTGATCCTCGGTGTTGCGGCCCGGGCTGCCGGTGATGATGACGTGATCGCCCGGCTTCAGCGTTTCACGATCCACCTTGCCGGCGAGCTGCGCCGGTGCGGCCCACTCCACGAC
>Ga0070694_100001576_pt1 | contig 13427 bp, 6 predicted proteins | sample KBSK1251metaG_FD_65470 | JGI IMG/M metagenome (GOLD analysis project Ga0070694, IMG submission 65470) | Corn, switchgrass and miscanthus rhizosphere microbial communities from Kellogg Biological Station, Michigan, USA - KBS K1-25-1 metaG | ecosystem: Host-associated > Plants > Roots >... | reverse complement strand
GCTGCCGCTCTCTTATCGCGACGTCGGCCGTAAGGATCGACAATCGATCGTTTGCGATACGCTCGATCGTTTTCAGATTGTCGGCAAGAAAGATCTGTACCCGGCGCAGTTGTCCGGCGGTCAGCAGCAGTTGGTGGGCATTGCGCGCGCGGTAGTGGCGAATCCGCGTCTGATCCTGGCTGATGAGCCGACCGGGAATCTTCACTCGGCGCAGGGTAAGGAAATTATGGACATGTTCAAGCGCCTGAATGACGAAGGCACCACGATCATTCAGGTGACGCACTCTGAGATAAATGCTGAGTACGGCAACCGGATTGTGCGACTGGAAGATGGCTGGATTGCCGGAAATTGAGGGCGAGTTTTGTTCGTTGACGTGACCTTGCTGATCCCCAGCAGCACCAAGTAGTTGGAGACAAATTCGTCTTTTGGTCCATCGCTGTTCGCGGTGGACGGGCGGTGAACTGTACCCATTGAACGGGTTGGAAAGCAGAGGGAGTCGTGAGTGTTGTGAGTACTCTAGCGACCAATATTCCCCGAACCCTAATCGCGGACGATCAGCGCGACGTTCTGGTTGCGTTGCGTTTGCTCCTGAAAAGCGCGGGCTACCAAACTGAGGCTGCGAACTGTCCCAAAGCGGTTCTCGACGCGATTAAGAAACGCCAGTTCGATGTGGCGCTCATCGATCTCAACTATGCCCGCGACACTACTTCCGGCCAGGAAGGCCTCGACCTGATTTCGCGCATTCAAGCCGAAGACAATTCACTGCCAATCGTAGTGATGACCGCGTGGGCCACGGTCGATCTGGCGGTAGAAGCGATGCGCCGCGGCGTCCGCGACTTTGTCCAGAAGCCCTGGGAGAACGCGCGCCTGTTGCAAGTCCTTCGGGCCCAGGTCGAACAAGGACGCAGGCGGCGCCGGCTGCAACACACGGCATCGCAGCGGCGAGTGCGACAGCGCGGCCTGCAAAAGGAACTACTGGAGGCACGCCAAATCCAGGAGGGATTGATGCTCTCGAACGACGTTAACCTCAACGGCTTCGTATTCTCCGCAGCCTGGCGCGCGGCGGGAACCGTTGGCGGCGACTATCTCGCTGCGTTTCCGGTTGGAAGTCAACGCGCGGCGCTTTGCGTCGCCGACGTCTCGGGAAAGGGTTTGCCGGCTGCGTTGTTGATGTCGAGCTTGCAGGCGACGCTGAAATCAGCAGCCTCAGAGGATGTCAATCCGGTCGATTTATGTTCACAGCTGAACAAGCTTTTGAACAGTGACCTTCCTTTGAACAAATTCGTTACCTGCTTCTATGGCTTGCTGGATGTTCAGCGTCGCGTTCTGCGCTTCACGAACGCCGGTCACAATCCGCCGCTGCTGATTCGGGCCAACGGCGCAGAAACGCATTTGACGACCGGCGGCCGGGTGCTGGGCGCTTTTCCGGATTCGACCTACCAGCAGGGTGAAATCGTTTTGCAGTCCGGTGACCGGCTGGTGCTGTTCACCGATGGCATTACCGAGGTGCGCAACACCGCGGGTGAAGAGTTCGGCGAAGCGCGTCTGCGCCAGTTGCTGGCGCGGGAGCATGGCCGATCGGCTGCAGACCTGCAGCAATTAGTAATGGATCAAGTAAGCAAATTCTGCGCGGGTCATTTTGAGGATGATGCGGCGCTAATGGTCGTTGAAGTGAAGTAGTGGGTGCGCACGCCAAGGGCAGCGCGGGAGACCAGCTGCGGAGCAGCGGCCAGAATTAAGCCCAAGGTGAGGCTTTGCGAGCCTTGGGTGACCGTTCATTGAACTTGGAGAGCCGCGGAGCGGCGACAGAGAGCTCGTGGCTAGATCCGTTATCACCGGTGATCGCTGTCGCCCCTTCGGGACTCGATCACAAAGTTGGGTTGACCCAAGGCTCGCAAAGCCTCGCCTTGGGCTTGACTCTCACCGCTGCCACGCAGCTCGTTGAATGTTGACGTCTAGTGTCGCGTACCTGCCATGAGATCAGGGCGCGCAGTTATTTAAGGAGCACTATGGAGTCTCTTCTGAGCGATGTTCGATACGCGATCAGGAACCTGATCAAGCGTCCCGCGTTCACCACGGTCGCGGTTGTTACCCTGGCACTGGGCATCGGCGCGAACACCGCGATCTTCACTCTGCTCAATGCGGTAACTTTCAAGCCTTTGCCGGTCAGGCAGCCTGACGAGCTGGTTCTCTTTAACGACTCAGGTGGTGAAGGCACTTCGAACGGCGATCCCTCAACCGGAGAGTGGCGACGTTTCTCATATGCTTCTTACAAATTCTTCCTCGAGCACGATCAGAATTATCAGGGATTGAGCGCGTTTCGCAGCGGCGAATCCAGAGTCAGCGTCAGTAGTGGTCAGACCCAGACGGGCGAGGCCGCCCAGCGGGCCTCAAGCCATCTTGTTTCCGGAAATTACTTTTCCGTGCTGGGTGTGAACGCATTCCTGGGCCGCGTGCTGACACCTGCGGATGACAAACCGGGCGCGCCTCCCGCGGCGGTCATGAGCTATGGCTACTGGCAGCAACAATGGAGCGCCGATCCGCAAATCCTGAACAAAGAAATACTGCTGAACGGGAAGGTCTTTACGGTGGTCGGTATTATGGCCCCCAATTTCTTTGGCGTCCGCGTTCGGCGTGCGCCTGATCTTTGGGTCCCGCTGGTCTTTCACCCGCAGATAGAAATGCGTGAATCCTATCTGGAGAACGCGCGGTTCTACTGGCTGAATTTTGTGGGCCGTCTTAAGCCGGGCGTGCAGCTGGAACAGGCACAGGCCAGCGCGAATCTGTCGCTGCATCAGTTTCTGACGAACGAAGCCGGATCAAAACTGACTGACGACGACCGGGAGTCGATCGCCAGTGCTTACGTGAAACTCGCGCCGGGAGCCCGGGGTATCTCAGGTCTTCGCATTCAGTATTCAAGAGCGCTGCAGATGCTGATGGTGATCGTAGGATTGGTTTTGCTGATTGCGTGCGCGAACGTGGGCAATCTGTTGTTGTCACGCGCGGCGGCGAGAAAAGCTGAGATTTCGCTGCGGTTGGCGCTCGGCGCGAGTCGCTATCGTATCGTGCGCCAACTCCTGACCGAAAGTCTGCTGCTCGCGGCCGTCGGCGGAGTTTGCGGGATTCTATTTGCTCAATGGGGCGTCAAGGTCCTGGTGACCCTGGTGGCCAGGACTTCACCTCTGGATGTTCATCCCGACGTCGCGGTGCTCGCGTTTACCGCCGGTGTTTCATTATTCGCGGGAGTTATTTTCGGATTGGCGCCCGCGCTTAGCGCAAGCAAGACCGACCTGACGACCTCAATCAAGGAAAAATCAGCACGCACTAGCCGGCGCGGGCTCCGCTTTAGTTTGGCTTCGACCTTAGTAGTAGCGCAGGTCGGACTCTCGATGGTCCTGTTGGCAGGCGCCGGTCTCTTTGCCCGCAGCCTGATGAAATTGCAGGAAGAAGAGGTCGGCTTTAACCGGGACAATGTCCTGCTTGTCGAACTCGATCCGCGGATCGTTGGATATAAACCAACTGAGTTGAGTGCACTCTATCGCCAGGTGCTGGACCGGCTGAAAGAAGTGCCAGGCGTCCAGTCCGCGACGCTCGCGACCTTCTCGCCCATCAGCGGCACCGGCAGAAATAGCACGGTGACGATTCGCGGATACGCGCCGCGGCCCGGCGAGAATATGGACGTCGATGACTTGCTGGTGGGTCCCGACTATGGCGTCACGTTGGGAGTGCCGCTCTTGCTCGGCCGGGAAATTGATATTCGCGATACACCCGCCAACCAGAAAATCGCCGTAGTAAATCAATCCTTCGCGCGACAGTTTTTTCACGCAGAAAATCCCATCGGCCGTCGCTTTTACTTTGGCGACGAGAACGATCCTGAGCGCGGTGAGGAGCTTGAGATTGTTGGCGTAGTAGGCGACGTGAAATACGACAAAGTTAAGAACGAGCCAAATCCGACCGCCTATCGCCCGATACTTCAGGTTCAGGACTCTGACGCTTACAGCAGCACTGTAGAAATTCGGACCATTGGCGACCCCGCGAGTCTGGCCCCAATGGCCCGCGCAGCCATCGGCCAGGTTGATCCTAAGCTCCCGGTCTTTGGAGTCACGACCTTGCGAGAACAACTTGCCGGCGCCTTGCGGCAGGAGAAACTGGTGGCCGAGTTGGTCAGCTTTTTTGGATTGCTGGCGCTGCTCCTGGCTTGCATCGGCTTGTACGGCGTCATGGCCCACGGAGTGGTCCGGCGTACCAAAGAGATTGGTATTCGCATGGCGCTGGGAGCTGAGCGAGGGCGAATTGTCTGGATGGTCATGCGCGAGACCCTCCTGCTCGTCCTGCTCGGTATCGCGATCGGCGTGCCGATCGCCCTGGGCGCTGCCAGGCTAATTTCGAGTCAGCTCTTCGGACTGAATCCAGCTGACCCGTTGAGTCTGATCGTCGCCGCTCTGGTTCTTACCGGTGTCGCGTGTCTGTCCGGTTTCCTGCCGGCGAGGAAAGCTTCGAAGGTAAATCCGTTGATTGCTCTGCGCTACGAATGAGCCAGTTGGAGGATTCTATGGAATCTCTTTTCAGCGATTTTCGTTACGCAATCAGGAATCTCATCAAGCGGCCGGGTTTCACGGCGATTGCGGTAATTACCCTGGCGCTCGGCATTGGCGCGAACAGCGCGATCTTCAGCACCGTCCAGGCGCTCCTGATTAATCCTCTCCCATTCCCGGAACAGGATCGCGTGGTGGCGATTTGGGACAAGAACCCCAGTCGCGGCTTCGAACACAACGAAGTGGCCATGGCGAACTATCTCGACTGGCGCGCGCAGAACCAGTCATTCTCGCACCTCGCCTTAGAACGCTGGTGGAGCACAAATCTTACGGCCGGCGATACGCCGGAGCGGGTGCAGGGCTTCCTGGTGACCGCAAACTTTTTTGATGTCCTCGGAGTGAAGCCGGTCAGAGGTCGCACCTTCATCGAGGAAGAGAACCAGCCCGGCAAAGATGCGGTGGCCATCATCACCGACAGTCTGTGGCAACGTCGCTTTGGCTCTGATCCGAATATCGTCAACCAGACAATTACGACTAACGGTGTCGTGCGCACGGTGATTGGTATCTTGCCTCCCGACTTCAACTATCCGAAGGGCGCGGAAGTCTATGCGCCGCTTGCCCTGACACCGGAAGTTATGAAGAACCGGGCTTTGCACACTTACTACGTTATTGGGAGGCTCAAACCCGGGGTCTCTTTGCCTGCCGCGCAGACAGAGATGGACACCATCACCGCGAGACTGGCAGCGCAGTATCCCGAAATCAATGTGGGACTGGGTGCGACTGTCTATCCGATTGTCGCCGATACCGTGCGTCAATATAGTGCGGCGCTCTGGGTCATGATGGGCGCGGTTGGGTTCGTGCTGCTGATCGCCTGCGCCAATGTTGCCAATCTGATGTTGGCGCGCGCGAGTGGCCGGCAAAAAGAGATTGCTTTACGGGCAGCACTGGGTGCGAGTCGTTGGCGCATTGTCCGCCAGTTGCTGGTCGAAAGCTTAATCATCGCGCTAATCGGGGGAGCGGTTGGCGTTCTGGTGGGGCTTTGGGGAGTTGACCTGCTGAAAGCCTCCAATCCCGGCGAAGCGGCAAAATATGCGCCCGGGTGGAAAAACCTCGGAATCAATGTTCCGGTCGTCGTATTCACGCTCGGAATCTCCCTGCTGAGCGGAGTGATCTTTGGACTGGCGCCCGCGTGGCAAGTCTCAAAGCCCGATCTCAACGATGCGCTCAAAGAAGGCGGCCGGCACTCAAGCGGGGGTTCGCGCCGGCTGCGCAGCCTGCTGGTGATCTCCGAAGTTGCCCTTTCGCTGGTGCTCCTTATTGGCGCCGGTCTCTTGTTCCGCAGTTTTCTGGCGATGCTCAAGACGAATCCCGGATTTAATCCGGACGGCGTATTGACGATGAATCTCAACCTGCCTGTCGCCAAATACAAGGACGACAAGGCGCGCGCAGCTTTCTTCGCCGACCTGGTCCAGAGAGTAAAGATCGTTCCCGGCGTGCAATCGGCGGCGGTCGTGAATTATCTGCCGCTGGGTGGCGCTAATTCTTCCGATGTGTTTCTGGTTGAAGGCCAGCCTGAGCCGCCTGCAGGTCAGGAGAACAACGGCCGCTACCGGGTTTGCACTCCTGACTATTTTCAAACGATGGGCATTTCGATCCTGAAAGGCCGTCCTTTTACGGATCAAGACCGGGCCGGCTCGAAACCGGTGATCATTGTTAACGAAACTCTCGCGCGCCGGTACTGGCCCAACGGGGACGCGTTGGGTAAGCGGATGAGGTTTTATGGCCCATTGGACAAAGCTCCGTGGATGGAAGTGGTAGGAATCGCGCAGGACGTGAAGCATGAGCTGAATCTCCCGGTCACGCCGGACTACTACACGCCGCACGCGCAGGATCCCTGGAACGCGATGGTGCTGGTGGCGCGCACCACGGTGGAACCGGGATCGATGGCCGGACCAATCCGGCAACAAGTGCAGGCGATAGATAAGGACCAGCCGGTGTACGGCGTGTACACGATGAACGAAGTGCGGGCCATCTCAGTGACGCTCTACACGTTTGCCTTCGCGATGATGGGCATCTTCGCGACGGTGGCGCTGGTGCTGGCGTCGATCGGAATTTATGGAGTGATGGCCTTTGCTGTCACGCAACGCACCCAGGAGATCGGAATTCGGATGGCCCTGGGCGCGCGCGCCATTGATGTTTTGAAATTAGTCGTCACCAACGGAATGTCTCTGGCCGCGATCGGCGTGCTCGCCGGACTGTTGGCTTCGTTTGGAATTACGCGACTCATGTCAAGCCTTCTGTTTAATGTTTCGCCGACTGACCTGGTGACATTTGCGTTGGTCACGGCGGGCTTGCTGCTGGTGGCTCTGATTGCCTGTTACATCCCGGCGCGGCGCGCAACGAAAGTCGATCCGCTGGTGGCCTTGAGATACGAATAGGACGAATAGGACCTATACACCCATTCGTCCCATATCCCCGGGAAACAGATTATGGACACTTTATTAAAGGACATCCGCTACGCGCTTCGCGGCTTTATGCGCCAGCCAGGCTTCACGGCTGTAGTTGTCATTACGCTGGCGCTGGGGATAGGAGTAAACACGGCCATTTTCAGCGTCACCGACAAACTGCTGATCCGTTCATTACCGGTAAAGAATCCGGACCGCCTGGTGCTGCTCAACTCCGTAAGCGTGTCGCCTTATTTCGTCAGCAACGCCTTCTCGTATCCGGTCTTTAGTGAATATCGAGATCAGAACCAGGTTTTTTCAGGTCTCGTCGCTTTCTCGCGAACGCGTCTGGAGTTACGCGCCAATGGCCAGGTCGAACGAGTGCCGGCTGAATATGTTTCCGGTAACTATTTTGATGTCCTGGGAGTTACTGCCGCGCGGGGCCGAATGTTTCTGCCCCAGGAAGACAAGACGCCGGGGACGCAGCCGGTAATTGTGATCAGTGATCGGTTCCGGCGCACGCATTTTGCGCTCGATCGAGACCCGATCGGACAGACAATTACGCTAAACAACGTTCCGCTCGCGGTAATCGGGATAGCGCCGCCGCAATACACTGGAATCGCGCTGGAACAACCCACTGATGTTTGGGTTCCGGTGCTCATGCATCCGCAACTGGAGCAATCAAAGTTCATCGGGAACCGGACTGACGCATCGCTTACGCTGCTTGGCCGAATCAGGGATGGTGTGTCTCCAGCGCAGGCGGAAGCCGGAATGGATCTAACTGCGCAGCAAGTTAAAGAAGCACACACGCCATCCGGCACGATCACGAAGGGACTGCCCTTCAGCGAACAGCACATCAAATTTGAGCCCGGCGGCAAAGGCATCTCATCTTTGCGCAAGAAATTTGCCGCACCGCTCAAGCTGCTAATGGGCGTGGTGCTGCTGGTTCTGGTGATCGCCTGCGCGAATATCGGCGGTTTGGTCGTGGCCCGCGGAGTGGCTCGCCGGAAAGAGATGGCTTTGCGCCGCACGCTGGGAGCGACCGGTTGGCGTCTGGCGCGGCAACTGTTAGTCGAGAGTCTGTTGCTGGCCGGCTTAGGTGGCCTCGGCGGTCTGCTGCTGGCGCCCTGGCTGATTACTTTACTCGTCAATACGCAGGCGAGACTTGATAGTGCTCGCGCTTTGTTGAGTGGCGGCGTGGATTGGCGAGTGCTTGCGTTCACTGCAACGGTAACCATTCTCGCCGGTATTGCCTTCGGACTAGCGCCTGCGTGGCGAAGCTCTCGCGCCGATCTGATCCCTGCTTTGAAAGATCAAAACAACGGATTCGGGACCGCACGTCTAGGTATGCGAGACCTCCTGGTGGTTGGCCAGTTGGCGCTCGCTATTGTGGTTTTGGTCGGGGGCGGACTTTGCATTCGCAGCTTTCAAAACCTACTCGCTATCGATCCGGGCTATGAAACCGCACGACTATTGGTGGTTCCGGTCGAATTGGATGAGAAGAAGTACGACGAAGCCCAGGCTCGAGTGTTTCAGCAGCAGGCGTGGGAGAAGCTTCGATCCATTCCCGGCGTCGAGAGCGTCAGCGATGGCCTGGTGCCGCCGCTTAGTGGCGGTCGTTATATGAGCAGCCTGATCGTTGACGGATCGCAAATGCCGACCGCCCAAATGGCTTTTGACGCGAACACGGTCGGACCTGCTTACCACGAAACGATGGGTATCAGGATCGTTAAAGGCCGCGGGTTTACGAATGACGATCAAAGAGGTCCTGACGTGGTGATTATTAATCAAGCTCTGGCCGCGCGGCTCTTCCCCGGTCAGGATGCGTTGGGCAAGACGGTTCGGAAGGGTCCGGGAATGCCGGTGATGGAGGTCGTTGGCATTTCCGCAGACGTCAAACATCACGATCTAACTGAAACCGGGTTACCACACTTCGACCGCGTGCGTCGCGATTACGGCAGCTATACAAATTTTGTGGTAAAGACCCGGGGACCCTCAGCGGATCTTATTCCGCAAGTGCGTCGCGAACTACTGTCTCTCGATCCCTCACTGTCGACAAATGAAATCGAATCGATGGCCGATTCCGTTGGCAAGGTGCTGGCGCCGATGCGTCTGGCGTCCACGGTGGTGGGGCTGTTTGGCGTGCTGGCTTTACTGCTGGCGAGTATTGGTTTGTACGGCGTAACCGCGTGGATGGTTAGTCGCCGCACGCGCGAAGTCGGAATTCGCATGGCCCTGGGAGCGCAGGCCGGCGACGTTCTGGCGCTGGTGATCCGGCACGGCATGTTGCTGACAGTCGCGGGCGTCGTGATCGGCCTGCTCGCGGCTTTGGTAAGCACGCGTCTGATCAGCACTCAGCTTTATCGAGTTAGCCCGACGGATCCTCTGACGTTTGTGGTGATTGCCGTAGTGCTCGGAGGAGTCTCGCTGTTGGCTTGTTATTTGCCGGCGCGCCGCGCAACGAAAGTCGATCCGCTGGTGGCCTTGAGATACGAATAGGACGAGTGAATCTCAGAAAGAGAGGGTGAATGCTTCAGGATTTGCGACTGGGTGTGCGATTGCTCGTCAGGCATCGAAGCTTTACAGCGATCGCGGTGCTCACCCTGGCCGCAGGCATTGGCGCCAACATAACCATTTTTAGTGTGGTCAACGCTGTGATGCTGCGCCCATTACCTTACCCGGAAGCTGAGCGTCTGGTCTTTATCTGGTCCGAGGTTCCTCAGCAGAACGTCAGAGAGAGAGCTTCAGCCTATGCCAACTTTTCGGAATGGCGTAGTCAAAACAGCTCGTTTGAAGACCTGGCCGTTTTTGATCCGACCTCGGTGACTCTAACCGGGGGGGCCGAGCCCGAACAAATTATGAGTGTGCGGGCCTCGTCCAATCTCTTCACAGTCCTGGGCGTTGCGCCTGCTCTGGGCCGCAGTTTCAATGCTGATGAAGAGGCCCATCGAGATCGAGTCGTCGTATTGAGTCACGGGTTATGGCAGCGCCGGTTTGGCGGGTCCGCCGGCGTTCTGGGACAGACGCTCGAGATTGACGGCATGAGTACGCGCGTGATCGGGGTGATGCCGAAAGGCTTTCAGTTTTCCGGTGAAGATACTCCCGTGTGGGAACCGCAAACGGTGGTTGCAAATTGGGAGGCACAGAAAGCGCAACGCGGTACTGGTTCGTGGCAGGTGGTGGGACGCCTCAAGCCGAATGTATCGCTGCGGCAGGCGCAGACGGAAATGAGTGTGATCGCGCAGCGGCTCGAGCAAACTAGTCCTGACGCAAACAAGGGTCTGGGAATCAATTTGGTCCCGTTCTATATGCAGCTCACCGGTAGCAATGTGCGTCTAGCCCTCTGGATCCTGTTCGCTGCGGTTGTTTTCGTGCTGCTTATTGCCTGTACCAATGTCGCTAATCTAATGCTTGCGCGCGGCATGGCAAGAGAGCGCGAAATCGCTATTCGCATGGCGCTCGGCGCCGGCAGGATGCGACTCATTAGACAACTGCTCACAGAGAGCACACTGCTGGCTCTGATGGCCGGCGGTTTGGGGCTTTTCATAGCCAGCTGGGGGATCCGGATTCTCATCCGCTTCAGTCCGCCGAACCTTCCCCACCTGGACAGCATTGCTATTGATGGCCGGGTTCTGGCCTTCACCATCGTGGTCTCATTGCTGACCGCTATGCTGTTCGGCCTGGCTCCGGCGTTGAAGGTTTCGCAGGTGCATCCTGGCTCGGCCTTAAAAGACGGTCGTGGCGCGAGTGGCGGAATCACCGGACGTCGCCTGCGCGGACTTCTGGTCATCGCTGAGTTCAGCCTCGCAGTGCTGCTGCTTTCAGGCGCGGGTTTGCTGCTGCGCAGCTTCATTCGCCTTCAGGCGGTTGAACTCGGGTTCGATCCGGCACAAGTGCTAACGATGCAGACTGCTCCCCCACAGAACAGCACCGCTGATCAATGGCGTGGCTTTTATCAACAGGTGCGCGAACGAATTGCAGCTCTGCCAGGAGTTGAGTCCGCAGGACTGACGGAAGAGATTTTCATTAGCGGTAATCCTGAGGGAGTGATCACGGTCGAAGGCGACTCGGCCAACAACTCAACGCCGGCGCGGATTCCCTTCAGGCGAGATGTGATAACTGAGGGCGTGTTTCAAACCCTGCGTGTTCCCTTACGTCAGGGCCGCTTCTTTAATGCGCAGGACAATCAAGGAACTGTCCCCGTGGCCATCATCAATGAAACGATGGTCCGCCGATTCTGGCCCGGTCAAGAGGCGCTGGGCAAGCGATTCAAACTGGGATCAGTCCAGTCATCCAATCCCTGGCTGACCATAGTCGGAGTGGTTGCTGATATGCGCCGGCAAAATCTGGAGCGCCAACCCATCGCGCAGATCTTCCTGCCCCACCAGCAAAGCCCTGAGCGGAGAATGAATCTACTGGTGCGCGCTGCGGGCGATCCTGCGCAACTCGCGCCGGTCGTGCGCAAAGAGATTCGCGGGATCGATAAGACTGTATTTATCTACGGGAGCTCTACCCTGGAAAGCCGGCTGGCGGGCGCGATGGCCGAAAGGCGTTTTCAAACGTGGCTGCTTATGTTGTTTGCGGCGCTGGCGCTGTTGCTGGCGGCAGTTGGCATCTACGGTCTGCTGCATCAAGCAGTAGTGCTGCGTACTCGCGAGATTGGGACCCGCCTGGCGCTCGGCGCGCGGCCGCGAGATGTGTTGTGGTTGGTAGCAGGTCAGGGGATGAGTCTGGCTCTTTGCGGCATTGGAGTTGGGACACTGGCCGCCCTGGGATTGACGCGAGTATTAGCCAGCCTGTTGTTTGGCGTCACGCCAACCGACGCGATAACTTTTATTGCGGTTCCCTCGGTGCTTTTGTTGACGGCTTTGTTGGCTTGTTACATCCCGGCGCGGCGCGCGGCGAAAGTCGATCCGTTGGTGGCTTTGAGATACGAATGATCTGACGGCGTGGCAGAAACCCGACCGTAAGGGAGGGTGCCGAAACCACAGCCGTTTGCACCCTCCCTTACGGTCGGGTTTCTGCCAGGTACCCAGGGGCGGCAAGTCGAAAGCAGCAAAGAGGAGATTACTTAGATGACAAAGAGCCTTTTCAAATCAACCGCAATTGCAGCGATGGTAATGCTGGGAATTTGCCTGATGACGCCGTCATCGCGTTCGCAGGAAAAATCCGACCGCAATACCTGGACGTGGATTAACGCTGACGACCGCAAAAAGATCGAAGTCAAGGTCGAAAACAAAGTCGAATTCAACGAAGACTATTCAGATGTCAGCGCCATCCCTGGTGATGGAGCGCTGCGCATCCACGACAGCCGGGGCGCACACACCTTTCGACTGGTGATTGCTCGAGACAGTGCCGGCGGAATTCGCCGCGATTATTCAGTTGACGGGCAAAGCCGTACCTTCGACGCCGAGGGACAGTCGTGGCTACGCACAGTGCTGTTGCAGGCTGTGCGCGAGGGCGGCCTCGACGCGCGCACTCGCGCGCAGCGAATTTTGAAACAGCGCGGCGCCAGCGGACTGACTGAAGAAATTACTTACCTCAAAGGCGATTATGTCCGCCGCATTTATTTTGAAGAACTGCTGCAGGCGCCCGGTGTCAGCACAAAGGATCTGAAGACTGCAATTCACAACGCGTCAAACAGCATCGTTAGCGATTACGAGCGGGCGCAGATGCTGCTTCAGGTTGCGCCGGTATTTCTCGGCGACAAGAACCTGACAGCTGATTACTTCGGCGCGACATCCCGGATCAAATCGGATTACGAACATGCGCGAGTCTTGTCGGGCGCGCTGAAGCAGATCCGTCTAAGCAAAGACGCGCTCATCGCGATCGCTCAGTCGGCGGCCTCAATCGAATCGGATTACGAGAAAGCCAGCCTTCTAATCAAAGGAGCCGATCGTTATCAGGGCGATCTCTCTTCACGGATGGAGTGGCTGCATGCGGTCCGCACGATCGGATCAGATTATGAACATCATCGGGTGTTGAGCGGCGCTCTCAAGCCGAATGTGATCAGCATCGAGGCGTTATCAGACCTGGTCAGATCCGCGGCGCGAATGCATTCGGATTACGAGAAGGCTTCGTTTTTGATCGAGGCAGTGAGTCTCTATCGGGGCGATGCACAGTTGCGCGCGGCGTTCCTGGAAACCGCCAGGACGATTGGTTCTGAATACGAACGCGGTCGGGTGCAAAAGCGCTTTGAGAAGGCGGACTTCTGAATACGAACTAGGACCAATGAGGCAAATAGGACCTTTGTATCCTATCGGTCCCATCGGTTGAGGGAAAGATTCCATGAATACCCTTTGGCAGGACTTGCGCTATGGCTTGCAGATGCTCTGGAAGAATCCGGGTTTCACAGCAATCGCCGTGTTAACGCTGGCGCTGGGCATCGGCGCTAACACCGCACTGTTCAGCGTAGTCGATACCGTGTTGCTGAAGAAATTGCCGGTCA
>Ga0070694_100001573_pt1 | contig 13436 bp, 14 predicted proteins | sample KBSK1251metaG_FD_65470 | JGI IMG/M metagenome (GOLD analysis project Ga0070694, IMG submission 65470) | Corn, switchgrass and miscanthus rhizosphere microbial communities from Kellogg Biological Station, Michigan, USA - KBS K1-25-1 metaG | ecosystem: Host-associated > Plants > Roots >... | reverse complement strand
TCACGCCGCTGCGCCGGGAGCTCCGCCGGCCGTGGCCCTGGGTGGCGGCGGCGATTGCGCTCCTGATCTTCGCCCCCAACCTGGCGTGGCAGGCGGCTCACGGGTTCCCGACGCTCGAGGACCTCCAGAACGTGTCGCGGGAGGGGAAGAACGTGGTCCTCGGGCCGATCGAGTTCTTCGGCCAGCAGGTCCTGATCCTGCATCCCGTCCTGTTCCCGCTGTGGCTGGCGGGCCTCGTGCGGCTGTTCGCGGGCATAGGCGGCAGGCACCGCGTCCTGGGGTGGACCTACGTCATCCTGGCGGTCATCCTTTTTGTCCTGAAGGGAAAGAACTATTACCTCGCACCCGCCTACCCGATGCTCTTCGCCGCCGGCTCGACGTGGCTCGACGCGGGGCTGTCCCGCTGGCGGCTCACCGCGGGCCGCTCGTGGCCGAAGGCGGTCGTCGTCGCGGTCGTCCTGGTCGCGGGGGCCGCGATCGCCCCGCTCGCGCTCCCCATCCTCCCGCCCGAGCGGTACGTCGCCTACGAGAAGGCGATCGGCGCCGCGCCACCCAAGACCGAGGTGGCCCACCGCGGTCCGCTGCCGCAGCTCTTCGGCGATCAGTTCGGCTGGGAGGAGCTGGTCGCGGAGGTGGCGCGGATCTACGACTCGCTCCCCGCGGAGGAGCGCGCCCGCACCGCGATCTTCGCCAACAACTACGGCGAGGCCGGGGCGATCAACCTGTTCGGCCCGAAGCTCGGCCTGCCGCCGGCCATCAGCGGCCACCAGACCCATTTCTTCTGGGGACCGCGCGGCTACACCGGGGAGATCGTCATCGTCCTGCAGGGGGACCGCGAGGAGCTGGAGGAGCAGTTCGCGTCGGTCGAGACGGCCGGGGAGCATCACCACCCCTGGGGCATGGAGGAGGAGAACAACGAGATCTATCTCTGCCGCGGCCTGAAGACGCCGCTCGCCACGCTCTGGCCGCAGGTCAAGCACTGGAACTGAGGAGAATGCCGATGAAGGTCGTCCACGATCTGAAGCGGATCATCGAGGCCCACCGAAAAGCGGGCGAATCCTGGGCCGAGTTCCTGCGCGTCCCGTCGCTCAGCATGGGGATCTACGTGCTGGGAGAGGGAGCCGTCGATCCGCAGGAGCCGCACACCGAAGACGAGGTCTACTACATCCTGGAGGGGAGGGGAATGCTGCGGGTCGGCAGCGAGGACCACGCGTTCGAGCCGGGGAGCATTCTGTTCGTGCCCGCCCGCGACGAGCACCGGTTCCACGATATCCAGGAAGGCCTCGTGGCGCTGGTCTTCTTCGCTCCGGCGGAAGGGTCGACCGTCCGGTAGAGCCGCGTCCGCGGCATTCCAGCCTACAATTCCCCCGGGGGGTTCCGCTGTGCCGAAGGCCGAGGACGCACCGGACGGACTGCACGCTCTCGCCGCCGCGCAGAGGCGCGTCGCCGCGACGCTGACTGCGGCGATGATCGCGCTCTACTTCGGCTTCATCCTCCTCATCGCCTACAACAAGGAGCTCCTAGCCCGGCTGGTGGTGCCGGGACTGTCCCTCGGCATCCTTCTGGGGGCCCTGGTCATCGTCTGCTCCTGGCTCCTCACCTGGGTGTACGTGAGGTGGGCCAACACCCACTACGATGCCGGGCGGGACCGCATCAGGCAGGGCGGCTAGCATGGAACCGCTGACCCAGGTGGCGACGCGGATCGGCGAGCCGAACGCGGTCGCGATGGGGTTCTTCTTCCTGTTCATCGTGACGACCCTGGGAATCACCTGGTGGGCGGCGCGCCGCACCCGCACCACGGAGCATTTCTACGCCGCGGGCCGGGTGATCAGCCCCGGGCAGAACGGCTTCGCCCTGGCGGGGGACTACATGAGCGCCGCCTCGTTCCTGGGGATCGCGGGGCTCGTGTCGACCACCGGGTTCGACGGGCTCATCTACTCGACCGGCTGGCTGGTCGGCTGGCCCGTCGTCCTCTTCCTGATCGCCGAGCCCCTGCGCAACCTGGGGCGCTACACCTTCGCCGACGTGGTCGCGGCGCGGCTGCGCCAGGCGCCGGTGCGCATCGCGGCCGCGGTCGGGACGCTGGCCACGGTGACGCTCTACCTGATCGCGCAGATGGTCGGCGCGGGCGGGCTGATCAAGCTGATGTTCGGCATCCCCTACGAGTCGGCCATCGTCATCGTCGGGGCGGCGATGATCGCCTACGTCCTGTTCGGCGGGATGATCGCGACCACCTGGGTGCAGATCGTCAAGGCCTTCCTGCTGCTCGGAGGGGCGGCGGTCCTGGCGACGCTCGTCCTGCTTCGCTTCGACATGAACCCGGCGGCGCTCTTCGCCGCCGCGGCGGAGCGCTACGGGCCGGGAGTCCTCTCGCCGGGACGCCTGGTGCAGAAACCGCTCGACGCGATCTCCCTGGGGCTCGCCCTGATGTTCGGCACGGCCGGCCTGCCGCACATCCTGATGCGCTTCTACACCGTGCCGGACGCCCGCGCGGCGCGGACCTCGGTCTTCTACGCCACCGGGCTCATCGGGGCCTTCTACCTGATGACCTTCATCCTCGGGTTCGGCGCGATGGTGTTCGTCGGCCCGGACGCCATCCGCGGCGTCGAGCCCGGGGGGAACATGGCGGCGCCGCTCCTGGCCGAGCACCTGGGCGGCACGGCGTTCCTGGGATTCATCGCCGCCGTCGCCTTCGCGACCATCCTCGCCGTCGTGGCCGGGCTGACCCTGTCGGGGGCGGCGGCCCTGTCGCACGATCTGTGGGTCCACGTCGTGAGGAAGGACCTCGCGAGCCCGACGGAGCAGCTGCGCGTCGCCCGCATCGCGACCGTCGGCCTGGGAATCGTCGGCGTGCTTCTGGGGATCACCTTCAAGGGACAGAACGTGGCCTTCATGGTCGGGCTCGCCTTCGCCATCGCCGCCAGCGCCAATTTCCCCGCCCTGGTCCTGTCGATCTTCTGGCGCGGCTACACGACGGCGGGGGCGGTCTCGAGCATGCTGCTCGGGACGATCACGACGCTCCTCCTGATCTACCTGTCGCCGACCGTGCAGATCGACATCCTGAAGCACGAGGCGGCGTGGTTCCCGCTCAAGAACCCGGCCCTCGTCACCATGCCGCTGTCGTTCGCCGCCGGCATCGTCGTGTCGCTCTGCACGGCGCGCCATGAAGAATCGGCCGGGTTCGCCAGCCAGCAGCGGCGGATGCATCTCGGTGCGGCGGGGGAGCCGTGAGCGGGCCGCGCTGGCACCGCCTCGGTGCGGTCGACGACCTGAAGACGAAACCGCTCCGACAGATCCTGGCCGGCGACGTCTGGATCGCCCTGTCGTTCAAGGACGGCGTGTTCGGCGCGGTCTCCGGCCGCTGCAACCACGTCGGCGGGCCGCTCGGCGACGGGGAGATCGACGAGAAAGACTACATCGTCTGCCCCTGGCACCACTGGCGCTTTCATCGACTGACCGGCGAGGAGCGCCCCGGGATCCCGGCGGCCGTGCCGCGCCACGACCTCAAGGTGGAGAACGGCGACCTCTATGTCGACCTGACGCCGGCCACGAAGCGCATCCAGGTGCCGCACAAGCCCCACCCGCTGAGCCGGGAGATCAAGCGTGAGCCGGGGCCTCTGCGCGTCGCCGGCATCTCGACCTCGGCGATGAACCGGAAATTCCCGCGCTACTCGACCTCCGAGGACCTTCTTCAAGCAGCGATTGACCAGGCGGCGTCCCGGGGGGCCGAGTCGAAACTGATCCGGCTCAACGATCTGCAGTTCAGGGCGTGCGAGGGGTACTACTCGGTGAGCGCCCAGGCCTGCATCTGGCCCTGCACGATCACGCGGGCGGACCCGGCGGACGAGTTGACCGCGGTCTACGAGGCCCTGGTCTTCTGGGCCGACGTGGTCCTGATCTCGACGTCCATCCGCTGGGGGGCCCCCGCCTCGCTCTATTCGAAGATGATCGAGCGGCTGAACTGCGTGCAGAACCAGATCACGACGCACAATCGCGTCCTCATCCGCAACAAGGTGGCCGGCTTCGTCATCACGGGCGGGCAGGACAACATCCAGGCGGTCGCCGGCCAGATGATGATGTTCTTCGGCGAGCTGGGATTCCACTTCCCGCAGTTCCCGTTCGTCGCCCACAGCCGCGGCTGGTCGGCGGAGGACATGGAGGAGAACACGGCCTTCGTCAGGAAGGACCCGAAACTGCGGGACGGCGTCCGCGCCCTGGCCGACCGCTGTCTGCAGATGGCCGGCGTCCTGATCGCGTCGGGCGAGGGGGCCGCGCAGATCGAGCGCGGTGGCCGCAAGGCCTGCGCCCCCGAGGCACCCGCCCCGGGAGCAGGGCCGAGCACCCGGACACACTCCTAGCGCCCCTCGGGGTCGAGCGTCCTGTCGAAGTGCATCCAGATCAGGCGCGAGTACCGGAAGAGGTACGGCGACGCGAGACAGATGATCGGCACGCCCGCCGCCAGCACCGCCAGATCCGGGAGCCGCCGGAAGACGACGCGCAGCAGCATCACGGCCGCGAGGTACGCCGGGATCGCCATCGCGTAGCTGACGTACATCGCCCCCACGAAGTACCCCGGCTCCCGCTCGAAGACGAGCCCGCACGACGGGCATGCGTCGTTCATGGCCAGCGCCCCGCGGAACACCCTCCCCTCCAGGCACCGCGGGCACCTCTGCCGCAGCACCGCGATCGCCCGTGATTTGAAGCCGTGCGCCGCCATCGACCCCTCCGTGCACCTTCGCCGCAGCCTATCACGCCCCCGCAGCATCCATGGGCCGCCTCGGCACCCGCCACGCCGGCGAGCCCTGGAGAGGGGTGTTCTTGATCCCGGCGGCCCCGTAAGGTAGGCTCTGCCCCACCATGACAGGCAACACGTCGCTCCCGGACCCTCGGGCCATTCTCGAGGAGGCGCGGTCGCTCCGCTCCTTCATCGTCGACCTCACCCTGCGCGTCTGCCGCGAGAGGACCGTCAACTACTTCCCGGAGGACTTTCCGGGGGGCGGCCCGGACGGGATGACGTCGCCGGGCCAGGAGGGGAAGGTCACGGCCATCCTGGCCGGGGAGCTGCAGAAGCTGGGCGTCCCCTCGACGACCCACGCCAAGGTGCCGGGCCGGGACAACCTCCTGGCGACCGTCGGCCGGGGACAGCCCGGGTTCCGCCAGATGCTGGTGCTGCTGCACACGGACGTGGTGCCGAGCGGCGCCCCCTCCGACTGGAAGTTCTCCCCGTTCGAGCCGTTCGAGAAGGAGGGGAAGCTCTACGGGCGCGGGGTCCTGGACGACAAGGGGCCGCTGGTGGCGGCGTTCGCGGCGCTGCGCATCCTGAAGGCGCACGAGGACCAGCTGCAGGGGGCCTTCACCTTCGGCGCGGTGGGGGACGAAGAGGTCGGCATCGGCGTCGGCCTGCCGTACCTGATCGAGCAGAAGCTCATCCGCTGCACCGACGCCGTCATCCCGGACATCGCGGGCAACATGAAAGAGGTCAACATCGCCGAGAAGGGGCGGGTCCTGCTCAAGATCAAGGCGCGCGGCAAGCAGGCGCACGCCATGGAGCCGGCCAAGGGGGTGAACGCGATCAACGCCATGTCGCGCTTCCTGGTGTCGCTGCAGAACTCCCGGCTGCGGCACCGCGCCCACCCGGTCCTGGGCGGGCCGACGGTCAACGCCGGGCTGGTGCGCGGCGGCGTGGCGCCGAACGCGGTGCCGGCCGACTGCGAGGCGACCCTCGACATCCGCTACGTCCCCGGCCAGACCGGGGACGGGATCCGCGCCGAGGTTCAGGCGCTGGCCGACGAGGCGATCTGGGGGCCGGGGGAAGTCGCGGCGGGCTCGCTCTCGGTCGAAATCATCCAGGATGCGCTGCCGTGCGAGGTGGCGCCCGACGCGCCGATCGTCAAGCGGATCCTGCGCCACGCCCCGGACGCGAAGGTCACCGGCAGCGGCGGCGGGACGTTCGCCAAGGACCTGGTCCTGATGGGCGTGGACGCGGTCGGCTGGTCGTGCGGCGACGAGGCGACCTACCATCAGCCCAACGAAGAGATCGAAGTCGAGCAGCTCGTGACCTTCGCCGGGCGTCTCGCGAACCTGGCATTTGAAATCGCCAACGAGAAGCGTGCGTGATCCTGCGGGCCGTCCTCCTGATGGCCCTGGCGGCCGGGCCGGCGCTTGCCGCAGAGTCGCCCCCGAGTCCCCACGACGCCACGGGGCACCAGCCGTTTTCGGACGTCGACAAATGGGCGAAGATCTTCGACGACCCGAAGCGCGACGAGTGGCAGAAGCCGCAGGAGACGGTCGCCGCCCTGGGCCTCAAGGCAGGGCAGATCGTCGCCGATCTGGGTGCCGGCACCGGCTACTTCGAGCGCCATCTCTCCCGGGCTGTGGCGCCGGGGGGCATCGTCCTGGCGATCGACCCGGAACCGGAAATGGTGCGGCATCTCGCCCTGCGCGCCATGAAGGAGCAGACGCCGAACGTCGTGCCGGTCCTGGCGCTGCCGGACGAGCCGTTCCTGCCGCCCGGCCGGGTCGACTGTGTCCTGATCGCCGACACCTACCATCACATCGACGACCGCCTCAACTACTTCCGGCGGATGAAAGGGGCGCTGGCCCCGGGCGGGCGCGTGGCGATCATCGACTTTCACAAGCGCCCGCTGCCGGTCGGGCCGCCGCCCCCGCACAAGCTGGCGCGCGAGTTCGTCCTGGACGAGATGAAGCAGGCGGGGTGGAGGCTCGCGGCGGAGCCCACCTTCCTTCCTTACCATTACTTCCTGATCTTCCAGCCCGCGCCCCGCTGAGCCGCGGCGCCCGAGGATGACATGCTGACCACGTCCGATTTCAAGAAAGGGCTGGCGATCCAGGTCGAGGGCGTCCCCTACATCGTCATGGAGTACTCGGTGCAGACCCCCTCGGCGCGCGGCTCGGCGACCCTCGTCCGCATCAAGGGGCGTAACGTGATCACCGGCCAGGTCCTGGATATGACCTTCAAGTCGGGAGACAAGTTCGAGGAGCCGGATCTCGAGCGCCGCAAGATCAACTTCATGTACTCGGACGGCGACGACTACCATTTCATGGACGAGGAGTCCTACGAGCAGTTCCACATGCGCCGCGAAGCCCTGGGAGGAACGGTGCAGTGGCTCCGCGAGGGGGTGACGCTGCGCTCGATCGTCTTCCAGAGCCGCGTGGTCGGCGTCGAGCTGCCGCAGTTCGTCGAGATGAAGGTGGTCGAGACCGGCCCTGGGGGGCGCTCCGACATGGCGAGCGGCAAGGTGACCAAGGCCGCGACGCTTGAGAACGGCACGGAAATCAGGGTGCCCGTCTACCTGGCGGCCGGGGAGACCGTGATCATCGACACCGGCACCGGGGAGTTCGTGAAGCGCGTCGGAAAGTGACCGCCCGCCCGCCTGCCGCGGGGAACCGGGCCTCTGGAGGACCCGCATGAAACTGTCGCGCAGGACGATGGCCCGCGCCGTGTTCGGCGCCCCGCTGGTCCTGGCCGCCGCGTCGGCGGCAGGAGTCGAATCGCTGCTCGGGATTGCGAAGGCGCGCGCCGCCGGCCAGGCCGAGGAGCCGAAGGCGCCCCCGGCCGAGCCGGAAGAGCCGCCCGTCGCCCGATTCCTGGCGAAGCAGGAGGACGGGCTGAGCGGCGACGAGCGCAAGCGCGTGCGCCGGGACGTGACCGGGCTCGAGCAGGCGCTGAAGGAAGTCCGCGACTTCAAGATCGGCAACGACGTGCCTCCGAGCGGCGGTTTCCGCGCCTTCAAGGCGAGGAGGTCGCATGGTCGGTGACGACGTCCTCTACAAGCCGGTCACCGAGCTGTCGCGCCTGGTGCGCTCCCGGAAGATCTCGCCCGTCGAGCTGACGCGCGCCTACCTGGCGCGCATCGAGGCGCTGAACCCGAGTCTGTCCGCCTTCGTGACCGTGACCGGCGACCTGGCCCTCGCCGAGGCGAAGCAGGCCGAGAAGGAGATCGCCGCCGGCCGCGACCGCGGCCCGCTCCACGGCATCCCTTACGGCGTCAAGGACCTGGTCGCCACCAGGGGAATCCGGACGACGTGGGGGGCGAAGCCGTACGAGCACCAGATGTTCGACCAGGACGGGGCGGTCGTCACGAAGCTGCGCGCGGCGGGGGCGATCCTGCTCGGCAAGCTCGCGATGATCGAGCTGGCGGGGGGGCTCGGCTACTCGAAGGGGGATTCCTCCCTGACCGGCGGGGCGCACAATCCGTGGGCGCTCGATCGCTGGACCTGCGGCTCGTCCTCCGGCTCGGGGGCGGCCGTGGCGGCCGGGCTGGTGCCGTTCGCCATCGGATCGGAGACCTGGGGATCGATCATCTGCCCATCCTCCTTCTGCGGCATCTCCGGCCTGCGTCCCACGTTCGGCCGGGTGTCGCGGCGGGGGGCGATGGCGCTGTCGTGGACCCTCGACAAGCTCGGGCCGATGGCCCGCTCGGCGCGCGACTGCGAGATCGTCCTCGACCGGATCCAGGGGCACGACCCGGACGATCCCTACTCGTCGGAGGAGAAGCCCGCCCCGCCCTCCGACCCGGCCGGGGTGAAGCGGCTCAAGGTCGGCTGGTTCAAGCTCGACTTCGACAAGTTCGGCGACAAGTCGGTCGAGAAGGCCTTCCTGGGGGCGCTCGACGACCTGCGCCGCTCCGGGGTCCGCATCGAGGAGGCGAAGCTCCCCGAGCTGCCGTTCGAGTCGACGACCGTCGTGGTCCTGTCGGCCGAGGTCGCGACCGCCTTCGAAGAGCTGGAGCGATCGGGGGACGCGCGCAAGATGGTCAGCACCGGCGCGCCCCTGGCGTTCGTGACCGCCCGGGCGGTCCGCGGAGCGGACTACGTGAAGGCCCAGCGCGTCCGCACGGTCTGCCAGGAGAAGATGGCCGAGTTCTTCTCGCGCTACGACGTGCTGCTCTACCCGGGCGAGGGGCACACCGCCTTCCCGCTCGACAAGGACTTCAGCGACATCGCGTGGGCCGACCCGGTCGGCGCCGCCGGCAACCTGTGCGGCCTGCCGGCCATCTCGGTGCCGTGCGGCTTCGGCGACGGCGGCCTGCCGGCCAGCCTCACCGCCCTGACCTCCTCGTTCGAAGAGGACAAGGGGATCGCGATCGCCCGCCACTTCCAGCAGCTCACCTCCTGGCACCTGAAGCGGCCGCCGCTCGACCGCCTGGCCGGGATGCGCGCCGCCGAGGCGCGGGCCGCCGGGGCCCCGGCGCCCGCGGGCTCCTGAGGGAACGTGGATCCGAAGGGGAAGGTCGCGCTGATCTCCGGGGCCGCGCGCGTCGGCCAGTCCGTGGCGGAGGCCCTGGCACGCCGCGGCTGCCACGTGGCGCTCACGTACAACCGCTCGCGCGAAAGCGCCGAGAAGGCCGCGGGCCGGATCCGTGACCTCGGGTCGCGCGCCCTGGCGCTGCGCGCCGACCTGTCGACGGCGAAGGGGGCCGCGGCGGCGGTCGAGGCGGTGCGCTCCGGTCTCGGCGGGCCCGACATCCTGATCGGCATGGCCTCCGTGTACGGCAAGACCCCCTTCGAGCGCCTCGACGAGGAGGCGTGGCACGCCAATCTCGACGTCGATCTGTCGAGCGCCTTCCACCTGGCGCGCCGCGCGGCCCCCATCATGAAGAAGGCGGGCTCCGGACGGATCGTCCTGTTCGCGGACTGGCTGCCCGCGAGCGGACGGCCGCGCTACCGCGGCTTCCTGCCGTATTACGTCGCCAAGGCGGCGATCGTCGGCCTGACGGAGAGCCTGGCGCTCGAGCTGGCCCCCGAGATCCTGGTGAACGCCATCGCTCCCGGGCCCATCCTGAAGCCGGCCGGGTTCAGCGCCAAGGGGGACCGGGCAGTGCGCCGGGCGACGCCCCTCGGGCGCTGGGGCGGGCCTGAGGAGATCGCGCGCGCCGTGATGTTCCTTGTGGAGACCGAGTTCGTCACGGGCGAATGCCTGCGCGTCGACGGCGGCCGTCACCTCCGCTGAGCGCGCGAGGCCAGCAGACCGACATGAAGCCGCCTCGATCTCCGGGTCCAGCCATTCCGCAGCGCCGCCGCCTGCGGCGGGACGCCGTCCTCCTCTTCCTCGGTCTCTGGTTCCTGTACGGGGCGACGATCGATCGGACCGACGTCTACGACTATGCCCTGCAGCAGTTCGTCATCGCCTCGCTCGTCGGCCGGGGGACCTACGCGATCGGCGAGGCCGGCGACGACCGGCTGAAGCGGGTCACCGACACGTTCGTTTTCAACGGCCGTCGGCTGCCGGCCAAGCAGCCGGGACAATTCACCATCGGGGCGCTCGCGTACCTGGCGTGCGCCCCCTTCGGCATCGCGTACAACACGGACCGGATCCTGGCGTCGGCCGCCGTCACGTGGCTGACCTCGTCCCTCCTGTCCGCCCTGGCGGCGGCCTGCATGTACCTGCTCCTGGCCGGAGTCTGGGGGTTCGCCCGCGGCCACGCCGCCTTCGCGACGGTCGCCACGGGGGCCGCCACGACGCTTTTCCCTTACTCGGGGGTGGCGCATCACGACATCCTGGCGGCCTCGTACCTGATCATGGCGCTCTTCCTGATCGAGACCTCCATCCATGCGACCGCGGGGGCCCGCGTGTCGAGCGCGGAGCGGGGAGCGGGAAGATGGCGCGCCCTCGCGGCTCCCCTGGGGGCGGGCGTCCTTCTGGGCCTGACCCTCTGCACCTCGATGCTTCCGGCGATGATTGTGCTTCTCCTCGTGGCGCGCGTGGCGCTGGCGCGCGACCGGGCGCGGACCCTGGCCCTGCTCGGCGGGCTGTTCGCGGGCCTGCTGCCGCTCCTGGCCTACAACGCGCACTATTTCGGCAGCCCGTTCCTGATGGCCAACGCGGCGGGGGGGTTCACCGACACGTTCTTCCGGCCGGGCGCCGCGACCTTCCTGCATCATCTGAATGTCTATTTCGGGGCCGGGGATCTGTCGGTCCTGAAGTACATGCCGATCGTCATCCTGGGAGGAGCGGGGCTCGCCCTCCTCGACCGCCGCCTCGGCGCGCAGAAGCGCATGCTGTGGGCCGCGATCGGGCTGCACCTCGCCTACGTGACGAACATCGAGACCATCGGGGGCTGCCAGTACGGCCCGAGGTACCTGATTCCGATCGTGCCTTTGGCCATGCTCGGCCTGCCGGCGTTCCTGGGGTGGGGAGGGGCGGGACGAAGAGCCTGGCCGGTCGTCCTGGCCGGGGTCCTGGCCCTCGGCTCGGCGGCTGTGAATCTCGTGGGCGCCCTCGGGGGGACGATGGTCTGCGACACGGGGCGGTTCGCGCTCTTCCAGGACCTCGGCGCGATCGCCAGGATGACCCCGGCCGATTTCCCCCTGGCGCCGATCTGCCTGGGCCTGGCGATCCTCACGGCCATCGGCTTCGGCATCCGGCACCGGCTGGCCCGATCCGGCCGCTGGTCAACCTGATGGACCTGATGTAGTATTCGCCCCCCCGAAACAAGGAGGCTCGACCATGAACCAGGCAAGACATGCGCGCGCTACCCGTCGCAACGCCATCCTGATGGCCGTTGTCCTGGCCACGGCCGGGACCCTGGTCGCCGTCACGCAGGCGGTCGCTGCGCCGGAGACCTACACCATCGATCCGGCGCACAGCGCCGTCGGCTTCTCGATCCGGCACCTGTTCAGCCGCGTGCCCGGCCGGTTCACGAAGTTCGAAGGGAAGATCGTCGTCGACCGGGACGATTTCACCAAGAGCTCGGTCGACGTCTCGATCGACGCCGCGAGCATCGACACGAACGAGCCGGCGCGGGACAAGCACCTCAAGAGCCCCGATTTCTTCGACGTGGCCAAGAACCCGAAGCTCACCTTCAAGTCGACCAAGGTCACCCAGGCCGGACCGACCAAGCTCTCGGTCGAAGGCGGCCTCACGATCCGAGGCACCACGAAGCCGGTCACGCTCGACGTCGACGTGCTCGGATTCGGCCCGGGGTACGGCGGCAAGGTCCTGGGCGGCTTCGAGGCGCGCACCAAGATCAACCGGCAGGACTTCGGCGTCGCGTGGAACGATCTGATCGAAGGGGGCGGCGCCGTCCTCGGGGACGAGGTCGAGATCAAGATCAACGTCGAGGCGGCCCGGGAAAAGCCCGCGCAGCCTGCCGCGAGCCCGGCCAAGAAGGGGAACTAGGCCCGATACCCGGACGGGCCCCTAGGCGGCCGGCAGGACGGACCCTGAGGTCGCGACCGTCTCTCCGTCCGGCCCGAGATACCGGGCCATCAGGACCTGCGCCTCGGCCACGTGCGCCGCGAGCCGTTCGCGGGAGCAGGAGGACGGGGCGAAGATCACCATCGCCAGCGCGCGCGTGCCCGGTGTCACCGACGTCCTGAGCGAGTCGGAGGTCGGGTTCCCGAACGGCCCCTCGGCGTCGGCCAGGGTCGGGCGGCCGTCCAGGTGCACGTCGTCCTTGCGGATGCCGGGATACGACTCGCCGGGCCGTCCGCGCCGCAGGACCACCTCGCCCCGCACGCATCCCGCGTCGTACAGGCCGATCGGCAGCAGGAAGCGCAGCGAGCACAAGGTGCAGACGTCGACCGCGTTCAGGATGCGCGGCAGCCCCTTGCCCTGAAGGACGCGGCGCAGCAGGGCCTCCGAGGACGGCCGCGTGCGCGTCGGATCGATCCCGAAGGCGCGGTACAGCTCGCGGGCCGGCGCGAGGCCGTCGATCTCGCCCGGCGCGCGGCCCGCGTGCTCCGCTCCCAGGGCGGACGCGACCCGGTCCATCTCGGCGAGCAGGTCGGCGCCGGCCGGCCCGACGGCGACGGGCGCCGCGTGGACCAGGCCGGCGCGCAGCAGACGGCGCGCCCCCTCGTCGATCGTGAGTCCCGTCCCGGGCTCCCACACGTCCAGGACCTCCTCCGTCGGGGCCGGCCGGCGCTCAGCGCAAGGGCGTCCGGCGGTTGACGACGCTGATCGGCGCCGGCAGGCTCCCGACGTAGAGCAGATCGTAGTCCACGCTGGCCCGGATCGAGGCGTACCCCTCGAAATAACCGGCGATGCCGGCGACGTTCACCAGGAAGTCCGGATCGAGCCGCGACAGGTCCACCGAGACCATCGCGCCGGGGATGCGCTCGAACGTGACTCCGCCGACGTGCCTGCTGACCCGGAGATTCATCCTCTTCTGCGCCGCGATGCAGTGGAACTGGCAGAGGAGCGGCACGTCGGCGGGCAGCGTCACCTCGGCCGAGGCGAAGGCGAAATTGAAGAAGGCGTTGTTCTGGACGTTCCCGCCGAAGACGCCGGGCGACAGGAACGGACCGCCGAACTCTCCGACGTTCGGAAAGTAGTCGAACCCGACCAGGTCGAAGGTGTCCGAGGGGAAGCCGGCGCGGTTCATCCCCGTGGTGTGGGCGTTCCACAGGCCGAAGGCGACCTGGGAGAAGCCGTTCGGATCGGCGAACAGGCCCTCCGAGCGGATCGTGAG
>Ga0070694_100001568_pt1 | contig 13442 bp, 10 predicted proteins | sample KBSK1251metaG_FD_65470 | JGI IMG/M metagenome (GOLD analysis project Ga0070694, IMG submission 65470) | Corn, switchgrass and miscanthus rhizosphere microbial communities from Kellogg Biological Station, Michigan, USA - KBS K1-25-1 metaG | ecosystem: Host-associated > Plants > Roots >... | reverse complement strand
TCTCGGCCTCCACCGTGAGGCCGTAACCGCTCTTGGCCTCGGCCGTCGTCGTGCCCCACCGCAACATGACGTCCAAGCGTTCCAGGACGAGGGCGAGAAGGTCGCGCAGCGAAATGGCACGCGTGTCCTCGACTGTGCGGTGGATGCCGCCGCCGGCGCGTAGGATCTCGAGGTAGGACTTGCCGGCGAGCTTCAATTCGAGTTCGAACGCACGCGAGCCGGCGAACGGCAGGTGCGTGTGCGCGTCCACGAAGCCGGGGATGACGGCGCGGCCTTCCACGTCGAGCGTGTCGTCTGCCTTGAACCTGGAACGGATCTGGCTCGTGCGACCCACGGCGACGATCTTTCCCTCACGGATGGCGAGGGCGCCTTTGGGGATCTCCGCCAAACGCGAGAGTTCCGGGCCGCGACGGGCGCGCTTGGGCCCGCGAAGGGTCGCCAAACGGGAGGCGTTGAGGACGACGAGGTCCGCGCGTGGCATTTGGGAGGCCTTAAAGAGCGGCCCCTCATTAGCCGCGCGGTTGCATGCCGATTCCGCACGTGCGCCCGTTTGGGGGCGCCCTGCCTAGGCGGGCCTTTGACGAGCGGGACCCGCGCGCACTGGACCTTCTCAAGACCCACGAAGGCGAGACCTTGCCTACGTACGGCCTCGTCGGCGTCCCGTTTGACGGCGCCGTCATCGGCCGCAAGGGCACGAGCCAGGGCCCAGCCGCCGTTCGCGAGGCCCTGAGGTACAGCTCCAGCTACAACCTCGAGGACGACGTCGAACTCCACGGCATGAGCATCGCCGACCTCGGCGACGTCGACGTGGCCGCGACCGACGTCGCGACGACGCACGCCCGCGTCACCGAGACGCTCAAGCACCTCTTCACGAACAACTGCCACCCCCTCATGGTGGGCGGCGACAACAGCCTCACGTACGCGAGCGTGCGCGCGCTCGCCGACTCGGGCGCGAAGAAGATCGGCGTACTCTCCCTGGACGCCCACCTCGACGTGCGCGTGCCCAACCCGGACATCACGAGCGGCACGCCCAACTACCTCATCCTCGAGAAGATCCCCGAGGTCAAACCCAACAACCTCGTCATCGTCGGCCTGCGCCGCTTCGCCAACAGCAAGACGTATCGCGACTGGGCCATCAAGAAGGGCGCCCGGCTCTTCCCCATGAAGGAGATCCGGCGCCGCGGCTTCCAGGGTCTCTTCGAACTGGCGGTCCAGGCCGCCATCGACGGCGTGGACGCCCTCTACGTCTCGCTCGACATGGATGTCGTCGACCAGGCGTGGGCGCCCGGCGTGTCGAGCCCCAGCCCGGACGGCCTCACGCCCCGCGAGGTCTTCGATGCCGTCCAGCTTTGCGCCTCGCAGAAGGTCGCGCGCGGTTTCGAGGTCGTCGAGACGGCGCCGAACCTCGACCCCACGGGCAACACGGCTCGCGTCGCGGCCCTCTCGGTTCTCCAATACCTCGTCGGGCGCGTCAAGCCTCCGACGCTCTCACGCCCCGCCTCGCAGGCGCCCAAGGAACGCACGGCGCCCCCTCCGCGCGCCGACCGGCCCCGCTCCGGCGGGTATGGCGGCGGGTACGGACGCGGCGGCGGGTACGGCGGAGGCGGCGGCTATGGTGGAGGGCGCGGAGGCGGCTTCGGCCGCGGTCCGCCGCCACGGCCTCGCTACTAGGCCCAAAACCTCTTAAGAATCCCCTGTTACTGCGCGCGCCGCGGTGACGGCGTGAAGCTCTACGAGTACCAGGGCAAGGACCTTCTGCAGAAAGCGGGCATCCCCACGCCGCCCGGCCGCGTCGTCTCCTCGATGAAGGAACTCGAGGCCGCCAAGTCGTCGCTCCGATACCCGCTCGTCGTCAAGGCTCAGGTCCTCGTGGGCGGCCGCGGCAAGGCGGGCGGTATCCAGTTCGCCGACAACTGGGACGAAGCGAAGAAGCACACCCAGAACATCCTCGGCATGACCATCAAGGGCCTCAAGGTCAACAAGGTCCTCCTCGTCGAGAAGATCGAGTTCGCGAAGGAACTCTACGCGAGCGTCCTCATCGACCGCTCGAGCCGCAAGCCCCTCTTCCTCGTCTCGGCCGAGGGCGGCGTCGAGATCGAGTCCGTCGCGGACGAGAAGATCCACCGCAAGACCGTCAACCCGCTCGCGGGCGTCTCCGGCTACGTGGTGCGCGAACTCACGGACGCGATGGGCCTCGAACCCCAGGTGCGGCACCAGGTCCAGGACATCCTCGTCAAACTCTACAAGGCGTTCCGCGCCAACGACTGCGAACTCCTCGAGATCAACCCGCTCGCGGTCACGCCCGACGGGAAGGTCCTCGCGGGCGACGCGAAGGCCATCCTCAACGACGGCGCCCTCTTCCGCCATCCCGACCTCGAGAAGGTCGAGGAGGAGTACACGCCGCTCGAGCAGGAGGCGCGGGCGCAGAACATCGCCTTCATCCAACTCGAGGGCAAGATCGGCGTCATCGCCAACGGCGCGGGCCTCACGATGGCCACCCTCGACGCGCTGCAGGAGTTCGGGGGCGCCGCGGGCGTCTTCCTCGACCTGGGCGGCACGGACAACCCCGAGCAGGTCACGCGCGCCTTCCGCCTCATGAAGAAGGCGGAGCCCAGCGTCATGCTGCTCAACATGTTCGGCGGCATCACGAAGTGCGACACCGTCGCGCGCGGCATCATGGCCGTGCTCGAGAAGGAGCCCGTCGACTTCCCGATCGTGACGCGCATCAAGGGCACGAACGCGAAGGAAGCCAACGAGATCTTCAAGAACGCCGGCTTCACGACGGCGAACACGCTCCAGGAGGCCGCGCAGAAGGCCGTCGAATTGGAGCGCGGCGGCCCCGCCTCGAACGGTTCCCACGCGAAGCCCAAGAAGGCCACCGTCACCACGAAGGGAGGCAAGAAGTAATGGCCGTAGTGCTAACCAAGAAGTCCAAGGTCCTCGTCCAAGGCATCACCGGCCACCAGGGCCAGTTCCACACGCAGCAGATGCTCGCCTTCGGCACGAAGGTCGTGGGCGGCGTCACGCCCGGCAAGGGCGGCGAACGGATCCACGGCGTCCCCGTCTTCAACACGGTCGCCGAGGCGGTACGCCAGACGGGCGCCGACACGAGCCTCATCTTCGTCCCCGCCGCCTTCACGAAGGACGCCGTGCTCGAGGCCGTCGACGCGGGCGTCGAGAACGCGGTCGTCATCACGGAGCACGTGCCCGTCCACGACGCCCTCGACTTCGTCCACTTCGCCAAAAGCCAAGGCGTGACCCTCATCGGCCCCAACTGCCCGGGCGCGGCCAGCCCCGGCGAGAAGGCGAAGGTCGGCATCCTGCCGAACATGATCTTCCGCCCCGGCGACGTGGCCATCGCGAGCCGCAGCGGCACCCTCACGTACGAGATCGTCAACGCGCTCTCGGAGGCCGGCATCGGCCAGTCCACGTGCCTGGGCCTCGGCGGCGACCCCGTCCCCGGGACGACGTTCGTCGATGCGTTGGAGAAGTTCGAGGCGGACGCGGCGACGAAGCGCATCGTCCTCGTGGGCGAGATCGGCGGCACGGCCGAAGAGGAGGCCGCCGCCTACATCGAGAAGCGCGTGTCCAAGCCCGTCTACGCGTACATCGCGGGCCGCACGGCACCCGAGGGCAAGCGGATGGGCCACGCCGGCGCCATCGTGACGCGCGGCATGGGCACGGCCCAGAGCAAGGTCAAGGCCTTCGAGAAAGCGGGCGCCAAGGTGGCCAAGTTCCCGACGGACATCGCGGAACTCATGAAGAAGGCGAAGAAGTAGCGGGCGATCCGGGAACTAACCACAACCCCCGACAACGATTTATATAGAAGTCCTCAATTGCGCGGCCCTGCGCCCCCTTTTCGTGAACGACATGGCTGAGGATTTGACCGAGGTCGAACGCAAGCTCAACGCGCTGCAGAAGGAAGCCAACCGGCTCCGCGCGCAACGCGACGACCTCAACGGCTCGGCCCGTTCCCACGCCGACGGACGCGACGAACAGAACGCGAAGGTGCGCGCCCTCGTCAACGAGGCGAACGAGCACAAGAAGCGCCGCGACTCGCTCAACGAGCAAGTCCAGCACATGAAGAAGCTCCGCGACGAGCTGAACGCCGCCGCGGAAGAGACGGCGCGCCGCCTCGATGACCTGAAGCGCAGCCGCCTGCCCAAGCAGGGGCGCAGCCCCCAATTCCTCAAGCGCGAACTCAAGCGCCTCGAGTTCGAGCACATGACGAAGGTGCTCACGCCCGGCAAGGAGAAGGCCCTCATCGAGGAGATGGGCCGCCTGCGCCGCGAGATCCAGGGCAAAGAGAAGGAGATGGAAGGCGACGCCGAGCTCAAGGCGTCCTTCGAGCAGGCGACCCAGGCCAAGGAACGTGCCGAGAAGCAGCACGAGAAGGTCGGGGAGCTCGCGAAGCGCGCCCAGGAAGAGCACGAGGCCATGGTCAAGCTCTTCGAAGAGTCCGACCGCATCCGCAAGGTCGCGGACGGCATCCAGGCCAAGTTCGTCGAGGCCAAGCAGGAAGCGGACAAGGTCCACAAGGCCTACGTCGAGATGGTGGAGAAGATCCACGCGATCGAGGACGAGATCAAGGCCGCCCGCGCGGGCACGACGGTCGCGGCGCGCGCCGCCGAACAAGAGGCCCAGGACGCGCAGGCGACGCAGATCTTCGAGAAGTTCAAGCGTGGCGAGAAACTCTCCACGGAAGACCTCATGACGCTTCAGAAAGCGGGCATGCTGTAGCGACGCTCCGCAGCGCCGGCTCGGTCTTCGTCGGGGCCCCCGAAAACGTAATGACTATCTAGCGCGGACCAGCTAGCCCAGCGTCCCAATGCGACTCCTCGTCCTCAACGTCGACCGCGACAACGACCTGGGCCGCAAGACCGGCATCCAGGCGCCCCTCATCGGCCGGGAGGCGGTGCTGCGCGGCGCCATGGCCTTGGCGGTCGCCGACCCCGAGGAAGCCGACGCCAACGGCATGTTCGCGGCCGTGAAGGAGTACGACCAGATCGCCGCCGCCCCTGACGTGTACGGCGCCGACGCGGTCTTCGTCGCCGCCGCCACCGGCCACATCCGCGAGGGCACGCAGGCCGACACCGCGATGGCCCACCAGATCGACCAGATCCTCGAGGAGACGAAGGCGGACCACTGCATCCTCGTCTCCGACGGCGGCGAGGACGAACACGTCATGCCCATCCTCCAGGGCCGCCTCAAAGTGGATGGCGTCAAGCGCGTCGTCATCAAGCAGTCCAAGAACCTCGAGGGCTTCGTCTACCTCTTCTCGCGCCTCATGAACGACGAGAAACTCCAACGCCGGTTCTTCCTTCCTCTCGCGTTCCTCCTCGTGGCCGCCGCGGTCGCCATCGGGTTCGGCGAGCCCCAGATCTTCGTGATGGCGCTCCTCTTCCTCGGCGCCTTCTACATCTTCGTCCAGGTCTTCAAGTGGCAAGAGCCCATCGGCGGCATGTTCACGCGCATCGGCGCCCAATTGCAGGCGGGCAAACTCAGCTTCGTCGCGAGCCTGCTGGCGCTCGTCGTCGTCGTGTGGGCGGGCTACCGGACGCTGCAGAAGGTCAACCTTTGGAAGGATGCGTACGGAGCCCCCATCGACCCGCTCACCTACACGTTGCTTTTCGCGGACCTCATCCTGTGGCGGCTCATCGCCGCCGTGCTCATCATCGTGGGCGGCCGCGCCGTGGACGAGCTCGTGCGCGAACACCGCGTGCGTCCCGGCTACTTCGAGGCCGCGGCCTACATCGCCGCCGGCGGCGTCTTCCTGCAACCCATCGTCCACGCGGCCCGCCTCTACCTCGTCCCCCCGGGGCGCGCCTTCGACGAACTCTTCACGGCGGAGCTCGTCACCCAGTTGTTCTTCGGCGGCTTCCTCCTCTTCATCGGCCTCATCATGCGCCGCTATTACCAACACGTCGTGCCGGCGCGCCAAGCGATGATGGGCGCACCCAAATGAGGGCCTTCGACTTCGCGCCGATCCGAGCGGCCTTCGGCTATTCCTTGGAGGCGGACCGCGCGGCCGCGAATCGACTCGCCGCCCGACTCGCCAAGGAACCCTACCGATGCGAGGAGGTCCTGCACGGGTGGCGCGTGCGAGGGCGGGCCGTCCACGTACTGGGCGCGGCGGACCGGGCGCTCGCCGATGCGGCCCGGATCCCGCCCGACGTCGAGGTGTGGACGGCCGACGGGGCCACGACGGCGGCCCTGGAAGCGGGGCGCACGCCGACGGCCATCGTCACGGACCTGGATGGGCGCGTCGAGGACGAAGTCGAAGCGGCACGCAACGGGGCCCGCGTCGTCATCCACGCGCACGGCGACAACGGGCCGGCCATCGACGAGTGGCTTCCCCAGTTCCCCCCGCAACGCGTCCTGGGCACCTGCCAGGTGGACCCCGTGACGCCCCTGCTCAACCCGGGAGGCTTCACGGATGGCGACCGCGCCGTCTTCCTCGCCCTGTCGCTGGGCGCGCGCGAGGTTCGGCTCTACGGGTTCGACTTCGACCGACCCGGGCCGTACTCGGGTCGAAGGGGCGCTTCCATGAAGCCGCTCAAGCTCGCTTGGGCGCGTCGCCTGCTCGACGGCCTGATCGCGGACGGGGCCCCCGTGCGTTACGCCTAGGCTCGCGCGTCTCCTCGCGCAACCACCGGGCGTACGCGTCGCTGCGCAGCGCCAACGGGAAGACGGCGATGTAGGGGACGTCGTACGGGTGCTCCGCCTTGATGAGCCGCACGAGGCGTGCGGCGTTGGCGCGCGTGGTCTTGAACCGGAGCAGGACCTCCTTCGCGTTCTCCACCTTGCCGGCCCACCAATACGTCGCGTCGGCGGGCACGCGGTTCACGCAAGCCGCGAGGCGGCGGGCGACGAACTCGTGGCCGAAGGCGCGCGCCGTCGTCCCGCGAAAACGCGCCGGCACGGTCGTCTCGACCTCGACGAATCCGCCGCGGGCGCGGGGCGCTGCCACGAAGCGCGCGAATGAGGCAGGCACGTTAATAAGCGACGCCCGCGTGGCGGAAACGCCGCATGGTCCGGTTCTTCGGCAACGAGGTCTCCGGCCTCCTCTTGTTCCTGGTTCTGCTGAACCTTTACTTCCTTGTCCTCTACATCCTCGTCAAGACGGGTTGGCTCCAGCGGCTCGGGATGAGCCTCTTCGGACCCGCCCTTATGGTGAAGACCGAGCGCGGCCGAGGCATCCTCGACTTCTTGGCCAAGCCCCGCGCGTTCTGGCGTGTCGTCGCCACGGTGGGGACGGCGCTCACGTTCGTCGTCATGGGCCTCATGACGCTGTTGCTCGTGGCCCAATTGCCCTTCGTCTTCCGCGTCCCGGTCTCCGAGGCGCCCAGTTTCAGCCTCATCCTCGGGATCCCGGGCATCAACCCCATCATCCCGCTCGGGTACGGCCTCTTGGCGCTCATCTTCGCCGTCGTGGTCCACGAGATGAGCCACGGGGTCCTTGCCCGCGTGCACGACCTGAAGGTGAAGACGATGGGGCTCCTGCTGCTCATCGTCCCCATCGGGGCCTTCGTCGAACCCGATGAGGAGGCCCTCAAGCGCGCGCCCCGGCGCCACCGCGTCCAGGTCTTCGGCGCGGGCCCGACGTCGAACCTCTTCTTCGCGTTCCTCTTCGCCGCCATCTTCAGCGGCGTCCTCATGGCGCAGGCCTCACCCGCCCCCGGCGCCCCGGTCATGACCGTCGACGCGCGCGGCCCGGCCTGCCAGGCGGGGATCCTTCCCTCCTGGATCATCGACGCGGCCGGACCGGGGCCGGGAAGCACCGAACCCATCCCCGACCGCGACAGCCTGAGCCGCTTCCTCAACTCGACGACCCCGGGCGACGTGGTCTGGCTGCACGTGCGTGAGACGTCGAGACCCGCGAGCGAGGCGGCCCGCGAGTGCACGAACGAGACGAACCAGGACTCGGGCATCTTCCCGGTGCGCACCGTCCGATGCGTCGAACTCTATGGTGCCGACTCGTGCCGCGAGAACGGGGCCCTCACGGGGCACCCGGACCCGCTCAACCGCACCGTCATCGGCATCAACCTCTACGACACGCAGGAGGTCTACGCGGCCCTCTCGAACCCGTTCTCGAGCCCGAGCCGCGCCCTCGCCTACTTCAGCCTCCCGTTCTTCGCCCTGCCCCCCCAGAACGCGTTCCCCCTGGCCGGCCCGTTCCAGGACTTCTACGACGTGCCCTTCCACGAGCCCACGTTCTGGGCGCTCGCGAACCTGGCCTACTGGCTCTTCTGGATCAACCTCATGCTCGGGCTCACGAACGCGCTGCCCATGCTGCCGTTGGACGGCGGCCACATGTTCCGCGACCTCGTCGGCCACTGGATCCAGAAACGGCGGCCCCTGTCGACGCCGGAGGAACGCGACGCTTCCGTGCGGCGGCTCAGCATGGGCGTCACGTTCACGCTCCTGTCGCTCGTGCTCCTGCAATTCGTGGGTCCATACATCGCGGCGCTCGCGCGGTGAACACCTCACCAGCAAGTGAGCGATTCGCGGTAGAACCCTTAAATAGTCGGGGCGATTTCGGCGGCATGTTCTCCACCTTCTTTTGGTGGTTGTGACCCATTATGGAGCAGGACCTCAAGAAGACGGGCACGACAACCGTCGGCCTCGTCTGCAAGGACGCCGTCGTCATCGGTACCGAACACCGCGCCACGATGGGCACGCTCATCGCCCACAAGGACACCCAGAAACTCTTCCGCATCCAGAACCACATGGCCCTCACCACGGCCGGCCTCGTGGGCGACGCCCAGGTCCTGGCCCGGTACCTGGACGCCGAGGCCAAGCTCTACGAGATGAAGCGCGACCAGGCCATCCCGGTCAAGAGCGCCTCGACCCTCATGGCGAACATCCTCAACGGCCGCAAGTTCTACCCCTACTACGTCCAACTCATCATCGGCGGCTGGGACCGCGAAGGCGGACACGTCTTCAGCCTCGACGCGGCCGGCGGCAGCATCCCCGACAAGTGGACGACGACGGGCTCCGGCAGCCCCTACGTCTTCGGTGTCCTCGAAGATCACTACCGCGACGGCCTGGGCTGGTCCGACGGACTCGACCTGGCCATCCGCGGCCTCAACGCGGCCACGCGTCGCGACTCGGCCTCGGGCAACGGCATGGACATTGCCGTCATCGGCCCCAAGGGCTACGTCTCGACCGAGCGCGAAGAGATCGACAAACGCCTCAAGAAACTGGGCCTGCCCGCCATCCCCGCCTAGACCGCCGGTCTAGCGGCCTCGCGGGGCCCCTCCGATTCACGAATCCTCCGGACGAGTTGTCATGACGGTTGAGGATGTCCTAAGAGAAACACGGGCCAAAATCCAGGGTGGACTCCCTCCCAACGTGGACCTCACTGCGGTCGAGTTCGAGGGCGCCCAGCTCGTCATCTACACGAAGCACCCGGAGAAGTTCGCCGACATGGGCGAGGAGATCCGCCGCCTCGCGAAGACGCTGCAGAAGCGCATCATCGTCCGCCCCGACCCCTCCGTCCTGCGGCAGATCGACGAGGCGGAGAAGAAGATCCGCGAGATCATGCCGCCCGAGGTCGAGCTCACGAACATCTATTGGGAGCCCGACATCGGCGAGGTCACCATCGAGGTCGCCAAGCCGGGCCTCGCCATCGGCCCGGGGGGCAGCCTCCTCAACGACGTGAAGCGCAGCGTCGGGTGGACACCCAAGATCATCCGTACGCCGCCCATCGCCTCCAAGACCGTCGCGGAGATCCGCGGCTACATCCGCCAGATGGCCGAGGAACGCAAGCACATCCTGCGCACGGTCGGGCGCCGCCTGCACCGCGGCACGAGCCCCACCCAGAAACCGTGGGTGCGCCTCGTCGGCCTGGGCGCCTTCCGCGAGGTCGGGCGCAGCTGCAGCCTCCTGCAGACGCAGGACTCCAAGATCCTCGTCGACTGCGGGGTGAAGTTCAACCAGGACGACCCCGAGACGCCCTACGTCCACGTCGGCGAGGTCATGCCGTTCACGTCCATCGACGCCGTCGTCGTCACGCACGCCCACCTGGACCACAGCGGCCTCGTGCCGCTCCTCTTCCGCTTGGGCTACGACGGCCCCGTCTACTGCACGCCGCCCACGCGCGACCTCATGACGCTCCTGCAGATCGACTACCTCAAGGTCGCCGCCGCCAACGGCGTGCGCCCGCCGTACTCGTCGGAGCACATCCGCGAGGTCATCAAGCACACGATCACGCTCAACTACGGCGACACGACGGACATCGCCCCCGACATGCGCCTCACCCTCTACAACGCGGGCCACATCCTCGGCTCGTCGGTGGCGCACTTCCACGTGGGCGACGGCCTCTACAACATCGCCTTCAGCGGCGACATCAAGTACGAGCGGACGTGGCTCTTCAACCCCGCCGTCAACCGGTTCCCCCGTTGCGAGGCCGTCGTGCTCGAGTCCACGTACGGTGGCGCCCAGGACTTCCAGCCCGCGCGCAAGAACTCCAGCATGGGCCTGCGGGACATCTGCGAGCGGACGTACAAGAAGGGCGGCAACGTCGTCATCCCCGTCTTCGCCGTGGGACGCAGCCAAGAGGTCATGATCGTCCTCGAGTACCTCATGCGCACCGAGCAGATCCCGAAGGTCCCCGTGTACCTGGACGGCATGATCTGGGAGGCCACGGCCATCCACACCGCCTATCCCGAGTACCTCAACAACCAACTGCGGGCGCAGATCTTCCAACAGGGCGAGAACCCGCTCCTGTCGGACATCTTCCAACGCGTCGACAGCTACGACAAGCGCCAATCCATCCTGGACGCGACGGAGCCCTGCATCGTCCTCGCGACGTCGGGAATGCTCACGGGCGGCCCCGTGATGGAATACGTGCGCACCTGGGGCCCCAGCGACAAGAACGCTCTCGTCTTCGTCGGTTTCCAGGCCGAAGGGACGCTCGGGCGGCGCATCCAGCGCGGCCAACAGGAGATTCCCGTGCGCGAAGGCCCCGCCTCCGGCGACGTCAAGACCGTCCGGCTCAACCTCGACACGCAGACCGTCGACGGCTTCAGCGGCCACAGCGACCGGCGCCAGCTCATGAACTACATCGCGAACATGGAGCCCCGGCCGGAGCGCGTCATCGTCGGCCACGGCGAGGAGTCCAAGTGCATCGAGCTCGCCTCGAGCCTCCACCGGAAGTTCGGCATGGAGACGCGGGCGCTCCTCAACCTCGAGACGGTCCGGTTCCGCTGAGTCCACGACCGCGCCACGCTCGAGGGTCAGCCGAACGGTCTGACCCTGTGCCACACGCGCCGTCGGAGCCGCGTCCGATTTCGCTTTTGCGCGCCACATCTTGGACGAAAGGCCCGCCGACCGCGGCCGTAGGGTCCCTTCTGTTCAGAGACACAGGGAACACTACGTCAGAGAGACCGGCGCAGCACCGCTAAATACCCTCGGGCCACAAGAGGGGGCGCGTTCAGACTCACCTGGACCTGGGGACGGGCCTGGATTCGCGTCGGCCCGGCAGTCTTGCTCGCGGCTTCTCGATCAGCACCGGCTCCCCAGACCAGGACGTCTGGAAAAAGGGGACCATCATGCCGGGAAAGTTCGCGGTCGCTTCCGTCTCAGTTGTTTTCGTAATCTCGACCCTCGCGGTGCTTGTCTCGGACAGCGCCGCGGCGGCCAAGCCGTCCGACACGGACTTCCGCCAGTGTTCGAACAAGAATCCCCTGCCAGGGGTGTGCGTCTGGATCAATGGCATCATCCAGTCCTCCAACTCGCTGTACTCCGAAGGCATGAGCGTCCCCCAGCGCGCCGTCTTCACCGGGATCTCCGCGACCACCGGCAACGTCCACACGATGACGTTCAACCATGAGGCGACCAAGGCGGGCATCCACGCGTACGACTGGCTCACCGGATGGAACCAGGGCAACCTGCCGCCCCTCACCCTCAACCCTTGCGGCGTCGCCATCGGCGCCACGGCCCTCGCCACGTGCACGGCGACGGAATTGCTCACGGGGACCAACCAGCGCTTCGTCGACTTCCCCAACGACCCCTACATCAGCCACGACGGATCCACCCAGTCCCGCATCAACGGGTTCGAGACCGCCTACGGCAACCGCCAGATGCGCATGGTGGGCAGCTCCGCCATCACGGCCGCCTCCATGACGCTGTCCCACAAGGCCAACTGCGGCAGCGCGACGCTGCTCGCCAACGGCGCAGACACGGGCGACTCGAACCTCTGCTACACGCTCACGTGGACGTCCGCCTCCGCGAACCTGATCCTTGAGTTCGGCGGCCACCTCTCGCTCGGACTCAACCAAGACGACGGGTGGGGCGTCGGCAAAGGGTCCAGCTCGGTCTCCGGCGGCCCCTACCACCTCAAGCTCGAACAGTTCGACGGCTCCGCCCTAGGCAGCCAGGACAACCAGATCCAGGGCAGCAACGCCATCGCGCCGCCGCCCCAACAGGGCACGTTGACCGTCTACAAGGTCGTGGTCAACAACAACGGCGGCACGAAAGCGCCGTCCAACTTCACGCTCCACGTCGCGGACGGCTCGGGCGACGTCGCCGGCAGTCCGCAGCCCGGTTCCGCGCTGGGGACCCCGTACACGCTTGACGCCGGCGTCTACAACGTCTCGGAGGACGCCCTCTCCGGCTACGTCGGGACCTTCTCGGGCGACTGCAACGCCTCGGGCCAGGTGACCATCGAGAGCGGCGGCAACAAGAACTGCACCATCACGAACCACGCCCAGGCCGCGCACCTCGTCGTCATCAAGCACGTGGCCAATGGCAACGGCGGGGCGCTCGCGGCCTCGGCGTTCAACATCTCCGTCACGGGCGGCAACCCCTCGCCATCTTCCTTCCCCGGCGCCGAGTCGCCGGGCACCCTCGTCACCCTTGACGCGGGAAGCTACCTCGTCACCGAGTCGGGTCCCGACGGTTACGCCTCGAGCTTCTCGGCAGACTGCTCCGGGTCGATCGCGCCCGGGCAGAACAAGACGTGCCTCATCACGAACGACGACGAGCCGGCCTCGCTCCGCGTCATCAAGCATGTCGTCAACGACGACGGCGGCCAAGCGGACGCCTCCGACTTCAACCTCAGCGTCGCGGGCGGCGCACCGAGCCCCTCCTCCTTCGGCGGTTCGGAGTCCGGCGTCCTCGTGAGCCTCAACGCGGGCTCGTACAACGTCTCCGAATCCGGCCTGAGCGGGTACGCGGCGTCCTATTCGGAGGGCTGCAGCGGCATCATCCTCAACGGCCAGAATAAGACCTGCACGATCACCAACGACGACATCCAACCGAAACTCCACGTCATCAAGCACGTCACCAACGACAACGGCGGCGACGCGGACGCCTCGGACTTCAACATCGCCGTGGGCGGCACGAACGCGTCGCCCTCGGAATTCGCGGGCGACGAGAACGGCACGCTGGTCCTCCTCGACGCAGGAAGCTACCTCGTCCTCGAAGCGGTTTCCGGC
>Ga0070694_100001567_pt1 | contig 13443 bp, 9 predicted proteins | sample KBSK1251metaG_FD_65470 | JGI IMG/M metagenome (GOLD analysis project Ga0070694, IMG submission 65470) | Corn, switchgrass and miscanthus rhizosphere microbial communities from Kellogg Biological Station, Michigan, USA - KBS K1-25-1 metaG | ecosystem: Host-associated > Plants > Roots >... | reverse complement strand
GCCAATTCGGGGTCGAGTATTGGATGGTCCGGCGAAGCGTGGATGGCGGAGCGACATGGGCCACGGTCGATAAATTTAACCTCCCTGACAACGCCGGGGTGATTGGCACTGCGATCGCGTTCACGTCGTCGACGATCTATGTCTGCGGGGTCGGCGGCGCCACGAATCGCTGGCTCGTGCGCAAAGGAACGCCTGCCGCCAGCGGCAGCATCACGTGGATAACGAGCGACGATTTCCAAATGGTCCCAGGCCAAAACGCGCGCCCCAATGGCATCGTCTGCGATCGGGCTGGCAACGTGTATGTGTCTGGAAGGGCCACTGACGAAACGGGAAAGTCGCACATCATCACCCGCAGGCTGAGGCCGTGAGCCGCAGGTGGTGTGCGCGCAGCGGCTAACAGGTCGAACCGCTTCGCGATTCCAGCAAAGTTTTCTGAAAGATTCTCTCCCTTCGGTTCGATGCATTGGTGAATGTGCCACCTGGTTCCGATCGCTATAAACGTTGGAACACCGTGCGCGAGGAATGGGCGGACATTGTTTCATGGGATGGGGAAGGCTCTCGGGGGTAGATTTTCGCTGTCCGTCCTGCGTCTTGTTCGATTGTTCGTCCAGAGATGATGCCAGGCAGTGCGACAACTTCGCGATTCATCCGGAGCCGAAGCGCGACGTGGCGTCGTTCGGACATTCCTCCATTTCTTCGACAGGCCAATGGGTGAACTCTCGCTTCTTCAACTCTCTGCAACCGCTCCAAATACGAACCATTAACCAAACAACAAACAAACGACAGGCTCCATTATGAAATCAATACCTCTGCTTCACTTAATGGCCGCAGGCACGCTCTGGGTTCTATCCGCCGCGAAATGCGCGGCCCAGACTTGGCAAACCGTCGACCAATTCCAACTGGTGCCCGGTCTGCCCTCTAGCGCCGGCGACATCGGAGTGGACGCTGGCGGCTCGCTCTTCTGTGTCGGCTCCGGCGACGTCACGGCCAACGGGGCGCATGCCGCCGCCGTTCGCGCCAGCACGGACGGCGGACAATCCTGGACCAGTCTCGATGCGTTTCTGCCAACCGGATGGTCGTTTGCCCATTATCGTGGGTTTGGGGCAGCGCCCAACGGCTCCCTCTTTGCCGGAGGCGAACTGTGGGATGGCAACACCTTCACCAGAAATTGGGTCGTGCAGCAAAGCACGGATGGCGGCGCCAATTGGAGTGTGTCCGACCTTATCGATCTAGGCACCGGCAGTCAGGCAAGTTGCGGTGACATCAAAGCTTCCCCCTCGGGCGCGATCTATGCCGCCGGCAGGAACTCCCACTGGCTAGTGAGAAGAAGCATCAACTCCGGCGCCACCTGGAACACGGTGGATGAGGTCCCCGCGGCGGGCCTCAGTGAAGCGCGAGCCATCGCGTTCCATCCCAACGGAAGCATTTTCGTCGCAGGCCATCTCTACGATCCTCAAACTGGGACATCTCAATGGGGTGTCCGACGCAGCCTCAACGACGGCGCGACGTGGACAACCGTCGACACCTATGCTGAAGAGCGCACAGCCGGCGCCGGCGCGGAAGATATCACCGTCGACAACTCGGGAGCCCTCTATGTGGCCGGCACCGCTCGCATCAAAGCAAAAAACCTCTACATCGATTATTGGGTGGTGCGACGCAGCGTCGATGCCGGTGCCACCTGGACCTCTGTTGATAAGTTCAGCATCAATAACCAAGCCCCCAGCCCTACCGGCATCGCGCTCGATTCAGCCGGCCGCATTTATGTCTGCGGCTACAGCGGTCAACCGACTCATTGGCTCGTCCGAAAAGGCACACCCGGGAACAAAGGTACAATCACATGGATAATCAGCGACGATTATCAGCTGGCCACGGGTCAATCCGCTCGCGCCAACGACATCACCCGCGACCAAGTTGGGAATATGCTCGTCACGGGCCGCGTGGCCGACACCAGCGGGACAGATCAATGGCTGGTTCGCAAACAGGCGCCATAACAAGCGCGCACAATTCTGAGAGTAACTCCCCCGCTGGCATACCTGGCATCATTTGCCACGGGGGCGTCCGCCGAATCAGTCCGTGCAATGAAGTAGACATTTCTCAATGGAGCCATGAGTAACTCACATCGCTGCCTGTGGTGGTCGGTGACCACGAGCGTTTTGCTGCTGGCTTCCGCCCGGAGCGCGCAGGCTGGCCATGTTGAATCTGAAGGCTGGACAGCCGAGCATTACACGACCGAGCACGGACTCCCCCAAAACTTCATTCGGGCGTTGGCGCAGACACCAGACGGATACCTTTGGATTGGCACAATTTCGGGGCTGGCACGATTCGATGGTGATCGGTTTACGGTTTTTGATCATGCAAATACGCCGGAAATGGGTTCGGATGCCATCAACAGAATGTTGGTCGACCGGGACGGGACACTGTGGATTGGCACAAAGGACGGCTTGTTGGAATGGCGCGGCCGCCTGATCAAGTGCTGGTCGAGTGCGGACGGACTACCCGGACACCGTGATGTTTCGGTGGAGGAAATCTTTGAATGTCCGCAGGGTGGCCTGTGGTTTCGGCGAGGGCGAAACGTGTGTCTGCTCCATGAGCGCAGGGTCACTGTTTATGGGTCCAAGGAGGCTTTGCACATTAGCGCGGTCGTGTCGATCGGAGTCACGCGTCGAGGCGAACTGATCGCGATGGACGAACTTGGATTGCAACGACTGGGGCGGGGAGGACGGTTCGAAAGTTTAATCGAACGCAAGAGGTATGACGCCCCCACCGATTTCACAGAGCTGTTGAATGGGGATGTTTGGATGTCGGGCGTGGGAGGCTGTTGGCGGCTCTCAGCTTCGAATTGGTTGGCATCGCTTGAGCTTGCGGCGGGCGGCGGTGACATCCCGTCGGAATGGCAGCCACGATGGGATCGGGACCAGGAGAAGATCGGGCTGAGCGGAAATTCCTCGGTTTTCCTGGTGTTGGATCGCCACGATCGGCTCTGGAGCTGGTCAACGCCTGAAGGACTTCAGCAGTGGAATGGCGAACGATTTCATCCAGTCAAAATTCCGAATCTATCGCTGGATTCGGGAATGGCGAGCTTGCTGGAAGATCGGGAAGGCAATGTGTGGATTGGTACTGCTGGAGATGGGCTACTCCGCCTCCGGCCGCAACGGATCCGCACTTGGACCACCAAAGATGGATTGCCGGCCAATGCTATCCGAACCGTGTGCGCCGGGCCGGATGGAAGCGTTTGGGCGGCCACGCGGGCAGGCCCCGTTCGAATTCACCAACGACGGGTGGAGCGTCTGCCCGCTCCGGATGTTGCGTCCGCCGTGTTCGCATCGCGGTCTGGCTGGGTCATGTTGATCCAGCACTACGTTCGCGCGTATCGCTGGAAAGACGGAAATTATCAGGGCCTCGCAGGGCTTTCCGATTCCCATGTCTCTGCGATATGCGAAGACCGTCGGGGGCACGTTTGGTTAGGACCGGACTACTGGGACGATGCAGCCGGGGACACGGTGAACCGAAGTCCGCTGTGGAAACGCTTTAGATTCAGCGTGCAAACGATGCAGGAAGATCGCACAGGGCGAATGTGGTTCGGGATGAAGAACGCAGGACTGTCGATCTGGGATGGCTCGAACGTGATGACACTCCGTAGGAGCGATGGTCTTTGCGACGATTCGCCCACGGCTTTCTACGAAGATCGAGAGGGGCTCATGTGGATCGGGTTCAATAGCGGTTTGAATCGCCTAAAGGACGGAAAGCTAACCCGTATCCGAGTGCAGGAAGGGTTGAGCGAGAATACGGTCAATCAGATCCTCGAAGATAACGAGGGCAATTTGTGGATGGGGGGCCTGCGGGGCATACAGCGTGTGAGCCGGCGCGAATTGAACGACGTGGCTGATGGCTTTCTGGAGCAAGTACGGTGCGCCACCTACGGGGAACTCGACGGCATGGTCCGCAGCGAAACGAACGGAGAGTTCTGCCCGGCGGGAGCCAAAACCCCGGACGGGCATTTGTGGTTTCCGACCGTGTTTGGATTGGTGGAGGCCGACCCAGTTCGCCTTCGTGAATGTGATATCGAGACCCCTCTAAACATCGAATTGGTGGTTGCAAGGGGCCAGGTGGTTTTCGACAGCGCTGCCGCGTTGGCCGCAGTGGGGAGCGGATTCCAGGACAAACGATTGACGCTGCCACCGGGAGCGGGCGAGCTGATCGAGATTCAATTCACCGCGCCCTCGTTTTTTGCGCCGGAGAAATTACGGTTTCAATATTTGCTGCAACCGCGCGATAAAACCTGGAACAACCTCGACCGCCAACGCTCAGTATTTCTTCAAGGGCTGCGTCCGGGCGATTATGAATTCCAGTTGCGGGCGCGCGACGCGCATGGCCGCTGGTCCGCCCATCCGGCCTTCCTTTCATTCACGGTGCAAGCGCATCTGTGGGATCGGGCAGGATTTTTCCCGGCGCTTCTGGGTACCGCCGTGGCGGCGGTCGCCGGATTAGCCGCTTTCCGCGTGCGGTGGCAAGGACAGGTCTTGTCCGCGCGTCACGAGCGAAAATTGGCCGAGGAACGCGCTCGCATAGCCCGCGATCTACATGATGACCTGGGTACGGCCCTGACCGGGGTAGCCCTCGACATGGATCTAACGCGGCGCCAAGCGGGGGGGGACGTTGCGTCGCGGTTAAGCGAGACCGCGGCCAATGTTCGCGCCCTGGTGCAGCGGATGCGCGAAGTGGTCTGGGCGGTGAATCCAGCATGCGACGACGTGGTCTCCCTGGTGACCTTTCTCGAAGAGCAGGCACGCGCGATCCTCGAGGTGGGTGGCCTGACCGTCCGGATTAAATTTCCCGAAAAACTGCCGGAGGCAAACCTCGAGCTTGAGACTCGTTACCAATTATCATTGGGATTGCGCGAAGCTTTCACCAACATCTTGCGTCATGCTGGCGCGAAGGAGGTCGCGATCCACATGGAATTGCAGGGGAGCATGCTGGTGTTGGAGCTGCACGACGATGGACGAGGGTTCGAGCCGGGCGCGGTGCGGGACCGGCGCGGCCACGGTCTCGACCATTTGCGCGTTCGCATGAGTCAGGTTGGCGGGCAGTTTGATATTCAATCGCGCCTCGGGGAAGGCACAACCGCGATCTTATGCGTGCCCTTCCGGCCAATAAAAAAGAAGACCGCACGATCATGAGCATCCGTGTCGCGATTGTGGAGGACGATCCCAGGATGCGGCGCAACTTGGCCGAGTTCATTGGCGACAGCCCGGGCTTCACCTGTGTAGCGGCGTGCGGAACGGCCGAGGAAGCCTTGAAGGAGTTGGGGCGACACGAGCCGGAAGTTCTGTTGGTGGACATTCATCTGCCGTTGAAGTCCGGGATCGATTTCGTGCGCGAGTTTGCCCCGCGGCACCCGCATGTGCTTCTGGTCATGTTGACGATTGAAGGAGATGGGAAGCGCGTATTCGAATGTCTCAAGGCCGGCGCCACAGGGTACCTGCTCAAACACCTGGCGCCGGAACAGCTTCTAGAAGCGATTCGGGAGGTGCATCGAGGCGGCGCCCCAATGTCGAGCCAGATCGCACGGATGGTGGTCTCCACCTTTCGCGACCCGACGCCCTCGTCGATTGACGAAGAGCTTTCACCGCGCGAGCTGGAGATCTTACGATGTCTGGCCTGCGGGGATCGGTCGAAGGAGATCGCTGAGAAGCTGGGAATCTCGTTGGCGACAGTGAACACTCACATTCGTCATGTTTACGAAAAGCTGCATGTCCGTTCGCGTGCCGAGGCTGTGGCGCGGATGTCAAAGCGCTAGCTGCGAAGACTCCGTAACAGGTGAAGGCAAGGCGGATGTCTGGCTCAACGTCACGAACGAACTGCCAGCCCCCTCCATGCCGACTCGCCGACAGTCCGAAAAATGCCGGAGCATATGAACTAAAATCTGCCTGGCAGAAATCGCAGAACACAAGCGGCAAGTCTCCAAAGATCCGATACTCCCCGTAGCTGTTCTGCCCGGCTCGTAGCGAACGGCCGATTCGGCGCTATTCGAGCCGATCCCAAATTGTGCGCGCTGGATTCCGCTGCATGGCTCCGCAGTTCGATATTTCAAACGCGCATGTCGTTCGCTATGGTGATTCTGCCCGCGAGATGGCTCTGGCTGATTGCTTCGAGCCGCAATCGCCGATTCTGAACAGCATTGCTAAAGCGAAATGCCGTTTCAGCGATGGCGAGGCTCGAGAGTGTGCTCGGTAAGACGACGAACGGAGGCGTCTAATAAATCCTTTCGGCCCCCATGGCTTGCTCTTTGTCGTCGGTCAGCTCACTCTTAGCCGTGATTCGTGCGCAATGAGCAAGGTGAAGTCACCACTTGAAAAGAAGAAGCTGGCATGCGAACGCGACCACTTCAGTGCGAGCAAGTATCCGTGGCGAAAGCTTCGAGGACATTTCAACCCACGACGACTACCCATGGTGAGGACGTGAGCTCGGCGATTTTTCATGTCTGGTTGTTGTGCATATGAGTGCGATGAAGAGTTCACTGCATCGTAACGGAGCAAGTCAGTTCCTGATAGAGTGGTTACTTCTGACCGCGCTCGCCGCGCGAGCGCAAACCAATGTTCCGGCGAATATCTCGCGCGACGCGAACAATGTTTCCGACCAAGTGGTCCTAACGTGGGGAACCACGCCAGGCCGGATGTATAGCATCTTCACCACGGAAGGGTTTCCAGCCACGTGGACACCGACGAATTTCAACCCGATGGTCGCCCGGACCACCAAGGCCAGCGTGACGAACGCAGCGGAGCGCGCCTCCCGATTTTACCGGGTCGCCGAACAGCCAGTGCCGCCTGGAAACACCGACGCAATCACGGCCACGACCATCGCCGAGACGGAAAAGCTTTTGGGGCTGACATTCACAGACACGGCGCGCGAGCAGATGCTGCAACGGCTCAGCACGAGTTTGCAGGATGCCAACCGGATTACCTATGAAGCCATGCGTCGGCGCCGGCTACTCAACCGCGATGCGCCGGCGCTCGTGTTTGATCCGCTGCCCGCGCACTTTGTGTTCGAGGGCCTGCAACGTCCAATCGAATGGAGTTCGCCGCAGCAGGTCGCGGTTCCGGAACGATTCGCCGACCTGGCGTTCTATTCCGTTCGCGAGCTCGGTGAATTGCTCCGCACGCGGCAACTGACTTCGATGGACCTGACGCGCCTGTGCCTGGAACGATGGCAGCGCTACAATTCAAACCTCCTCTGCGTCATCACGCTGACCGAAGAACTGGCGCTCGAACAAGCCTCCCGCGCCGATGCCGAATTGGCGGCAGGCCAGTATCGTGGACCCTTGCACGGGATTCCCTACGGCTTGAAGGATTTGTTTTCGACGCGCAGCTATCCCACCACCTGGGGTGCCGCTCCGTTCCGGGATCAGATCATCGATGAGGATGCCTTTGTCGTGCGGAAACTGGAGCAAGCCGGCGCAGTCCTCGTGGCCAAGCTTGCACATTCGTTCCGTAGCGAACCAGCACTCCATGGCCCCGCTCCTTCCTCGACAGCCAAAGCCTCCCTCCGCAAACTGCCGCGGTGAAGCCCATGCCGAGATTTCTCGACTCCAGCCCTGTCGCCTCCCGCCGTCATAGCCCTCGCCGCGCCCGCTCCGCCGGTTTGGCTTGCGCCATTCTCCTGGCCACCGTGCCCATCCGCGTGCCTGCCGCCGTCGATCCCGCTTCCGACTGGCCGGCTTGGCGCGGGCCGACGCGCGACGGCATGGCGGCGCCGGGACAAGAACCGCCCATCCGCTGGAGTGAAACCGAGGGGATCCTTTGGAAGGTGCCGGTGCCCGGCCGCGGCCACGGCTCCCCCACCCTGCAAGGCGAGCGCATCTATCTCGCCACCGCCGACCCAGGGAAACGGAGCCAGTCCATCCTTTGCCTCGAGCGGAGCACGGGCAAGCAGGTTTGGCAGACCGAAGTTCACCCGCATTCGGCCGACGCGGGCAAACACGCGAACTCCTCGGCCGCCTCCTCCAGCGTGGCGACAGACGGAGACCGTTTGTACATCAATTTCCTCAATGGCGGCGCTGTGCATACCACGGCGCTGAATGGGCAGGGTAAAATCCTCTGGCAACAAAAAGTCTGTGATTTCGTCGTGCACCAGGGCTTCGCGTCGTCACCGGTCATACATGAGTCGCTGGTCCTGGTCTCTGCCGACCATCGCGGAGGCGGGCGGATCGCGGCGCTCGCTCGCAAGACGGGCGAGATCATCTGGAGCGAAGCGCGCCCGAAGTTGCCCAACTACACCACCCCAGCCATCCTGCAGGTCGCCGGGCGCACCCAAATGGTCCTGGCCGGCTGCAACCTTATCACCAGCTTGGATCCCGCCACCGGCAAGAAGCTCTGGGAAGTTACCGGTTCAACCGAGGAATGCGTCGCCACGGCCGTCACCGACGGCGAGCGCGTCTTCACCAGCGGCGGCTGGCCGCGCAACCATACCGTCGCGCTCCAAGCGGATGGCTCGGGCAAAATCGCGTGGCAAAACACCACCCGTGTTTATGTGCCCTCCATGATTGCCAAGGCCGGCCACCTTTATGCCGTGACCGACGCCGGCATCGCCCTCTGTTGGAAGTCCGACACCGGGGTGGAACTCTGGAAAGAACGCCTCGGCGGCGATTTCTTCGCCTCACCCGTGATGGCCGGCGAGCGCATCTACGCCTCGAATCTCGGCGGCAAAACTTTCGTATTCGAGGCCACTCCGCAGCACTTCAAACTTCTGGCGCAAAACCAGCTCGGGGACGAAGCCTACGCCTCACCCGCCATTGCCGGCGGACGCATCTACTTGCGCGTGGCGCGCCGCGGCGAACCCCGTCAGGAGTTTCTCTACTGTGTAGGGAAGTGAGATGCGAAAACGCGCCGAGTTCAGGAATCGATCGCGGCGGCGGTCGCCCATGATTTCATTCCTACCCTGGCATTCCCATTCGCGAGGATGCCCCACCGCCCGCAACGGACCATGTTCAACTCGACGTAATGATGACGCTCCCGAGGACGCCCGAACAGCCTCGTCTCGTTAGCTCCAAAAAACAACGTGAAGAATCCAGCCTAAGCTCCGTTACGGCGGCATTGGAAAAGCATTCTCCCGGCGGGAGCGTCCCCTCGGGAAATTCTCCAATTTCGATTCCAAGACCGGAAAACCGACGGCGTGACCGCTCCGATGGTCAGCCACCTAAGGCGATTGGCCCCCGGCAAATATTCCATCCGTGCTCGCTCCGTTGACCTGAGCGGCTTCCAGCAACCGGAACCCAGGCCCAGTCAAAAGGCCGGCATCAACGCGCTGGAGATTCGCGAGATTGCGGTCGAGTGAGGCCTCTTCAAAAGCTGTTGTTCAAGCTTCCCGGCAGCCAATCGGCGTTCCGGATGAATCGCCTCAACTCGGTTCGTTCCTCCTCATCAATCTTGCCGTTTTGATTCTTGTCGTAACGTTCGATGAGGTTCTTCACGATGGCCCCTTGCGGGCGTTTCACCGCCCGGTCAATGACCATATCCAGGGCATGATCCTTTAACGCGTCTCGCAACGGCTCGACTTCCGCTTCCTTGGACGGCATGAGATGCAACGTCACACTCCCCATCTCATTCGTCGACGCCAGGCCCCACTTCACCCGCACGGGCGGTGACGCCGGATTGCGCGGATTATTCGCCGAGTTATCATAGACCAGCTCCGTCTCCAGCCGTGTGCCCTGCGGCAATTTCACCCGCTCTTTGAACATGTAATGCTCTTGCCACGCGAAATCCCAATCGGGAATCCGCAACAGCGTCATCTCCTCCCCGCCGGGCAGCCTCGCCTTCATGGTCATGGTCTTGGCCAAATAGTGCGCGTGGGGACTGATGGCAAAGGCCTCCGCGTCCACGGGCAAGGTGATGGCATCTTTGACCACGTAATTGGATTGCCCGGCCGGGATATCGATTCCGCTGATTTCACCGAATGCCGGCGGCAGTTGCACCCCCACAAACGAGCGTGTCGGCTCCTTGTCGGCAAAGAACAATCCAATGGTCGAGGATTCCTCCTCCGCCTTCCCGCTCGGATGAAAATGCGTCTGCAGCACCAGGTCCGCCCCTTTCGGATAGAGATAGGCCAGTCCGTCCGGCAGCACCCGCACGTTGGAGCCCACCGCCCAGCCGCCCACCGGCTTGAACTTCCGGCCTTCCCTGCCCTTGTCGCTAAACCCGGGCGCTTCATCCGTCGCATCCAACTCCCTGGCTTTCCCGGTTGTATCCAGATAAAAAAGTGCGTGATGCACCACGGTCCGCGCGCTCGGTCGAAACTCAATGGCTCGCACCCATTTGTCCTGCGGCAGATTCAACGCGAACACAAAATTCCGGTAAATGTCCTTCCCTTCGGCGTAAAGCTTGAAGGGTTTCTCCATTTTCAAGACGAGGTCTGGCTTTCCCAACTGCCACCCCTCGGTGAACACCGGCAGCTTCGGCAACTTGGAGCGGTCGCCTTCCGGCATTTTACCTTCATACCAGCGTTGCAACACCGCGATTTGTTCCTCGCTCAACACTCTTGGATTCAAATACGCCACGTGCCCGGATTCGGCGTGCCACGGCGGCATGAATTTTTTTGCCGTGACCTCGCTAATTTGGCGGGCGCGCTTCCGCGCCTCCTCGTAGGTCATCAATGAAAAGGGCGCGGCTTCCCCCGGTCGATGACACGAAACACAGTTCTGAAAAAGAATCGGCGCAACCTGCTCACTGAAGGTCGGGGTATCGCTCCCATCCTTCGCCATGGCAGAGATGGATAAACTGCACCAGGTCATGCTGGCCGCAGCGATGCCGCGCCAGCCTCTCTTCCAACTCAAATCATTTATCATGCTGTTTCAGTTTTTTGTTCAGATTGCTTCTAATTATTGCCAGGTAAATAACAGCCCACGGCTTTGGTCACCGGGGTCGGCACCGGTTTGCCTTCCAACATCGCGTCGAGCGCCTCGCGCAAATCCCGGGTCATCGGCTCAACCCGCCGCTTGCCCAACGACACGGCCCGGTCATCAATTCGTCCGCGATAAACCACCCGTTTCTCCGGCGAAACCAGGGCCGCTTCCGGCGAAATCGTTGCCCCCGTCATCTTCACCAGTTCCAGACGCCGGTCCAACAGCGCTGGAAACCCGATCTCGTGCTCCCGCGCGTGTCTCCGGGCGTCCACCTCACTCAAATCGTTTTCCACATAAACCAGATAACTGCGGACCCCTTTGGGACCATAAGTCGCCGCGATGCGATTCATCTCCGGCGCATAGGCGTTGGCCACGGGGCAGTCATGCAGCACAAAGAACAACAGCGTCCCCTTCTCTCCTCCTTCGGCCAGCGGTTGAAGCGCTTTTCCGTTCACATCCTTGACGACAATTGCGCGAGAATCGCCGACGGCGCGCGGGTGGTTCGCGCTCCCGCCGCAACCGGAGCCAAGGAGCAAAAGAAGCCCCGCCCAGAATCCCAACGTCACGACCGTAGCGGATACCCGGCGAACGAGTCGCTTCATCTCTTTATTGCGCTTCAATTCATTGTCCATTCTCAGTCAGAACCCTCGGAACAGGTCACCCAATCCTACCAGGTACGGGATGGATTTTGGAATCTTTTTACCGTAAAAGGCGAGGGAACCAATGCGGGACGCGGGCTGGGCGCGTGACACGTGAGTCTCGACCGGGGCGTGCGTCAATTCGCCCAGGACATTCAGCCCGGCGGGCTGAGTTGCGAATGTCCCAAACTACCGTCCCCCATCCGACGGGAGAAGGGGACGCCCTACGTTGGTCACTTGGATTTAATCTGTATTGTGGAAACCACGGTCATCGTCGCGTCGCACTCCAGGGCCAGGCGCATCGCCCGGGCGATCTCTTCGTAAGAAGCGGCGGAGCCTTGCAGACTCACTTCACCATCTTTAACGTCTTCCTTGATATTCGTTTGCGACAGCATCGGGTCGGCCGCTAGCTTTGCCTTCACCAGGTCGCTCAGACGTCCGTCGTCCAACCTTTGAATCGGTGAGCCGGCGGGCTTGGTCATGACGATTTTTCCCTGCTTCTCCATCTCCTCCTTGAGTCGGTTGGTGACGCGCTCGTCGACTTTGTCGCTCACTTTCTGGACTAACGCGCTTTCGCGCACCTTCGTGGCGAGCGGCCCGTCGCGGAGAGTCCAATAGCCACTCGAGCCAACCACCAGGCCGGCGATAAAAACAATCAGGTGCTTTTTCATGCGTTTTCTTGCGGTCGATGCTTCGTCCGGATTCTCGGTTTCCTCTGTTCGATGTTTTGTTAGTGCCTTTCTCTTTGGCCAAGCAAGAAAAAACGGCGGCGTCCGCGATGCCACTCGCCAGTGAATCGTCACCGGGATGCGCTACGGTTGGCCCTGGATCATGCGCCGGAGCACGTTGGCCGTGATGCGCGGCACGCGCGGATCGTCCTGGTGAAGTCCCGGCGCGGCAGCTCAATCATCTACGAAGCTCTTCGCTCCTAGCGGCAGCCGACAGCTTCGCTGGGCGGCCCCAAAACGTCGGCCTTAAAGGAGCCGCGATAGATCTGTCTCGCGTCACCTGTGAATCGCCATCAAATCATCAATTCCCAGTGACCAGTGACCAGTCTGATGGCTTTTGGCCTCCCATTTCGCATTGGTCAGTGTATGGAAATGAAAGGCACCTCATGAAAAGCCCGATTCAACGTCATTTGGAGATTTTCTCGGCCGCCTTGGAACGGGCCGCGGGCCCGGAGCGCGAGGCTTTCCTGGCGCAAGCCTGCGCAGGTGACGCGAGCCTGCGCCAGCAAATTGATACCCTCCTGGCCAGCCACGAAAACGCCGCCACCTTCCTGGACAAGGCCGCCGGACCGGTCGGCCCAAGCGGAACTCACCTCGTGCCGATCACGGAGAAAGCCGGGGACCGAATCGGCCGCTACAAGCTTCTTCAACAAATCGGCGAAGGTGGCTGCGGCGTCGTCTACATGGCGGACCAGGAGGAACCGGTCCGACGGCGCGTGGCGTTAAAAGTCATCAAGCTGGGCATGGACACCAAGCAGGTGGTCGCTCGCTTCGAGGCCGAACGCCAGGCGCTGGCGATGATGGACCATCCGAACATTGCCCGCGTGCTGGACGCGGGCGCCACGGAGACCGGCCGGCCTTATTTCGTCATGGAACTGGTGCGCGGTGTTCGCATCACCGAGTTCTGCGACCAGCAGAAGCTCTCCACGCAGGCGCGGCTGGAATTATTCCTCCAGGTCTGCTCAGCCATCCAGCACGCCCACCAGAAGGGCATCATCCATCGCGATCTCAAGCCCTCGAATGTGCTCGTCACGATTATCGATGGGATGCCGGTGCCCAAGGTGATTGACTTCGGCATTGCCAAGGCGACCAACCAGCAATCGCTCACGGACAAGACGTTATTCACCGCTTTCGAACAGTTCATCGGCACGCCGGCTTACATGAGCCCCGAGCAGGCGGAGAT
>Ga0070694_100001566_pt1 | contig 13443 bp, 6 predicted proteins | sample KBSK1251metaG_FD_65470 | JGI IMG/M metagenome (GOLD analysis project Ga0070694, IMG submission 65470) | Corn, switchgrass and miscanthus rhizosphere microbial communities from Kellogg Biological Station, Michigan, USA - KBS K1-25-1 metaG | ecosystem: Host-associated > Plants > Roots >... | reverse complement strand
CGCCGGCGGCTTTGCCAGTGACTTCACGCGCAATTTCCAGTCAGCAGGCGATAACTGCTGCAGCGACGGTAACTCTGCAGCTGCGATGACAAGCAGGCGCATGCTGGGAACTATTGCAAAATCCACGGCGGCTTTCGGCTTGGCAGCTTGTTCCAGTCTGGCCAGGCTGGCATCGCGCCACTGTGTCGTGGGCGCGACTGTGTCTGTCAGGTAGGAGGTCGCCTCCAGGCCAATTCTCGCCATCTCAGATAGATCGTCGACCAGCGGTCGTGCTTCGTGCAGGGCCGGAGCGCGTTCAAGGATCGAATTCAGTTCTGGCCCCGCATCCCGCCATCCCCTCAGCGCTCGCTGAACTCCCTCAGTGCGAAAGTGCGGCGCATCTGAGAGCAGTGCCTCCACCATGTTGGAAAACTGCCGGGCTGTTTCGCTATCTGCATGGGCGGCGTCCACCAGTCCGGTAAGCGGGCTTAACATGGTCGACGGTCGCTGCTGACCACGGCGATATTCCCTGACCGGTTCGACGAGTGACACGAGCGTTTCGAGCGGACCAATATCTTTCGTTTGGGCCAGCCTCCGCAGCAGCACCTGACGGTTTCTCTCGTGGGTCAATCCCAACTCTTCCAATTCGATATTTACCGCGGCCAGCCGGCGATACATGTCATCGATATCGGTCACGTCTGGCCGCGACCACAATCGTTCAGCAATCGCCGCCGTGCGCGGCCAGATGCGCGAATCGATAGTCTCAGGGCTGACGTACTCTCCCCACATGGTCGCTTCGCCACCAAGAATGTGTTTGGCTTCCTCAGGCGTAAGAGTGGAGTTGGCCGGAATTGGATCAGCGAGATAGTGTTGTGACGCCGGATACATCAGATCGATGTAGTAGCCGTTCGAAAGAATTCCGTCATAGCCTTTCCTGGCTGCATCCGCCAGCGCCGTCGGTCCGCGCCAGGATTGAATGACTACGTCCCTGGGCAAATCAGGCTGCAGGATCTCGTCCCAACCGATCATTTTCTTCTTGTGCTTTTGCAGAATCTTCAGCAGGCGCTGATTGAAGTAAGCCTGCAACGCGTGATTGTCCTTGAGGCCCTTCTCTTTCATGAAGGCCTGAATCTGCGGATTCCGGTCCCACTGCTTGCCTTCGTTTTCATCGCCGCCGATATGTAGATAGGCGTCGGGAAACAAGGCGGCCATCTCGCCAATAAAGGTGTCGAGGAATTTGTAGACTTCGTCGCGTGTTGGATCGAGCGTGGGATCAAAAATCCCGGCACGTCGCTCGATCTCGTAAGGCCCGGGCAAACTGGCCAGTTCCGGATAGCCTACCAGCCATGCTGTCGAGTGACCGGGCATATCAAATTCCGGCACCACTCGAATGCCCCGCTCAGCGGCGTACGCAACAATCTCACGGGCCTGCTCCTGCGTATAGTAAAGACCGTCCGAACCCATCTGATGGAGCTTCGGAAACTTCCTGCTTTCGATCCGAAATCCCTGGTTCTCAGTCAGATGCCAGTGAAAAACATTAAGCTTGACGGCAGCCATTGCGTCGAGGTTTCGCTTGAGCACCTCGATCGGCTGATAGTGCCGGGCCACGTCGATCAGCAGGCCACGCCATCTAAAGCGAGGCTGATCTCGGATCGTGACTGCCGGCAAAAAGAAGCCATCACGATCGGCTGACATGAGCTGTAAAAACGTTTCGAGACCACGCAGCGCGCCGACGACAGTGGGTGCAGTCAGACGGGCCTGATGATCAGAGACATCCAGTTGATAGGTTTCGTCTTCGTCAACTGCCGGAATTGTTCGTCCAGGTCCGGCGCAATCGATCACCAGCGTCGCCTGACTCTCATCGTTTTTAATAACCGGCGTGAACGTAATACCGGTGCGGCCCGACAATCGCTTCATCATGCGATTGAGCGCTGCCCTAAGGCGTGCGTCAGAATAGCTTTTCGTGGCGACCTGGAACGCACTCGTGATTGAAAGCCGGCCGGTCCCGAACTGGATCGAGGCCGGTACCGGCATGAGATTATGTTGCGATGGCACAGTCAAGGTTGTTTGTTGTGCGGTTAGAGTCGCGGGCACCAGCAAGGCGCAGAGCAGCAATAGTAGTGGGCCGATCTTCATTTTGTTATAAGAGTCTCGTGCACAAGCCGGCCATCATAATCTGACTTAGGTTCTCACCCTTAACTGCGGCGCGACCCTGAGGCCCGCAGGGCCGCCATTGAGTAGCCGCGACCGTACGGTCGTGGATCAGGTGTTTAGTATTGCCACGGAGCACCGAAGATGTTCAATGAAGCGCCTTCGGCGCTCGATCGTCTCACTTGAGTGTAAAGCGATCCTTAAGGGCGCCTACCGCCACTTCAAAATCACCGGGCTCGATTACTGATTTATTATCGCTGCCGATAAATGAAAGATCTGCGGGATGCAGAGTAAAGGTCAGCGTGCGTGCCTGGCCTGGCTGCAACGCGACTTTCGCAAATCGCTTCAAACGTTTCCCCGGCGGAGTCAACGAGGCGACCAAATCGCTAAGGTACAGGTGGACCACTTCTTTGCCGGCGCGCGCGCCGCTGTTGGTGACCGTCACACTTACAGTCAAATCGTCGTTCTTGCCGATTGTCTTCTGCCCCAGACGCAGATCGCTGTAGGTGAAGGTCGTATAACTCAGGCCCGATCCAAATTCGAACTGTGGTTTGAAGGCTGTATTGCCGAAACTGGTGTCCTCGGTCTCGAACACTTTGTGATCATAGGTGATTAGTCCGTTCGGGGTGCGCGGATAGGTGAAGGGAAGTCGGCCGCCAGGATTGTAATCACCGTAAAGGACATCAGCCACTGCGGCGCCGCCTTCGTTGCTGGGATTGTAAGCCAGAAGGATCCCGCGGGCTTTGTCTACGATGCGATTTATTACCCGCGGCCGTCCTTCAACGAGTACCAGTACCACCGGTTTGCCGGTCGCCTCGATAGCCTCAGCAAGCTTCAGTTGCGGCTCATCGAGCGTCAGATCAGTGATATTCCCGGGCGTTTCGGCGTAGGAACCTTCGCCGATGCAGACGACCACGACATCGGCAGAGCGGGCAGCGCTGACGGCTGCATAGATGTCGATCTCCTTGTCCAGACTTGTGCCAGGCACAAAAGAAACATTGTCTCCGCCTTTGGCCTTTAAGGCAGCGACAATAGTTGGGCGGTCCTTTGGATAAAACGCCGGATTGTTTCCCTGCCAGACGTACGTCCACCCGTTATTGAGCGACATCAGAGAATCTGCCGTGGGACCAGTGATCAGAATCTTCTGGTCCTTCTTCAAAGGCAGTATCCCACCATCGTTCTTGAGCAAAGTCATCGATTCACGCGCAGCTTCAAGGCTCAACGCGCGCGCCTCGGCCGTGGCAAAGTTCGCAGCCGGCGCGGTGGCCAATGGATCCTTAAAGAGTCCGAGCTCGTACTTAACCCGCAGGATGTAACGTACTGCCTCATCAATCCGTGATTGCGGCACCTTGCCTTCTTTCACGAGTTGAATCAGCAGATCGCTGAAACTGTAGTCCGAAGGAACCATGCTCATGTCGATACCCGCCATCACGGCGAGCCTCGTTGCTTCCTTCTCATCAGCGGCAGCCTTCCAAATCGTTACCAGCTTCTTAATGTCTTCCCAATCTGAAACAACGAAGCCTTTGAATCCCAGCTCTTGGCGCAGGATGTCGGTCAGCACATGATGATTGATGTGACCCGGCGTGCCATTAATCTCGGCTGAGTTCACCATCACGGTGCGCGCCCCCGCTTTCACCGCGGCGGCGAAGCTGGGCAGAAAGTATTCGCGCAAATAGTTCTCGGGAATCCACGCCGGCGTGCGATCGCGTCCCGTGAGCGGAAAGCTGTACCCCAGATAATGTTTGAGCGAGGTCGCCACGTGCGTTGGCGCAGAGATGTCGTCGCCTTCGATGCCGCGAACAAACGCGGCGCCCATCACGGAGGCAAGATAAGGATCTTCGCCAAAGGTTTCGTAGAATCGAGGCCAAAGTGGCTGACGACCTAAATCGAGCACCGGCGAAAATGTCCAGGGAATGCCGGCCACGCGGGTCTCTGCCGCAGCCATTTCGGCGGCGCGCTGCATAAGCGGCGGATTCCAGGTCGCGGCCATGCCAATCTCCTGAGGAAACAAAGTCGCTCCCTGGATGTAATTGGCTCCGTGAATCGTGTCGATGCCGTAGATGACGGGAATCTTTAGACGTGTTTTCTTGCTGGCCTCCTGCAGGTCGCGAATAATTTCGCGCCACTTGTCGACGGTCAAGGCGTGATCTTTGACGTTCAGGATTGAGCCGGCGCCATACTTGACCACGGCTTTTTCGAGTTTGGCCGGATCGACTCGAATGTTGTTGCCTTCACCTGTGGTCACCATGCCGAGCTCGAGCTGGGTCATCTGCCCAACTTTTTCTTCCAGACTCATCTGTGACAGCAGCGATTCGACCTCGCGACTATAGTCGCGGTTCGGACGAGCGGCCCGCGTCGCAGTCTGCAGAAAAAGATCGCTGTCTTCGATTTGAAAAGAAGAGGACTGGGCTGTTACAGAACTTTGTTGCACTAGTGGGCAAAAGCTCTGAAGGCTCCAGGCAATCGTCAGCAGAATGCATATGCGCTTCATCTGGTTGTCCTTTGAAGAAGTGTAGTACTTAGAAGGCAGCGTGATTCTCTAACAACTTCCCATAAGGTTCAAGCAAAAAAAGCGGCCCATTCCTAACTGTTTAGAGGGGACCGGGTTCGGCCGGCCGGCGCGTTTCGGATCTGGTCGCGCGAATCGAAAGGACAAGTCCGGCTGCAACCAGCGCCGATAATGACAGATAGACGACCCCGGCAAAGAATGATCCGGTCAGCGTGCTCAGATAACCGACTACATGCGGACCTACGTAACCGCCCAGATTCCCAACTGAATTGATCATACCGATGGAGGCGGCGGCCGCAGTGCCGCTCAGAAAACTTGTCGGCAACGACCAGAAGCCCGGAAGGTAAGCGTAGACTCCCGCGGCGGCGAGGCAGAACATAGAAATGCTCAGCCCCAAACGATCTTGCAGCAGTACGGCCAGAATGAGTCCAATGCTCACGGCGATCATGGAAAGCGCCGTATGCCAGCGTCGCTCCCTGGTGCGATCCGATGACCAGCCCGCCAGCAGGATCGCCACCAGGCCGACGCAGTAAGGGATCGCCGCGATCAAAGTGACCCGCAGGTTTGAAGCGCCGGACTGTTTCTTGATGATCGAAGGCAACCAGAAAGTAAACCCATAGAGACTACTAACGATGAAAAAATAAGCCAGGGACAGAATGATCACTTCGCGATGACGAAATGCCTGCAGGATGCGCAAGCCATGAGTTGCTCGTTTGGCGTGATGTTCTTCGGCTAGTTCACGCTCCAGCCACTCACGTTCGTCGCGGGGCAACCAGGCCGCTTCCTGTGGCCGGTCAGTCAAGTAGAAGATTGTGATTATCCCAAAGATGACTGCCGGTATTCCCTCGACTATGAAAAGCCAACGCCAACCATGAAGTCCGAGGTAGTTAACGTTGAGCAATAAACCCGACATGGGCGAACCGATGATGTTTGCGACCGGTAGCGCCGCCATGAATATTCCGATTGTTTTGGCGCGATCTGCCGGGCGAAACCAATGGCTGATGTAGACAATCAGGCCTGGAAAAAAACCGGCTTCGGCAAGGCCCAACATAAATCGCAATATATAAAATTGGTTCTTCGTTTGCACGAAGCCCATCAGCATGGCGACGATGCCCCACGAGATCATTATGCGGGCAATCCAACGGCGGGCGCTCCACTTCTCGACCAGGATGCTGCCGGGAATCTCGAGCAGAAAATAGCCCCAGAAAAAGACGCCGGCGCCGAAGCCGAGAACCTCATCAGTGAAAGACAGCTCGTCTTTCATCTGCAACGCCGCGTAGCTGACGTTGACGCGATCGAGATAAGCAATGACAAAGAGGACGAAAAGGTAGGGCAGCAAACGCCGCATGATCCGGCGTCGCGCCCGATCTGCAACAACGGTTGGGTTAGCCTGCACAGGTTAGCAAATGTGTGCGCCCTGGGTGTTCACATAAACCGCGTAGAGCGATTGACTCGCGGTCATGAAGAGACGGTTTCGTTTTGGCCCACCGAAACAGATGTTGCTGCAAATTTCGGGTAGCAGAATCTGGCCGATGGGCTGCCCGTCCGGCGCGAAGATGTGAACGCCATCAAAACCTTCGCCCGCCCATCCCATGCCGGCCCAGATGTTCCCGTCCGCATCTGCGCGGACGCCGTCGGCAACACCGCCGAAGCCTCCGTCTTTCAATTTCTGTTTGGTCGAAACGAATTCGCGGCCGTTATTCAGTTTTCTTCCGTCAATCACATCCCAGACGGTGATGTTCATCGTCGCGCCGGTATCGCAGACATAAAGCTTTTTGTAGTCAGGAGAGAAACAAAGGCCGTTTGGCTTGTTGGCCGCATCGGTCACCAGTTCAATCGTTGCGGTTTTAGGATCGATGCGATAGACAGCTTCTTTGATTTCGAGCGCGCCCTGGTTGCCTTCGTAGTTCGACATGCTGCCGTAACCAGGGTCGGTAAACCAGACGCCACCGTCCGGATGCACAACCACGTCATTGGGCGCGTTGAATGGTTTGCCGTTCCATCGATCGGCCAGAACGGTTACGCCCCCCTTATGTTCGTGACGCACGACGCGGCGCGTCGCATGCTCACAGGAAACCAGCCGGCCTTCCCAATCAAACGTGTTGCCGTTGCTGTTGTTCGCCGGCTGGCGGAAAGCGCTCACGTGTCCGTCTTCGTCCAGCCATCGTCTCTGGACGTCGTTCGGAATGTCGCTCCAAATCAAATAGCGTCCGGCGGAATTCCAGGTTGGACCTTCGGCCCAGGCCATGCCGGTATAGAGCCGCTGGATACTCGCGTTACCGATTTTGTATTTGCCGAAGCGGGGATTCACCACCACAATGTTCCGATCAGGATAGCGCTGCGGCTCAGGGTTCTGGACGTAGTCTCGCGCCTGACCCAACGCCGTGGCTGCCAGCGTACTTGTGACTGCTCCGGCAATAAAACCACGCCGCGAAATTTCGGCAATTGTTTGGGACCTGTCGTTTTTGGACTTCAATTTCCTCTCGCCTTCGAAATGGTATGCGAAGCCTGATGACAACGCGGCGGAGCCTATCACTCATGCATGCAAAATCTCAAGAGGTTTGTGTCTGATGCTTCAACCTACGCAACCCGAACGGTTGCATGAAAGTAGCCGGTGGTCGGAGTCCGCGGAGACCACCGGAAAAGTCGTTAGTCATGACCGCACCCCGAAGGAGTGCCAGACGTCATGATAGATCTCGTCAAATTCGATAGCCGCCGCGTTGAGAAGCTCTCTATTCGTCGATAAATGAATGCTTAGGATGATGCGTCCAGATCACAGGTCAAAGCAAAAGATCGTTACATCGAAAGTTCTGGCACCCCTCCGGGGTGCCGACCCCATAATATCGCCTTCCCGGTGGTCTCCGCGGACTCCGACCACCGGCTACTTTCTTTGCAACCCTTCGGGTTGCATTGAGGTGAGTCAACTATATAGTTCCCTTAGCGGGCCCTGGGTTAGGTTGGTTAGATTGGCGGAGCCGCGAAGCGGCGACAGAGATGTTGGGAAGCAGGGATCCGCTTGATTACCAGTGATGGCTGTCGCCCCTCCGGGGCTCGATTACCCTTCTGATCTGTTAATCCTCTCGTGACGAGGAAGATGTTTTCGCATATGATGAGCAGCCACTCGAGGCCGGACCAGGATGGCGTTGCGTCTGGTCGACGCCGAAACCGGGAGTGAATGGGATTTCACCGGCTGGGCAGTTAATGGGCCGTTGACGGGCAGGCAATTGGCGCGAGTCACGGTGCTTGATGACTATTGGTTCGGTTGGAAAACTTACAATCCAAACACTTGTTTGCTGATCATTAATAGGAGACTGGCGATGAAACATTATGGAAGAAATCTGATCCCTGGCCTGGTGGCAATTGTCGTGGCCGCTTCATCCGCGATCATGACGAGAGCGCAGGAACCGGTGACCATACTCGAGGGCGCGGCCTTAACCCGGGTGGTTCCGGCAGGATTGTATTATCAGGGTTTGAGCGCGCCGACACAGATGCGCAACGCGGCGGCAGCCCGCTTTGGCGAAAAACGTTATTTGATCGCCGCTCTGGTTGATACTTCGGGATACGCCGCCGACGTCCGAGCGAAGTATGAGGGTTTCTTCATCACTGATTCACCGATTAAAATCAACGGCCTCGATCTTAATGTCGGAGCATACGGATTTGGTTTCAGCGCCGACGGGAAAATGCAGATCCTCGATTTAGCCGGCAACCAGGTTCTTTCGACAAGCACCTCGAAGGACAATGAGTTGAAAAGGCCGCGGCCGTTGATGATGTCAAAGGCCGGAGCTGACCTGCGCCTTTATAACGGAAAAGACTACGTCAACATCACGGCGAAGTAGACCGACATCCCGGCACCTGGATAAGAAGCCCGCTCGGCTCCTTTTCACTCATCTCTTCCATGCCAACTCACAGTGGTTGACTAGCCCTCGGCTGTACTAATAACTTGTGTTCGATCAATGAACCTCGCGTGTGGACAAGAGATTAAGGGAGCATGGAACTCGGAAATGAATCGAACCAGGGCATGGATAAGCAGCGGGGCTGTGCTTTTGTTGCTGACGACTTTTCTTTTAACAATAGTGACGGGAAACAGAGCAGTGTCCGCCCAACGTCGGAACCCAAAAGCCAATGCCGCAGCGGTTGGCGACCTCTACCGGACAAATTGCGCACGCTGTCATGGCGCCGACGGCCGTGGTGACACCCCTATGGGTCAAACTCATGACGTCCCCGACTTCACTGATCACGACTGGTGGCGCGAACACGCTAAGACCACCAACCGGGGAAAACTGCTTTCGGTTGTTAATAACGGCAAAGCAGAGATGCCGGCTTTTGGAAAAAAACTTACCCGTTCTCAGATCGAATTACTGGTTGATTATGTCCGCCGCTTTCGCAAATCTAGTCCGCCGCCCCTGCCGGACCGCTGAAATTATTTTGACCACACATCGATACCCCTTAGGATCCGTTATCGACGTGCGATTGGAGTTGTCGTCATAACCGTAGCTGGTCGTTAGTTGTTCCGGCTGCGCGACCTGGGTCAAAGAATTGCAGAATTGCAGACCTGACCCCAGTCCACAAATCTATAAAGCTGTCCTGTTGAATGAAGCTGCCGAGGCCGGGTGCGTAGTAGCGCTCGCCGTTGCCGAGCGGCATCAGTCCGGTCTCGCCGTCCACTCGCTGCCCGGTGTAGCCGATTGAGTTGTACCTGAAGCCGCTCGTAACGCGCTGTCAGCGAGGCCGGCGGACTCTGCGTGACTTGCCGGATTTAGGAAATGGGTCTCGTAAGATTTTGCAGGATATGCTCAAACTAGTCCGGCTCGGCGACGCCGGCCTCACGCAGGGTTTTGAGACCGGCGACTAAATGACGGAACTGCCGATCTCGCCTGCCGGCAACCAAAACCAGATCGGGATCGCCTTCTTTCAGGAAGCCCTCAATAGCACTCGCCCAATAGGTCTCCTTTAGATCGAGTTGCCGCCAGGTTCCTTCCAGTGCTTTTTGCCTGGTTATCACAACTTGACTCTCTGGATCGCGGCGAATGAGCTTGGCCGGCACCCTGCGAATGTCCAGTTCCTCAACCTCGGCCTCGCGAATATCCAAGGCCCAATCAATCTCCGAGTAATAGTCTGAGTTTGCTTCATCGAAGGTCCGCTGCTCTTGCGGAGTGGCGAGGGCGGGTGAAATCAGCGGGCTGATCATGAGGCGCCCTATCTTACCTTTGAGCGTCACATGCTTGAACACGGCGCCCCACGCCTGACGAAGGCCGTGCGTTTTCAGCCCGTCGATAACAACATCATCTACGATAGCTGTGTACAGCGTGCAGCCCAACATTTCGCAGTTCTTCAGCCTGACGTTCCGGACAGTAGACCTTAAGGACGGGTCTCGCGTTATCGAGATAGCAGAACTGACAAATCTGCACTTGCGAAATTCAATATCAGAAAAGATGCAACCTGAGTCCTGGTCGTAAAAACTACGGAATTCCTGTCCCTCGAACACTCTCATCATGGCTGCGGCGGCGGAAAGGTCTTGAAGCTGGGCGGCCGCTGGTACGTTACCACATTCAAGCCGGAACCGTAGCCAGGACGCGCGAGATGCCGTGTTACCTGCGGTGGAGTAGTGATGTCGAAGTTCTTTCCTTTGGCAAGGCCCCTCCCAATGAAGTCGGGTTGGCTGGGACCACCCACGTGTTCGAACAACTGGCGGTGCAAAGGTGAAGCTTCAATGTGTTGGGCCGCCATTCGCTCGACCGCGTTTCCGTACTGCAGCGACGCAACATTAGGGTTACTGACACCGGCAGCGTACTCCTTACGGGAAAGCACATTTCTGGCTAGTGAGGTGTCGGCCGCCAGTTGCTCGTTGACGGTACTGGTGATGTTTTGCAGGACCTTCGTCGGGTTAGGCGTGAAGTGTGGTTCAAGAATCGGGAGTTCTCGTCCAGATGCCGCGGCCCCTTCGATGGCGGTTGGTTCAGTTAGACCTTCGGCGATCCTTGCTGATTCTGTGACCTCTACCGTGCCTTCGAGCGCACGCGCTGCGCGCAAGGCCTGAACGCCTTCGGCCAACGCACCTGCTCCATCAAGGATCAGCGCTGCATCGATTCCGGAGCTAACATAGATCTGGGCAGTCTTTTCGGGTCCAACCTGCTCGGCAGCCTCGGAGATGGCGCCGACCGTTGCTCTCGGGTCGGTGACGAGCCCGACCGTCACGTCGCGGAGATCCCGTCCATACTGCTTCCAACCGTTCAGGGCTTCCCTGAGTTCTTTCTCTTTTCGCTTTTGATGAGCGGCCGGGTCCGTGATCGCATCGAGGTCGTCGATTATTGGAGTTATCGGGTTGGCTGTTTTCACCAGGCCGTAGGCCATCTGACCTGTCTTGATGACAACCGCTTTGCCTCCCTGATAGACCAGATTGCCGGCATTCCACCCGCCCTGGTCGCCGCCATACCAATTCGTGCTAAAAACTTCGCTGAAGCTCGATTGTTGACCGTTCCAGGATTTCTGGGCAGCAACGTCAGCCGCTCCAAATCTGCCGAGAGTTTCCAGGTTAACCAGATCATAGACAAAGCCCGCCACAAAATTGGCGCTCCGGCTTGCCCACCAGGAAGAGTCCGTAGCTCCGCCATGAGTAATCGTCAGATTATCTTTAAGCCAGTCCGCAATCATGCCCGCGTGTCCGCTGGGGTCGGTAAACTTGAGCGGATTGTTGTGGGCGTAGGCATAACGATTCATCGACTGGGCCATCATCGTCATGCCGGTGAAGCTGTCTTGTTGAATGAAGCTGCCTAGGCCGGGTGCGTAGTAGCGCTCGCCGTTGCCGAGCGGCATCAGTCCGGTCTCGCCGTCCACTCGCTGGCCGGTGTAGCCGATTGAGTTGTAGCTGAAGCCGGCTGTGTTTAGGTTGTTGCCCCAGGCATCATATTCGTAACGAGTTGTCAGCGCGGCCGGTGGACTCTGCGTGAGTTGGGCCAGCGAAGTGATTGAGCCCTGGCCGTCGCTGAAGTAATAACGGTCGCCTTCGCCGCCCAGTTGCGCCCTCAGGACTTCGCCGGCGCCGAGGTCGTAACGGTTTGTGAGTTGGTTGTTGTCTCCGTATTCGTTGACGACTTGATCGACGCCGTAGACGTAATTGAGCGACAGCCCGCCGACAGTCTTCCCGAGCCGCCGCCGCTCGCAGTCGTAGTCATAGCGAGCCAGTTCCTGGTTAGCGCCGGCGAAGACGCGGCGCAACTGATCGCGGCCATCGTATTGATAACTGGTAACGACCTGGTTGTTCTGGGAAGTAGACGTGAGATTGCCGTTGCGATCATAACTGTAGTCGGTCGCGACACTGCCCGACAGATCGCTGCTCAGCCGCGTCAGGCGGTTCAAGTCATCGAACTGCGCGGTCGTGGTTATCAGGTTCCCATTGCTGGCCTGTCGCGACTCGGTCGTGACGCCGTTGTTGTCAGTCGCCAGCGTAATCGTGGCGGTGTTGTCCTGCACCGTCACAGTCTTGCGGTTGCCCACGGCGTCGTAATCGAAACCGTTTGCGCGGGTGCCCTCTGTGTAGCTCACGCTTTGCCCGTTCGGGGGATTGGCGGGCCTCTGACCGATAGCGGTGTAGTTCGCGGCTGCCAATCGATCGATCAGATCGTAGTCGTAAGTGATCGAACGAACGGCATTTCCGTTCTGTTTACGAGTTTCACTCGTGCGGTTCGAGTTGGCGTCGTAGCCATAAGTGAACTCATCCGATTCGGTTGTGTTGACGTGGTTGTTGACTGAAATGAGCCGGTCAGCGGCGTCGTATCCGTATTGGCGCTGCATGCCACTCGGGTAAGTAACTTGCTTGAGCAAGCCGTCAGCCTGCCACTGGTAATCGATGCTCGCCGCCGGGTTCTGCAGCGTAACAGTCTGCAACCGGTTCAGCGCATCGTAGATGTAACTCGTCTGACGGCTGGTGGCGTCGGTCAGGGAAACGAGATTGTTCGCGGCATCGTACGAGAAACGCACCGTGTGATTGCCGGGGTCGGTAGCCGCCGTAAGTCGATTACGCTCATCGTAGCTGCGCGTGTAGTTGCGCGTGGTCTGAGATGACCCGCCAAGCAGGGCGGTCTCGTCAACTGCGGTCAAGTTACCTTCGGGATCGTATGTATAACCAAAGTGACGCGGGCCGGTGGTAACGCTCTGGTCGTAATCGACGGCCTGCATTCGGTCGAGCGCGTCGTAGCCAATGGTGGTGTGTTGCCCCTTAGGATCCGTTATCGACGTGCGATTAGAGTTGTCGTCATAACCGTAGCTGGTCGTTAGTTGTTCCGGCTGCGCGACCTGGGTCAGACGATTGAGAGCGTCGTAGCCGTAACCGACTGTGCGATTGAGCGCGTCTGTAATTCCGATCAGATTCTGCGCGCCATCGTAATTAAACTTCCAATCTCCGCCTTTGGCATCCGTCAGCTGCTTCAGCGAGCCTAAGGCGTTGTAGATATAGGCAGTCTTATATTGCGCTCCCTTCGGTTCCGTCCGCTCCAGCAGCAAGCCACCGCCGTCGTATTTGAAATTGGTGGTGTTGCCGAGAGAGTCCGCGCGCGTCTTGAGATGATTGAGTTCGTCGAAGGTCTGGGTGAGGTCGCCGCCGGCGCCATCGTTATAAGTGACCACATTGCCGGTGGCGTCGTAAGTAAACGTCTCAGTTTGCAGGTTGGCGGGACGGTTGATGGTCGTCACGCGGTTCAGCACGTCGTAAGCAAACGAAGTGCGATTACCACGGCCGTCGCTGGTCGCTGTGCGGTTATTGTTGCCGTCATACTCGTAGGAAACCAACGGCAGACCGCCCTGGACGA
>Ga0070694_100001565_pt1 | contig 13447 bp, 11 predicted proteins | sample KBSK1251metaG_FD_65470 | JGI IMG/M metagenome (GOLD analysis project Ga0070694, IMG submission 65470) | Corn, switchgrass and miscanthus rhizosphere microbial communities from Kellogg Biological Station, Michigan, USA - KBS K1-25-1 metaG | ecosystem: Host-associated > Plants > Roots >... | reverse complement strand
AGCGGAGTCAGCCGAGGGGCCGCGCGTCACCTTCGCTTACCGAGACCGCAAGCATGGCAACCGCGCTCGCACCATGACGCTTCATGCTCACGAGTTCATCCGCCGCTTCCTGCTTCACGTCCTGCCAAATGGCTTCATGCGCATTCGTCACTTCGGCTTCCTGGCCAACCGTTCGCGCAAGCTGAAGCTCCACCGCTGCCGAGAACTCTTAGACGTTGAACCGCCAGCCCAGCCGGCCAGGAAATCTGTTCGCCAACTAATGCTCGAAACTACCGGTGTCGATCTCTCACGCTGCCCAGCTTGTCGCCTTGGCACTCTGGTTACCCTGACCCAGTTACCAGCTATCGTGGTTGTCTCTGGCTCTGGGCGCGGGCCACCACTGGACTCATCATGATCATCAGCTACCAGCAGCTCTCTTTATCCGGCTCTTCCCGACTCACTTTCGGGTCTGCGCCCCAGTCTGCTCCCGACCCGGATGTTCGACCCCTGGCAAACGCCGTGGCCGCCATCCGCGCTCTTGGCTCTCTCCCTACCGGAGCAGAATCCCTGTGCGCATATCCAACTGAACCTCTTCGTCCCAGCTCAAAAGCTTTGGTCGCAGCGCCATTCCACTTTACAATCCCCATAGCACCGCTAGTTCCGCTTTCGTAACCAGCGGTTCAGTCCGACAGGCTTTTATCCGCAATGCCTCATGAGTCGCTTTGTTCTACTTGTCTTCCGCAGGCATTGCGGATAAAACCCTTTACGTTTACGTTATGCGCTACCGACGACAAGCCAAGATGAATCTTCTCAAAATGCTTATTCTCATTTTTCTGGGATTAGTCTTGAACATGCGGGTTCAAGCTAAGGAGTGGCGCGGCATAATTCCTCTTCACTCGACCCGCGGCGACGTCGAAAGAATTCTGGGATTACCGTGGCGTCAACCAAGTGGCGAGTATTCCTTGTATCTGTTCGACCGCGCGTCAGTACAGATAACTTTTGCTGGCCCGTCGGATTCCGGTGCAGGCCGCTGTTCGAGAAGTGTCTCTCCTGGAACGGTGTTGTCAATCTTCATCGTTCCCCAACATGATGTGTCATTGACTGATCTTCAAATTGACCTTCAGCACACTAAGACCTTTGATATTCCATTCGGACAGCTCAAATACCGCGCGTATTTTGACGAGCGGTCTGGCTTTATTGTCAGGACTCTTAACGGCAAGGTCCATGAAATCTGCTATCTAGCAAATGCCGACGTTCGGCATCGCTGCTCGCGCTACTATCGGAATGCGAAGCATTTTGGCGAAATGCGTGGCGGTGATTTGTAGCGGTAAAGCGCGCATAACAATTCGTTGCAGGTGAGCGCGGGATAGCGTCCTTCTCAACTAGCTTCGTCCGGCGCGCGTTGCGTGCTACCGCCCGCGCCACCTGAACTCAACCGTTATATCGCTATAATCATGATGCCGAAGCGAAGAGTGGCTCGACTGATCGTGCTTGATGCTTCCGATTCGCTCCTTCTAGTTCGTTATCACGAGTATCGGCCGAATCGGTCAGCCTCCTTCTGGGCCACACCTGGTGGCGAAATCGAAAACGGCGAGGACTCGCGCGATGCGGCGATAAGGGAACTGCGGGAGGAGACGGGCCTTTCAACAGCGGTTGGAAAGAAATTGTGGCAGAGGACATTCACTTTTGAGCTGCCCAAAGGCTTTGTCGTCCAGGAGGAGGAATACTTTCTGGTGCGCTGCCCGGAGGTATCGCCCCACGTGCACAATTCGTCATCTGAAGCGATCCTTGAGCATCGATGGTGGTCGCTCGCGGAGTTAGAATCTACGATTGAAGTGGTTTACCCAGACGGCCTGGCGTCGGATCTTCAGTCTCTTCTTGGTGTGCGCGCGACATAACAAATCGTTGGACGCGAGCCGCGGAAGCGTGTTTCGCATGAAGCTTTTGTAAATCAAAGTTGGCGCTACCGCGCGGCCGCGGCAACTCCGTCGCTCGGTGGCTTCACGGCTCGGGAAATGAGCTGTCTGTATGAAGGACAAATGGTGGACACAGATGGCGATGGAGCTTCGCGAAAGACATTGCCGCCAGATGCTACAAAACGTTATTGATAAGGGAGAACTGCATAGAACCGATTCTGATCTGAGTGATGATATTCTCGCCGCGTTACAGGAGCAGTTTGACCGGCGTAATTTCGGCGCGCTATGCCGATTGGTTTGGGTTATACAATGCTTCCCAGACCATAAATTCACACCTTTGCTTTGCGACCTGTTTGAGAACTATCGCAATGAAGTCGATATGGAGGGCATCGCGGATGCCTTCCTGCAGTTGAATGATGAAAGGTCCGTGCCTTCGCTCATTCACGCATTGAATCACTACGTTGCGGGCGACGACATGGCATTCCATTTCAACAAGAAGGTCATCTATGCTCTTTCGAGGATAGGAACCAGTGAGGCGATTGAAGGGATAAAGTCAGCTCTGACTAGTAGTGAGGGCCAGATAAGCAACGCGGCTAAACAGGAACTTGAAGGAATAGGAAGGCATAGTTGAAGCGCTCCTTATTAACGCGCCACCACAAATCGTTGGACCGGAGTTGCCGCCGGCGAGTTTCTCATCAAACTGATCCGGTTCTATCATGGCGCGTGTTAGCGGGCGGTGGCCCGGTCAACTCCGCCGTTGGGCGGCTAAGGCCTGGGTGAGCAAACGAAATGCACGATGGATGATTTCCTGAAAGTCAGCTATCTGCTCGCGCCGCTCCTGCTCGGGCTTGCCTTTCATGGCCTGTGCATCAAATTCGGGTGGCTGCGTTGGCTCGCCCGGCCCCTGGACGCCGGCCTCGTGCTACGTGGCAGGCGACTGTTGGGCGACAACAAGACCTACCGCGGCGTGGTCGCCGTCGCGCTGGGCACGGCGGCCGGCGTTGCCGTCCAGGTCGTGCTGCATCGCTTCGGCGTGGCGCGCGATCTGGCTGTGATCGACTATGGGCGCCCCGTCGTGATTGCGCTTGGGTTGGGGCTTGGAGCCGCGGCGATGCTCAGCGAGCTGCCGAACAGCATGCTCAAGCGGCAGCTGGGGATCGCGCCAGGAGCGGCAGGCGGCGGGATTTTGGGTATGTTCTTCTACGTGCTGGACCAGATCGATATGTTGATCGGGGTATGGGTGGTACTCGGTCTGGCGGTGGGCGTTACCGCGGTACGGGTGCTGTGGTCGGTCGGGTTCCTCTTCATTGCGCATCAGCTGCTTACGTTTGTGGGCTATCAGCTTGGGATGCGAGCGACGGCACGGTAAGGCGCTCCGCCCAACTAGCGGTTGCAGCGGAGCGCGCAACAGAGGTTCGCGTGACATCCAACGCCTCAGCGCGCCCGCTGAACCTGATCGTGCGGCTCTTCAACTACAATTGAGAAGCAGTAATGACAAGAGTAAGTGCTTTACTTTGTCTGATTACAATCGTGGCCGCTTACGGCGGTCAGCAAGATAAGAACACGCGTGCGAGGCCGGATCTGAACGGAACCTGGGTTCTTGTGCAATCCAAAAGTAATCTGGGTGCGACTCAAAGGGACGTCACAGATTACACTTTGACGATAGCAGACCATGAACCTGAGATCAGAGTTACAAAGAGATTCAGGAAGGCAGGTCGAGATTATCTGGAGGAATCGATCTACTACACCGATGGCAGACCAGAAACCTCGGCCGGGTCCTACCATATCGAGGCTCAGACTAAGTGGCGAGGCAGTAAGCTTTACCGAAGGATCACCCTCAAACGAGCTAATCCCTTTAATTCGATTCCGCAAGAAACCGTCAGGGAAGAAGAGTGGGAGATTTCAAAAGACGGCAGCATTTTGACCCGCACCGTACGCCAATCGAGCTTCTTAAGTTCGCGTGACACAAGCGGCAGAAATGAGCCGTCAAACGAACGCTACGTGTTTTCACGCCGGTAGTGGTAATCACGCGGTCTGAACAATTGTTGGACGCGAGCGGCGGGAGCGGGTTTAGTAACTTGATTCGTCCGGCGCTGCCTGAATGAATTCGCGCCGCCGCGTCAAATGTTAGGCGCCTTCGGGGCGGGACGGTTTCTATGCTTCGACTCAGGCATGCACTTGCCCGACGTGGTCGCCTTCTGGTGGCACCCTGGCCGCGCTTGCTGCCGATGCCGGAGTGACATTATGCCTGCAATCATCCGACTACTGGTCTGGGCGCTACGAAGCTGGGTCTGAGGGCGAAATCATCGGGGCCACAATGTTGCGGCTGCATCCGGCGGCGTTCGTCGCGTGGATCGCAGTGTGGGGAGCCTCGCTTGGATTAGTAATCGTACTCGTTCCGCGGATCATCGCCCGGATAGTCTGCGTGGGAGCCACCGTTCTCCACACGTTCGCACTGCTGACCTGGCTCCTCATTTGGTCATCAAACCCCTATGTGACGTACTCGGGCGGATTGTTGATCGCAGCACTTATTGTGTATTCGCTTGAGGAGAAAACGGCGGCGGGTACTGAATCAGGCGCAAAGTAAGATCAGCGTGATCCAGGAGTGGGCGCCGGGAGCTTGTTTCTTAACTAGATTCATCCGGCGGACGGGGCCTGCAAGATTAGAAGGATGGACGGTCTTGGCTTTGCACAAAAAGTCGGTCTGGTGCAGCTTAGCAAAGCGCCAAAGGCGCACAATGTAATAGCCTGGGCCAACGGCTCAGGTAAACGGCGTCGAAGGCTTGGTGTGATCGAATTGGTCAAAACCCAAGCGTTGCCCTGGGCTATTACATTTGGCGCCGTTGGCGCACTGAGCAAGACGACCACGTCTTGGAAAAGTAGGTTAAGGGCCTGAGGCCTCAAACCGACCTAATCAACTATCAAAGCCTGATTCAGCACTTCTGAACCAAGATCCTCAAACCACGCCAGATGCTCTGACACCATGTCGAATTCCAGGAGAAAGCTGCCGGGTGTGGCTGGCGCATTCAAAGCGATCTCGAGTTCGACAGATTCTCCCGGGGCAATGTCATGCGGCAGGAAAGCGCCGGCGTGATACCACGAGACCGGAGTCTCATCCTGTCCGAGCAGATGCGCGACCAGGTGCACATCGCCTTTCTCCTGGCCGCCTTTGCTGCCGCGTAACCAACGCGCATTGCCGGTATTTTCCGCACGGATCGTGAAGTGCAATACCTCGCCAGCTTGAGCGCGGGAAGGACCGCTCGTCAGCGACAACTTCGACGCCAGGTAACTAATCGCGCGGCTGTCGGGATAGGGCTCATGCTTGCGACAAGCGATCACCGCCCGGTCGCTGTCTGTGAGCGGAAGTACCTCGACCTCGTCGAATCCTATGTTCTTCAACAGGGCGCACAAGGCGGACGTGCCTGGTAGAAACCAGTTGTAGACGGCTTCCTTCGCGTCTGGTTGATTCCCAATATAGGCAATCGGATGAAGCGTGGGTTCAGTTCCACCCACCGGGTAAACGAACGGTCGCGGTTCATGTTGCGGCGGATAGATTGCGGTTTCCAAAACCAGAAGCTTGCGCGTAATCAGAAAAAGTTTCTCCAGCGCCAGCACCAGATGTTTGCAGTGGTAGATCAAACCCAGCGCCAGCGTAACGTCAAACTGTCCCAGGTCGCGCGGGTCGAGATCGTAAACCGACATGCGCCGGTAATCTATATCAAGCCCCAGCACTCCCCGCACAAAATTCGCCTGGCGAACGAGTTCGCGTTGCGAATCGATTCCCAGCACCCGGGTGGCTCCGCGGCGTTTCATCTCGATGGAATAGAAGCCGGCGTTGCAGCCAACATCAAGCACTGTTTGGCCGGAGAGATCGTTCGGCAGGCAAAGTCTTACTTTTTCCCAGGTCGGGCGCGGGTGCTCGGTAGGCTCGCCGATCGCGCTCTTCGATTTGGTCATTAAGCCGTCGCCCAGATCGATGCAATGAAACCACGGCTCAAGTCGAGCAATCTCTGAAATAATTTCGTCGCGCGTCATCTCATGTAGCGCAGACTGTCCAGTCTGCGCATTCTTTCATTTTGGATATCACCGCCCTCGAGTCAGCACCAAAGGTGCGCAAATGCAAAAGCCTGGGGCAACGCCCCAGGTAACAAGCCGAGAAATCCCGCAGCGCTGAAGGCGCGACATAAGCGAACAGCCGTTCATTGCAATTCCAGCGCTTCCAATCCTTATTCCGCGCTTTCAGCGCTTCAACCCGATTCCATTCTCGACCTGGGCCGTTGGCCCAGGCTTTTACATCACGCGCCGTTGGCGCTGGACAGCCTGCGGTACATCAAGGCTCGGATACTTTGATAGCCAACACCAGCGGCTCTGATCCTTTTTCTTCAAACCAACACACTTTCTGATCCACGAGATCAACCTTAACCGTATAGACTCCCGGCTGAGCCGGTGCATGGATTAATAGATCCAGGGTTAGACTGCGGCCGGGCGCCACTGCTCGAGGCAAAAGCGGACCGTGATTTTCACTCACCAGCTTTTTTGTCTCGTCCGTTATCTTCACTCCCGGCATGACCAGGCCATTTCTGACGGTCTGGCCGGTAAGCCAGAGCGTATCCCCAATATTGATAAAGGCGATCGGCAGCTTGAAGCTGGTGCCGGCGGTCACCGTCTCTGGAGGAGAAGTTCGCGCCACGATTCGAGCGCGCAACGTTCCCGGATTTCGACTGTCAGGCACGTTGCTGCCCGGCCCACGACGAGTCACCTTCATACAGGTGAAGTAGTGATAATCCGTGTCGAGCGACCGCAAGGGCAGACTCAAATCGCCTTCATCGGGCGTCAGCAACCCTCTTTCAAAAAGTCCATTGACGCTTACATAGTCCGAAACGATGGCGAACCCGTGCTGGTCGATCAGCGCGCGCAAATAATCGCTGCTGAACGGCGATTCGAGAGTTTTGTACTTCTCCATAAAGCCCCGCAGCTCACTTTCAGTCGGGGAGCCTGAAGGCGGCTGGTGACCTTCGACTATGAACAGCACGCCGCCAATTTCGAGCATCGCGGCCAGATTGTCAAAGACGCTTTTTTCATCGGCAAAGTGATGGAGTGCGTCATAACAAATGATCGCATCAAACTTTTCGTCGAGAGGCGCCGCTTCGATATCGTGTGTGATAAACCGGCAGCGCAAAGGCGTTTCCTGATCGACCTGATAAGGCAACCCCTGCAAACGTTCGCTGGCTACCTGGATCAGACCGTCGCTGATGTCGATCCCGGTCATTTCATATCCGAGGCGTGCGAAGTATTCCGTCAACCAGCCCGGCCCGCAACCAACATCCAGAATTTTCGCGTCCGCGCGCAAAGCCAGCGCCACCGCCATATTCGCAAAATCATAAAAATGCCGCGCCGTCTCAGGATCCATGCCGTCACCTGAGAATTTGATCGGCTTATGAAGATTCGCAAACGGCTTGGTTCGCAGGTAGTAATTCAATTCAGTGCTGAGCGCCGCCGTGTATTCGCGCGCACCTTGTTTGTAATCAATGCCCTCAACTCTGGGCATTCGGCCGGCGGCTTTGTCAATCTCAATTTCGCGTGGAACTGACTCTTGCCTGTATTCGATCTCCGGGCTTGCCTGAGGCGCCGGACTTTGTTCGCTATCCGCGATTGGCGGCTGACGTTTGGCGCCATTGATCCCGGCGGCTGGAAAATGTGAGTGAGCTATTGCGAATTCGGCTGCCGGCGCCAGCGTGGCAATCTCAGTGGCCACGCCACGCAGCATCACATCGTCACGAGATTGAATGCCCAGCGCCGTCATTTCATCAGAAACATTCCTCACAAAATTCGTGCGGGCGCGGCGGGCAATGACTTCTCTGACAAAGGCGGCGTATTTCGCGGCGCTGCTTTCGATATTGTGCTCAGCCAAAACGTACGCGCGCGCATTACGGCCGATGCGCGCTCGGAGGTTTGGATCTTTTATCAGGTTGCTGAGATAAGCCTGGAGCAACGCGTCGCCAAACTGATCGTGATCGATTTTCACCACCGCGTTGTCGGGTAATTCTGAAAAAGCGCCGACGTTTGAAACGATCGTCGGAACCGCGGCCGCCATCAAGCGGCAGAGACTGCCTGAGGTGGCGCCGACCGGCCGTTCTCGCAGGTTGATGGCGATGTCTGTTTCCAGGATGCGCTGCTGAAACTCTTCCAGCGAGACATGACCGCTGACCGTGACGTGTCGTTGTAACCCAAACCGGCGAATCAGTTGCGGCAGCTCGGGAAAGTTCGCTGCGGATCCGACCATCGTGTATTGGAAATCCGTTTTGTCGCGCAAAGCCGCCAGCGCTCGCAGGATGCGCTCGATTGCTTTGTCGGGCGTAATTAATCCGAACGAGGCAATATTTACTTTCCCGTTCGGCCGATCCTTCACGACTGGCGGAGTTTGTGCCGCGCGTTGAGTGATGTGATGTTTGATACAGCTGATGGGAGTTTCCGGCGACACTGCGGCTATGCGATCGCGGGCCCACGCAGAGTGGACGATCACGCCTTCAGCCGATCGGGCCAGGCGCGCATTCAAGGGAAACTCAAGCGGCGCGCTTTCGTGGAAAGGCACGGCGCCGCGTTTGAAGTGTTCTTCAGCCCTCAGTCGTTCGCGGCGACCGTGACCGCCTTCGATCTCATCGAAATAGATGTTCATCTGACCCTGGTGCCGGGCCATTCCCAGGAAGAAATCCTGCAAAGCAAAATCGTGCAGCACCAGGATCCCCGGGTGACGTTGCATGGCTGCGTAAATCCCTGAGTGGTACCGGTAGTCATTGCCAATGTGATAGAGCACGGCATCGTAATCCGGCAACGTATCCAGCGCTGATGGGTGCCCCTGGTAATCAACCACCGAGAAAGTCTCCAGCATCAGCCGGTTCGAGGGAGTGAAACCATCGACAAACAGATCGAGGTCCAAAAACGCACGCAGATGCATCAACAACTCTTCGCTGTAGTCGGCAATGCCCGAATGCTGCGGATTAAGCGGGCTGAAGTAGGCAACTCTTAATTCACGCCGGGGGGGCAGGCGCGCGATTTGTTTTTGCGAGGAGGGCTGAGTCGTGATCGGCGCGGTTGATTCCTCGGTTGGCGATTCCGGAACGTCGAATGAAAAGGTGCGCGCAATGGTAACCGATTGAGTCTTGCGGGCATCAATCACACGGTGAGTGAAATCCATGTAGCCCTCGGCAGTTCGCCAGATGTTGTGCTCACTCAAAATGAAATCCCGGGCCCGGTCGCCAGTGCGACCTCGCAGCGCGGCGTCTGAAATCAGCTCTCTTAGACGCGACTCCAGGTCAGAAAAATTATTAGCCGGAGTTACTTTGGTGACGCAGCCGTCAGGAATTTCTGAGAACCAACCGATGTCTGAGACGATGGCCGGCACTCCGATTCCCATGATGCGGCAGAGACTGGCGGAAGTTTCGCCGACAGTGTGGGTGCGCAGATTAATCGCGAGATCCGTGCTGGCAATGTACCGCTCAAATTCTTCCAGCGAGACATGGCCCGTGATCGTGACGCGCTCGCCCAGGCCGTGGCGAATGATGATTTCGCGCACGTCCCAGTAAGGATTCTCGGTACCGACCAGGGTGTAGTGAAAATCGAACTCATCCTTCAATGCGGACAATGCCTGGAGAGTTTGATCGAACCCTTTGTCGGGAGTCATCAAGCCGAAACTGGCAATCGCCAGCGGGCGATGCAGACCATCCTTCTGCATCCACGCACGGCGTAAAACGGGATTGATGGTTTTCACAGGCATGCTGATCCGGGCAGTGGGCACGCCCGGCGCGATTTGCTCCAGGCGGGCGCGACACCATTCAGAGTGGGCGATGATGCCTTCGGCCGATTGTGCGACTCGCTTGTTAAGAGGAAAATCGAGTGGCGAATCTTCCTGGGGCGGCGCCTCACCACGTCGCATGAAGGTTTCAGCCCGGGCGCGCTCGGCTGGGCCATGGCAGGCGTCGAGTTCATCCAGGTAAGGTCGCGGGTCCTGCACTTCACGGGCGCGCCCGAGAAAAGTGTCTTCGAGCACATATTCATGAAAGACCACGATGCCCGGATGTCTGCGGAGCACCGTGCAGGTGCCGAAATGAAAGCGGTAATCGTTGCCTACGTGATAAATGACCGCGTCGTAGTCTTTGAGGAGTTCCAACGCCTCCGGATTTTTCTGATAATCGAAAATCCGGCCTACGGGCAAATCGTCTTTGCTCGGCTGAAAGCCATCGAGAAAAAGATCAATATCGGCATGCGCGGCGAGATAAGGCAGCAACTCTTCGTTGTAGTCAGAGATGCCACACAATTGCGGATTAAGCGGAGTGAAGTAAGCGAGCCTCATAAAACAGTAGGCAAAAGGCAGTCGGCGGTAAGCAGTCTCCAGGAGATCTGCTTACCGCCCTTAAGTCTCAAAATCATTTCACCACCGCAATTTTTGCTTTCGCCGTTGGGGATCCTTTGTCGCTGAACCAGGCGACCTGTTCTTGCAGGAGATCGACTTCCAGAGTGTACTCACCAGGATCTTTGGGAGCGGTAATTACCAAAGGCACCTCGGTCTCCTCGCCCGGTTTCAAGTCCTTACCGAGTCCATACCGGCCATCCATATTTGTCTGCAAAGTCCCATCAGCCTTTAACCAGCGATTCCCGGCGGCGAGGTAGAACTTGTTATCGGAACGCGGGTTGACCGGTGCGCCGCGGGCCCACCACATCACTTCGCTCGCGTTCTTGATTTTGACGCGCACAGTTTCTTTTTGCCCGCTCCGCAGTTTTGCCGGCGGCTCGATAATGGTGAGCTCGGCCTTGAAGGCATTACTAGGCAGCGCTACAGGTTCGCTGGGTGGCTGAGCCGCCGAGGATCGCGCGGCTAGAGGTTGAGTTTGGACGACCGGGCTCGGCGCTTTGCCGGCACAAGCGAGGGCAAACAAAACCATCGCCGCGACCAACATCCAGATGAATGGCTTGATTCGCATTAAGAATGTCTCCTTTTCTCCTGATAATTATTCCTTTGGACCCATTCGATTCCTATTCGACTTTTATCTTTAGACTTAGGACGTCAGAGCCGCGATCCCCGAACCATGCGACGCCTTCCTGGATCGCATCGATTTGCAGAATATAGCTCCCCGCTGCATTCGGTGCGGTTACGGTCAAAGGGATCTCGACTGTTTCAGACGGCGCCAGATCCTGGAACAGCGCAGCTCGCCCGTCAATGTCGCTGATTTTCGCACCCGCTTCTGTCAGCCAACGATTGCCTACCGTCAATTGATACTGCCAGGTTTGCTGCCGGCCCGGCCAAACTACTTTGCTGTCGTTGCCGAGCATCACGCGAATCCAGTATTTCTGTCCTGCTCGCATGACCTCCGGCAGGTTAACTACTGACAGCCTTGCTTTAAAAGCCATGTCTGAGAGCGGTAAACCCTTTACCGGTTGAGCCTGTGCTGGGTTATTCTGCCAGCTTGGCAGGACTTCCGCCAAAAGCAGTTCGAAAACCACCGAGTCCGAGAAATAGTGAATAGAAACCGCCTGCGTCTTTCCCATCGTTAATCCGCGTGCGGCCAGCAAGGCCCGGGCTTCTTCGCTGCTCTCGCGATCGGTGAGCGTGAAGAGCCGCTTGCCTCTTGTTCCTTCCAGGATTTGCGAGAATTTCTGCCGGGCTACGTTGGTGCCGAAAAAGTTGGGAATGCGCAGGCCCATCACCGGATGGTCCGGTTTCAACAGAGCTTCAAACGCGGAAGTCTTGTAAGCCGTCTCCACGAAGACATCGACCTGGTCCAGAGTGGTTTGATCCTGAGGTGACAAGTAAGACCGAAGCGATCGGTCGCGCAGAAGGTTTCGCGATTCGTGCCGAAAGAGCTTGCCGGAGGTCAGAGCAGTTTCTCGCGCGCTCCACTCCCAGTGAAGCGCATATCGCAACGCGAAGTAACTGTGCGCCAGCAGCAGCAAACACAAAGGCGCCGGAACCAGGAACCTACCCACGTTTGAAAGCTGCGCAGACTTCTTCCAAAGGTATTGAACCAGCCAAATCAAAAGAATGCCGCCGGTCAGTTCGAGATAAAGCGCGTAACGAATGTAGCCGCTGGTGGCACTCCACAGAATTGATCCCAACAAAGTGGTGAAGGCGATCACGCGAATGTCTCGATTTCCGCGCGCCATCAAAAGGCAGAGCCCGGCGGCAACGTAACCGATCGATAAGCGGCCCGCGTAATGCGGAAACTCGCTCAGTCGTTCCGGCTTGAAGCACATCAACACCGGCCAGACCATGGTTTCGTAAACGCCCCAGGGTCCCCAACGGGGATCAAACACCGCGCCCTGCGGCCAGTAAGGTGATTTGAAGATGCCGTTGTAAAGCGGGAAGACCGGGTTGCCCGTCAGCCGGTAGATGACAATCATGAAAGGCGCGAACGGCGCCAGAAAAAGCAGTGCTGAGACGGGGAGGAATTTTAGAGTTGCCAGAATCCGTTGTCTCCGTGAGTCGTTGCGCGCAACTACATCAAAAACATAGACCAGGACAATTGGCACCGCGATGATCAGGTTCGCCAGTTTGAATGCGGTGGCAATTCCCAACCACGTTGCCAGCATCGCCGTGCGCCGCATTTCCGGCTTGGCCTTGCCCGGCATGATTGCCAGGAGGGTCGCCTCCAAAAGCAATGGCAGCGCCAGCAGATCGACCATGTAGTTGTTGATCTGAAACAGGATCTGCTCGGTACCCAGAATGAAGAGCACGCTTAAACTTCTGAGCCACGCTGACCTGACGTAATCGCGCAGGAGCCGGTTAAGAATGGCCCCGATCCAAATCAGCGCGAGATAGTTGACTATCGTTCCGAGCCGGTATCCAAGCAGATAACGATAAAAGCCGGTCAGAATGTCCGGCGTCGGATTGAAAGGCGCCGGGGTCGGGAAAAAATCTCCGGGAATGAAAAGGGAACCGCGCAGGGCTCGTTCGCTATGAAAGATGTGATAGTTCAAAACATCGAACGAAATATCCGGGAAGGACACGCGCAGCAAAAAGATGAGCAGCAACGGCAACGCGACGATCAGCCAGAACTGCCAGGGCAACTTTTCAGGCGGGGCCTCGTGGAATGCGTTGAAGACATACCACGCGCCCAGAGAAACGATCACCGCACAAGTCCAGGCGAACGGTTTGTTTTGAATCACGCAGAAGTACTGCCACGTGATGGTCAGCACGTAAGGGAAGAAAATGATCGAACCCGCATTGAGGCGCGCGCGGAATTCACTCGGACTGAGAGCCGGCGCGAGTCTTGAGCTGCTGATCATGATCCTTGCCGTTGGTTTTGGGAGCGCAGTTCATCTCCCAATACCTGGATTTGGTAATCGAGCTCCTGAGAACGCCGCGCGATTGAGTGCAGCACAAGTCCCACGGCAAATAAAAGCAGGCCGCAAAGAAAAATCCCGACTGCCAGGACGGCCAGTACCGGTCGCGCTATCGCGCGATTTCTGGCGAATTCCATGATCAATGCCACGGCTGGAATCAGCGAGATGAAAATCAGCGTCAGGCCGGTCGTGCCGAAAAAGGTGAGCGGCTTGTA
>Ga0070694_100001562_pt1 | contig 13465 bp, 10 predicted proteins | sample KBSK1251metaG_FD_65470 | JGI IMG/M metagenome (GOLD analysis project Ga0070694, IMG submission 65470) | Corn, switchgrass and miscanthus rhizosphere microbial communities from Kellogg Biological Station, Michigan, USA - KBS K1-25-1 metaG | ecosystem: Host-associated > Plants > Roots >... | reverse complement strand
GAGCCGGACGCGCGCGAAGGCCGACGCCTTCTGCCGCGACTTCGGCGGCGCCGGCGCCTACGCCGATTACTCGGCCGCCATCGAGGACCCGAACATCGACGCCGTGGTCATCGCGGTGCCGCCGCGCTATCACCTGACGCTCACGCTCGCGGCGCTCGCCGCGCGGAAGCACGTCCTGGTCGAAAAGCCCGCCTACCTGCGGACGGAGGACTACGAGACGGCCGTTGCCGCGCGCGATCGGGCCGGGCGCGTCGTCCTCGTGGGCGAGAACGATCACTACAAGCCGCTCGCCGTGCAGCTGCGGCAGCTGGTGGCGGCCGGGACGCTCGGCGAGATGGTCTTCGCGCACTTCACGACGATCGCCCACAAGCTCAAGACGGCGGACGACTGGCGCAACGACGAGGAGATGGCCGGCGGCGACGCGTTCTTCGAAGAGGGCATTCACTGGCTGCACCTGGCCAACAGCCTCGGCCCGCGCATCGTCGCGGCGCACGGCTACCGGCCGCCGCTCGCGAGCGGAGGTCCCGACACGCGGGCCAAGAGCATGCTCGTCTCCTTCACGTACGACAACGGAGCGGTCGGATCGCTGTATTACTCGCGCGAGATCCCGTCGCTGCTCCGCGGGCTTCGACTCTCGAAGCTCTTTGGCCGCCGGCGAGTGATCACGTTCGAATCAAACGGCCTGTTCATCGCGATCAGGGGTGAAGGCGCGCCGCGGCTGCGGGTTCCCGGTTTCCGCGACATGCGCGGCTACCGCGCGATGTATCGCGATTTCTTGCGATCGGTTCGTGACGGCCGTCAGCCCGAGATGAGCCTCGAGCGGGCGATGGACGATCAACGCCTGATTGATCAGATTTACGCGTCGCTTCGAATCCCGAACCCCGAATCCCGAGTCCCGGCGTGACCCACCGCTACGACGTCATCATCATCGGCAGCGGCGCGGGCGGCGGAACGCTCGCGCAGGCGCTCTCCGGCACAGGCGCCCGGACGCTCATTCTCGAACGCGGCGACTTCGTTCCGCGCGAAGAGGACAACTGGAATCCGGAGGCGGTCTGGAAGCACCTCCGCTATCGCATCAACGAGCACTGGCTCGACGAGAACGGCCGCGAGTTCCGTCCGTACACCCACTACTGCGTCGGCGGCAACACCAAGTTCTGGGGCAGCGTCCTCTACCGCCTCCGCCGCGAGGACTTCGAGGAGGTCGAGCACGCCGACGGCGTCTCGCCGGCCTGGCCCATCACGTACGACGCGCTCGAGCCGTACTACGAGCGGGCCGAGCGGCTGTATCACGTCCGCGGCCAGCACGGCGTCGATCCGACCGAGGTCGCGCGCGGCCCGTTCCCGTACGACGCCGTTCCGCACGCGGCCGCCATGGAAGGCATCGTCTGCGACCTGCGGAAGCTCGGGCTGCATCCCTCGCCGCTGCCGCTCGGGCTGCTCCGTCCCGGCGAAGCGGACGGCTGCGTCCTCTGCAACACCTGCAATTCGTTTCCGTGCAAGGTGGGCGCGAAGAGCGACGCCGAAGTCTGCTGCGTTCGTCACGCGCTGCTGCAGCCGAACGTCACGCTCTGGACGCGCGCGTATGCGCGCCGCCTGATCACCAACTGCTGCGGTCGGAAGGTCGAAGCGGTCGAAGTGGAGCGCGACGGCGAGACGCTCCGCGTCGAAGCGCCGCTCGTCGTCGTCTCGTGCGGGGCGGTGAACTCCGCGGCGCTGCTGCTGCGTTCCGCGAACGACAAGCATCCCGACGGCCTCGCCAATTCCTCGGGCCTCGTCGGCCGCCGCTACATGGCGCACCTTGCGACGATGATGCAGGGGTTCCATCCGTTCAAGCGGAACGAGACCGTGTTCCAGAAGACGGTCGCGATCAACGACTACTACCTGCGCGGCACCGACGATATGCCGTATCCGCTCGGCCAGATCCAATCGCAGGGACGGACGCACGGCGTGATGGCGCAGACCGTCGTTCCGTGGATTCCGCTGTGGGCCTACGAGGCCTGGGTCGCGCGCGGCGTGGACTGGCTCGCCATATCGGAAGACCTTCCGCGCGACGAGAACCGCGTCACGATCGCCGCCGACGGACGCGTGAGGCTGCACTACCGTCCCAACAACGTCTCGAGCCACCAGCGGCTCGTCACGGAAATGAAGCGCATCCTTCGCCGCCTCGGCTTCTGGGTGGTCGTCGCGCACTCGCACAAGGAAAAGAACACGACGCACCAGTGCGGCACGCTCTGCTTCGGCGCCGATCCCCGGACATCCGTGCTCGATCCGTTCTGCCGCGCGCACGACATCGACAACCTCTTCGTCGTGGACGCGTCGTTCTTCCCCTCGTCGGCGGCGGTGAACCCCGGGCTGACGATTGCCGCGCAGGCGCTGCGCGTCGCCGATCACATCAGGGACGCGCACCTGTCGTGAAAGCCCGCTCGTTCAGCCACTGCGGCATCACGGTCTCGGATTTCAACCGCGCGGTGAAGTTCTACTGGGAGGTGTTCGGTTGTCCGCTGGTCGGGGTCGCCGATACGCCGCCCGACCGGGTCCGCACGTTCTTCGGCATCGCAGGGGAGGCTCCGTCCTGCAAGATCGGGTGGATTCGGGTGCCGGGCGGCGGGGTCCTCGAGATCTTCGCGTTCGAGCCGCAGCAGCCGCCGGGCGCCGTTCCGTGGAACCGCGTCGGCCTGACGCACATCTCCTTCAACGTCCGGAACCTGCAGCGCTGGTACGACTACCTGGTCAGCAAGGGGGTCGAGTGCGTGAGCCGGCCCGAGCGCTCGCCCCGGGGCCACTCGTTTTTCTTTGCGAGGGACTTTGACGGCAACCTCATCGAGCTCATGGACCTTGGCTACATGTATTACGTGCTCGGGTGGCTCGGTCCGCTCGGCGGCTGGCTGTTCCGGCGCGGGATGTATCGGAAGTACTACGAATAACGCATCCTGCCCTGATACCTGACGACTGTTACCTGGACCTTGCCTGAAACCTGATACCTGACACCCGATACCTGCCCGGATCCGGATTCCCGGTATAATCCGCCCTTCGGAGGCAGAGCATGAAACGACGCATCATCCTCGGCTCGTTGCTCGTTGTCGGCACGCTGTCGATTGCTGTGGCACAGCAGGCGCCGCAGCCCTCGGCCGAAGGGCTCATGGTCACCAAGTTGAAGGACAACCTGTACGTGCTGAAGGGCGGCGGCGGCAATACCTCCGTCTTCATCACCGGCGCGGGCGTGGTCGTCGTCGACTCGAAGAATCCTGGCTGGGGTCAGCCGATTCTCGACAAGATCAAGACGCTCACCGACAAGCCGGTGACGACGCTCATCAACACGCACACGCACGGCGATCACGTGAGCGGCAACGTCGCGTTCCCGGCGACGGTCGACATCGTCGTCCAGGCGAACACCGCCGAGAACATGAAGAAGATGATCCCGAACAGCACTGCCGCGGATCAGACGGTGCCGGCGCAGACCATCTTCCAGCAGAACGGCGGCAAGGGGCTGCCGAAGCGGACGTTCAAGGACAAGATGACGATCGGCAAGGGCGCCGATGAAATCGATCTGTTCTACTTCGGCCGCGGCCACACCAACGGCGACGCGTGGGTGCTGTTCCCAGCCAATCGCGTGCTGCACGCCGCCGACATCTTCTCCGGCAAGAACATCCCGCTGCTCGACGCCAACAACGGCGGGAGCGCCGTGGAGATCGCTAACAGCCTCGAGAAAGCCGGCAATTCGCTGAACGGCAAGTACGACACCATCGTGACCGGCCACTCGAGCGAGATGACGCCGGCCGACCTGCGGGAGTACGTCCAGTTCAACCGCGACTTCGTCACCGACGTGCAGACGGCGATGAAGGGCGGCAAGACCCCGGCCGACGTGGCGGCGAGCTGGAAGATTCCAGCGAAGTACAACGGCTACGCGCCGATCGCCACGGACGGGGACAGGAACCGCGTCAGAAACAATGCCGCGCTTGCCTTCAAGGAGCTCGGGGCGAAGGGCACGAAGTAGTCGCTCCGCACGCTCGGGTACTCGAACGGGGGTCGTCCTCCACGGCCCCCGTTCACACTCTCCTTCGCTGTAACACAAAAGTTCGTTGTAGCGCGTTGCCGGATGGCGCAAGATCGGCCTCTTGAACGGAGGTTCGACATGCGTCTCCTGTACACAGTCGCGGCTGCGATCCTCGTACTGATCTTCGCTGCGCCCGCACTGGCCCAATCGCAAATCACCACGGGAGTCATCGGTGGCGTCGTCGTCGATGCCAACGGCGGCGTGCTGCCAGGTGTGAACGTGGAGGTTCGCAACGTGGACACGAACCTCACGCGCACCATCGTCACCGGGCAGGACGGACGATTCTCGGCGCTCCAGCTGGCGCCGGGACGCTACACGGTCACCTTCGCCCTGTCCGGGTTCTCGACGCTGGTCCAGGAGAACGTCGTGGTCACCGTCGGCCAGACGGTGCCATTGAATCCGACGATGAGACTGTCGGGCATTTCGGAGACGGTGACGGTGACCACGGAAGCTCCGGCGGTTGACACGACCCGCACAGCCGCCGCGAGCACGCTGGACGAAACGACCATTGCGTCCACGCCGATCCTGGGACGCAAGTTCGAGGACCTGCTGACGCTCACGCCCGGCGTGAGCATCGTGCAGGGTCCCGACGGCGACGAGATCACCTTCTCGGGCCAGCGCGGCACGTTCAACAACGTCAGCCTCGATGGCGGCGACTACACCAACGGCTTCTTCGGCGAGCAGGTCGGTGGCCAGCGCGCGGCGATCGACATCACGCTCGAGGCCGTCAAGGAGTTCCAGGTCATCGCGACGGGGGCGAGCGCCGAGTTCGGCCACACGGCCGGCGGCGTCGTCAACGTCATCACCAAGTCCGGGACCAACCAGGTCAACGGCTCGCTGTTCCACTATCAGCGTCTCGAGGGCCTGACGTCGCATACCTCGGACGGCAAGCCGCTCACCGACTTCCACCGCGAGCAGTTCGGCGGAACCGTCGGCGGCCCGTTCATCAAGAACAAGGCGTTTTATTTCCTCGCGCTCGAGGGCGTGCGGGAGAACCTGCAGCGCGCGAATCTGTCGGAGAGCATCGGGACGCCCTGCCCGGTGGCCGCGCCCACGCTGCTCGCCAATGAGGCCCTCATCGGCGGCAACCCCGATTGTCAGCGGCTGGCGCTGCTCGGCTTCTTCCAGTCGAGACGCAACCAGAACGAGGGGCTGCCCATCGCGCACAACATCAACAACACCGCGGCGCTCGCGAAGGCCGACTGGAACCTGACGTCCGCGAACCTGCTCTCGGCGTCGTACAACTTCGACTATTCGAAGAACACGAACCAGACGTTCGACGTCGCCACTTACGGCAACTCGGCCAATGGCACCGAGGGGCCGTCGAAGATCAACGTGCTCAACGTCAACCTGTTCAGCACGCTGACCTCGAACAGGCTGAACGAGTTTCACGTGACCTACTCGCGGGAGAGCCGTCCGCGGTCCGCGGTGACCTCGTCGGTGCCGGCAGACACGGCGATGGGCTTCGCGCCGTCGTTCCGCTTCGGCAATCCATTCTTCCTGGGGCCGAACATCGACGAGCTAGTCAAGCGTTTCCAGATCAAGAACAACGTCTCGCTCGTGTCGGGCACGCACACGATCAAGGCGGGCGGCGAGTGGCAGCACACGAAGAACGTCCAGGTCTTCCGCGGCTTTTTCGAAGGCCGGTACATCTTCGACAGTGTGCCCGGGTTCCTGCGCTATGCGTCGCCCGCGGCGCCCGGTGGATTCGGACCGTTCACCCTCGGTTGTTCGAACGGCACCTACGTGACTGCGCCGGCCGCATGTCCTGCCGGCTCGCGGACAACGGGTGGGCCGTTGCTGTTCTATCTCCAGAGCAGCAGTCCCGACGGCATCGCGCGCGATGCCGCTGGCGCGTCCGACATCAACAACGAGGAGCTTGCCTTCTTCGTCCAGGACAAGTGGCAGGTCAGTCGCGGGTTGACCGTGAACTACGGTCTGCGGTGGGACGGTCAGCGGATGCCGAAGACGGTGGATCCGAAGACGACGGCCTACTCCCGGTTCCTCGGCGATCCGCGGTTCCCGTCGGACGGAACCATTCCCAATCAGTGGAAGCAGTTTCAACCGCGCGGTGGCGTGGTGTGGGACGTGACCGGCGGCGGCAAGACGGTCGTCCGTGGGAACGCGGGCGTCTACTACGCGCGCCAGAACATGCTGAGCCAGGTCGGATCGGTGACGACCAACGGGATTCAGCAGAAGAGCGATTTTCGCGACAGCACGTTCACCGCTTTCGCGGACATGCCGGTGTGGCCGAACCTGCTGGCGCCCAGCGCGGTCCCGGCCGGGACCTTTCCGTTGTTCACCGGCGTGCGCGTGTTCGATCGCGACTACCTGAACCCGCGCGTCTACTCCGTCAACGTCGGCTTCGATCAGGAGGTGGCGCCGAGCATGGCGGCGTACGTCGACTTCACGGTGGCCAAGGGCACGCACCTGACGCGGTTCCTCAACTACAACGCGCATGGAACGGCGGCGGCGGCCACGCAGCCGGCCACCCGCGACACCACGACATACGTCGGCGCCAATCCCTTCGAGCCGACGTTGGGCGACGTCTTCGTCACGAACAGCCGCGGTCATGGGCTCTACCGCGGCGCGACGTTTGGTCTCCGGAAACGCCTGTCGCAGCATTACCAGCTCGAGGCGAATTACGTCCTGGCCAAGGACAAGGACGACGACTCGAACGAACGCGATCCGTTCACCGACCGCTCGTTCAACTTCTACAATCTCGATCTCGATTACGGGCCGTCGGATCGCGACATCCGCCACAAGGTCAACTTCTTCACCTACGCGGAGCTGCCGCGCCAGTTCCTGCTGAACATCCGCGCGCAGGGACGGACGGCGCAGCCGATCACGACCTCGCCGCGCGTGCTGAACGGCGTCGATCGCGGGCGCAACTGGGACCGCAAGGACAACAAGTACTTCTCGCTCGACTGGCGTCTGCAGCGTCCGTTCCGCTTCGGAACACGGGGGCAAGTCATCCCGAGCTTCGAGATGTTCAACACGTTCAACAATGCGAACAACGTGAACCCGCTCTCGACGCCGGCGCTGTTCAACTTCGACGGCTTCCTGCGCCAGGGGGTCGGCGACCCGCGGCAGGCGCAGCTGGCGGTCAAGGTGACCTTCTAACGAGCGTTCTGATCGCCTCGGGGACGCGTTCGAGCGCCGGCACCTCGACAAAGCGGCCGTGCAGATGCGCGGGTGCTTCGGCCTCTTCGTGAGACCAGCTCACGGCGGCTGGCACGTGCACGGCCCATCCTCCGGCCTCGACGACAGGGAGGATGTCGGAACGAAGAGAGTTGCCGATCATGACGAACCGCTCCGGCGCGACGCCATGGCGGGAGAGGATCGACGTGTAGACGTCGGTGGTCTTGTGGCTGACGACCTCCACGTACCGGAAGCAGCCGACCAGGCCCGAGCGTTCGAGCTTCGATCGCTGGTGGAGGAGGTCGCCCTTCGTAATCAGCATCAGCGGTGAGGAGGCTGCCAGGGTCGTCAGCGTCTCCTCCGCGCCCGGGAACAGCTCCACGTCTTCGGTCAGCATCTGCTTCGCCAGGTCGATGAGATCGCGGAGGTCACCGCCGCCGATCCGGCCGCCGGTCAACTCGATCGCGGTCTCGGCGAGCGACAACACGAAGCTCGACACGCCGTAGCCGTAGTAGGCCAGGTTCGCCACCTCGGTCCGGTTGACGCAGACTTCGATTTCTTCGGAGCTCATGACGACGCCCGCGCGGGCGAGCAGGCGTCGAAACCGTTCGCGGCCCTCTCGGTAGCTGCGCTCGTTGTGCCACAGCGTGTCGTCGCCGTCGAAGGCGATGAGATCGAGATGGCTCACACGATCACCGCTCGGGCGTCGATTATCTGACGCGCCAGATCGATGTGTCCGCTGAGCGTGATTCGTGATTGCGCTTCACCCGGCGGCAGTGCGTTGAAGAACAGCCGCCAGGCGGTGTCGTCGCTCATCGCGATCGTGGCGGTGGGCGCCGGCGTGCCGCCTTCGTCGATATCCCAGGCGTGCCCGGTGCGCCGCAGCGTCCACGTACCGGACACGAGGCCTCTGACGGCGATGACGATCGACGCGTCTTCTCCGGGCGGCTGCACCGCGCGATACGCGTGCGGCAACGCGTGCATCGAGATGCGCAGGACGTCACCCAGCCACGATGGGTCACTGAAGGGGCCGGCGCCAACGGCCTCGCGAACCTGGGACCCGTGGTGCCAGATCTCGGTGAACTCGCGGCCGACGTCGAGCCATTGCGGCGAGTCGGACTGCCCGGCCCAGGAGACAGGAAATAAGGCGCGGTCGAGCGGGTCGAGCGTCTCGATGAACGCGACGAGATCCTCGCTGATCCGGCCGTAGAGCTCGGTCAGCAAACGGGGGCTCAATCGTTCGGCGGCACGAACCCACGTGGCGTTCAGGTCGTTGATGAAGACGGCCAGATCGCGGTCAGAGGCGCCGCGCGGGCCCGAGGGTGGCGCGTGGCGGTCGCGCTGAAAGGAGAGCCTGCGCAGCGCGGTATCGCACAGGTGCGCGACGACGTCCCGCACGCGCCACGCGGGGGCCAGCGTTTCCCGTTCCCAATCGTCCGGGGCCAGGGACCGGAGCAGCGCGACGATCTCCCGGCAGAGGGGGCGGAACCGCGGGCGCGTATCGGTGATCGGCAGCGGCACCCTAGAGGTTCGCGAGCGAGAGAAGCTCGCGGTCGTACTGCCCGCGCGCTTCTCCGTATATCGGCTTCACCGCGTCGACGAAGTTCTGGTGCTCGTCGGCCGTGAGCTCGACGATCGTGCCGCCCTCCTTCCGGATGTCCACCATCGCGTCTTCTTCCTCCTTGACGTGCAGCCCGCGCTGGACGTCGACCGCGTCGCGGACGGCGGCGCGCATCTCGTCCTGCAGCGGCCTGGGCCACGCGTCGAACTGCGTACGGTTGAAGAAGATCGGACGTGACAGGTAGAAATGATTCGAGGCGGTGTGGAACTTGTGGAACTTGTGGACGCCGTAGGTCGTGGTGTTCGAGAAGGGGTTCTCCTGCGCGTCGATCGTGCCCGCCTTGATCGCCGGCAGCAGCTCCGACAGGTCCATGACGCGCGGTGTTGCCCCGAGGAGCGCGAAGGTGCGTTCCTGCACCTTGCTCGGCAGCACGCGGATCGTCATCCCCTTCATGTCCGCCGGCGTGTGAATCGGCCGCAGCCGGTTCGAGATGTGGCGGAAGCCGTTTTCGAACCAGCCGAGGATGCGGTAGTTGCCCTTCGCTTCCATCCGCTGCGCGAGCGTCGTGCCGAAACGGCCGTCCATGGACGCGCGCGCCTTCGCGGTGTCCGAGAACAGAAACGGCAGGTCCGCGATGCCGAGGTCGGGAATCTGCTCGGTGAAGTAGCTGCTCGACTGGTAGGCGACCGTCAGCACGCCGCTTTCGACGAGCCACGGCAGGTCCTCGCCTTTGTAGCCGAGATCGATGATGTTGTAGATGTACTTCACATCCACGTCCCTGCCGAACTTCGCCTGGATGCGGTCGCCAATCCGCTTCAACGACAGGCTGAAGCCGTTGTTCGGCGGTGCATAGCCGGCCATGATGATGCGGACCGGCCTGGACGTCGCGACGGCCGGCGCCTTCTGCTGCGCAAGCGCGTCGCCCGCGGGGCCGAACGCCCCCGTCACCGCGCCCGCACCGATGACCGCCGACGTCTTGAGGAACTTTCGTCTCGACATGTCACGGATTGTAAGCTCTCGGGGTGTCACTTCGCATCGGAATCGATCTGGGCGGGACGAAGATCGAAGGGATCGCGCTTGACGGCAGCGCGGAGGTCGCCCGCGCCCGCATCGACACGCCGCGCGACGATTACGACGCCACGGTTGCGGCGATCGTCGACCTCGTCGCGAACCTCCAGCGGATCCCGGATCCCCCTCGACTTCGCTCGGGGCAAGCCGGATCCCGGATCCCGGCTGTCGGAGTCGGCATTCCCGGAACCATCTCCACGTCCACCGGCCTCGTCAAGAACGCCAACTCCACGTGGCTCATCGGACGCCCCCTGCAGCGCGACCTCGAAGCGCGTCTCGGCCGGCCCGTCCGCGTCGCGAACGACGCGAACTGCTTCGCCGTATCCGAAGCGGCCGACGGTGCCGGCGCCGGCGCAGACGTGGTCTTCGGTGTGATTGCCGGCACCGGCGTCGGCGGCGGCATTGTCGTCAACGGCCGCCTGGTCGCGGGCGCGGACGGCATCGCGGGCGAGTGGGGGCACAATCCGCTCCCGTGGCCGGACGATGACGCGGACGAGGCGTGGCCGGTGTGCTATTGCGGCAAGCGTGGATGCATCGAGACGTTTCTCTCGGGTCCCGGGTTGACGGCGGATCACGAGCGCGCGACGGGCGTACGGACGGCGCCGCGCGACATCGTCACGGCGGCAGCGCGTGGTGATGCGGCGGCAGACGCGACGCTGCGCCGCTACGAGCGACGCATGGCCGGTGCGCTGGCGAGCGTGATCAACGTGCTCGACCCCGACGTCGTCGTGCTCGGCGGCGGCATGTCGAACATCGATCGGCTGTATACGAACGTCCCGGCGCTGTGGCGAGCGTTCGTCTTCGCGTGCGGTTCAGAGGAAGACGAGCTGCGAACGAGGATTGTTCCCGCACGGCATGGCGACGCCAGCGGGGTACGCGGGGCGGCGTGGTTGTGGCCGATAGAGTAGATAAAGTCGATGCCACACCGTAAGAAGTTCCTTCCCGCCTCCATCACTGCGCTGCGGCACTATTCGCTTCACATCTTTACAGCCGATCTGATCGCCGGAGTGACCGTCGGCCTCGTCGCCCTTCCGCTTGCGATGGCATTCGCCATCTCGTCGGGGATGCCGCCGCAGGCGGGCATCTACACGGCCATCGCGACCGGCGTTGTCGTCTCGGCGCTCGGCGGATCGATGGTGCAGATTGGCGGGCCGACCGGCGTCTTCGTCGTGGTGGTGTACGGCATCATCGCCACCTACGGGATCGACGGCCTCTTCATGTGCACCATGATGGCCGGCGTCATCCTCGTGATCCTGGGACTGACCGGCACCGGCACCGCCGTCCGCTTCATCCCACGTCCGATCGTGCTCGGCTTCACCAACGGCATCGCCATCGTCATCGCCAGCACGCAGCTGAAGGACTTCTTCGGCATCATGCTCGACGGCCCGCTGCCGGGTGATTTCATCGGGCGCCTGCGCGTCATCGGGAGCCACCTCGGGGCCGCGTCTCCGCCGGTCGCGATCCTCGCCATCACCGTCGTCCTGATGATCGTGGTATGGAACCGGCTCGTGCCGCGCGTGCCCGGTTACATCGTTGCACTGGTCACGGGCACCCTGATTGCGACGGTCATGGACCTGCCGGTCGAAACGATTGGGTCGCGATTCGGCGGCATCCCCTCGGGCCTGCCGTCGATCACGATTCCGCACTTCAGGCCCGACCTGATCCTCCGCCTGCTGTCGCCGACGCTGACGGTCGCGATGCTCGGCGCCATCGAGTCGCTGAGGTCCGCGATGGTGGCCGACCGGATGGCGCACACGCGTCACGACTCGAACGTCGAGCTCTTCGCCCAGGGTGTGGCCAACATCATCTCGCCGATGTTCGGCGGCCTGCCGGCCACCGGCGCCATCGCGCGAACCGCCACGAATATTCGCTCGGGCGCGAAAACGCCGGTCGCCGGGATGATTCACGCGCTGACGCTGCTCGTGATCCTCCTCGTCGCCTCAAAGCTCGCGGCCGCCGTGCCGATGGCCGTGCTCGCCGGCATCCTGATGGTCGTCTGCTACAACATGGGCGAGTGGCACGAGGCGCGGGAGCTGTGGAGGCACAGCTGGACCGATCGCCTGGTGTGGCTCGTCACCTTCGTGCTGACCGTCGTGGCGGACCTGACGGTGGCCGTGGAAACGGGGATGATCCTGGCGGCGCTGCTCTCTATCAGGCGGATTTCACTGACGACCAGCGTCTCGCGTGTCACCCGGGATTACGTGGAGCACGGGCGGAAGCACGTCCTGCAGGACAAGGCGATCCCGGGCTACGTCACGATTTTTCGCATCCACGGCCCGTTTCTGTTCGGCGCGACCGACAAGCTGACGAATCTGACGAGCCATGTCCATGAGATGACACCTATCGTGGTCCTGCGTTTGCGAAATATGACCGCGATTGATGCCACTGGCATGAAGGCGATAGAGGATTTCGCGGACGCGCTGCACGCCTCCGGCCGCGCGCTGCTCCTCTGCGGCGCCCCTCCACACCCGGCGCGCCTGATGGCGGAGGCCGAATTTCACCGTCACGTCGGAGCCGCCAACATCCTGCCGAACGTGGAGGCCGCGCTCGCACGCGCCGCCGAACTGCGTCGGGCAATCGCCTGATATCAACGGCCAGCTCTTTGCTGTAACCCAGCGAGGCGGCTCGGCCGGGCGCTTTGCATAGTTGAGGTAGCCAGTTCCCTGGCCTTAAAGGGGTGTCGTGGAGCTCATTGTTCAGCCGGACGACGGGATCGACCCAGTACTGGGAGTCATCGGGAAGGCCCAGAAATCCCTGGACATCATGATCTTCCGTTTCGACTTGAAGCCGATGGAGAAGGAGCTCGTGGCGGCGCGCGCGCGGGGCGTCGTCGTTCGCGCGCTCATCGCGCATCAAGGCTCACAGGGTGAGAAAAGCCTGCGCCAGCTCGAGCTGCGGATGCTCGAGAAGGGGATGATGGTCGCGCGGACCGGGGACGCGTTCACGCGATATCACGGCAAGATGATGATCATCGACCGTGAAGAGCTCCACGTGTACGGGTTCAACTTCACGGTGCTCGACCTCAAGAGCCGCAGCTTCGGCATCGTCACCAGGGACCGGAAGGCGGTCAGCGAGGCGATTCGCCTCTTCGAGGCGGATACGCTGCGCCAGGAGTACGAGCCGCCGGAAGAAGACGGCAGCTTCGTCGTGAGCCCCGACAACGCACGCGAGGTCCTGGCCACCTTCATCAAACGCGCCCGGAAACAACTGCTGATCTGGGACCCGAAGGTCACCGACGTGCAGATGCTCCGCCTGCTCAGTCAGCGCATGAAAGCCGGCGTGGATGTCCGGATCCTGGGGAAGGTGGGCAAGAGAGGCAGCGCGATGCGCGTCCAGAAGATGCCAGGCACCCGCCTGCACGTCCGCGCGATGGTGCGCGATGGGGACACCGCGTTCGTTGGCAGCCAGAGCCTCCGCGCGCTCGAGCTCGACGGACGTCGGGAGGTCGGGGTCATCGTGAAGGAGTCGAAGACCGTCAAGCGGATGCTGGAGGCGTTCGAGGAGGACTGGTCGAAGACCGACCTCAGCGCCAAGGAAGAGAAAGCCAGGGAAGAGAAGGAAGAGAAAGAGGCGAAGAAGGAAGCCAAGGAGAAGAAGGGCGAGTCTGAGCTGGTCGAAGCGGCGGCCCGTTAGCCCTCGAC